>Ga0208826_1000035_pt1 | contig 166590 bp, 129 predicted proteins | sample AD_UKC115_MetaG_FD_184451 | JGI IMG/M metagenome (GOLD analysis project Ga0208826, IMG submission 184451) | Active sludge microbial communities of municipal wastewater-treating anaerobic digesters from Hong Kong - AD_UKC115_MetaG (SPAdes)... | ecosystem: Engineered > Bioreactor > Anaerobic >...
GGCTGACCTGCTTAGCCAGCCGGATATCGATGGCGCGCTGGTCGGCGGCGCAAGTTTGAAGGTTGCCGACTTCATGGGTATAATCCGCTCGGCCTAGCCGGCGCATTTCTCATGGGCGACATACTGATCGGTACATCCGGATTCAGCTATGATGATTGGCGCGGCTTCTTCTACCCTCAGGATATCAAGAAGGGTGAGATGCTCGCCTACTACGCCACGAAGTTCAGGGCGGTGGAGGTGAACTCATCGTACTACACCATTCCACCGCCCATGACTTTTGAGCGCATGGCCGAGAAGACGCCGGACGGCTTCCGGTTCGCGGTCAAGACGAACAAGGACATCACGCATTCTCCCGACGCAGACCTCTCAGTTTTCCAACAGTTCTCTACGTCCGTGCAGCCGCTCGTCGATGCGGGTAAGCTTGGATGCGTCCTGGCGCAGTACCCGTGGAGCTTCCGCCGGAACGAGACGAACGCCAACCGATTACGCCAACTCCGAGACGAGCTCGGGCACCTGCCGCTTGTCGTGGAGTTCAGGCACTATACATGGGTCGCCGAGGATGTGGTTGCTCTTCTCAGAGACCTGGGCATCGGCTATTGCTGCGTCGATGAGCCGAGACTGCGCGGGCTCATGCCGCCGGTCGCCGGTGTGACGTCTGATGTCGGGTACGTCCGCTTCCACGGACGCAACGCGGAGAAGTGGTTCGAGCATGAAGAGGCGTGGCAGCGGTACGACTACCTCTATTCCCGCGACGAGTTGGAGGAGTGGGTGCCCAAGGTCAGACGCCTTGCTTCGAAAGCTTCGGAGACGTATCTGTTCTTCAACAACCACTATCAGGGCAAGGCAGCGCAAAACGCTCGGATGTTCGCTGATATGCTCGATGTGTCCCTGCCAGGCGGAGGCGCTGATCCGACTTAGGGGTGCTTGCTTGCGCTATTCCCGGCAATCGTGTATCATACTGGCTGGCACTCGCCTGCTCTGAGTGCTAAGAACCGAATATCGAACGGAGGTGTTCACGTTTTGCTCAAGCCATTAGCAGACCGAATAATCGTCAAGCCTACCTCGGCGGAAGAGATGACAAAGGGCGGCATCGTCCTCCCCGATACCGCGAAGACGCGCCCGCAGGAGGGCGAGGTCATCGCCGTGGGACCCGGACAGACCACCGAGAAGGGCATCCAGGTCCCGGTGGACGTCCAGGTGGGTGACAAGGTCATCTACTCGAAATACGGTGGAATACAGATCAAGATCACGGGCGAGGAGTACGTGATCCTCAGACAGGACGACATCCTGGCGATCGTCCGATAACAGGAGGAAGCATCCATGGCTAAGGATTTGCGATTCGATGAAGAGGCCCGTCGTGCTCTTGAACGCGGCGTCAACAAGCTTGCCGATATAGTCAAGGTGACACTCGGCCCGCGCGGTCGGAATGTCGTCATCGAGAAGAAGTTCGGCGCCCCGCTGATCATCAACGACGGCGTCACCATCGCGAAGGAGATCCAGGTAGAGGATCCCTTCGAGAACATGGGCGCTCAGCTCGTCCGCGAGGTGGCGTCGAAGACCAACGATATCGCCGGTGATGGCACGACCACCGCCACCGTTCTCGCTCAGGCCATCGTCCAGGAGGGCATGAAGAACGTCGCTGCCGGTTCCAACCCGATGATCGTGAAGCGAGGCATCGACAAGGCCGTCGTGGCCGTGGTCGAGGAAATCGCCAAGATCGCAAAGCCCGTCGAGAACCGTGAGGAGATCGCGGAGGTAGCATCCATCTCGGCCAACGACAAGTCGATCGGTGATCTGATCGCCGACGCGATGGAGAAGGTCGGCAAGGACGGCGTCATCACCGTCGAGGAGTCGAAGGGCACTGCCACCAGCCTCGAGTTCGTCGAAGGCATGCAGTTCGATAAAGGCTACATCTCGCCGTACATGGTGACCGACCCCGAGCGGATGGAGGCGGTGTTCGAGGATCCCTACATCCTTCTCTACGAGAAGAAGATCTCCGCGATCGCGGACCTCATCCCCATCCTCGAGAAGGTCGTCCGGACCGGGCGCCCGCTCGTGATCATCGCCGAGGACGTAGAGGGTGAGGCGCTCGCCACCCTTGTCGTCAACAAGCTCCGCGGCACCATCAACGCCGTTGCGGTCAAGGCTCCGGGATTCGGCGACCGGCGGAAGGCCATGATGGAGGATATCGCCATCCTGACCGACGGACGCTTCATCACCGAGGATCTCGGCCTGAAGCTCGAAAACGTCGATCTGCCCATGCTCGGCCAGGCCAAGAAGGTGATCGTAAGCAAGGACGATACGACCATCATCGAGGGCAAGGGCGCCGATGAAGCCATCCAGGGAAGGATTGCTCAGATCAAGCGCCAGATCGAGGAGACCGACTCCGACTACGACCGTGAGAAGCTCCAGGAGCGTCTCGCCAAGCTGTCCGGCGGCGTGGCCGTCATCCAGGTCGGAGCTGCCACGGAGACCGAGCTGAAAGAGAAGAAGCACCGCATCGAGGATGCCCTCTCCGCCACTCGCGCGGCCGTCGAGGAGGGGATCGTCCCAGGTGGCGGCATCACGTTCATCAGCGTGCTCCCAGCCCTCGACGCGATTGAGGGTGAGGACGAGGAGATGGTCGGCGTGAATATCGTCCGCAAGGCGCTCGAAGAGCCCGCAAGGATGATCGCAAACAATGCCGGCGTGGAAGGTTCCGTTGTCGTGCAGAGGATCAAGGCCATGGGGAATGGTAAAGGGTTCAACGCAGCGACCGGAGAGTACGAGGACATGGTGAAGGCCGGGATCGTGGATCCCGCCAAGGCGACTCGAAGTGCTCTGCAGAACGCGGCGAGCATAGGATCGATGCTGCTGACGACCGAGGCGCTCGTAGCCGATCGTCCGGAGCCTGAGAAGGCCGCGCCGGCCGGACCGCCGATGGGCGGAATGGGCGGCGGCATGCCCGGCATGTATTGATGCGCGAAACGAAAACGGAGGGGCGTGCGCGCTCCTCCGTTTTCTGCTATACTGTCGATAATGTTGAGAAAAGTGCTCGACAGGCTGCCTGGATGCTTGACATGCCCGATGTCCTTTGCTAGAATTGCCTTGCATCCGGCGGGATTTCGTTCTACAACGGGATTCTGCTGATCCTCTTGGCTTACGGATTTCCCACCGGTCTCAGCGTTGTGCATGCATCATTGTTCGCGCGGTATGTACATCGGCGTTCTCCCGGCGCCACGCACTCCGCAGTTCCGAAGCCCACAGCGACTGATCGCCTGCCATCGACGCAGGACATCAGGGTTTCCGGACAGGTTCTTTCCCATGTTACCGTCGGCCGGCATCGGTATACCGGTCGTGGAGAGCAGATATTTCTCTATATGAACAACCAGATCCAGCACCCAGAACTCGTTGTCGTCCTAGACTTCGGTGCGCAATACAGCCAGCTAATCGCCAGGCGCATCCGAGAGTGCAGCGTCTACTCAGAGATCGTCCCATTCGATATCTCCGCCGATGAGTTGAAATCCCTCAATCCCGTGGGCATCGTGTTCTCGGGCGGACCGTCGAGCGTCTATGAGGAAGGTGCGCCCGCGTGCGATCCTGCGATCTTTGAGCTCGGGATACCGATCCTGGGCATCTGCTACGGCATGCAGATCATGGGGCACATGCTGGGCGGCCGAGTCGTGCCCGGCGACAAGCGAGAGTACGGCAAGACGGATCTCGAGGTGCTGGACCACGGCGACTTGTTCAAGGGCCTCGACTCCGGTTTGGTCTGCTGGATGAGCCACGGCGACTCGGTGCAGACACCGCCGCCGGGCTTCAAGGTTCTGGCCCGGACCCCCAATACGCCGGTTGCGGCGATGTCTGATCCGGCCCGGAAGCTCTATGCCGTGCAGTTCCATCCCGAAGTTGCCCACACGCCGAGAGGGACTGAGATCCTCCGGAACTTCCTCTACGGCGCGTGTGGATGCCGGGGACTGTGGACGATGACGTCGTTCATCGAGGACACCACACAGAAGATCCGCGCGCAGGTGAAGGATGGGAAGGTCGTCTGCGGCCTCAGCGGAGGAGTCGATTCCTCGGTAGTGGCGGCTCTGGTACATCACGCGATCGGCGATCAGTTGACCTGCATTTTCGTGAACCACGGCCTTCTGCGCAAGGGAGAGGCGGAGAAGGTCAGATCGACGTTCGCCGATGCCTTCAACATCAAGCTTGTATATGTGGACGCGGAAGAGAGGTTCCTCGCCAGACTCCAGGGTATCACCGAGCCTGAGCAGAAACGCAAGATCATCGGCGAGGAGTTCGTTCGTGTCTTCGAGGAAGAGGCGGCCAAGCTTGGGGATGTCGGCTTCCTCGCGCAGGGAACGCTCTATCCAGACGTGATCGAGAGCGGGACGAAGACTGCGGCGGTCATCAAGACCCATCACAACGTTGGCGGCCTTCCGGAGGACATGGAGTTTCAGTTGGTCGAGCCGCTGCGTCATCTCTTCAAGGACGAGGTTCGTAGGGTAGGGGACGAGCTCGGCCTTCCGGAGGAGATCACCTGGCGTCACCCATTCCCCGGACCGGGGCTGGGCATCCGCATCATCGGCGAGATCAGCAAAGACAGGCTTGACATCCTTCGCGAGGCGGACGCCATCATCATCGAGGAGATCAAGAACGCAGGCTTGTATCGAGACCTGTGGCAGGTGTTCGCAGTCCTCCCGTGTGTACGCACTGTCGGCGTAATGGGTGATCAGCGCACCTACTCGTATCCTGTGGTCTTGCGCGCGGTGACCAGCGAAGATGCGATGACTGCCGACTGGGCGCGGCTCCCTTACGAGCTTCTGGAGCGCATCAGCAACCGGGTTATCAACGAGGTCAAAGGGGTAAACCGTCTGCTGTACGATGTGAGCTCGAAGCCGCCGTCCACGATCGAATGGGAGTAGCCTCGGTGTCGGCAGATCTGATATCCGAAGTCCTGTTTACCCCCGAGCAGGTATCGGCTCGGGTCTCCGAGCTGGGGAAACAAATATCCGCTGATTATGCGGGTAAAGATTTGGTCCTGATCGGTATACTGAAAGGGGCATTTGTCTTCCTGGCCGATCTGATACGAGCAGTCTCCATTCCACTCGAGGTGGACTTCGTCGCGATCTCGAGCTACGGTGCGTCCACAAAGACATCAGGTATTGTGCGTATCGTCAAGGATCTCGAGGAGAGTGTCGAGGGTAAGCACGTACTCATCGTGGAAGACATCATCGACACGGGGCTGACGCTAAAGCTCAGCTACATCGTTGAGAACCTGAAAGCTCGCAAGGCGGCCAGCGTCAGGATATGCACGCTCCTGGACAAACCCTGTCGGCGTGAGACCGACATCAGCGCCGACTATGCAGGATTCGTTATCCCTGACAAGTTCGTGATCGGCTACGGCCTGGACTATGATGGGCTATTCAGAAACCTGCCGTTTATAGGCGTCCTGAGGGAGGAAACCGGCGAAACCGTGTAGTCTCACTACCTGCCAACGCTTTTCTTCGGCTCAATAGCGAGTTCCGTAGACAAAAAGCTGAGGAACATGGTATAATTGCGGTAGAAACAGAACGTTCCCCAGTTGCGGCGATCCGCCGCGGATACCCGTAACGCCTCAGGACACCAGCCATTGCTCCTTCCAATTTCAGGTATCTCAGGCTGACGTTCACGCATTACTCAGAACAAGTTTTCTCAATACTCGTCGCTTAGTCGATAATTCATTACTAAAGAGGTGTGGCCCCGATGGAGGCACTGGAACTAGCGGATCTCGAAAACAAGAGCGTGGAGGAGATCCAGGACATCGCAAAAGAACTCGGGATAGGTGCCGATGAGGATCTGCAGAAGCAGGACCTCGTCTTCAAGATCCTTCAGGCGCAAACCGAGCAGAGCGGGTTGATCTTCGGCCAGGGAACCCTTGAGATACTCCCCGATGGCTGGGGCTTCCTGCGCAGGAACAAGAACTTCGCTCCTGACGCCGAGGATATCTACGTCTCGCAGTCACAGATCAAGCGATTCGGTCTGAAAACCGGTGATCTGGTCTCCGGTCAGGTCCGTCCACCGAAGGAGAGCGAGAAGTATTACGGACTCCTGCGTGTTGAGGCTGTCAACGGCCTGGACCCCGAGGTTGCGCGACGTCGAGTCAACTTCGACGATCTGACGCCGATCTACCCGAACGAGCGCATCGTCCTCGAGACGGACTCCCGGAACATCTCCGCGCGTTTCATAGACTTGATCGCACCGATTGGCAAGGGTCAGCGTGGACTGATCGTCGCTCCGCCGAAGGCGGGAAAGACGACGCTCCTTAAAACAATTGCGAACAGCATCACGACCAACCACCCCGAGATCGTGCTTCTGGTGCTGCTGATCGACGAGCGGCCTGAAGAGGTCACGGATATCCGTCGGTCGGTCAAGGGTGAGGTCATCAGCTCGACCTTCGACGAGATGCCTGAGAACCACATGAGGGTGTCGGAGATGGTTCTCGACAAGGCGAAGCGCCTGGTCGAATCCGGCAGAGATGTGGTCGTTCTTCTCGATAGCCTTACCAGACTTGCGCGTGCATCGAACCTGACGGTCACGCCGAGTGGACGCACGCTCTCAGGCGGTCTCGACCCGTCGGCTCTCTATCGGCCGAAGAGGTTCTTCGGCGCTGCTCGAAATATCGAGGAAGGCGGAAGCCTGACCGTCCTGGCGACGGCGCTCGTCGAGACCGGCAGCCGTATGGACGATGCTATCTTCGAGGAGTTCAAGGCTACCGGCAACACGGAGCTTGTCCTCGATCGCAGTCTTGCGGAGCGTAGGATCTACCCGGCAATCGACGTCAAGCGGTCCGGCACTCGCCACGACGAACTGCTATATGACGAGGAAACACTGAAGCGGATCTGGCAGCTTCATCGTCTGCTTGCCGGTCTCGGAAGCGCCGAAGCGACGGAGCTGTTGATCGACAGGCTGGCGCATACGAAGAATAACGCCGAGTTCCTGAAGATAGTGGACAAGACGATCAAGAGCTCCGATCTGGATTAGCGGTCCTGCATTCGGGGGTAACAAAGGCCATAATGGTAACGTGGGGCCTTGAGCCGATGATGCTGCGGAGGGTAGTGTTGTGAAAGAAGACGAGCAGCCTTTCGATCGGGAACCTGAAGAGAACGCGGAAGATGGACTGCATCAGGACTCTCATCCTGATCTCGGCGGCGCGGATGTCCCGGACAGATCCTTTGGCGCCGAGATGGAGCAGGTAGAGCCCAGGGACCTCGACGAGAAGGAAGTCAAGGTCATGGGCGTCTACGAACACCTGGAGCAGGGGATGGAGCCGGCCGCGTTCGTCCTTCTACGAGACAACCGAGGGCGGCAGGTGCTGATCTGGATCGGTCGCTATGAGGCATACGCGATCTCCCTGGCACTTGAGGGCGCCACCCCCGACCGGCCCATGACTCACGATCTGATGAGGAATCTCATGGATCGGCTCGGCGGCAAGATGGAACGCATTGTCATCGACGATCTCTGGCACGAGACCTACTATGCCAAGATCTCCATCGCCAGCAACGGCCACGTGGTGGATATCGACTCGCGGCCGAGCGATGCGATTGCCCTGGCGCTCAGAGCGAAGGCGCCGATCTACGTAGCGGAGTCGGTTCTCCAGCAAGCCGCGGTGAGCGAAGACTTCGACATGCAGTAGCTATAGTAAGGAAAGGCGGTTCGGATATCATCCGGACCGCCTTTCTTGTGTCTTACGCTACCCCTCGCTGCAGAACCCTCCGACGTATATGGACGTAAGCATACCCGTGATGAAGAAGGCAACCAGCGAGAGCATCTCCGGATTGTGGGTCAGCACCCAGAAGGCTCTGGATCCGTAGATGCCTATGGCCGCGAGTATCACTCCCGAGAAGCCGATCACCGGGATCGTCACGCCGATGCCGACACGGATCCATGCCGGTAGACGGAGTAGGGGACCGTCGCCGCATCTTCGCCGAAGCAGCGCGCAGAACCTGGACCCCGCCAGGTCTCCTGCCGCCACCGCCAGCACGGCGGCTCCGACATAAGCTAGAAGCCAGGCTGTCTCTCCCATCTATTCCGCCAATCGCATCACATATAGTGCTTCCGCCACATCCTTGCGCTCTGCATACTCCGGATACGCGGGAACGACGTAGTCCCTGATGCCGTACATCATGTCCCAGTAGACATCGCTTCCTATCCCATACGAGCCGATGCCGATAGCTCGATAAGTCTGGTATTGATATCTGTAAGCTTCCACCTCGTCGGACGACCGGGGGATGCCTCTCATTGCCCGTCGCTCGTGCCGGCGAACATGAGCCAGCTCATGTACCGTCACCGAGGCGCGCCCGTAGGCATCCTGCCGCCAGTAGTTGTCGCCCAGGAAGACGCGTCGGCTGCTCAGAATCGGTGTGTAGGCGTAGAACGCGAAGTCATAGCCGCGAGCCTCCGAAAAGGCGTTTAGCCAGTCGAAGAATCGCGATTTGCGAAAACGCGACGATCTGAGCACGGATCGAGCCATGTGTGCATCCGATCGCAGACCTGAGTCATCGAGGACTGCAATCATGTCGGCGACGGCGCTCGACTCAGAGGTTGCCAGACCCGAGCCGATATGCGTGTCTATTCCAAGGATCAGTGCCAGCAGGGAGAGCGTTCCGTATATGATCAAGCGCATCAGGGCATCCATTGTCCGCAGCAGGATTCACTGCCAGAATGATGCCCTCAGTGGCATGGGGTGAAACGTGGGGATTCTGGGGAGGGGTCCGGGTGGGGCTGCTCCGGCAGGTTTCGGAGTTGCGGGTTAACATAAGGCATATTATGATAGCCGACGCGAACCGTTGAGCGAAGGAGGTTATCATAATATATATTATCGGACGTACCTTGCCGAGCGTGTACGGCCTCTCCTGAGGCTACAACACGACGAGGGGCGGATCTGTACGGTCCCGCCCCTCGTTTCAGGAATCTTCGTTGTCAGCGTCTTTCAGCGCCGCGATGCCGGCATCAGGTCGCCGGCTGCCTCAGACTGTTGATGCCTGACTCGATCTCCCGGATCTTCTCGTAGCACTTCGCTATGACGTCCTGCGCGTCACGGATCGGATGCTCCGAATCCTCCTGCGCACGCATGTACAGATACAGACCCAGCACCAAGCCGCCCACCACTCCGGCGGTGATTCCTAGAACAGCCGGCCACTTTGCGTTTTCTTCCACGAGTCAGCCTCCGATGGTATCAAAGAATGACAGATAGCAATAATGGCTACTTATTTCAGCTCGTAGCGCTTGCCACCGAAATCATCAACGTCCAGCGACTTGAAGATGCGCTGAACGAACGAGATCAGCTCCATAGGGTTGAACGGCTTTGTCAGGTAGCAGTCTACGCCGGACTGCCACCCCTTAAAAACATCGGCATCTTGTGCCTTCGCCGTTAGCATGATGACGGGGATATCTCGAGTGCCCGGGTTCCGCTTCATGTTCTGCAGAACCTCGAAGCCATCCATATACGGCATCATGACGTCGAGAATCACCAGGTCGGGGCGCTCCGATTCGACCTTCTCCAGCGCTTCGCGGCCATCGTGAGCGGTCACGACTTCGTATCCGTGGCGTTCCAGGTTGACCTGGATTAGTCGGACTATGTGTTTCTCGTCGTCCACGGTAAGAATCTTCCGAGGCATAGGTATCCTCCTGTTAGACAATCGCAGTTAGTATAGCACGGCTACTTCCTGATGTCAACGAATGCGCCCGGTCTGCGGTGGGTCCATTCCACAGTGCCGAACCTGCTTTCGACGAGGTCACGGGCACATGCAAGCTCCCCGTCCGAGAGCTGTCCTTCCGTCAGTCCTATGCCGAGAGCCCTTTGAAAACCCGCAATGATCGCATCTTCCAGGGTCACCCGATCCGGATCCTCGCGGAATACGTGGCTCACTTGGGATTGACGACCGAAGACGGCCGAGGGTTCGATATCAGGGCGGCGAAACGGGATGGATCCCTGCTCAAGGATCACGCCATTCCGCCGTACCTGAGCGGAACCGGCGACTTTGAAGCGCCCCACCACGATATCGCAGGCAGCGGCGTGAGCGAAGCAATCCGCACTTCGTTCGGAGTGCGGCCCGCCACCGGGGCCGCCGAGTTGGGCATCGATCCCGAGCAGCCTCAACCCCTCGACGATGCCGCCCATCAGCCAGGAGTGGCTGCCGAGCACACTCCTATTATCGGACGGCAACTCGCTTTCCGCAGCGGTGATGCTGAAGGTAAGATCATGGCCGTGCAGGACGGCTCTCCCACCGGTGAGTCTGCGGACAAGCTGGACCCCGTGCCTGGCGCACGAGTCGACATCGAATCCGCCGCGTGAGATGTCCTGAAAGTAGCCAAGCGAGATCGATGGGCGTATCCATCCGTAGAATCGGAGAGTAGGCGGGCATTCGCCGGCCGTATGGGACAGCATGATTGCCTCGTCAACAGCCATGTTCATGGCCGCATCGCGGTCGACGTCCCTGATCAGTCGCCAGACTGTTCCCATGTCAACTCCAGCTTGCGGGCCGCCTGTGCCTCATCGACGTGAGTCCTGTGGGTGACATGCGGCGCCGACAAGATGATATCGGGGTCCGAGTCCACTTCCTGCGCGATAGCGAGCATCGCCTCTGCGAACGAGTCCAGAGTCTCTTTGCTCTCCGTCTCCGTCGGCTCGATCATCATGGCTTCAGGCACTATCAGTGGGAAGTAGACGGTCGGGGGATGGAAGCCGAAGTCCATGAGGCGCTTGACTATGTCCATAGCCTTGACGCCCTTCGCCTTCTGTGTGCGGGCGGAGGCGACGAACTCATGCATGCACCGGTTGCCGTATGGGACCTCGTACGCGTCCTGAATACGGCTGAGCAGGTAATTCGCATTCAGGACGGCGTTCTCGCTGACAGAGCGCAGTCCTTCCGCTCCCATACTCAGTATGTAGAGGAAGGATCGTACTATGACCCCGATATTCCCGTAGAACGAGTGCACTCTGCCGATCGAGTCGGGCCGATCGCAGTCAAGGGCAAACCGTCCATCGCTCTTCGTCACGACGGGAACGGGCAGGTAGGGCGCAAGGAAGTCCTTCACCGCCACCGGTCCCGATCCTGGCCCGCCACCACCGTGCGGCGAAGCGAATGTCTTGTGCAGGTTGAAGTGCATCGCATCAAACCCCATGTCTCCGGGGCGGGCGATGCCGAGGATGGCGTTCATGTTGGCGCCGTCGCAGTACATCAATGCGCCCGCGTCGTGAACACAGCGTGAGATAGCGGTGACGTCTTTTTCAAATAATCCGAGGGTGTTCGGGTTTGTGAGCATCACCGCGGCGACTTCATTCGAGAGTTCGGCGCTGAGGGCATCTACGTCCACTCGACCGTCGGGGCCGGAGGGGACTTTCTTGACCTCGTAGCCGCAGCGAGCCGCGGTGGCTGGGTTGGTGCCGTGCGACGAATCCGGGACTATCACTATGTGCCGGTGTCCCTCCCCCACCCGCTCGTGATGCCGCTTGAACATCATCATCGCGACGAGCTCGCCCTGCGCGCCGGCAGCGGGCTGGAGCGTTACGGCATCCATGCCGCCGATCTCCGCGAGGAACCGCTGCATGTCGTAGAGCAACTCGAGGATTCCCTGGGCGGTGTCCTCGTCCTGGTACGGATGAAGCAAGGACAGCCCCGGGAGCGACGCCAACTGCTCGTTGATCTTCGGATTGTACTTCATGGTGCACGATCCGAGCGGGTAGAAGCCCGTATCGACCCCGTAGTTGATCTGAGAGAGGTGCGTGAAGTGGCGGATGACGTCCACCTGGCTCACCTCGGGAAGGGGTAGGTCGTAGCGTAGGGATTCACCGAATACCTTGCCGGCATCGATGCGCGGGACTCCGCTCTCCGGCAGGTCGATGCCGATTCGTCCGTCGGATGTCAACTCAAAGATGGTAGGCTCGTCTTTCATTCCGCAAGACACTCCACTAGTCTATCGATCTCCTTACGGGTGCGCTGCTCAGTCACGCACACCAGCATGTGGTCGGCGAACTCCGGGTAGAAGCGCCCGAGATCGAGTCCGCCAATGATGCCTCTATCGAGAAGACGGGCGTTGAGAGCCGTTACAGAAGTGTTACACTTGATGACACACTCTTTCACGGCTTTGTCACCACATATCACTCCAAATCCTTCCAAATCACGCACTTTTTCCTCAAAATAGCGCGTTCTTTCGCAGCAGATCTCGGCCACTCGACGCAACCCGGCAGGTCCCAGTGTCGCCAGGTAGACGGTGGCAGCCAAGGCATTGAGCGCTTGGTTGGTGCAGATATTGGACGTGGCGCGTTCCCTGCGGATATGTTGTTCGCGGGTCTGAAGGGTGAGAGTGTAGGATCGCTTACCGTTGGCATCGACCGTAGCCCCGACCAGGCGTCCCGGCATCTGACGGACGTACTGCTTCTTGCACGCCATGAGGCCGAGCAGCGGACCGCCGTACCCTGCCGCGATACCCAGCGACTGGCCCTCTCCCACGCAGATGTCGGCGTTGTACTCGCCGGGCGGTTTCAGGAGACCCAGGGATATCGGATCGCAACTGACGATGAAGAGAGCGCCGTGCTGATGCGCAATCCGCTCCACCTGCGCGAGATCCTCGACCGTGCCGAAGAAGTTCGGGTACTGAACGACGACGCAGGCCACATCGTCCGCCATCGCGGATTCGAGGCTCCGGAGATCGGTGAGGATGCCGTTGAGGGCTATCTCCTCGATGGTGAACCCGGCCGCCCAGGCGTAGGTACGCATCGTCTCGCGGTAAGCAGGGTGGACTGCGCGCGATACGAGCCATTTCGCCCGGCCAGTGATGCTGTTTGCCATCATGGCGGCCTCGGCAAGCGCGCTCGCTCCGTCGTACATGGAGGCGTTGGCAACCTCCATGCCGGTCAGCCGGCTGATCATCGTCTGAAACTCGAAGATCGTCTGCAGGTTGCCCTGGCTCATCTCAGGTTGATACGGAGTGTACGACGTGTAGAACTCGGAGCGGCCAACGACAGCGGGAACCGTTGATGGGATGTAGTGATCGTAGACGCCCGCTCCCAGGAAGCTGGGGAATGTCGATAGATCGCGGTTTCGCGCTGCGATCTGCACGGCGCGCCGATGCAACTCCGGCTCGCTCAGCGGCCCGGGAATGTCCAGATCGCGACTCAGGCGGATATCATCCGGGACGGCCGCAAAGAGATCGGAGACGTCTGAAAGGCCGAGCGCCTCCAGCATCTTCTTGCGGTCGATATCAGTGTTTGGAATGTACGGTGATTTCATTGTTCCTGGATGAACATCTCGTACTGCTCGGCGGACATGAGATCCTCGACCTCGCTCGGATCGTCCATCTTGACGATGACCATCCAACCTGTCGAGTACGGGCTCTCGTTCACCTGCTCCGGAGTCTCAGGGAGTTCATCATTGACTTCAACGACCTCGCCGCTGACTGGAGCGCAGAGGTCGGATACCGTCTTGATCGACTCAATCGTACCGAACACATCGCCCTTCCGTATCGTTGCCCCCGGCTCCGGGAGTTCGACGTACACGATATCGCCGAGCTCGGACTGAGCGTGATCGGTGATACCTACAGTCGCCAGTTCCCCATCTACCTTTACCCATTCGTGTGTGGCAGTGTACTTCAGATCGTCAGGATGCACAGTGAGCCCTCCTTCATGCTGATTCCGCCGTAGCCGGCTTATAGAAGGGCGTGCGCACAACCCGTACTGCGCACGCCCTGTTGCGTATCATTATGCTGAGTTCCGTACCTTTGGCAGCGAACTCAGGAGACAGATAGGCGAGAGCGATCCCCTTCCCCAGCGTCGGAGAGAATGTGCCGCTGGTGACGGAGCCTACCGGAGTCTCTCCGGACTGTACCTGATAGCCCTGACGTGGGACACACCGCTCCATCGCCTCCAATCCGGCGAGGACCTTCCTGGGACCTGCATCCTTCGCCGCCCGGATGGCGTCCCTGCCGACGAAGTCGCCTTTGCCGAGATCGACCACCCACATCAGGCGCGCCTCCACCGGATTCGTATCCCGGCTAAGCTCGTGGCCGTACAGCGGGTAAGCCGATTCGAGCCGCAGCACATCCCTGGCGCCGAGGCCGACCGGCACGATCCCTGCGTCCTTCCCCGCCTCGAGGAGCGACGTCCACAGACCTGGCGCATCGTCCCAGGCGCACAACAACTCGAATCCATCCTCGCCGGTATATCCCGTCCTGGCAACGAGGCAGCGGATGCCGGCAACGGCTTCCTGCCGGATATTGAAGCGTTTCACGGACTCCACATCGAAATCAGCTACTTGTGCGAGAACCGAGAGCGCGGCCGGCCCCTGGATAGCGATGATGGACGTGCTTGGCGACTCGTTCGTCGCCGTAGTGCCGTCGAGGACGTGGCTTCTGATCCACTCGAAATCCGCCTCCGTGTTCGAGGCGTTCACCACCATAAGGTACGACTCGGCCGCGGTGCGGTAGACAATCAGATCGTCCAGCACTCCGCCGTTCTCATCGCAGAGCAGTGTGTACTGCGCCTGCCCGACTTCGAGCTTGGACGCATTGTTGGTGGTCAGGTACTGAAGCGATTCGAGCGCAGTCGGCCCCGAAAGGACGACCTCTCCCATGTGCGACAGGTCGAACAGCCCTACCGACTTCCTGACAGCGATCGTCTCCTCAGCGATCCCGGTGTAGATCAGCGGCATCTCCCAGCCGGCGAAATCAGTCATCTGCGCACCGAGACGCAGATGCTCATCGTGGAGCGGTGTACGCATCACAACTCCTTCTGCCCATAGGACAATGTGCGAAAACACATCATACTACGCCAAGGCGCTGTGCCATCGCACGGATATGATCCGGGGTGCTTCCGCAGCACCCACCGATGATGTTGACGCCGAGAGCCGCGCTCTGAGCGGCAAACTCCGCGAGGTCGTCCGGTGTCGCATCGAAGATGACGTTGCCCTCGACGACTCTGGGGAGCCCTGCGTTCGGCTGCGCCATGATGAGAATATCAGTGGCCTCCCGCATCCGGCGGATGACTTCCATCATGCCGTCGGGACCTATGCCGCAGTTGGCGCCGACCGCGTCCGCGCCTGCCTCGGCCAACTCCACGGCGGCCTTGACGGGGTCCACGCCCATCATCGTGCGGCCGCCGGTATCGAACGCCATTGTGCAGAAGCAGGGCAATCCGGTTGTCTTCGCCCCGACAAGCGCTGCCTTCAACTCCTCTAGATCGGAGAACGTTTCCATGAGGATTGCATCTGCCCCTCCGGATGCCTGAGCCGCAGCCTGTTCGGCGAAGACCGCGACAGCATCGTCGAAGCTTAGATCCCCCAGCGGCTCGAGGAACTGGCCGGTGGGACCGATCGACGCCGCAACGAAGTGGTCGTCGCCTGCGATCTCCCTGGCCAGCGCCACTCCGGCCGAGTTCAGTTCGCCGACACGGTCCTCCAGGCCGTACGCGGCAAGCTTGATCCGAGTGCCGCCGAATGTATTCGTGCAGATGATTCGGGAGCCCGCGGCAATGTAGGCCGCGTGGACGCGCTTGACAGCCGCCGGATTGTCCACGTTCCACAACTCGGGACATGCTCCCGGAGCCATACCCTCGCTCTGGAGCATCGTGCCCATCGCGCCGTCAGACAGAATGGGCCCGGCCTTGGCCATCTCAAGCAATCTACTGCTTCTCATGTTGCTCTCCTCGGGAAGGCAAAACAGTAGACCCTAGACTACGACCGATGGGCGGGCGACGCTGCCCTGACCACCGTCCTGAAGTCTACGGTCTTACAACAAGTCAATTGCCAACACAACAGGCGTATCTAGCCGATAAGCGCGTGTGCCAGGTCTATCCTACTTACGATACCTATGGGTCTGCGGTTGTCGAGAACGGGCAGTACCTTGATCCTCTTGACCAGCATCGTGGATGCGGCCTTGAGTATGGAGTCGTTGCTTGACAAAGCGATAACATTTCGCACCATAATGTTAGACACCGGCTGGTCGCGAACCTCCTTTGCCCGCGATTCAAGCAGGAAGCTGAAGTCGGGTCGTGTAGCTACATCGCTAATGACCTGGTCGTAGGTCGGCATCAGGGCCTGTATCACGTCGTGCTCCGTCACTATGCCGACCAGAAGACCACGTTCGTCTACCACGGGCAGTCCGCTCAATCCGGATGCGCGCAGGAGGAGGACGGCTTCACGGATCGATGCGCTCTCGTTGATGGTTGGGACGTCGGCGCTCATTATACTACAGACGTTCACCTCGGACCTCCTGAACCTGGGCCGTCGGTACTCTCTGCTCGATGTACTTCGCAACGGACAACTGCGCAAGCAGGAACGATACGCAAGCCTCAGACCCCTGGTTCTCGTTGACGCCCTCCGGGTTGATACCGTCTCTGCAGCCTCCGCTGTTCGGGTCGTAGACGGATAGCCCCGAGCGGTTCTTGCCGAAGAACCAGTCATAGCACGTGAACGCGTTTTCGAGATGACTCTTGTCGCCCAGCAGCGAGTAGGCCAGGGTGTAGGCGTACACGGCGTAACCGGCGTCGATGCTCTGCTGGTCATACCAGGGCCGCTTGCCGCCCTGCATGTACCAGCCGTTGTTGCCGATGATCTCCAACCGGCCGTCAACGATGGTCGTCTCGGTCAGGAAATCCAGAGTGCGCCGCCCGATGCTGGTATATCTCTCGTTCCCGGTGATGCTTCCCGCCAGGAGCATGCTCACGGGCAGTATCGCATTCCCGTAGGTCATATAAGGCTCGAACCAGACCCAGTCGCTGCTACTATATTCCCGAAACAGCGCCTCCAGCGAATCCGCCAGCGCGCTGATCTTATCCGGAACGTCAACGGTGTCCCTGTTCGCCCTCATGTACTCGCACATGCCGATCATCGAATATGCCTTGGCGCGGGGACTGACAAGATCGCCCACCCAGCCCACGCTGGAATCGAACAGCTTCTTGGCGACCTGGCGCATGCAGTCGGGGATATCAGCCGACGCAGCCGTGCCGCAGCCCCACATACATCGACCGAAGCAGTCCTCAGTCCCGTCCGCATCCAGGAACATGCGCTGATACGTCATGATGTTGCTGAACCGGTAGTCCGGGGTGTGCGCGTAGTGGAGGAAGCTCAGGTAAGTGCGAATCAGCTCGAGGATCTCCGGCGATCGCATGCGCTCGTATCCCCTGACCGCGACGACCAGGGCACGGGAATTGTCATCCGTGGTGTATCCGAGCCGGCGGTTGGGAATCGCGAATACCCCGTGCTGCAGGATTCCCGTGTCATCCGTCAGAGACCTGAGATACCGGAGCGATATGGGGGGATACGTGATCAAGACTTCGATCCTCCGCGCGGGCTCTTCGGTTGGCGATCTGATGCTTGGTCGGCCTGAGGAGCCTTGCAGCGGGCGCACAGCTTGTGGAACAAATCGAGGTAGTCGATTGCCACGTTGAACCAGGCCGCGCGCCGTCCGTACTTGTAGGCTGTCAGTTCCATCTGCTCGCGTCCAGCCGGGTCGGAGAGTATCTGGTTGATCGCCGCCGCGATGCCGTCGGGATCACGGAAATCGACGAGTATGCCGCGGCCCTCGCTGAGGACCTCTTCCGCGTACAGATACGGTGTGGACACCGTCGGCTTCCCGCAGCCGATCGCGTATGCCAGAGCGCCGCTGGTTATCTGATCCTTGTTGATATACGGCGTGAGGTAGATATCGGTCGCGCACAGGTAGTTGATCAACTCCTCCAGCGACAGGTAGCGGTTGTTGAAGCGCACACTCTTCTGGATGCCGAGATCGGCGACGAGCTGCAGGAGTTCATTGCGGTAGCTCTCTCCCTCGTGATTGCGGACTCCGGGGTGAGTCTCGCCGAGAACGAAGTACATGGCGTCAGGGAACTTCTCCAGGATTTTGGGCATCGCCTGGATCCCGTATTCGATGCCTTTCCCCCTGCTGATCAGCCCGAAGGTGGAGATGACCGGTCTGTTGGCGATGCCGAGCGACTTCTTCACGGAGACGGCACTGACTCTGTGCACGTTCGGTACGCCGTGCGGGATGACGATCACCTTGGACGGGTTCACCTCGTATGTGTTGAGCAGGATGTTGCGGCCGGCTTTGACCATGACGACCATCGCGCTCGACAGCTCGGCGATCCGGTTGAGCACGCTTAGCTGCCCTTCGCTCGGGTTGGACAGAACAGTGTGCAGGGTAGTGACGACAGGCTTCCTGAGTCGCTCCATAAAGGCCAGGATGTGCGACCCGTCGGGACCGCCGAAGATCCCGTACTCGTGTTGGACGCTGACTACATCGATCGAGGAGCGGTTGATCTGATCAGCGACATCGAGATACGATTGCAGATCGGTCTTTACTATGTGGTACTTGACGGTCTTGGGGTACTGCTCGATGGCAACATCAGTACCGACCGCGACAACCGACGGCTCGGAGAACGGGGTGTACTTTGCCACGGCGGTGACGAGGTCTTTGGTGAACGTGGCAATCCCGCACTCCTGCGGCGGATAGGTGCCCACGTATGCGATCTCGATGCGGTTGATGACCTCACGGAGGAACTTGGTCATCTTCAGATCCTCGGGATGCCATCCCTCCTTCTCGCCGAAATCCGCTATGATGGCTCGTTCGGGTGTCTCTCTGTTCGTTGGCTCCTTCACCTGCACTTGCATATCTCCTGTCTTCCGTAGACCGTCCGCTCGCTCATCCTTCCCGTGCGACGCGCAACACGCGCGCCTCTCCCGGGTTGAGGGACAATTCGAAGGTACGCGGCTGTTGAGAAAGCTCCCGGTCCAGTTCTACCCTCACATTCTGCCGCGAATCGCTTGCGACGAAGATCACCGTCTCGTCTTTTCCGCTCAGGGCAACAGTGTAGGCCTCGCACTTGATGTGAGAGGTCACATCGCGCTCAAAGGTTTCTTGAGGATACTCGCTTATCAGTTCGACATTCGAGTAGAGCTTACCTTCGTGTACGAAGAAGCTGACATACCGGCCGTTCCACGGTACATTCAGCAGCGCCAGGGAGGACCAGCTTCGCGGCAGGTTTGGGTTCACATGCAGCCTGCCGTCGATCGACGGCTCGATCCCGGCCGGACCCTCCATCGCCAGCCACAGGTAGGTCGGGGGCACCCACGGACTCAATGCCATACCTCTACTTTCGTAGTTTTCCCCGTGAAGGCACTCGGGAAACTCACCAGGCACTATATTCTTGAGCTCTCGAGGGACAGGCGACTCGCTGATTCGATAGACATTGCGCATGGCGTCGACCATGAAATCCGGGTTGTGGCGCCGGTTTCCATAGGCTACCCAGCAGGTCAGGTTCGGCCATATCCCTCCCATCAGGCGGACACCGAACTCCGGGTCGTAGCCCTTCTGGCCCACGGCGACGGTCCGGATGCCGTATCCGGTCCGGAACTCAGGCTGGGCGAGCAGATCGAGGATTCGCGCGCTCATTTCGTCATCGGCCACACCGGTGATCACCGGAAAGATCTGGTCACCGCTGAGTATCTCGTTCGGCCGTCCGTCCGGAGCGATGTTGAGCACGTAGAAACCTGTTGACCTGCTCACCAGTTCGCGGTTGATCGCCTCCCTCAGTGCCTCGGCCTCGCGTCGAAACATCTCGGCGTGATCCGGATCGCCGACCACCTGAGCGAGCTCCCCTGCGAGCCTGAGGGCGAGGCAGCACTCGCAGTTGACCTCCGTCGGGAAGCCGCTGATCTGGTACTCGGGGATGATGTTCCGCCATCCGCATATGCCCCAGGCGTTGGCCTCCTCGGAGTCACAATAGACGAGGCCGTCACGGCGCTGCCCGAGGATGTAGTGGGCGCAGTCCCTTACTGTAGGGTAGATGCGGTCGAGGAAATCCCGGTCGCCGGTGAGGGCGTAGTTGTGGTACGCGGCGATCATGAACAGCGGGCTGTTGTCGTTGATGCTCAGGTCGTAATCGTGCTTGAAGACGGGGTTCTCGCAGCAGAGGATGAACTCCGTGATCTTGCCGCCGTCCTCGATGCCGTGTCGGCTGATGAGATCGAGCATGCCGGTCGAGAACTCGGGGGCGAGGTAGTCGGTCCCAAGGGCGAACCAGGCGGCGTCACGGACCACGAGCACGTCCTGGGGCGGATCGTTGGTGAATCCCGGTCCGCAGGGATAGGACTTCTGCTCGCGGGCGATGTTGACCTTCGCCCACCGGACGGCGCGGTTGATCAGGGCATCGGGAGTCCAGAGGTCGGCGGTGGCGACGACGCGCGCCATGTTCTCGCGGGTGTGCTGGAAAACGGTGCGGTAGTCGAGCGCGTCCTCCAGTTCGGCGAGGGCACGGTCCGCTCCATGGGAGCCGATGACCATCACGAAGGCTTCTTCCCTCTCCTCGCCGGGCTCGAGCGTCACGGAGTAGGTGAGACTGGCGCCGCGCTTGCTGAAGAAGTGCACATCGAAGGGTAACGTACCGCCGATGACGCGAACCTCCTGCTCGCGGCCGTCGGTCCGGCTCACGATTCGGTCGCCGACGATCTCGGAGGTGAAGCGCTTACGCTTCTGGCCCATGTCGGCGGTCTTGACGTAGTCGGGCCAGGTGAACTCCGGGTAGGCGATGTCGCATACGATACCGAACTGCTGTGGGCGATCGAGGGAGTTGCGGGCCTTGATGATGAAGTACGCGGCGCGCTTGAACCCGTCGCCGTAGGGCAGGAGGAACGTCTTGGATATGGAGAGGCCGTGGCCGTGGTAGTTCGTCGTCTGGTGGGCCGGCTCGAAGATCGTGGTGTGCGGACCCAGTTCGTCGCCTTCCGCGAAGAAAGAGATCTGCCACTTGCCGCAGTAGTGCTGATCGTCCACCGCCGACCAGAGGCCGAGCATGTCACTGTCGGCGCCGGCTCGGGCGTAGGCCTCGAGGTTGCCGTAGTTCGCGCCGGTCCAGAGCTTGTCAATCTCGTATTCGTATCTCATGCAGGCATCAGGTCGCGCAGGGTCCATCGGTGCTCCTTCAGGATGGCGGGGTTGGCGCAGGGATGGTTGACTGGAAGCCGGAACAAGGCGCCAGGGCGGCGCCCCGTTGAATCCGCGGCTCGTTTGCTCTACAATGACTACACAATTTTCCTCATGTAGAGTCTAGCACCGAGGATAGTGATTGTCAAATCGCAGGCGCTGGATTACAGGAGAAACGCTGGGGTTGGAGGTACGTCATGCCGATTGCAGTGATCGCCGGCACCGGTGTCGCCGGGCCGATGGACGAGAGAAGCATCACCCGGGTGTCTACACCATATGGGGAGGCATTCCTCTCAGAGGCGCGTTTCGGGGCTCACAGCGTTGTTCTGCTGGCCAGACATGGGCCGGGGTTGAACGTCCCTCCGCACCTCATCAACTATCAGGCGAACATCTGGGCGCTGAAGGAGGTCGGGATACGTTCGGTTATCTCGACGTTCGCAGTGGGATCGCTCAGGGAGGACCTGCGCCCGGGCAGCCTGGCGGTCGTGAACGACTTCATCGACTTCACAAAGCGGCGTGCGTTCACGTTCTTCGAGCAGGCGCAGGAGTCCGTCATCCATACCGACTTTACCGATCCGTACTGCCCCAGGGTGACGCGCGCTCTGCACGTTTCGGCGGCGGAAGCGGGACTCGGACGGCTCCCGGAGGTGACCTACGTGTGCATGGAGGGGCCAAGGTACGAGACGCCCGCTGAGGTGAGGATGCTGGGCGCCCTGGGTGGAGGTGTTGTCGGCATGACGGGAGTGCCCGAGGTCGTGCTGGCCCGGGAGATAGGGCTCTGCTACGGGGGCATCGCGATCGTGACCAACTACGCCGCGGGGATTTCCCCCACCCCGCTGTCTCACGAGGAGGTTGTGGCGTCGGTGAGCGAGCAGGGCGTCAGGGTCCGGGAGATCATTGGCCGCGCTGTCGAGCACCTGGAGAAGCACAGGGAATGCCGCCACTGTCGAGAGTGACCTCATGTGGGAGGGGATTCCAATCCCCGGATTCGTGGCGTTACGTGGGCATTCGCGGCTGGGAAGCCGCTCCTACAGCAGTATCGGAATACGCCCTAAGGAATATCTCGGGTAATTGCGCTACGGTGTCATTCTGAGCGAAGCGGAGAACCCGGCCGCCGGATGCTTCCCCGATGATCGACGACTCTGTCGTCGATCATCGTCCGCTTCGCTCAGAACGACAAACCATCTCAGACCTACCTGAGACTCACTAGACCGTGACCAACAAGAAAGGCCGACACGAAAGTGCCGGCCTCTTGCTGCATCCGGGAGCGTGGCTGCTACGGCCTCCGAACCATCTGCTTCAGCTCGGTGAGGTTGCCCGCGTTGATGTAGGCTTCCTCCTCGGTGATAAGGCCGGCCTTGAAGTACTTGCAGAGACACTGGTTCATTGTCTGCATGCCCCAGTAGTTGCCCTCGCTGATGGCGGCGTAGATCTGGCTCGATCTGCCTTCCTCGATCAACTTGCTGACCGTCGGAGTGGCGATCATGATCTCGACGGCGGCAACTCGACCCTGTCCATCGGCTCTTGGGATCAGTTTCTGCGAGACGATGCCGCGCAGAGACTGGGACATACGCAGACAGATCTGAGGCTTGTCGTGCGGCGGGAACATGTTGATGATTCGGTCGAGGGTCTCGCCCGCGCTCGATGTATGGACGGTGGACAAGACGAGGTGACCTGTCTCGGATGCCTGGAGAGCGACGTTCATCGTCTCGACGTCGCGCATCTCACCGATCAGGATGATATCCGGGCTTTGGCGGACGACGTACTTCAGCGCCTCGGTGAACGACGCGGTGTCGATGCCGATCTCTCTCTGGTTCACGACCCCCAGCTTGTCGGGGTGGACGAACTCGATCGGGTCTTCGATGGTAACGATGTTGCAGCGCCGAGTCTGGTTGATCAAGTCGATCATAGCGGCAAGCGTAGTGGACTTGCCGGAGCCTGTCGGTCCGGTGACGAGGATGAGACCCTGACGGTGCAGAGTCATGTCCTTCAAGACCGGCGGCAGGCCCAGATCATCGAGGCTGTAGATGTCGAGCGGGATAAGCCTGCAGACCAGCCCCATGCTGCCGCGCTGCTGGTAGACGTTTGCCCTGACCCTGGTGATGCCCTCGATCGTGAACGCCAGGTCCATCTCATGGCGGTGCTCGAACCGGCCGATCTGGTCATGGGTCATGACGCTGTAACAGAGATCGCGCACCTGCTCTGCGGACAGGGGCTCGTACCCCTCCAACGGCGTGATTCTGCCGTGGACACGGAGCACGGGCGGCGCAGCTTCTTTGAGGAATAGATCGGACGCACGGCGGTCGGCCGCGATCTTCAACAGTTCACCCAGATCCATGGAACGTTCATCTCCTTCAGTGCTCAGTATGTGAGCCCGCGGCCCGCTTCGTCAGGAAGAAGACCAGCATGGCGACGAAAAGACCCAGTGCGATGATCAGCGCGGAGACAATCAGGTTTGCGTGATTGCCCTCGGTGGTATTGCGGGTGGGATTCCGTTCGGGCTGAACCATCGGCAGGTTCAGAGTGTCGAAATTCGGGTCCTTGACGAAAACGCTATACCCGTAGGCATTAGTGCCACGGTTGAGCGTGATCTTAACGTGTTTATTCTCGAACTGCCGAAGCCCCCGGAACGCGAACTGCTGCGGGACCATGAAATGGACTTCCAGATACCCGAGATCCCTGAATGCCTTGATGATCGGCGCAAGGGGGAATCCACCGGATTCGAGGTTCACGGTTCCGAGCGTGTTGAACTCGACGGTGGTCGTGGCGCTGCCGTCCATCATCTTCATGTCCTCGATGCGGACGTTGTTCGCCGTCCAGCCGGTCTCCTGCAGCAACTTCGCAAGATGGGCTTCCGCTTGGTCTCGCTTCACTATCTTCGAGTACGAGAACGAGACCGTATCCATCTGCTGTGACACGAGCACGAGCATGACCAGATCGGGGACCGGATACCTGCCTGTCACGGCATCCCGTTTCTGCTCCTGAGACGCTACCGGCGAGACAAGCGCGAACAGGAACGCCAGCAACACCAGGGCTGAGGCAGAGACGTGATACAGCACAAGTCCGGTTGCCTGGTGTACTACTGAGGAGCAGGAAGAGTGGATGCGGGACGCTCCGCATCTCGGATGCAGAGATCGTCGGAGGCGCTTGTTCGAGTTCAACGGACGTAGCCTGATTCTAAACAAGATAAACAAAAAATGGTGGAGGTTAGGGGATTCGAACCCCTGACATTCACGCTGCCAGCGTGACGCTCTCCCAGCTGAGCTAAACCCCCACGCGTCGAAACCTATTATACAGCAAAGCCGGGCCGAATGCAACAGTCTTTTCCCATCGAGCAGCAAAAAAACACGCATGTCGCCTGTCGGCCGGGGAATCCCCGGACAATCAGGAGCCGTCGGCAGGTTTCACGGCTGCGCGCGGGGAATTCATAGGCAGGCGAAACTCTTTCAGCCGTGAGGAGGAGACATGGCCAGCTTTCCCATAGCGTGTCAGACGATCACATGGGGCAACGAGCAGTCGGCGGACTTTCCCAGAGTATTCGACGAGGTGAAGGCCGCGGGGTACGCCGGAGTCGAGATCGGTTTCCGGCACGTCCGCAAGCACGCCGGCTCCGACCTCAAGCGGATGCTCGACGATCGTGGCTTGGTAGTCGCCGCACTCCACGTCGGAGGCAACCTGTACGATACCGGGCAGGCCGAGGAGGAACGCACGGCGCTCGATCTCGCGCTGGAGTACCTGGATGCCCTTGACGCGAGATTGCTGATGTACTCCGGGCTCCGGCTCCAGGGCGAGGAGCAGTTCGCGCGGGATTTCCCGGCGCTCAACACCGCCGCTGAGGAGTGCGCCTCACGAGGCGTCCGGCTGCTGTATCACAACCACAACTGGGAGTTCGAGGGCGACGCGCGGGTCATCAATGCGCTCATAGAGAAGGGCAGCCCGCAGCTCGGGTTCTGCCCGGACGTCGGATGGGTTATGAAGGGCGGCTGGGATATCACCGGCTTCCTGGACAGGATCAAGTGGCGGATCGGCGCGATGCACTTCAAGGACTTCGCCACGGACGGGCCGGGATGCGACACGGTGATCCTCGGCACGGGGATTGCGCCTCTCGTGGAGGCGGCGGAGTGGATTAAGGGGAACACCAACGGCATGTGGGTCATCGCCGAGCAGGACACGGCCGATGTCCCGGCGGGTGAAGCCGCGAAGAGGAACGCGGAGTTCCTCAGGACCCTGTTCTGACACCACGGCACGTGGATACCCGGGTAGGAGGGGTCTTCCGGTCGGTGAGACCGGTAACCCTGACGGTCGAGTACGAGTAGGATTCAGGAGTATGAGATGGGACTGAATGTGTGCATTATCGGGTGCGGCGATATGGGACGCCAGCACGCGAATGGATGGAAGCTGAGGGGCGACTCGAGGATCGTCGCGGTGTGTGATCTGCTCGAGGACCGCCGGATGCGATTGGCTGAGGAGACCGGTGCGACCCCCTACCCCGACTACCACGATGCCGTCCTGCACGAGGGAGTCGATGTCGTCTCGGTCTGCATCCCCGTATGTTTCCACTCGGAAGTCTCGGTCTTCGCGGCTGATAACGGCCGGCATGTTCTATGCGAGAAGCCGCTCGCGCTGACGCTCGATCAGGCGGATGCGGCTATCGAGGCGGCTCGGAGGAATGGTGTCCTGCTATCCACCTCGTTCCAGTGCAGAGGGTTTGCGCGGCATCGCATGGTACGGCAGATGGTGCAGACATGCAGTCCGGTGTTCGCGCGGTTCACCGACATCCGGGAGGTCCGGCCGAAGCTCGCGATGCACCGGAAGTCGGAGAACGGCGGGCCGGTGATCGACATGGCGGGCCACTTCTTCGACCTGATGCGCTGGCTCACGGGATGCGAGCCGGTGAGCGTCTATGCGCGCGGCCACGTCTTCGGTCGCGGCAAGGAACGCCTGGCGCCGGTGGAGGACTTTGCCATCGATGCGGCCGACATCACGGTCGAGATGACCGGCGGCCACGTGCTGAATGTGCTGGTGAACTGGGGCATGCCGGAGGGATTCAGCGGGATCAGCGAGGAACTGATCATCGGGCCGTCGTTGTCGGTCCAGACGGTCGGCAAGGAGTTGCGGATCAAGAGGGGCTCGGAGATGGAGATCCTCGATGCAAGCGAGGGGAATCCGCCGGGCTCGTCGGTGCGGATCAACGATATGGCAGAGGCGATCCTCAATGGTCGGCAGCCCGAGGTGACCGGCGAGGACGGCCGGATCGCGCTCAAGGTGAGCCTGGCCGCGCTCCAATCCATCGAAACCGGAGAGATCATCAAGCTGTAGCCCGAAGGAGGCTTGGCAGTGACGGCAATGGATCATACTTGTGCAGCGCTCAATCTGGTTGTCATCGGCGTCTTCATCTGGAAATGGCACAAGATGGACACGAGGCGGAGGCTGCTGACCCGGATCTACTTTGCATCCTATCCGATAGCCATCCTCCTGCATCTCTTCCTGCGCAAGTACCTTCCCAGCGTACTTTTCTTCTTCACGCTATTCGTGCTGGGGTTTGCAGTGGCCATCACCACGCCAAAAGACGAGGAACAGGAATCATAGACCATGCCTACATCCAAACCAATCACCGCAGTCATCGTCGGGGCCGGGCACCGGAGCATCTGCTACGGGCGCTACGGGATCACTCACCCGGACGAGTTGAAAATCGTCGGAGTCGCCGATCCGAACGAGTTCCGCCGGAAGCAGACGGCGGAGGAGTTCGGCATCCCGAAGGAGATGTGCTTCGAGTCGGCCGAGGAACTGGCGTCTCGTCCTCGGCTTGCCGACGCCGTGATCAACGGCACGATGGACCGCGATCACATCCCCACGTCGCTGCCGCTCCTTGAGAAGGGGTACGACCTCCTCCTTGAGAAGCCGATCGCGCCGAGCGCGGCGGAGGTCCTGCAGCTCCGAGACGCGGCTCGGAAGTACGGGAACAATGTCATGATCTGCCACGTGCTGAGATACGCGCCGTTCTACTCGGCGGTCAGGCAGAGAGTCGCAGATGGCGAGATCGGCCGACTGCTCAGCGTCCAGACCCAGGAGAACGTCAGCTACCATCACATGGCCGTAGGGTTCGTGCGAGGCAAGTGGAACCGGGAGGCTGACAGCAACTCGATGCTGATGGCGAAATGCTGCCACGACATGGACCTGATCACCTGGATGAAGAGCGGCATTGCCCCGAAGGCCGTCAGCAGCTTCGGCAGCCGGATGTACTTCCGCTCGGAGAACGCGCCCGCGGGATCGGGGACTCGGTGCCTCCTCGACTGTGCGATCGAGGCGCACTGCCCGTACTCGGCCCGGAAGCACTACATCGAGCAGGGACTATGGGGAATGTACGCCTGGCAGCCGGTCGAACACCTCAACCTCGATACCGAGGGCAAGATCAAGTCCCTGCGCGAGGACAACCCCTACGGGCGGTGCGTTTGGGCATGTGACAACGATGTCGTCGATCACCAGTCGGTGATCGTGGAGTTCGAAGACGGATGCACCGCCACGCACAACATGGTCGGCGGCACGTCGCGCCCGTGCCGCTCGATTCACCTCATAGGCACCGAAGGCGAGATCCAGGGCGTGATGGACGAGGGGTCATTCGTCGTCCGCCATCCCGACGCCCGCGCCGGCCACGAGTACTCCGAGGAGCGCGTGGAAATCGATGTGAAGGGCGACGGCCACGGTGGAGGCGATCACCGGCTGGTCGCGGACTTCGTACGCGTGCTTAGGGGCGAACCGGCGTCGATCTCGACCACGAGCCTCGAGGACTCGGTCTACGGTCACCTGATCGGCTTCGCGGCGGACCGATCGCGGGTCGAGCACGTGGTGGTGCCGATCGAGGGGTAACGGAGAGTCAGGCTGCGGATCGAGTGCCCACCCATCAGCATCTCGCGCTTAGGGCGAACGCCATTGATCCAATACTCGCAGGAGGGGTTTTCGGGGATGGGTCGTGCCCCGTAACCCCGGCATTCGGGACTAGCAGTCTCCGACTGCAGAATCCCTCCCACATGGACTAGATGAGTTCGCCCTGGTGTTACACTCCATCGCACTTGTCCCGGATTTGCGGTTTCGGCTATCATATGCGGAGTAACCCACAGACCTGTCTTCCGCGAGGGAATCGCCGATGCGTGTGCGAGATGCACGATATGAAGATGCACAAGCGATGGGGATCGTCCATGTCGATACGTGGCGGTCGACGTATCGCGGCATCGTGCCTGACGCCTACCTCGACAGCCTGTCCCACGAGTCATCCGGCGCCAAGTGGCGGCAGAGGCTGATGAGCCGTGAACTCGGGAGGCTGCATCTCGTGGCCGAAGCGGACGACGGGCGGATAGTCGGGATCGCTGAGGCCGGCTTCAACGAGGACCAGAAGTTCCCCTCGTACGAGGCGCAGATCTACACCCTGTATATCCTCAAAGACTACCAGCACATGGGTATCGGGCGCATGTTCATGCGGGCGGTCGCCGAGCGGCTGATCGAGATGGGCATCGAGGATCTGCTGGTATGGGTCATCTCCCGCAACCCGTCGCGGGGGTTCTACGCGCGCATGGGCGGACGCTTGCTCGGCACGAGCACGTTCAACATCCACGGGCAGGATATCGAGGAATCGGCATACGGATGGGACGATCTGTCGGTCCTGCTGCGCTCAGGGGCACGCGATCAACGAGAGCATCTACTCATACGATGAGGCCGGTGTCAGGACTCGTAGGAGCAGATGTACTCGGTGATGCTATCGACCGCGATCTCGAACGACGAGTCGCCGGGCACGCTGAACGCCGTCCCCGCAGTGTACTGGGTCCAATCCTTCTCGCCTGCGTTGCGGGCTCGGCAGTCGCCGGCGATGATCTCCATGCGCTCGGGCGCGCCCGTGTTGAACGTGTAGGCGCCGGGGTATATGAGGCCGATGGTCTTCTTGCTGCCGTCAGGGAAGCAGACGGTGTGGCTGACGACCTTGCCGTCGAAGTAGACGTTGGCCTTGGCGACCACAGTGACGTTCTCGAACTGAATGCTCTCCATAGTGCTGGTCTCCTGATGAAGTGACTACCGCTTGGTTCGTGGGAATGGCCGGGGATTCCTGCATCGGCGCTCCTGCGGACAAGCTGTTGCGCCCATAATGTGTGGTATAATGCCGTAACGCGTCGCTCATACCGGGAGGTCGGTATCAGATGCCACAAGGAACAGACGAGCTGGTCGGAGTGCTGGAGAGCCGCGATAAGGGTCTGATCGCGACCGCCGAAGCGCTTCTCTCGGGCGCAGGTATCCCGTACACGGTGAGCAATATGTTCAGCCGGGATATCCCGATCGCCGGCGGGATGGGCGCGACGCGAATCCTGGTCAGGGCCGAGGACGCCCCGGCCGCCCTACACATACTCCGCGGGTTCAGAAGCGACGACGACTCGCCCGAGCAGCCGTTCATAGTCCGTCTGCTGATCGCGGCCGGAGTCGTGCTGGCCCCCATCATCCTCGCCATCATCTACTCGCTCAACAACTAACTGCCGGCGCACATCGGGCCTCCTGTGGACTTGACATCGCCGAGACCGGTTCTCTATACTCATCTCCGGCAGGCCACCGTTATCTAAGTTATCTGGAGGAAGCATGGAGCCAAAGATAGTGACCAGGGATGAGTTCAAAGTGGTCGGCATCCAGTACATTGGTCAGCGAGGGAGCGATGAGTTCCCGAAGCTGTGGAACCGCTTTATGCCACTGATGAGCAATGTTGCCAACTGGGTTGAACCACAGGTGTCATATGGTGCGTCGTTCGACCATGAGGACCCCGAGAAGCTCCGCTACATCGCATGCAGAGAAGTCAGCGATCTGGATAACGTCCCGGAAGGTATGGTCGGCGAGACGGTCCCGGGCGGCACGTTCGCGGTCTTCACGCACACGGGACCTGTGGATACTCTCAACGAAACCTACGATCTGATCTACGGAACGTGGCTGCCGGCAGCCGGGATCGAGACAGATACGTTCTATGACTTCGAGCGCTACGACCTGCGGTTCAACAACAGCGAGACGTCAATCATGGAGATATGGATTCCGATTCGCTGACCCTGGGCGCTCTCGAAAGGCTTGTGTCCGTGCACGGATGGGTAAATACGTGGTGGACTCCGAGTAGTTGACGGAGGTGATCACAAAATGGGTATCGCATCGCTCATCATCGCGATCGCGGCGGGCCTGCTGTTTCTGCTCAGCCTGATCCCGTATGTGGGCTGGCTCAACATAATCGTGATTCCGTTGGCGCTGATCGGGTTGGTGCTCGGCCTGATCGGGCTCAGGTTCGCATTCAGCAAGAGAGCCGCGCAGATAGGTCTCGTAGTGAACATAATCCTGCTGGTCCTGGGCTTCGTCATTCTGTTCTGACGCACACAGGCTCAGCATGCTGAAATTGGCCCTCCGGGATGTCCCGGAGGGCTCGTTTATTGCGCAGCCTCGATCGGATACACGGCCTCGCGCGCCTGCCCCTATCTGCCTACCGTGAAGCGGTATTCCCCGGAACCGACGTCGAACTTGATCCACTTGCCCGCATCCTCGGCGGAGTGAATGCCCGGCACGCCGGGAACCAGCTTCCCGTTGCGCCAGACGGTCGTCGTCCCGACCTTCACCTCAGGCGCTGCCAGGCCGACCTTCGGCGCCCAGACGGACGCGCGGGAGTTTGCCGGGATCGTCACGTCAAGGGTGAGACCGTCCCTGGTGCGCTTCCAATGGGATGCGACAACACCGCGGACCGTGTCAACCTTGGCCCGCGCCTCCTTCAGATCTCCGACTACGCACGGCTTGATGTCGATGTGATCGAATCCTGTCTCGGAGCTGATGCCGGCGAGCGCGCGGTAGAACCAGCCATCCACGAAGCCGAACGCCGGGTGGTTCGCCGAGTTCATGCCGTTGCCGGTCGCCTTCACCCACAGTTCCCATATGGTAGTCGCGCCGTTAGCGATCATGTAGCCCCAGCCGGGGTAGTCTTTCTGGGTCACGATAGTGTAGGCGATCTCCTCGTGCCCTTCGGCGCAGAGCACCTCAAGGAGGTAGCGTGCTCCCAGGAACCCGGTGCTGAGGTGGCCTTTGTGGCTGACCATGATATCCTCCACCAGGTTGTCTACGACGACGGCATGACGATCCTCCGGCACGATGCCGAGGTAGAGCGGCCAGGCATTGGAATACTGACTGCCGTTGCCGTAGTTGTTCGTCTCGGGGTTGAAGAACTTCGCGTTGAACGCAGCGGCGATCCTGGCGCACAGGCGGCCATATCTGCGCGCCTCCTCGGGCCTGTCGAGTATCTCAGCAATCCGTGCGGTGAGCCAGGAGCATCGATAGAAGCCGCCGGTAGAGATCAGATCCCTCGGCGTCTCGACGACACCTACCCAGTCGCCGTAGTTGTTGCGGCTGATGATACATCCTTCTCCCGCCTCGCGCTCAAGCATGTCCACGTAGCGCTTCAGGTTCTCGTAGTGGCGGGCAAGAAGCTGCTTGTCGCCGGTATGGCGGTACATATCCCAGACGACGAAGTGGTATGCCGACGCCCACATCGGGTCGCCGGGGTTCGAGCCCCAGACGTGAGGAACAGTATCCGGGATGCGTCCGTCCTCGCCCTGAGCATCCTGCATATCCTGCAGCCATTTCGTGTACGCCGCGGCGACATCGAAGTTGTAGAGGCCCATATCCGCGGTCATGTGGCCATCGGCCATCCAGCCCTGACGCTCGTCGCGCTGAGGGCAGTCGGTCGGGATCGAGTGCCAGTTGGTGCGGTATCCCCACTGGGAGTTGCGATGAATCTGGTTGATGAGCGGATCGGAGCACTCGAAGCTCCCATGGAAGTCAAAGCCGGTGTGGACGACCCGTCCCTCGATGGTGTTGAGGTCGGGCTTGCCGGGGAAGCCCTCCAGCTGCACGTAACGGAATCCGTGGTAGGTGAACCGCGGTTCCCAGGTCTCCGTCCCCTGCCCCTTCAGGATGTACTTGTCGGTGGCGCGGGCGCTCCGCAGGTTCTCCTGGTTGACCCTGCCGTCGTCATATAGCCACTCGGCGTGCTTCAGGGTTACTTCCGTGCCCGCCGGACCGGATACCTTCAGTCGGCACCAGCCCGAGAAGTTCTGGCCGAAGTCGTAGACCCAGACTCCCTCTTTCGGGCTCGATACGCTCTTCGGCTTCAGAGTCTCGACAACGCGGATCGGTTGGATCATCTGCGCGGAGAGCATCAGAGTCGGCGAAGGCGCCGTCTGCACGTCGACCCACGCGGAGTCATCGAATCCCGGCATGTCCCATCCCGGGTGCTCGCGGCGGGCATCATAGGTCTCGCCGTGGTAGAGCGAGTTCTCGAGGATCGGACTTTCGCTCCGCTTCCAAGACGAATCGGTTACGATGCTGGTCCGCGTGCCGTCCTCGAACTCCACGTTGAGCTGGAGGATGAACCTCGGGGGCGCCTTGAACCATCCCCTGCCGAGCAGAGCGCCGACAGCACTTCGACCGGTCTTCAGCATGCCGGTCACATCGTAAGTGCTGTAGAGCACGCGCTTGTCGAAGCTGGTGTATGAGGGATCGAGCACGTTGTCGCCGACCTTTGCGCCGTTGAGGTGAAGCTCATAGTACCCGACGCCCGTGACGTATGCCCTTGCGCGACGGATCGGCTTGTCCAGGCTGAACTCCCGGCGGAGAACCGGAGCGCTCGTCGTCGGTTCCGCCGACCTCAGTTGGTCGTCCGTGAGTTGTATCGTGCTCCAGCCGTGTTCTTCGATGCTGTCGAGCGCGGTGACGGGCGCGTGGATTGAGACCTTCCGCCCGGCCGCATCGATGATGCTCATCTCGGCGAGGGCCAGGAGGAAATCACCGTCGAACCGCCTGTACAGGGTGGTCGCGGTCAGGCGGACGTATCTCGCCTCGACACTCGGAGAGTCGAGCGTCACGGCCTCTTCCTTTGGATTCTGCTGATCGGCGTTCGTCTTGTCCACGAGCATTACCGGGGACTTGAACTCGGGGTCATCCGATGCCTCGATCTTGTACCGGACGGGGAAGCCGAAACCGGGCGCGTCTTCCTGCCAGTTGTACGGCCTCGCAGGATAGAGGGCGATCTTGCCGATCGGGCGCGGTTGTCCGAGATCGACCTGCACCCACTTGACGGCATCGGCAGACTTGGCGATGGCGGAGTGGTAGCCGTTACCTCCCGCGGGGACCGTGATCCATTCGCCCTGCCACTCCTCCTGATCGAGAAGCGCGGTCTCGAACCATGCCGGCTCGGACCAGTCGCTCTCCACTCCTTTCGCGTCCCAGACCTTGACACGCCAGTAGTAACGGGTGGAACTGGTCAGACTGATACCGCTGAGGGGTACGTTGACACTCTGGGACGATGATACCTGTCCGCTGTCCCAAAGGTTCTTCTTGCCGAGATCCGAGGCTCGAAGGGCCACCTGGACATGGTACGCCGTCTGGCGGCAGTTGCGGCCTTCCTGGACGAAATGCCATGACACCCTCGGCTCACGCACGTCGATCCCCAGCGGATTGGCGAGATACTGGGTCAACAGGTGTCGAGCAGATGGTTTCATCGCAACCTCCACAACGCACATCCCCGGCTCCATGGCGCCGACGGAAAGCAGAGCAATCAGGATGGCAAGATTTCGCGTTCTCACGGCATATCTCCTTGTACACTCAACGGTGAGGATATGTGGGCTCACCGCCGGTAGTGTTCAGCAGGACGGCATCGGAAACCTTTGCCCTATGCTCGTAATCCTACCGGTTTTCTGCGTCTGCCTTGACCCGATCAGCATCGGGTGTTACCATGGAATAGCCTCGCCCCCGAATGGTCGTTCGGCAGAGGAGGAGATGGGTAGTCATGCGCAGAACCTCAGCTATGCTCCTGACCGCGATGCTCTCGCTGATCGCACAATCAGCGATCTTCGCCGCCGTCGAGATCGTGATCGACAATCCCAACGCGACCATGGTCGGCGCGTGGACGACCGGAACGTCGACGCTTACGAGGTACGGCGAGGATTACTACTACTCCCCGCAGAGCCTCACGGGTACGAAGAGCGCCACCTATCTACCGTTCATCCCGGCTGCATCAGCGGACTGGGGAGTCTACACGTGGTATCCCGCGGGATCGAACCGGCCGACGCAGGCTCAGTTCATCGTCCACACACCTTCCGGCGAGAGCACCGTTTACGTCAACCAGCAGACGAACGGCCAGCAGTGGTTCCACCTCGGCACCTATGCATTACATGCCGGCGTCGGCAACTGGGTGCGGATTACGGACTACGGTCCGCAGACCGATAAGTACGTGATGGCCGACGCGATACGCTTCTACTCGCCGACGGTCACCGCTGAGCCGGATACTCGCGCGCCGAACATATCGGCGGTCAGGGCAGAGGCCGGGCCGACGAGGGTCACGATATCCTGGGTCACCGATGAGCCGGCGACCTCGATGGTGGAGTACGGCTGGAACACATCCTACGGAAACGCTACGCCAAAGCAGACCGCGCTGGCGCTGAACCACTCGGTTGCCATCACCGGCCTCGATATCTCGAGAACATATCACTTCAGGGTCCGGTCACAAGACCTGTACGGCAATGCCGCGGCATCGATCGATTTCACGTTCACGACCACCAGCGAGATTCCGCAGACTCCAAGTTTCCGCGCCGCATGGGCGGATGGATGGTCACGGGGCTTGCGGAGCGCAGCCGAGGTCACAGCGTTGATAGACACGCTACACAATGCGAACTACAACGCCGTCATCCCGGAGGTTCGCAAGTGCGGCGATGCGTTCTACAATTCGGCCTATGAGAACCGAGCCGTGGAGATCACCGATCCCCTACCCTTCGACCCTCTCGCCGACATGATCGAGAAAGCTCATGCCGTTGGGATGGAGGTACATGCGTGGCTGGTCGCGTATCGGATCGCGAACGCATCGGCGACCAACGCGCCGCCCGTGTTCTATGAGCATCCCGAATGGCTCACCAGGGACTCATCGGGCGCATACCTGAACAACGGCTTCTACCTCCTCGACCAGGGCGTGCCCGGCGTCCAGGACTACGTGTGCAAAGTAGTGATGGACATCGTGAACAAGTACGATGTGGACGGCATCAACTGGGACTATATCCGCTATCAGGGAAACGCCTGGGGCTACAACGAGATCACGTGCAGGCGTTTCTATGATGAGTACGGATTTCAGCCGCCGGTCTCAAGCACGGATCCGGGCTGGGACACGTGGTGCGACTACCGACGCCGGCAGGTAACCGATCTGGTGAAGAAGGTCTATCTGGAAGTGATGGCGGCGAAGCCTCACGTGAAGATAACCGCCGACACGATCACCAGCGGCTCGCCCCTGAACTTTCCATTGTCCAGCGCTTACACGGTGGTCCTGCAGGACTGGCCGTCGTGGATGGAGCAGCATATCATCGATGCCGTGATCCCGATGGACTACAAGGACGATTCAACCCCGAGTGAGGCGAAATCGTTCCGCGACTGGGCTCAGTTCGCAGTTGACAAGCGCCATGGACGGCACGCCTACATCGGCATGTCGGCCGGCAGGAACACGATCAACAACAGCATTCAGCAGACCTACTCCGCCATAGAGATCGGCGCGGACGGCGTGTCCACCTACAGCTACAACTCCACCAACAACGAGGGCCGCCCGAACACTGAGCTCTTCAGCGCCATCGGAAGACATCTCTACACGTCGCCGGTCCCCACCCCGGAGATGCCCTGGAAGACGAGACCGACGACCGGTATCATCTTCGGCACGGTGACCGATGCATCGCGGCCGAACGATCCGATCTACCGTGACTGGGTGTACAAGGCCACGGTCACTGCCAGCGGACCTGTGACCCGGAGCACCTTGACCGACGCGACGGGTACCTACGGTTTCATCGACCTCCCGCCCGGCACGTACACGATCACCTGCTCGAAGGCAGGCTTCCCGAGCCGGACGGTCGTCGGCCAGACGATCGAGGCCGGAGACGTGCTGCGGAAGGACATCGCCCTCGGAGCGGTGACCGTGACGTCGCCTGAGGGAGTGGTGGTGGACGGCTGGAGCCTGCTCAGCGTGCCGTTCGAGCCTGTGGACCCCACGCCCGAGTGGGTATTCAGCGGTATCGACATAGACGGCAGGCTCTCAAGGTGGGACAATCCAACCCAGAGCCTCATCTTGTACGACTCGTGGAGTCCCGAAGCTTTCGGCGACATCAACGTCGAGAGCGGCTACTGGCTGGAGTCATCAACGGCGGGAACGATATCTTACCAGGGATATCCGAGCTCCGCGACGACGCGCGACATACCACTCCCGAGGGCCGGATGGGCGATCATCGGCTGCCCGTTCACCAGCGAGAAGCTGTGGTCGGACACACTGGTAACACGAGGCGCTGAGACGGTCCCGATGAGCAACGCGAGGGCGAACCTGTGGATCAACAGCATAGGCTACTGGTGGAACGCTGAGACTCGTAGCCTTTGTGACTTCGGCCTGGAGGATGATTTTGCGACATCGGTGATGCTCCGACCGTGGCACGGCCATTGGGTTGAGACGTACACGGACGGCCTCACTCTGACGATCAGGTAATATCAGGAGACAGCCCTCATGCGAATCGAGTCGAGCTTCTATCACATATCGCCGAAGATACTGCGCGTCGGTCACGCCAACACAGTAGTGATCAAGCCTCTCTACTCTCACGTCCGGCTGGATGAGGGCGCTCGGTATCAAGTTGCGGTGATTCCGACCGGCGGCGCGGCCGGCCAGACATCGTGGGGCGAGATCCCCAGGCAGCCGATCAGCGTCACCGACGGAGCGCTGTCGATCCCTATCTCACCGGTAGGTGAGATGGAGTATATCCTGCTGGTCGAGCGGCTCGACGACGGCCAGGCAAAGCCCGTGGGGGAGTTCAGGCTGTACGCCGTTGACGACGATCTGTTCGCATACAGGCCGTGGAAGGGCGATCTGCACGTCCATACCTGCCACTCGGACGGCAAGGAATCGCCCGCATACGTCGCCGCGAAGTACCGTGGGGCGGGGTTCGACTTCATGGCGATCACCGACCACCGGAAGTACGAGCCGTCGCTGGAGGCGATGCGGGCATATGACGGCGTACCGATCGACCTGAGGCTCTACCCGGGCGAGGAGGTCCATCCACCGGAGAACCCGGTGCACATCGTCAACTTCGGCGGTCGGTTCAGCATCAACGAGTTGTTCGATATCGACGAGTACCGCTCCGGGGTGAAGGCAATCGAGGCGGATCTCGGTGTGCCGTATGAATATGCATCGAGCGCGTGGTGTTTCGACAAGATACGTGAGGCCGGCGGACTCGGTATCTTCTGCCATCCCTACTGGCTGGCGTGGCCTCGATACGATGTGCCGTTTCACCTCATCGACATGATCTTCGACAGGCAGCCGTATGACGCCTATGAGGTCATCGGCGGGTACTTCCGATACCAGTACGAGTCGAACAAGCTGCAGGTCGCGCGGTACCACGAGGAGCGCGCGAAGGGCAAGCCGAATCCTATCGTCGGGTCTAGCGATTCCCACGGCACGGAGCAGTCGGGCCTCTTCGGATGGTATTACACCCTCGTGTTCTCGCCGACCCCTGAGTTGCAGGACGTCATCACCGGCGTCAAGGAGTTGAGGTCCGTCGCGGTGGAGGCGATCACCGGCGAACTCCCGCGCGCTCACGGCCCGTTCCGGCTGGTGGCATACGCCCAGTACCTCCTCCGGGAGGTCCTGCCGCTGCACGATGAGCTGTGTGTCGAAGAGGGACGGCTGATGCTGGCTCATGCCGCGGGCGACGGGGATGCCGCGACTACGCTGGGTAGCCTGCGGGGACGGGTCTCACGCCTCTATGACGATCTCTGGGGCGTCAGATGACACTCACAGCGATCATCATCCTCTGCATCTCGGCCACCGTTCACGCCGCGTGGAACTTCATCGGCAAGAAGGGGAAGTGCACGCCCGCATCGTTCCTGCTGGCAACGATCCTCGGGTGCGCGTGTCTCTCGCCGGTAGCGCTCTCCAACCCCCGGATCGTCGCCGCATTCACTCCGGAGGTATGGGCGCTCCTGCTGCTCACGGGCTTCTTCCAGGCGGTCTACTACGTCGGACTCGCGGGCGCGTATAGGACCGGCGACATGTCCATCGCCTACCCGCTCGCGCGATCGGCTCCGGTGCTGATGGTGGCGGGCATCAATCTTCTCATCGGTCGAGCGCACGAACTGACCTTCCTCTCCGTAGTGGGAATGGTGCTGATCGCGGTCGGCGGGCTGATCCTTCCTGTGCGGAATCTGAGCGAGTGGAGGCCGCGAGACTGGATGCATCTCTCCGGGCTGATGGCGATGGTAGCCGCGATCGGCACATCCGGTTACTCGATGGTTGACGACCATGCCCTCAGGATTCTGCGCTCGATGCCGGAGATCGACGCCGGGAGGACGATGCTGACCCTCAATTACGCGCTCATCGAGGGGCTTGCGGCGACTTTCTGGCTCGCAGTCTTCGTGCTGCCGACTCGGAGCGGCCGGGCATCGTTCGCGGATACGGTCAGAACGCAGGCGCGCGACTCGCTCCTCGCGGGCATAGGCATCTATCTGGCCTACTCGATGGTCCTGATTGCGATGGGTTTCGTGACCAACGTGAGCTATGTGGTCGCATTCCGTCAGCTCAGCATCCCTTTGGGCGCGATCTTCGGGATCACGCTGCTGAAGGAGCCACACTATCCTGCGAAGATACTCGGCGTCACGGGGATGTTTGTGGGACTGGTGCTCGTGGCGTTGGGCTAGTCTGGTGCTCGGCGAATGAATGCCTTGATGCGGGGGTATTGGCGGAGGAGCGCCCTGCCCTTCTCCTCGCCGAGGACGCTTACGGCGGTCGAGAGGCCGTCGGAGAGCGTGCCGGTCGGCGCGATGATGGTTACCGCGATGCGGTCGGTCAGCCCGAGGCCGGTCTTCGGGTCCACGATGTGCGAGTAGCGCTTCCCGCCGATCTCGACGAACTGCTCGGTGTCGCCGGATGATGAGACGGCGCAGTTCGAGAGGAGCATCAGCTCGGAGTGCGGACTTGGGATTGCGGATTTCGGATTTCCGGACAGGGCGACCTCCCATCCCTGCTTACCGGGCGGAGGAGCGCTCACGACGATGTCGCCGCCCATCTCTACGAGCGCGCTGCTGATGCCATGCCTCTTGAGGACGCGGATCGCCTCCTCGCAGGCATATCCCTTGGCGATGCCCCCCAGGTCGAGCTGCATCTTGGCACGCGACGGCTGGACGTCGCTTTGATCTCGGGCGGCTTGACGCCCGTCCGCCCCCGGCGTGTCGAGCCACGCCTCGGAAAGCGATGTCGAGCCATCGCACTCCAGGATCACGGTCCGTGTCTTCGGGTGGATGACCACGTTCCGCCAACCCACCAGCTTACGAGCGGCGTCGATCTCCTCCTGCGACGGAAGCTTGCCGGACTTACGCGCTGCTCGCCAGAGCCTGATGAGCGGCCCGATCGTGACGTCGAACGCACCGTCAGAGCGGCGGGAAAGGTCGTTCGCTTTCCGAAGGATGTAGTACAGTTCCGGACTCACTCTCACCGGAGGACCGCCGGCGTTGGCGCAGAGGCGCATCAGTTCGCTGTCCGGGCGGTAGTCGCTCATGACCTGCTCCAGATAGGCGATCCGTTCGAAGGCGGCGCGTGCGGCGTCCTGGGCATGTGCTTCGTCAGGCGCATACATGACGATCCGGGCGCGGACGCCCATCGCCATCTCGGAGTACTCGAAGCGTTGATTGCTCGAATATCCGGGAGCCGGAAGCAGCACTGCGAGGATTGTGGCGGTTAGGAGTAGCCTCATTGATCGACTTTCCGGATCGGGGCCTGGACGGGATCACTCCAGCCGCCGGCGCCCTTGATGAAGGACCTGAACAGATTGCCCTTGTGTACGAGAAGGCCGGTGTCGCCTTCATCGATGTCGGCGTAGACCGACATTGGGACTGGGAACTCCAGCCGTCTTGCGCCGACCTCGAATATGATGTAGAAGTCGTAGGATACTTCGTCGTTCCCATCTTTCAGCGTGTCGGCGTATTCGTCCGTGCAGTACGACGAACCACCGAATCGCTCGCGCTGCCGCTTCACCAGGACTCTGGCCATGACACGGCGCGTCGGCGCGAGGAGGCCGGCGATCACGTAGTAGTAGATCACATACAGCACCATGGCGACCGCCGCAAGGATCAGAAGCACGACGCCGATGCTTGCGATCAGGCTCATGGTGAGGAAACGCGTATGCATGCCCATCCGTGTCCCCTGCTATCTATGATACGTCTGCGCGGCCTCCAATGTCACCTGCGGCTCGTCGGATGCGAACGACTCGACGCCGAGATCCATCAGCCGGTGGTAAACCGCCACGTCCGCGACCTTCCACGGAAGCGCCTGGAAGAGAATGCCGCGCGACTTGACCTCCTCGCCCACCTCTCTCAGGAACCCCGAGGACGGGCTGAACGGCTCGGCGGACGAGAGATCGTCGATGAGGTTCACGTGAATCTGGAGCTGGGTGATCGCCCGGAAGTCGGCCGCGCGGAGGGCATCTATGCGCTCGCGGAGGCGTTCCTCCGTGCCACCCATCCAGTGAAGAGTGCCGCTCTCCGGCGCGAGTTCCATCCAGGCAGTGAGATGCTCGTAGACCGTCGATGCGAGGATGATCTGCCGAGTGACGCCGTATTCACGGGACAACTCCGCCAACTGATCGAGGGATATGTACTTGAAGTCCACGTAGAGCAGCCTCTCGGGACGACCGGCCATTTGCGCCAGTACATCGCCCAACCTGGGGATGCGCTGGCCGCGGAACTGCTCACCCTTGTAGCAGCCCACGTCCAAGCCGGCGATGTCATCCCAGGTCAGCTCGCCTATGCTCAGATGACGGATCTCCTCCGGCGCATCGGGAGCGAGCCTGGTGAAGTCGTTGTCGTGGAACGCGACGATGATGCCGTCCCTGGTGACCCGAACATCGGCCTCCGGAACGAAACCCATCTGCCAGCCTAACTCGAAGGACTCGATCGTGTTCTCGGGGCCGAGATTGCCGACACCCCTGTGTGACTGGATAAGCATGTTGGCACCTGTCTGACTAGTGACAGTGGGCGAGCCTTCCGACCCGCCCACTAATCCTCACGGACTTTCGGGGTTACCGCTCCAATAGACCGGAAAACCCCTCTTACCGAACACTACGCCTTCTTCCACTGGTCGCGGAGGAACTTCACGGATTTCGGGATCTCGATGTCGCGATCACCGATGACTCCGCACTCGAAGCTGCAGAAGTCCTGGTAGCCGATCATCTTGAGGCCCTTGAAGCCGTTCGTGAAGTCGCGCTCGTCCTGGCCGGGCAGATTACGCTTGATGGAGGCCAGGTGCACGTGATGCAGATACTCCCCCGCCGAGATGAACGCACCCATGTCGCTCGTCTCCTCATGGTACATGTGGTAGAAGTCGCCCATCACGCAGACTCCGGGATGGTTCGCGTCTCGCGCGATCGATGCGGCATCGGCCAGCATGCGGACGAGCCACGTCTCCTTGCGGTTCAGCGGTTCGAGCAGGATGCGGGTGTTGCACTTGACAGCGTACTCACCGAGCTCCGGAAGCTGGTCGAGGAGCACCTGGCGAGCCTCGACATGGTTCAACTTCGTCTGGCCGTTGAACGCCGGAACGAAGATCAATCCGGTCGAGCCGAGGGCGCCGGCCGCGGCGAGGATATCCTTCATCGAGGCCATACACTTCCGGCGCTCGGACTCCTGATCGCTTGCGAGAGCGCCGTCGAAGCCTGCGCAGATCGCGCTCACCTTGACGTTCGAGTTCTTGAGGGCGGCTTGGATCTCCTTGACTCGGTCGGCGAGCCCTCGACCGCCGATCTCGATGCCCTCGATGCCCCACTCGTCCATCTTGGCGAGGATCTCCGGGAGGTCGTTGCCGGGTATTATGCGCTCCTGGCTCGAGATGCGGAGCCTCGCGGCGGGCTTCTTGTCCGCCGCTCCGACCGGCAGTCCGGCCGAGAGGGCAACTCCGCCGAGTGTGCCGGTGATGAGCAATTCGCGTCGGTTCATTTTCATGGTGATCTCCTTGGAATCACACCGTAGGAGGGGTTTCCCGGGACGGTCAGCGCTCTGTAACCTCGACGTCGGGGTGCGGACACAAACGGTCCGAAAGACCCCTCCTACAGATTGGTGTGCGTACCGTCAGGGTTACCGATCTTCGATCGGAGAACCCCTCCTACGTAAGCGTGGCTAGATGAACTTGGTCTTTCCAGGGACCGCGACCGGCGGCACCGCAAGCGGACCGAACTCCAGCTTCTCGGGCATAAGGTCCTCCTGCGAGTTCAGCGCCTGCTCCCAGGTGATCTCCTGGCCGGTGTACGCCGACATGCGGCCCATAACGGCGGTCAGAACGCTCTCCGCGACCTGCTTCGCTTCGTTGAGCGGCTTGCCGGCGCGGATGCTGGCGATCAGGTCTGCGTGTTCCTGCACGTATGGGCTCGGATTGGGGCCCTCGTACTTCCACTGGGTCTCGCCGGAGATCATGCCGGCGCAGTTCGACGATCCCTTCGTGCCGACCACACGCTCTGAGACGTTGTTGCAGCAGCCGTCGATCTGGCGGCACATGCTCATCAGGCGCGCGCCGTTCTCGTAGAAGTACTCCACTGCGAAGTGGTCGAAGATGTGACCGTAGGCGGGATCAGTGCGGACCTGGCGTCCGGCTAGCGCGACGGCCTTGACAGGATGCGCGCCCATCGCCCAGTTGATGGCGTCGATGTTGTGAACGTGCTGCTCGACGATGTGGTCGCCTGAGAGCCAGGTGAAGTAGAGCCAGTTGCGGATCTGCCACTCCATGTCGGTCCATTCCGGCTTGCGACCGTGATTCCAGAGACCGCCCTGGTTCCAGTAGCACTGGGCGGCGACGATGTCACCTATCGCGCCGTCATGGATACGCTTTATGGTTTCGATATACGGGAACTGGTGTCTTCGCTGAGTTCCTGCGACGACGCCGAGCTTCTTGGTCTTGGCAAGCTGACCGTAGCGCATGACCGTGCGGACACCGGTTGCATCAACAGCAACGGGCTTCTCCATGAAGACGTGCTTCCCTGCCTGGATGGCGGCCTTGAAGTGCATCGGACGGAAGCCCGGAGGAGATGCGAGGATCACCATGTCCACGCCGCTGTCGATGACCTTCTGGTAGGCGTCCCAGCCGAAGAAACATCGGTCCCTGGTGATGTCTACCTTGTCCTTGAGATTCGCATCGCCGGTGAGGTTCTTGTAGCACCCCTCCATCCGATCCTGGAAGAGGTCGCCGATTGCGACGATCTTGACGCCTTCCGAACTGGCGATGCAGTCGCGGGCCGCGCCGGTGCCTCGACCGCCCGAGCCGATTACGCCGACGCGGATCACGTCGCTGCCGGCAGCCCATGCGCCGCCGCCGAGCGACAGACTGCCGGCGGTCAGGAGAGCCGCAGATGCCGCTGATGACTTCAGGAAATCCCTGCGAGTGATGGTGGAATCGTTCTTTTCCATGTCCCGGTCCTTTCAGATTGGCTTGACAGAGTCCTCAGTCGTCAGTTCTCGGTGGGCTGTCCGGACCGACAACCGACGACTGATGGCTGACAGCTAAATGAACTTGGTCTTTCCAGGCGTTGCAACCGGCGCTACCGGGAACGGCCCAAACTCCAGTTTCTCCGGCATGAGGTTCTCCTGCGAGTTCAGCGCCTGCTCCCAGGTGATCTCCTGGCCGGTGTATGCCGACATGCGACCCATGATGGCGGTGAGGCTGCTCTCAGCGATCTGTTTGGCCTCGTTGAGCGGCTTGCCCGCGCGGATGCTTGTGATCAGGTCGGTGTGCTCCTGCACGTATGGGCTCGGGTTGGGGCCTTCGTACTTCCACTGGGTCGCGCCCGAGATCATCCCGGCGCAGTTGGACGTGCCCTTTGTCCCGACCACGCGCTCGGAGACGTTGTTGCAGCAGCCGTCGATCTGACGACACATGCTCATCAGCCGCACGCCGTTGGGGTATTCGTACTCAACGGCGAAGTGATCGAAGATGTGTCCGTATGCCGGGTCGGTGCGCACCTGTCGTCCGCCCATTCCCACGCACTTGACCGGGTGATCGCCGAGTACCCAGTTCATCACGTCGATGTTGTGAACGTGCTGCTCGACGATGTGGTCGCCTGAGAGCCAGGTGAAGTAGAGCCAGTTGCGGATCTGCCACTCCATGTCGGTCCACTCCGGCTTGCGTCCGTGGTTCCACAACTCGCTCGTGTTGTAGTAGCACTGAGCGGATAGGATCTCGCCGACCGCGCCATCATGGATGCGCTTGATCGTCGCCACATACGGAGCCTGGTGACGCTTGATCGTGCCGGTCACCACTCCCAGCTTCTTCCTGGTCGCCAGTTCTCCGGTTTCCAGGATCGACCTGACTCCGGGGCCGTCCACCGCGACGGGCTTCTCCATGAAGACATGTTTGCCGGCTTCGATCGCGGCCTTGAAGTGCATCGGACGGAAACCCGGAGGAGATGCGAGGATCACCATGTCCACGCCGGCATCGATGACTTTCCGATAGTTGTCCCATCCGTAGAAGCACCGGTCCTTGGTGATATCGATCTTGTCCTTGATGCTCGGGTCGCCGGTGAGATTGTTGTAGCAGCCCTGCAGGCGGTCCTCGAAGAGATCGCCGAGCGCGACGATCTTGACTCCCTCGGCGCTGGCGATGGCATCACGAGCAGCGCCGGTTCCGCGGCCGCCGCATCCTATCACGCCGACTCGGAAGACATCGCTACCGGCCGCCCATGCGCCCGCCGAGAACGGCAGGGCGCCGGCGGTGAGAAGTGCGGCGGACGCCACTGATGATCTGATGAAGTCCCGGCGTGAGAGTGTCGAATCTGTCTTTTCCATATCCCTATCCTTTCCCAGGATGAGCTTTGCACAGAGGGCACAGGGCGAAGCGCTGTGTCCATCCGCAGGCACACTCCGAGGCTGTTGAAGGCCTCATCTACCGTTGACCGGTTACGGCTCGCAGACTACGCGGAAGCCGACGAACTGAGCGTCGGAGAGCCACCACTTGCTCTTCGGGCTCTGCGGGTCGTTTGCCGACCACGAGGGCTCCTGATAGCGACGCTTCGAGGCGGTCACGTCCTTTGCGAAGTCCTCGAAACTGCCGCCGCAGACTACCGGCTTGCCGTCGAGACCCGTGCACCATTCGGCGACGTTCCCGAGCATGTCGTGGATTCCCCATGCATTCGGTTTCTTTTTCCCTACCGGCTGAGTCTTCTCCTGCCAAAACCAGGCGTAGTCGGCGAGTTGCTTCTCAGTCGGCTCGGGCTTGCCGGCTCGACAGGCATACTCCCACTCGGCCTCAGTCGGAAGGCGGTACTTCTTGCCCGTCTTGAGGCTGAGCCACTTGCAGTACTGCTCGGCGCCGTGGTACGAGAGATTGATCGCGGGATACCCCTTGTGGCCGTAGCCCCGGTCCGCGGCCCCATACGGCTTGCTGGGATGGGAGACGGCGTCAGGACCGCCGGGAGCGGGCGACTGCGGCTCGTCGAATTTGAAGACGAAGACATCGTACTCATCCCAGGTGACCTCGGTCTTGCCGATGTAGAGCGGCTTGATCTTGATGGTCTTGGTGGCGCCCTTCTTCGCGGGATCGGCGACCTTGATCTCACCGGCCGGGATCGGGACCATGTCGAACTTGACCAGCGTGCCTGCGATCGATTCCGTGTAGGGCGCGGGCTTCTTGGCGGCCGTGGGCTTTACTGCGTCGGCTGCCACGGCGCAGGCGCAGACCGCGATTATCGTGGCGATGCATGCGATGAATCGATGAGTTCTCATTCTACCTCCTGACCCCGGCGACTCAGCGCGCCGGGCAACCTTACGTATATACGATCTCTCGGGGACCGGAGTTGCCGCAGTCTACCCCTTTATCCCCGTGAGCGTGATCCCCTGGATGAAGTACCGCTGGGTGAAGAAGAACACCAGCAGGACCGGGAGCATGACGAGCGTCGAGGCGGCCATGAGCAGTCCGTACTCCGCGCCGTGGGCTCCCTGGAAAAGCTGCAGCGCATATGCGAGCGGCATCTTCTCCGGCGAGTTGATGTAGATCAGCGGGCCCATGAAGTTGTTCCAGGAGCCCATGAACGTCATGATCGTAAGAGCGGCCAGGGCGGGCTTGATGAGCGGGAGCATGATCCGCCAGTAGATGGTGAAGTAGCCGCAGCCGTCGATCTTCGCGGCGTCCTCAAGGTCGTTTGGGATCGTCATGAAGAACTGCCGAAGCAGGAATACGCTGAACGCCCCGCCGAAGAACGCCGGCACCCAGAGCGGCTTGAGCGTGTCGACCCATCCGAGCCCGCGGAAGACCAGGAAGACGGGGATCATCGTGACGGCGCCGGGGAGCATCATCGTGGCGAGCAGAACGACAAAGAGCTGATCCCGGCCGGGCCACCTCAGGCGCGCAAATGAGTAAGCCACCATCGAGCTCGACAGGATGGTGCCGAGGATGCTGAGCAGCGTGATGTAGACCGTGTTCCACAGGTAAAGAAGGCCTTTGCGAGTCTCCTTCGGGAGGAAGTCGAGCGCATCGGTGTAGTTCTCCCACTTGGGGGAGAAATGGCGGATTTTCGTCAGCTCCGAGCGTTCGACGAGCATCGACATGCCGGCGCCGGTCTGGCCTGCGAGCACCACGATCCGCTTGCGCCCGTCTTCCAACTCCGCCGTCTCCGCGACCTTGACGGTCTCGCCGCCGATCACCATCGTCGAGAGCCCGCACTTCTTCCCGTCGAACATTATCTGCGCCTGCTGGGTCGGGATCCAGACCGGCGGGTACTTGAACATCTGGTCCTCTTCCTTGAGAGATGTCGTGATCAGCCAGACGAACGGGACAACAAAGATCGCTGAGCCGGTGAGCAGGATGAGGTGGTACGTGACCTTGCGGATGTATTCCTTGCGCTGCTTGATGCGCCGCCAGTCTTTGGTGCGTCGAGGTCCGAGCGCATAGATCGCGTACAGAACGATGAACGCAGTGAGGGCGACCGCAAGGTACCTTGCCGCGGCAGGCATGGCGGCAGAGCGGCCGACAGCGATCGCCGGGACGAGTGCGGCGGTCGAGGCCACGAGCATCGACGTGCTGCGGTACTTGCCGCCTTCCAGCAGCATGACGAGCAGGAGACCCGCGGTCAAGTAGAACACGAGCGTGCCGAGTATCCAGAATATGGGGCTCAGAGATTCCATCTACTTCCCCTTCTCCGCTTCGTAATGGACCCAGCGCGGGGCGAGCTTGAGCTGCACCACCGTGAGCGCAAGAATGATCAGGAACATCAGCCACGCGATGGCCGATGCGTATCCCATCTTGAAGTAGGTGAACGCGTTGTTGAACAGGTAGAAGACCGGCACGGACGTCGCGTCCACCGGACCGCCGCCGGTCATGATGTAGACCTGGTCGAACATCTGCAGAGTGCCGATCATGCCCATGATCAGGTTGAAGAACATGTATGGTGTGAGCATCGGGAACGTGACATTCCAGAAGCGGCTCCACCAGTTCGCGCCGTCGATGTCTGCAGCCTCGTAGAGATGCTGCGGGACCCCCTGTAAGCCCGCGAGCCAAAGGATCATGCCTCCGCCCGCGCCCCAGAGGCCCATGAAGATGAGGCCCGGCTTGGCCCAGGTCTCGCTCGTGAGCCAGCCCGGAGGAGCGAGGTGGAACCACTGCGTGAGCGTCGTCTTCCACGCGGCGTTCACCAGGCCGTACTCGGGATTCAGCACCCAGATCCACAGGATCGAGTTGGCGACCACGGGGACGATGGACGGCAGGTAGTAGATCGTGCGATACCACGTCATGCCGCCGACCTTGGTGTTCAGGAGCATGGCGATGCAGAGGCTGGTGATCAGTCCGAGCGGCAGGCCGAATGCCGCCATGTACGCGACATTCGCCAGCGCCTTGGACATGTACTGCCAGTCGCTCGTGAGCAGCTCGTGGTAATTGTAGAGACCGACCCAGCGCGCGGCGTGGAGCACGTCGTAGTCGCAGAAGCTGAATATGATCGAGGCGATGATCGGGCCGATGGTGAAGACCGCGAAGCCGAGAATCCACGGCGCGGCGAAGAGGTAACCCGCGATCGCCTCGCCCTGCGCTAGCTTCCCAATCGGGCCGTAGTCGCGGAACTTCTTGACGGCGATCCCGATGAAGACCAGCAGCAGAAGCGCCAGGAAGCCGATCGGGTAGCCCCAGTTCAACTCCTTGAACCTCGACTTGCCGTAGACCTTGTCGAGCTCCTTCTGGACGATGCGCGTGCCCTCGTCCATCGCCGCCCGGGGAGTCTTCTTGTGCCGGGTGGCCTGGTCGAATGCGCGAATGTGCTCATCCCAGAGGCGCTGTCCGACGAAGGTCACGGGTCGGTACTTCGACACGGGCATCAGGTCGAGGAAGAGCCTGAGCGCGTCGCGGTACTTCGGGAGCTTCGGAGCGAACTCGCTGAAGACCATCTCGTTGATCTTCATATTCGCCGTCATGTTCGGGACGAACGGGCGGCCCTTGCTGAGATTGTACGCCTTCTGGGCGGCGCAGGAGATGCGCGTCGCTTCCGGGGAGACCATCCACTTGATGAACTCCCACGACTCCTCGGGGTGCCTTGCGCCTCGGGGGATCACGAGCGAGAATCCGCCGCTCCAGGTGATGAACTTCGGCTGCCCGGCGAAGCGTCCCCTGCCCTCGAACCGCTCGCGCGGGACCGGCGCGGGGGCGACCGCGAAGTCGAGATCCGGGCCGAAGCGCGCGATGCCGTTGAGGAACCAGTTGCCGTCGATCTTCATGGCGACCAGGCCGGTGAGGAACGGGTCGAGCTCGTTCGCCTTGAAGCCGGAGGAGAATGAGTTGATCGCCTCCACGCCCTTGAGCGCGTCGTAGACCGAGGTCATGTATTCGAGCGCCTCGACCGAGTATTCGTTGTTGAGCGTGCACGTTCGGCCGTCGGGGCTCATGAACTCGCCGCCGTTCTGCCAGCTATAGAGGTAGAGCCACGAGTTCCCGAAGTTGGGGATGAACCCGATGCGCTCGAAGCCGCCGTCCTTGTTGTACTTCGTCAGCTTCTTCGCGTAGTCGAGCAACTCATCCCAGGTGCGGGGCGGCTTGTTCGGATCGAGGCCGGCCTCGCGGAAGAGCTTCCTGTTGTAGTAGAGCGCGCGGTCGTCTGTGTTGAACGGGATCCCGTAGACCTTGCCCTGATAGCAGGCCTCGGCCCAGCACGCTTCGTAGAACTCCTCCTTGCGGATACCATCGGGCTTGTCCCGGTCGCGGGCGATGAACTCATCGAGCGGCATGAAGGTGTCGCGGGAGGCCCAGTCGCCGATCGTGAAGCGGTCCTGATGGACGACATCCGGCGGAACGTTGCCCGCGATGGCGGTCATCAGCTTCTGGGGGTTCATGCCGCCCGCGCCCATGTGGAGGACGCGAACCTCGATGTTTGGGTGCCGCCGCTCGAATTCGGCGACCGCCGCGTCGAGCCCCTTCGACTCCTCGTTGGAGGCGAGGCCCCAGACTACGAGCTTGGTCTTGGCCGCATGAGCCGGGCACAGCGCGGCGATGCACGCGAGAAGCAGCAGGATGGCGAATCTATGTTTCATGGGCGTGAACCGGTACGTCAGAGATGGATCGAGCTTAACATTCTACGGTTCGCCATCCATCACGCGAATTCATGCCTCCTCCGTGCCAGGAGTGATGTCTTTTCCGCACAGGACTGACGGGTTCCTACGTCCCGGGAAACCCACCCCGCCGGCCCTGAGTAGTCCTGAACTCCGAGTTCACTGACTAGCGGGTTCCATGTCCCGGCAGATCCACCCCGCTAGCCCTGAGTGATGCGCAGCATCGTATCGAAGGGCGGTCTGGCTCCACCAAACCTTCGGCTAGACCTGGCCGTCCTTCGATACGCTTCGCTACTCAGGACTAGCGGGTTCTGTGTCCGGAAGGACAACGAGCGCTAGCCGTGACTGTTCCCTTCCATATGCTCCGCTGCTCAGTACCGGCGGGTGCGGTATTCGAGGACATGGCGCAACCAGTGGTGCGGGAGGCAGGCGCAACGGCCCACGGTGGCTGAGGATCGCTCGGAACGCTGCCGATTGCGAGCAAGGAGGCGCCGATTATGGCGGCAAAAGAGGACGATATCCCGTTCAACGACGCAGAGCTGGTCAACTGGGCGGCGAACTTCATGACCGTGCTGAGCGCGAACGCGGCCTCGCTTGGGCTTGTCCCGGAGAACCTCGCTCCGGTCGAGGCCGAGCGCGTGGCATTCGGTCAGGCATTGCTCGATCACGTCCAGCAGCAGGCGCTTGCGAAGGCCGCGGTCGAGAAGAAGAAGGCTCAGCGCCGCTCGTTCGAGGCGGTGCTGAGCCCGTTGGTTCGGTGGATCAGCAGTCATCCGGGGATGACGAGCGAGTTGAGGGCCAATCTCGGGCTGCGAGTTCCGGTCAAAGGCCGCACGGTCGCGCGCGCGGGCTCCGAGGCGCCGGGCCTGGTGCTCGAGACGCGTCCCGGACAGGTGCTCGTCCATTTCGGCACGAACCTGTCGAACGAATTGCTGAACGGCAAGCCGGACTGGGCGCGCGGATGCGTGATCTTCCGCAGAAAGGGCGACGAGCCGAGCTTCAGCATGATTGCCTTCGACATCGCTTCGCCATATCTCGACCGGGTGACCGGCCCGGCGGTCGACGTGACCTACAAGGTCGCGTACTGCGGCACGCGGGAGAACGACCTCGGCCCGATGTCGCCCGAGCAGACGGTCGCCGCGGGCGGGTAGGCCTACCGCGCCCCGATCTCGGGGAGGGAGGGCATCGCCTCGAGGATGTGGCAGACCGTGTAGAGATGCTGGGAGTACCAGTTCGGTCTGTCGGCGTTCGGGTTCTTCTCATTCACCTTCTGGAAGAACGTGGCGAAGAGGCCGGACGGCGCCTGCATGTAGGTGAGCGCATTGATGCCGGAGAGCGCCTTGCGCCTAGCCTCCTTGTCACCGGCGGCCTTGTAGAGGTCGGTCAGGGCCAGGCAGTATCGCGCCGTGTGGCCGGGCATCATGTGCTCGAAGCCCTGCTGTTCGGAGACTGCGGGCGCGGGAGCGGCGGCGTGGCCCTTCGTGTGCACGAGTCTACCCTCCAGCCGACTGATGATGCGGCGTCCCATCTCGACGTATTCGGGATGCGCCTTCGCGTTGCGGAAGAGATAGTCGGCGGTGAAGCACATCGGCTCGGCGGAGTAGGCATTCTCCGGTTTGCCCTTGATATCCTCGTGGTACGTGCCCCAGAGGTCCTTCTCGACGTTCCGCTCGATCATCAGCTTGAGGGCCTTGTCGCGGGCCTCCTGGTAGGATGGCTTCTTCTCGTGGCGGAGGATATCCTCGAAGAAGCGGACGAAGAAGACCGGAGCGCCTCCGAACTCCTGATAGACCTTCCCGTCTTTCCAGATGACCCGGAACGGCCAGCTTCCGTCCTGGTTTTGGCGCTTGACCAGGGTCTCGGCGATGGCTCTCGCGCCGTCGAGATACTTCTTCTCGGAGGTCGCTTCGTACAGGGCAATGTAGGCGCTTCCGATCCATGCCGCCTTGTCGGGCTCGGTGCTGTCCTTGTCGGCCGACCCGCCGGGCTTCCCGTGGCAGTACGCGGAGTAAGGGAGGTTGGCGTAGGCCGCGTCCTTGGGCGTGGAGTGAGCCAGGTTCCAGTCGGCGAGGTCGCGGGCGCGGTCGAGCCATTCCTTCTCGCCGGAATGTTTGTGGTAGAGCAGGAACGCGCGGATGAAGTAGCCGTGCTGGCGCGCGGGGAACGAGAGTCCTCGATCGAGGCGCGACCCGTCGGCGTTCACGTGGGCGCTGGTGAAGTAGCCGGCCAGATCGCCGTCGATCCTGCCGGGCACGTAGGCGCCGTCGGCCTTCTTCAGGAACTTCATGGCGTCGGCGATGGCCTCGGTGACGGGCCGACTCGGCATGACGATGCCGTCCTTCACCGGGACCTTCGGGGTATCCTCAGCCGAACACCCGATGGCAAGACATCCGATGACCGCTGCCAGCGCCACAACACGAGCCGGCTTCACCATGTTCTTACCTCACTTGAGCACTTCTGTTCTATTTGGTCGCCTCCACGAACTGATCCACGGTTACTCCCGCCTTCTGGATCAGGCTGCGGAGAGTCCCCCTTGCGACCTCCGGATGATTGGGAACTGACAGGGTTGCGATGTGGCCTGGCTTTACGAGGATGACGTAGCTTCCCTTCTGCCTGGCGGCTTTCCATCCCAAGCGCTCGAATGCCTTGATGACTTCAACCGGGCGAAGGAGCGGAACATCGGGCATCAGATGGAGACCTCGACCTTGCGAGTATCAACAGTGAGAGGCAGGCCCATCTCGGCCCGCACTTCCAGGCACTCCTTGATCGCATTGCGGACGTTTGCCAGCGCCTCGGACTCGGTCTTCCCCTGGCTCACGCATCCGGGGATAGCCGGGCATTCCGCGATGTACATCCCGTCCTCGTCCTGAAAAATGGTCACGTAGAACTCCATCTGTCTCTGCCTTTCAAAGCGGGTTGGATAGCCTGATTATACCATACAACGCCCCCGAGCGAGTCTCCTACCGTTGTGATAGCAACGCTTCCTGTGCCTTCGTCACGCCTTGAGCCCGGACATCACGATACCCCGGACGAAGAAGCGCTGGTTGAAGATGAAGACGATCAGCACCGGGAGCAGGACGATGATCGAGGCGGCCATCAACATCGTCCAGTCGGTGTTGTACTGCCCCTGGAACGACGCCAGGCCGACCGGGAGCGTCTTCATGCCCGTGCTGTCGGTCACGATCAGCGGCCACATGAAGTCGTTCCACGAGCCCATGAAGATGATCGTCGCCAGGGTCGCAAGGGCGGGCTTGCTGAGCGGGAGGATCACGTTCCGGTAGACGCCGAGCTTCGTGCAGCCGTCGATCCTCGCGGCGTCCTCCAGGTTGGTCGGGATCGTCATGAAGAACTGGCGGAGCATGAACGTCCCGTAGGCCGAGAACATGCCGGGCAGGATCAGCGCCTTGTACGTGTCGCGCCAGGGGACGCCGGTCCATGCGTCGAGGTACTTCAGCAGGACGAAGACCGGGATCATCGTCACGACGCCGGGGACCATCATCGTCGCAAGGTAGCCGAGGAAGATCTTGTCCCGGCCGGGGAACTCCAGGCGCGCGAAGGCATATGCCGCGAGAGAGCTGGTCAGTAGCTGGCCGAACACGATCGTGAACGCTACGACCAGGCTGTTGACGTACCACGCGAGGAAACCATCCGTGTTCCGCAGGAGGCCGAAGAACGCCTCGTCCACCGGGTACGCCTTCCACGCGCGGGCGTAGTTCGACCAGACGAACTTGGTCTGCTCGACCGGTGTGAGGTCTCTGCGCCTGACGGTCAGGGTCTCGCCGGACTCCGTCTCGACGACGGTGTGCGTCTTCTTCTCCAGCAGGCGCAGGACGCGGACGCGCTCTCCATCGCGGTCGAGCCACGCGGCCTTGAGGTATCGGTCGCCGCGCTTGACGACGATCTGCTCGGTGGGAATCCACGTCGGCGGGAAGCGGAAGACCTCGCCCTGCTCCTTCAGGGAGGTCGAGACCATCCACACCAGCGGCGCGAGCATGGTGATGCCGCCGGCCGTGAGGATGATGTACGATATGAGTCTCGTGATAAGCAGTCTCGTCTTCATATCGGATCACTTCTCGGACGCTGAACCAACCTGATGAGCCAGTCTCTGTACGAGTATTCGATGGGCGACCGCAGCCCCTTCGGCTCTCGTCACCATGCCACTCTCGGTTAGGGAGTCCAGTCCATCGGCAGGCAGACCTGCTGAGCGAGAGGCGTTGGAAGCGAAGAGCATCATGTCCCGACGCATGATGGGGTCTCTCGGCCTGAACGACGCCGCGTCCCCCTCGATGATCCCGAGTGCCTTCGCGGTGTTGACCTCCCGAGCGAAGTAGTCCGAAGGCCTCACATCTGTGAAAGACTCGGTGGCGTTGCCCTCGAGGCGCAGAACACGCATGAGGAGCATGATCCAGTCGGCCCTGGTAAGCTTGTCTTCGGGCGCAAACCGTGACGCGGAGACTCCTGTGATGATTCCCCTCAACGCAAGGGCCTCGATGTCTCGCCTATGTTGATGCGACTGCACGTCCGTGAAGTACAACACGGACATGGTCTCTCCCGCATCGAATGCTAAGCTGCCCAACTCGCCATCGCCTGTCTCCCTGAACTGCCCGGCACTTTCGATCTTCTCGTTCCCTACGAACGTCTCGTTGATGCTGACCTTCGACACGCTGTTCGGCTTGCGGATGTCGAACCGGCTCTCATGCGGCTCCTCGAAGGTTACCCTGCTGATCTCCACATCGGACTGCGAAGCCGTGCGGGCGACGAAATCGATGTTCTTCTCGGCCCCAGTTGACGAGGGAATCTGCTTCTCCACCCTGATGTCGAGGTAGTGGATGTCGGACATCAGACAGCTTCCTGTCGTCGCCTCCACGACGATGCCCCTCCTGCACTGGAGGACATCGTTGTTCACAAACCAGATATCGCGCATCTCGCTGTGCGCCTGCATCCCGGACTTCTGGCCGGCGCAGGAGGTGAAGAGGACGTTGTTGGTCATCAGCACGTCGTACATCCGTTGATTCTCGTCCGTCGCCTTGACACAGAGGGGATCGTCGATCGTCATGACGAAGCACTTGTCCACCCGGACGTGACGGGAGGCGCATATGTCGATGCCGTCGTTCTGGATCTTGTAGCCGCCGACATCCTTGTAGTTGAGCACCTTCACGTTCCGCACGAGCACATGCTCGCTGGTATAGACGGTGAACGCCCAGGTGGTGCCGTCCTTCACGGTGATGCCCTCGACGGTGTAGTTCGTGCAGTCGTCGGCTCGGATCACTCCGCGCCGTCCCTCGTACTTCTTTGTCTCCTCGTTGAATGTCTTGTCGAAGAGAGAGAACCCGCTGGCGTCGATGACCCCTCTGCCCCTGATACTGACGTTGGAGACGTTCTGCACTCGGATGACGTGCCTGGTGAAGTCACTTCCCTCGTAGTCCGCCCTGCTCTCGGAAGCCTTGATGACGGCTCCACCCGCCAGGTAGAGATTGATGTCGTCCCGCTCGATCATGAGGGTCTTCGTCACCTTGTAGACGCCGGGGGGAACGTATACGACTCCGCCGGCACTTCCCGCATCATCTATAGCCTGCTGGAGCACAGAGGTCACGTCCGTCGCACCGGTGCGGTCGGCGTTGTAGGGAGGAGCGGCCACATTGTAGATGCCCTTTCCGACAGCGGGCGGCAGGTCGGTCTCGAGCGGGTCGGCAAGTACGACCAGCTTCTCCAGGCTGTTGATCTGAATGACAAGGTAGTTAGGAGTGAGTACGCCGGGTCGGATGGTACAGCTCAGCGTTCTGCCGACAGCTCTTCCGTAGATGCGCAGGCTGTGGGGACTGATGTCATGCGTCTTGATCACTTCATTGACAGTGACTGCCAGCGATGCAGGTCCGTCGAACGAGAAGTACGCATAGTGGTAATCGGTGAAATGCACCACATCCACCGAACGGCCGTTGACCTTCAGCGCGAACACAGGGCTTGCGGCGTCGCAACTAGCTCTGGGATACGGCGCAACTGAGGCGCTTGCCGCACACGCCGATATCAGCGTCACCAACAGCCCAAGAAGAACGAGGCTCCTCACTCTCTTGTCAGGAGACATCCGTATTGTCACTTGCCCTCCACCTAAGCCGCGCCTTATGAGTAGTGAACGAACTTCGAGCCGACTCGCCAGTTGATGATCGTGAAGCCGAGCACCAGCACGAAGAGCACCCAGGCGATCGCGCAGGCGTACCCCATCCGGTAGAACCCGCCGAACGCGTTGTTGTAGATATAGTACATGATGGTTGTGGTCGAGCCCGCAGGTCCGCCGCTTGTCATCAGGAACGCCTGCATGAACCCGCCCTGGAAGCCGCCAATGATGCTCATCACCGCGATGAAGAACGTTGTCGGACTGAGCAGCTTCCAGGTGATGTGTCGGAACTTCTGCCATGACCCGGCGCCGTCGATATCCGCCGCCTCGTAGTACTCTTGAGGGATTCCTTGAAGGCCCGCGAGGTAGAGCAGGCAGTTCATCCCGCCGATCCCCGCCCAGAGGCCCATGATGATCAGCGAGGGCTTTGCAAGCGCCGGGTTGTAGAGCCACATCGGCGTCTCCTGCATGTGGACCAACTTCGACAGGAGCGCGTTCAGCAGGCCGTACTCGGGATTGTAGATCCACCGCCAGAGGAGCGCGACCGCCACGCCGGAGCAGATGCTCGGCAGGAAGTAGATCGTGCGGAAAACCGTGACGCCGCGGATCTTCTGGTTGAGCAGCATGGCGGTGACGAGCGATCCGGCGATACCGAGCGGGATGCCGAGCATAAGAAAGATGGTATTCCAGAGGTACTTCCAGAAATCAGGGTCGTTGGCGACGAGCTGCCCGCCCTCTCCATGGAACCAGAGGAGTTCGGCGAAGTTGTTCAGGCCGACGAAGTTCTTCGCGCTTAGGGGCTGAAGGACGTCCCAGTTGGTGAGGCTGAGTGCGAGCGACGCCAGGATCGGCAGGAATGTGAAGACCATGAAACCGAGGAAGTTCGGCAGCAGAAAGGCATAGGCCCCGAGCGCGTCCTTGAGGCGCTTCCTGCGTCGGGATACCGGATACCGGTCACTGGATACTCGATGCTCGATTTTCGATGCTCGATCCTGTTCCATGGGCACTCCCAGCGCTGATTGTACCCATGTTCAGTGCTGTTGGCAAGCAGAAGCGCTCGTATCGCGTTGACAACCGCCCGAGCACGCTGGTATCCTGTTCCGCGGAGACGAACAGATGAGCAAACCCCTTATCGGAATCACGGTGGGCCGGAAGATCGAGGAGTATCAGAACTACCCGGCCGCCATCGAACTCGCGGGCGGGCAGTCGGAGTTCCTCGACATGACGAAGACCTCGCCGGAGGAACTTGCGGAGATCGTCGAGCGATATGACGGCGTCGTCCTAACCGGCGGATTGGATATCCATCCTGATGAGTATCCATCGAGGAGCAATCCCGGCGACGAGAGCATGTCCACGGACGAGCTGATCGCCGCCTACCGCATGACCTGCACCACCCAGCGCGATGCCTTCGAGATCCCTCTCGCACGGTTGGCCTACGAGGAGAAGCTGCCGATGCTGGGGATATGCAGAGGATTCCAGGTGCTCAACGTCGCGCTCGGAGGCGGGCTCATCAAGGATATCCGCACGGGGCTCAGGCACCCATCCTATACGGACGCGGATGCTCCCGCGCACGAGCCGGGAATGAGCGCGATGCATGCGGTCTGTGTAGACGTCAACAGCCGGTTCTACCACGTCATGTGGACTTGGCCGTGCGTCGTCAACAGCAGGCATCATCAGGGGATCACGCTGAGGGAGATGTCGCCGAAGCTGAAGGCATCGGCCTTCGCGCCGGACGGGATAGTGGAGGCGATCGAGGCTATCGATCATCCGTGGGCGCTTGCGGTCCAGTGGCACCCCGAGAGGCAGGCGGACAAATACGTGTACGAGCCGTGCAAGGCCCTCTTCAGGTCGTTCGTGGCAGCCGCGGGTCGGTAGGAGCGGTTACTCCGCCTCGAACTCCTCGTAGATTCCGTCGTCGGGGCCGATCTCCAGGATCTCGAAGTCCTCGATCCAGATCGGTGTCGCTCCGCGGAAGAGCGTGTACAACCGTCCGAGTTCCTTGGACACGTCCATCAGCTTGTCGCTGCGAACCCCGTAGGAGTCTCTGCCCGTACCGGTATCGAGGGGATAGCGGTATTTGATCTTGAAGCTCTTGCCGAGCGTCATCTGCTCTTCGATGGCAGCGAGGTCAATCTCCATTTTCGACCAGTCTCCTTCGGTGGTGCGTCCTGCTACGATAAACCATTCGGGATGGTTAACGTTTTACTTTTCGCAAAGCTGGGTAACAAGCATCAGAACCGACTATAGCAAAGTGCTTCGGACGACGTAACAACGTTTCCGGCGCCCTGCTGTCCCGGCCCCAAAGCCAGGACGGAATGCTATGCGGTCACCTCTCTCCATAGGCGCGATAGCAGTCGGAGCGGCACCGGCTGCTATCGCAGCTAATACGCCCCACCACATGCGCCGAGAGCACCAGTCTGCAGCACAATTCTACCAAAACAGTGGATCGGTGTCAAATCAGACGGTTGAGCCACTCACTGCTCGCGGGATCGAGCCTGTCCGTGAAGATCTCAAAGCGGTTGCCATCGACATCGGTGACGATGAACCGACCGATCTCGACCTCCATCATCGTGTCATGGACGCCCTTGGTGATGAGGCGCTTCGGGCCGCGGTCGGTGTCCACATGCCACTCTATGCCGCCAAACCGCTGGCGGATCGTCTTGATCGATCTCACCTGCGGCACGTAGTAGCGCATTTCGAGATCCTCCTCGATCCATCGTCGGTAGTCGTTCGGAAGGTCCTTGAGGTCGGCTATGATGCCGATCTCCCCGTCGGAGCCGTCTCGGAGCGAGATGAACTTGTCCGGCATCGAGTACGGGAAGCATCGGCGCGCCTTGATCCGGAGCACCGACCTGTCGCCCTTGAGGGTGAGCCGCATTCCTCCCGCCGGGGTGCGGAAGAGAATGAAGTCGTCCGTCGTGAGGTATCGGACGCTTGCCGCCTCGTCCAGGTTCTTCTCGGTCTCGGACTTCTCCCGGACCGTCTGCTCTGTTGTGCCTTGCTCTTCTGTCATCCGCCCACTCCGATGTTCTTCGATAGCTCGGTCTGCATCTCGACCAGTTTGGCGTAGGTGCCGCCCTTCTTGATGAGCTCCTCGTGCGTGCCCAGTTCCATCTGCTTGCCCTTCTCCAACACCAGCAGGCGATCAGCGTTGCTCAGCGTCGAGAGCCGATGCGCGATGGCGAAGGTCGTGCGGTTCTTGACGAGCCTCGCGAGCGCCTCCTGGATCTGCTTCTCGGTCGCCGAGTCAATGGAACTCGTGGCCTCGTCGAGGATCAGGATCTTCGGGTCGTGCAGAATAGCCCTCGCGATGGCGATCCTCTGACGCTCGCCGCCGGAGAGTGATTGCCCTCGCTCGCCGACTTGCGTCTCGTAGCCATCCGGGAAGTTCACAATGAAGTCGTGCGCGTTCGCCGCCTTGGCCGAGCGTATGACTTCCTCCATGGTCGCGTCCGGTTTCGAGTAAGCGATGTTGTCGTAGATGGTGCCTGAGAAGAGGTACGACTCCTGCGGCACCATGCCGATCTGCCGACGAAGATCCTCCAGGCTGATCTTACGGATATCGACGCCATCGATCTCCACGGAGCCTTCCTGGGCGATGTAGAACCTGGCGAGCAGGTTGATCATGGTCGATTTGCCTGCGCCCGACTGGCCGACGAGACCGATCATCTCGCCCGGCTGAACCTCCAAGTCGATATCCTGCAGTACCGGGTTGTGCTTATCATAGCCGAACTTCACGCGGTTGAACTTGACGCGCCCCTTCATGTCCGGAATGCGCACTTGGTGCTCAGGATCGATCTCCTCCTTAGGGGAGTCCATGATCTCGAAGACGCGCTCCGAAGCGGCCAGGCAGCGGCCGATCCAGTCCCACATGCGCGTCACGATCTGGAGGGGGCCGTAGAGCATCCCGATATAGCCGATGAACATGATCAGCGTCCCGGTGGTCACCCCGAAGTCGATCACGCCGAGGCCGCCGGCGTACCAGACGATGAACTGCCCCGAGCTCAGCACAAACCACATGATCGGCAGAAGGGTCGCCCACGTCTGTTCGGCGTGCATCGATGCCTGGTAGAGATCGTGGCTTCGGCGCCGGAAGCGGCCGATCTCCTTGTCTTCCTGCGCGAATGCCTTCACGACCCGGAGGCCCTGGAGCGAGTCCGACATGACGCTGTGCAGCTTCGACCATCTATGCCACACCCGGCGGAAGACCCATCTCAGACGGGTGAAGACAAGCATCGCAGCCAGCGACGCGAACGGCGCGGGGAGTATCGTGAGCGCGGCGAGCTTCCAGTGCTGCTGGAACATGATCGCCAGCACGAATACCAGGAGCAGCGTGTTCGACAGTATGAACTGGATGTCGAACGCCAGGAACTCCTGCAGGGCGTTGGTATCCTGTGAGACTCGAGATATCACCGCTCCGGTCTGGCGCTTGTCGAAAAACGCCACCGTCAGCCGTTCGAGCGCCGAATACAGGTCCATCCGAATGTCGTGGATCATCTTCGAGCCCAGGTACGCCGTGATCCGCGACTGGAAGATGCCCATTACCATGGCAACCACGCGCGTTGCCACGAGCGCCAGGACAATCAGCCCGAGCATGTGGAGCAGATCGAGTCTCAGCGCGCCGGGAACATTGCCCTTGAACGGCTCCGCCTTCCTGAACACATCGTCCACCAGGACCTTCGTCAGCAGCGGAGGGGCGAGCTGCATCAACTGGCTGGCGAGCATCAGGAATCCGGCCAGGAGCGTCAGCTTCTTGTACGGCTCCACGTACTTGAACAGACGGCGCAGGGCGCGCGCTCGGTTGACGCAGTTCGGACAGACGTCGGATCCCGTCTCCAGCGGAAAGGCGCACTTGGCACACCGGCGCGTCCGGTCATCGTCTGTCGCAACCGGCGGCTCCTCGCCCTTAGCCAGCGCCTCGATGCGTTTCGCGGCATATCCGAACTCCTTGGTCATCGCGTTGGAGTATCGGATGAGAGGCACATACTCGCCCTTCACGTTCGCAATCAGACAGCCGTTCCCGACCTGGGCCTCCGCTTTCACTTCAAGAAGGTCTTTCAGCGTCAGTTCACGACTGACGAACGGACGACCGTGATCGGGACAGACGACGAATACCCGGTCGTCAGTGGTTACCAGCCATTGCTTGCCGATCTCCCCATCCGGTGATAGATCGCTCTCCACCGCAAGCTTGATCGCTGGGTTGGCCGCCAGCTTCTCGATGTGCTGCTTCACTTCTTCAGGTATGGTATGCACGTCTCGCTCCAGACATAGCCATGTGCGCCCTCGAGGCACACGCGCCGATCGTCAGGCCACCGGCGTCCCGGCCATCATACAACAAGACAGACGCTTTTCGTCGCGAACTTGTTCGCAACTCGCAAGGGAAGATCGGCGATATGTTATACCCCGTAGTTCGCGCGATACACATTCGATATCGCCCAGGGGTACCGCACAGGCTAGACGAGCGTCCAGGAAAGCCGGAAGGGCGGCTGCATGTGCAGTCGCCCTTCATCACAGTGCTTCCTATCATGGCCAGGGTATGGCTAGCATCTCCTACGTCTTGCGAGCCCAAAGAGACTGACCGCGCCGAGAGACATCGCCATAAACGATGACGGCTCAGGAATGGCGGTGTAGTCGTATCTGACCTGCGCGGCAGCGGACGCTGATGCTCGGAACAGCATCAGCAGATTGCCCGCGCCGTGACCTCCGGAATTGCCGGTCGCGGCAACAGTGACATCGAACGTTCCGGGGCCGACGTACTGGGAGAGGTCGCACGATGCGATGCAGTAGCTCTGCACCGTCGACGACCACAGTCCGGAATGCGTCCTCCCCGATGCGCCGTCGAGGTCGATAACGCCGTCATAGGCGCCGACATAGTCGGTCGTAGTCACGGATGGACTCGTAGTGGCGATCACCGTATTGTCGGAGTGGAACAACGTCACGATCGCGCCGAGAGTCATGCTGACAGTTGCCGGTTCGACATCGAGGCTCTCGAACGAGACCGAACCCTCGACGCGTCCGGTCAGCTCGAAGGTCACGCTGTTCAGAGTGCCGAGAGTGGGATCGAACTTCGGCAGAGTGAACACCTGGCTCCAATATGTGGACTGCAGCGGCGCACTGACGTTGTGGGTAACGACGGCGGAATGCGCGGAGCAAGCGCAGAAGCAGAGGATCAACAGGACAACTATCTTTTTCACAGCAGAACCCCCTTACGACCCGACTCGGAGTGTCCGAGCGATTGCTGTCGTCACCGAATCGTGAACAGCCGATCAGCGTCGTGTTGGAGATACCGATCCGCTCTATGGCGGCCCGATTCGGCATCGATACGGGTATGCGCTGTGCGGTTATGTACTCTTTCCTGACGATTCGGCAAGTTCGGACGGCGGCCGTCGGGTTGGCTTGTCCCGAGGCCGATACGCAGCCCGATCAGTAAGAGAGACAAGCCAGGGGCTGAAATGTCAACCAAGTTGACGTAGAAAAACGGATGAGGAAGTCCCGGGAATCGGGACTGCGATCAGTCTATGCGGTGCAGACCGTCGGCAGAGACATAATTCGCCTTGACCTGGAGCTGTTCCATCCACGCGCGGACTTCGAGCGTGCGCCACGGCCCGGTACCTTTGCCCTGCCCATTGATGTTGTTGTCCCAGAGCCACCTGGGAGTCGGCCACAGGCAGAACCGCGGAGATGCGGCCTGGTAGACATCGAGCTCAACGCCGTTCTGGCCGTGATGCGCCATCTGGACGTAGTCACAATCCAGACGATCGCGGTACTTGCTCTGGAGGAGCTTCCGCCCGCCCTCCGGGCCGAGGTCGCCGAGGAAGAGGATCGACTTGGAGGCATCCCAGACGCGCAGGACGAGGCTGGAGTTGTTGATGGCGTTGGGGTGGATCTCGGGGTTGGCCACGCCGAGCACCTCGAAGTTCACGCCGTCGATGTTCATCCTGCCGCCGAGTCTCAGTTCGATGATGCGCTTGCCGGCATTCCGAAGCGCCTGTTTGAACTCGATCCACGACTTGTACTCGCCCTCACTGCCGTACTGCTTGGTCCATTCGTCATCGAGGGTGGATGAGTAGATCCTGCCTATCTTGAGATCGCCGGGTTGGGCCAGAATCGCGCGAAGCGCGCCGAAGTGGTCATCGTGCATGTGAGAGATGATCCAGTGATCGACTCTGTTCCCGAGTGCAGCCAGGAAGCCCTTGAGGTAGGGCGCGTCTCCGGGCATGCCGCCGTCTATGACGATGACCTTCCCGCCGGTTGTGCGGATGACGTAGGACATCATCTGACTGTGGGTCTGCTCCGGAAGCTGCCAGAGAGTGAAGGTCGGCTTTGCGGATCTCTCGATATTGGCGAACACTGCGGAGACGGAGAGGAGGGTCAAGACGAAAGCTATGCCAAGCGATGTTCTCATGGTTTCCTGTCTGCTTCGTATGGGCTGGCGCGGCATCTTGCCGACGGTTTGCAGTATACGTCGAAGCCCGCCGACTGTCAACCACAGGAGCAGGGCGAACGCATCTCCTGTCTAGGAGGGATTTTGCGATCCCTTAGGATCGCTAATCCCGACGTCGGAGTTAGCGGACACGAATCGTCCGCAAAACTCCTCCTACATGGGCAATGATGTGTAGACAAGGTGCGTTCGCCCTGCCGCAGGAGGTTCGTTCCGGATGGTCGGCAAACCCTATCTGGAGATATGCGCGAGCAATCCCATAATTGAGAATGTAGTTCGAACAGAAAGCTGTGGTGTCAACCGGCATGCATCTACGTGGAGCGCTCATTCTCTGCTTTCTCCTCTCACTCACCGCTGCGGGATCTCTGCAGCCCGCCGCCGCTCAGGCCGATTCCAGGAATCGGCAACTGGCGGAACTCTACGAGCAGTTCAACGAGAAGTGGTTCGGCGCGCAGGCATATCAGTCGCCGCCGATAGAGGGACGCGAGTGGTTCTACGACATGGTGATGCGCAATGCCGTGAGCGACAACCTCGCGGACCACACGGAGATCAACACCGATGCCGAGGCCGAGAAGCTCGCCAAGATCCACAAGGATGCAGGCTTCAACACCGTCATCATCAGCGGGCGGCATTTCAGATATGCGGACTACCTCCGTGGGTCCGATCTCACAGCGTCCCTCTACGACCTCGGCGACTACCTCGCCCGGATCACCTCGGCGATGCGCGCACAGGGGCTCAAGGTAGTCGAGCACCACGATCCGACGCTGATCTACTCGGGCACGGCGCAGTTTCTCGACGGTCGGTCGAGTTGGGTCCAGAGAGACATCCGCGACGGCAGCATGGGCCGGATGTTCTGCATAAACAATCCGGAGTATCAGAAGCACTACCTCGGCTGGATCAGGAACCTTCAGGAGAAGGCGCATCCCGACGCCTACATGATCGACGAGGTCACGTTCATGCCGAACGGCCTCTTCTGCGGGTGTGACATCTGCCGGACGAAATTCAACATGGACACGGGGCTCCGGCTTCCGGTGGAGTCCGACTCCCCCACCCTCGGCAACACCTCCGATCCGCTGTGGCAGATATGGCTCCTCTGGCAGAAGAAGTGCGTCAACGACTTCTTCTCGGCGGTGAAGTCAACCGTCCAGGCTGTAGACCCGAACACCGAGTTCCTGACATACACATCGAACCTGGGAGACGGCTACATCGGCGACTTGATCACGCAGGCGCGGGTGCAATACTCGACCGGAGTCGAGGTCATGTCGATCGCGCCGGGGATACTGCACCGGTATGTGCTCGCCGACCTGATGCTCCGCACCGGGTTCGCCGACAGCTTCGGGCATCCTTCGTGGGCGCTGATCTATGCCGGTCCGGCCGACTCGACCGAGTTCTCATACGCCCTCTGCAAGCTGACCAGGAATGCGCATTGGGTATCGCAGGGCACATCGGAAGACCCGCTCTACGAGCCGGGGAGCGCCGTCAGCAAGTATGCCAAATGGCCTGATGCGATGAAAAACTCGGAGGCGGTCTCCTACGCGGACGTGGGACTCCTGTTCTCGAACCGCTCGAAGCAGAGCGCGTATCTTGTGGGGGCTCGACACTGGTACTCGGTGGTGGGATGGAGCATCGCGCTGATGGAGTCTCAGACGCAGTATCAGGTGTTGATGGAGGATACGCTGACCGCCGAGATGCTATCGAAGCACGCGCTCATCATCGTGGCGAATGCGTACACGCTCTCACCGCAGACGGTCCGACTGCTCAAGGAGTATGTTCGTTCCGGCGGACGCGTGATCCTGTCGGGCGAGAGCGCGCTCTACGACATGTTCCACAATCCCATGAAGGAGTATCCGTTCGCGGAGGACATACCGATCTCCTACGATGGCTTCGCGGAGGCTCCGTGGTCTTTCGAACACGCCCGCGAGAAGATCACCGTCCCCAACGAGCCGATCGACCCGGATCACAGGATGGGAACGGAGGGCAGGCGCGCGCTGCTCTTCCACATCAATGACGAGAAGCGCGTGACCGTTCGCAAGTGGTTCGAGTGGAACTCAGGCCGGAAGTATCCGCTCGTGATGGAGGTGTCGTCGGGCAAGGGAAAGTGGTGGGTGATCGCGGCTTACCCAGGTATGCTGACCACGGAGTCTGAGGTTCCCCATCACTGGGGGCGGTACGAGTATCTGGTCACCGCCGATCAGCGGATTCAGGAGTTCATGAAGTCGATGATCGCTGAGGCGATCCGCGGCCGTCAGAAGGTGGTTCTGGAGTACGCTCCACCCGGCCTCAGGGCTTTCGCCCATCGCAGCAGGACGGGGAGCGATCGGCTCTGGATTCAGATGTTGAACGCTACCGGGTTCCCGAGGCCGAAGCGGGGCGACCGGATCTCAAAGGATATCGTCTGCCCACCGATCGATCGGGCCATCACCGTGCACCTCCCGAAGGTAAGGGTGACGACGGCAGTCCTGCAGGCTCCCGAGAAGGCCGACATCCTGTGCAAGGTGGAGCGCAAAGGCGATGGCAGCCGCATCACCATTCCGCCGGGGAGCATCGAGGTCTATCGACAGTTGACCGTTACAGGTGAGGTGGAGCCGTGAAGCGCAGAGTCCGGAGGGTAGAGCGTAGAGCGCGGGGTGTAGAGTGCGGAGTGAGGCTCCTGGCGGTCCTGTTGTTGGCCTCGCAGGCATACTCCGAGACGCTGCGGCTCGGCAGTTTCGATGTCTCAGTGCAGCCTGTCCTCCAGGTAACCTACAAGGGAACGCTTCTCATCGACCACGACCGCTGGGACATTGCGGACCTCCAGGGAGGTCTGATCACGAAGTGTCCCGACGGCAGGGGATTCACCTACTGCCAGGAGTCGAACGGCAACACCGTGCGGCGCGAGGTCTATCTCACCGAGGATGGTCTCGAGATCACCGGCTCCATACATGTCGAGAACCTCTTCGATCGGGGAATGGCGAACTTCTACGCTTATTCGCTGTGTATGCCGTCTGACCTCTTCCAAGGGCAGAAACCATATGCGGTCTACGGCCGGCAGAGCAAGTACGAGGGCCGCGCGTTCGACCTCTCGAAGGAGATCGGGCCGGATGAGTGCTACTCCGGACGCTTCCGCCATCTGGCGTTCAAGGTGGGATCAGAGACCATAAACCTCGACATGTCGCCGATGGGGCCGCCGCTGGGGTACTCGACCAACTACGATCTCAGCTACGGCGCCAGGCCTGCGCGCGATGGTCGGTTCTTTGCGCTGAAGTTCTACCGGTTCGTAAGCCACTTCGGCGGCGACCTGACGTTCAAGACCGTCATCCGAGTCGGCGACGGCGACTACTACCGCCATCACAACCTTCAGAACGGGCACTACACCGTGCCGTTCGAGCACGAGCGTTCGATCAACTTCACCTCCGGCCTCGAAGTCGATGGGTTCGCACCCTGCGACGCTTCTGGATTCGATGCACAGAGGGGGTACGGCTGGAAGTCGGGTGAAGTCCGGATGGTCGCGTTCAACTTCGGTGGTCCACTGAAGTGCGACGGGGCGGCGGGATCGGACCCGGCCGAGTTCCAGGTCTCCCTAAGGCCGGGCTACTACCTCCTCAACTATATCCTCTACAACCCGAACCGGGCGGTCGGGCCGTTCAACGTCTCCGTCAACGGGAAGCAGGTACTGAAGGACGTCTTCGCCAACAAGGGACAACTCCGGTATCTTTCGGTCAGCTTCTACCCAGACGACCCGGTGACCACGATCTCGTTCGACGGCGACTGGCAGGTGAACGCGCTCGAGTTCACGCCGGTATTCCACAAGACGGAAGACTTCTCCATCAAGCGCTCGTTCTGGAACATGGCTCCCTGATACCGCGCGGAGCGGATTCCCCAAGCATCACTTGACAAGCATCCTCATGCAGACTATTCTGTCGGCAACACGGGGAGGCGATTGCACATGACGCCGAGAGAACGCGTATACCGCTCCATTCAGTTCCAAGATACCGACATAGTGCCGTACCATGTCACCTTCACGATCCCTGCGAGAGAGAAGATGGCGGAGTTCTACGGCGATCCCGATTTCGAACGGCATCTGGGCAACCACTTTGCGATGCTCCGGCTCGGTGCGCTGAGGGAATGGGAAGAGATCAGGCCGGGGTACTTCCGCGACGTCTGGGGAGTCGTGTGGAACCGGACGGTTGATAAGGACATCGGCAACGTCGAGGGCCTTGTCATCCCTGACGCCGACTTGCGCGGATGGAAGCCTCCCGCATCCGAGGCTGATGCGCTGCATCCCGTCTACGAGCGATTCGTCTCCGAGCACCCGGACGAGTTCCGGGTAGCAAGCCTCGGTTTCTCGCTGTTCGAGAGGGCCTGGACCCTGCGGGGTATGGAGCAACTTCTCGTCGACATGATCGAGAGGCCGGCATTCGTCCACGAGCTTCTCGACCGCATCACGGAGTACAACCTCGAACAGATTGCCCTCGCGGTCGCCCACGATATCGACTGCGTCCGGTTCGGGGATGACTGGGGGAGTCAGTCCGGCCTGATCATGGGCCCATCCCTCTGGCGGGAGTTCATCAAGCCGCGGATCGCGCGGATGTATGACGCCGTCCACCGGGCAGGCAAGTGGGTGATGATCCACTGCTGCGGCGACGTCAAGACCGTCCTGCCGGATCTGGTGGAGGTCGGCGTCAACATTTTCAATCCCTTCCAGCCCGAGGTCATGGAGTGCGTCGAGACCAAGAAGAGATTCCACGGCCGGCTTTCGTTCTACGGAGGGATCAGCGTCCAGCGCCTCCTTCCCCACGGTACTCCGGATGAAGTGCGATCCGAGACGAGCCGCCTCCTCCGTGAGCTTGGGCGGGGCGGCGGATACATTGCTTCGCCCTCGCACGATATCCCGTCGGACGTTCCCGTCGAGAACATGGCGGCGATGATCGAGGTGCTGAGGAACCAGTGATCATGGGCCTCATGCGTCGAGAGCCGATGAGACGCATGGGGCATACAGGAGAGACCGATGACCAATCGGGAACGCTTCCGCAGAGTCCTGAACTTCGAGCCTGTCGACCGCCTGCCGGTCATGGAATGGGCGCCGTGGTGGGACAAGACGATCGCCCGCTGGTACGAGGAGGGTCTGCCGAGGGATATCACCGACGGGTACATGATCCGCGAGCACTTCGGCATGGACCGCCACATCCAGTTCTGGTTCTCGCCAATGAAGCCGGAATGCCCCCGTGCGCCCGGACACGGCCTGCCGATCGTGAACAATATCGACGAGTACCGCGCCATCAAGCAGCACCTCTACCCCGACCCGCCGTTCGACCCCGAGCGTATCAAGTCCTGGGCGGAGAGGCAGGAATCGGACGATGTCGTGATCTGGGTCTCGATCGATGGCTTCTTCTGGTGGCCGCGCGTACTTCTGGGGATCGAGCCGCACCTCTACGCCTTCTACGACCAGCCGGAGCTGATGCATGAGATTAACGAGGACCTGCTGGCGTTTCACCTGCGAACCATGGACCGGTTCTGTGAGATATGCACCCCCGAGTTCATGACGTTCGCCGAGGATATGTCGTACAATCACGGCCCGATGCTCTCCAAGGCGCAGTTCGATGAGTTCCTCGCCCCGTTCTACCGCAGGATCACGTACTCCCTCCAGGATCGGGGGATCACCGTCTTTCTGGATACCGACGGCGATGTAACGCAGCCGGTGAAGTGGTATCAGGAGGTCGGCATCCAGGGATTCCTGCCGCTTGAGCGGATGGCGGGTGTGGATGTGAACCAACTCCGGCGAGACCATCCGCGACTTCGGATGCTCGGCGCGTTCGACAAGACCGTCATGCACCTCGGCGAGGAGCGCATCCGCCGGGAGTTCGAGCGGCTGCTCCCGGTGATGCGGCAGGGCGGGTACATCGTCTCGGTCGATCACCAGACGCCTCCTGAGGTGTCGCTCGATGACTACCGGCTGTGGCTGAGACTGCTCCGGGAGTACTGCGAGAAGGCGGCGGGGTAGACCCCAACTTCATTCCCGATCTGGTAACTCAGGCGTTGACGTAGACATTAGTCTGGGTATATACTCGCTCAGTGGTGGCTGTGTCGCCGAGCGGCGAGAAGCCCTGCGGGGAGCATGCTTATGCGCAAGAAGTTGACGGCGAGGCAGCGGTCGATACTGGAGTTCGTGATACGGTTCGCCATGCAGAACGGCTATCCGCCCTCGATACGCGAGATCGGGGCGGAGTTCGAGATCAGGAGCCTGCGCGGCGTGACGAACCATCTCGATGCGCTGGAGGCGAAGGGCTTCATCAGGCGCGACCGAAGCTCCCGGGGCATCAAGGTTCTCCATCCCGGCGGCGACCAACCGCCGTCCGGCCTCGTCTCGATCCCGATCCTCGGCACCATCGCCGCGGGCGCGCCTCTGCTGGCTATCGAGAACCGCGAGGGCGAGCTTATGGTCCCGCGGTCGATGCTGGGAAATGACGAGACGGCGTTCGCGCTCCACGTCAGGGGCGACAGCATGGTAGGAGCGCACATCCTCCCCGGCGACATCGTGGTCATCCGCCCACAGGAGACCGCGGACGACGGCGACCTGGTGGCAGCGCTGATAGGTGATGAGGCCACGGTGAAGCGTTTGAGACTCCAGGATGGATGTGCGATGCTGGCGCCTGCCAATCCTGCCTACGATCCCATCCCAATGGCGGGCAAAGACTGCAGGCTGATCGGTAGAGTCATCGGTCTGCTGAGGAACTACTAGTCTCTTGGCTACTTCTTGATACGCGCGGCGGCCTCGGGCACAGTCCGGAACAGGTTGAACACCGTGTCCAGCCGGGTGATCTTCATCATTCGCTCGATTGCCTCGTTGCAGCCCACCAGATTGATCGAGCCGCCCTTCAGGCGCACGCGCTTCGTCGCGCCGAGCAGAGTCCCGAACCCGCTGCTGTCCATGTAACTCACCTGGGACAGGTCGATCACCAGATCCGTGACGCCCGACTCGATCGCGTTGTTGATCGCGCGCTTGAACTCCGGAGCGGTGAAGACGTCGATCTCTCCCACGACACCGAGGACCGACACGTCGGCCTCGGTACGAATGGCTGTCTCCAGCCTGATCTTCTCAACTCGCAACTGCTCTACCTCCATACCGAGTAAAACGAACCGGCAAAGAATCCCGGGTGATGGCGCTACGGTGTCATTCTGAAACGACACGGACGATGATCGACGACAGGAGTCGTCGATCATCGGGGAAGAGTCCGCCGGATTTCTCGCTTCGCTTCTGAGAAACCTCGCACCGTCAGCTCTGATTGCTCCTGGCCGTCCTTCGATACGCTTCGCTACTCAGGACTGACGGGTTCTATATCCCGGGGAACCAATCCCGCTAGCCCTAAAGTCCTGCACTCCCAGCTCATTGACTAGCGGGTTCCTATGTCCCGGGAAACCCACCCCGCCAGCCCTGAGTAGTCATGAACTCCGACTGCACTTTGATGCGCACTGGTACTTAGCGTGGTCGGAGTTCAGGACGTATCGAAGGGCGGCCTCGTTCCACCCTACCCTCGGCTAGTCCCCACCGTCCTTCGATACGCTTTGCTACTCAGGACTAGCGGGGTGTCTACCCGAGACAACTGCGCAGTAACATGCTCAGAATGACTGACTGTCTCAGACGTACCTGAGACTCGCTAGAAAGCTCCCCGTCTGGCGAGGATGATAAGTATGTCGAACGTGACCGCGGCGGCCCAATGCACCACGAAGCACGCCACGAACGACTTCGACCGATAGGCTACGAGACCCAGCACGATGCCTGTCGCGAACGACGCCAGCACTTCCTGAGGCGGTTTCCCCAGGTGCATGATACCGAACGCGGCAGCCTGAACAAACACGCTGACGATCCCTATCGTCCGGGAGAGTCCGAACAGCAGGAACCCCCGGAAGAAGAACTCCCAGCAGAACAGGTACATGCCGTAGGTCAGCTCATAGTACCCGAAGAAGTACAGGCTGCTCTCCGCCCACTTCTGGATCGGATAGTATTGCTGGAAACCCGCCAGCCTCGACGCATATACCAGGAACGGCAGGACGCCGATGTACAGCACGCCTGCCAGCCGCATCGACCATCTCAGGTCGCCGAGCCCGAAGCCGAATGCGCTCGGTTCCTGGCGAAGTATCAGCATGACGGCGAGCATCGGAATCCAGAGGAGCGATGCGACGTTCGTGACTATGTAGTCCGGGTACGAGTGCGGATGGTTCTGGAACGAGTACAAGCCGACCAGTACCGAGCCGCCGACCAACGCCGTCAGCAGCGAGGTCCAGCGTTCTCTTGTCATGGTGCGCAAAGCCTCTCTTAAGTATTAACTGGAATGCCCGGTAACGAAACATGCAACCGAATATCTGGGAGGCATATATACGCGCGCACCCAGCACACTCCGGTTCTTCGCAGAGGTATCTTACACCACCAAGGCATGGGATTGGAACGCTTCGACGGCCAGGGCGAGTGCATCGAACTTGTGCAGGAGGGATTTCGCGGCGGTGGATGCCTGTCCTGAGTCTGTCGAAGCGACGCCGCTAGTCCCGACGGTCGGGTTCCGGCAGCGGTCGGAGTTACCGATCTCCGATCGGAAAACTCCTCCTACGTGGCCAGGGGGTGTCTCTCACGTCCGCAGGAGGGATCTCGCGATCCCTTAGGATCGCTAATCCCGACGTAGGGGTTAGCGGGCACAAACCGTCCGGAAGACCCCTCCTACAGGTTGGTGTGGTACCGTCGGAGTTGCCGATTCCCGATCGGAACACTCCTCCTACACAGGCAATGACGCACAGACAAGACGCATTCGCGCTGCTTTGACAGCATCTCGGGCGGTTGTTATGATGGGTCATCGAACACGCGAGGATCTCCGCATGACACCGAAGGAAAGAGTCATCGCCGCCATGGAGCGCAGGCCGGTGGACCGAGTGCCGGTCTTCCCGGTGGTGACCGCATATCTCGGCTCCAGAGTGCTGGGCCGCAAGTATCGGGAACTCGTCCTCGACCCATCTTTGGTCCATCAGGGCCTCCGTGAACTGCACCGGCGCTTCGGGTTCGACGGCTTCGAGTTGGGTTTCGCCCCGGCCGCGGACGCTTCCCCACCCCTCACCGCCCTCATCGACGGTGTCACGTACCTGCTGGATGGCGGCGGCAGGCCGACCGCGCGTCTCCCGGAAGACGACATGCCGGTGCAGTTGAACACGGAGCCGATCCTCCGAGAGAAGCGGGATCTGGATAGGATCGATGTCACTCCGGCGGAGTGGTATGTCGAACACGGCTGCACTGACTCGGTAGCGGCGGTGGTCAGAGACCTGGGGGATTCCGCCTTTGTGGCCGGAGTCGCGGCGGGCCAGACGATGAACTCGCTCGCCGCGTGGCGCGGGTCGGAGCAGGCGATTCTGGATCTCTATGAGGATCCTGTCTTCGTCCACGAGGCGATGCAGCGAGCCACCGACATCTCGGTCGAGGTGGGCAAGGCGCTCATTCGCGCGGGCGTGGACGGCGTCTACATCGGCGACGCATGGGCGTCGGCCAGCATCATATCACCGGCGATGTACGAGAAGTTTTGCCTCCCGTACCATCGTCAGGCGGCGCAGGCATTCCAGTCGATGGGTGCGAAGGTCTACCTCCACATCTGCGGGAACTCAGCCCCGCTTCTGGGCCTGATGGCGGACACCGGAGTCGATGCCATCGAGCCGCTCGATGTCGATGGAGGAGTCGATCTGAAGACCGCCGAAGAGACTGTCGGCGACCGTGTATGCCTCAAGGGCGGATTGAGTACACAGTTGCTCCTGAACGGCACTCCCGACGAGGTGTACGACGAGGCCAGGAGGTGCGTCGAGATCCTCGGCCCGACGGGGTACATCCTCGGGAGCGCGGATGATATCCCGCGGGATACACCGTTTGCCAACATCGACGCGATGGTCCGGGCGGCGGTTGACACGGTGATTTGACATGGTTTCCGACCGCTGATATCATACTCCGGGCCTCGGCGTGTGACGAGGTCATCTTCGATCTACCGGGGGCATTTCAGCGAAGTACCATGGACAGAGATACGACCTCCAGCGGTATCTCCGACTGCGCGAACAGTGTCACTGCTGATCAGACCTCAGTGACATTCCACGAGCATCCCGACGAGTGCGACCGCACTCAAACCTCGGCGTTCTTTCGCGCTCCCAGCACCCCCGGCGCCATCACCGAGCTTCGTCAACGCATAGTAGCCTTCATGAGCACGCCGTCGCTGTCGTCACAGGAGCTGACTGACCTGGCGCTGGCCATCGGCGAGGCGTGCACGAACGCGATGCGCCACGGCTCCCCTCGCGGCTCCCTGGATGAGGTGGTCGTGAAGTGCGTGAAGGAGCCCCATCGGCTGGTAGTGGAGATATCCGACAGCGGATATGGCTTCGACCCGGCGGCCGTCCCGATGCCGTCGGCAGAGCAGTTGAAGGAGGGCGGGATGGGTATCTTCCTGATGAGGACGTGCGTGGACAAGGTGGAGTTCGGGTTCGGACCCGGAACCACCGTGCGTCTCGTGAAATACTGCCGATCGAGCTGAGACCTGCCCTACTCTGCTACTGAGCCTGATCCTTGCCGTTGACTCCACTCGGTATGATCCCAAGTAGAGCTGCTCGGCGCATAGCCTGGACCCTATTCGATACCTCTAGCTTGTCATAGATGCGGGCCAGGTGGAAATCCACCGTACGCTTGCTGCAACAGAGGCTCATTGCCACTTCTTTGCTCGACTTGCCCTCGAGAACAAGCTGCAGGACCTCAATCTCGCGCTTGGTCAGCGAGATCATGGCCTCCTCGTGGTTGCCAGGCGATCCAGAAACATCCATTGGTATCTACCCCCGCGCAGAATGGCACCGGAAGCCGTCTTCCAGTTCGGCGCTGCCCTGCGGCTTTGAGTGTTCCGCGGCCGGATCGGTCAGTAGCAGGGCAGACGCGCAAGGCGAGAAGATCCGATGAGCGCAGTGCATCATAGGGCTTTCGCCATTCTGTCACAAGTATACCACCCGGTTCACACTTTGTCAAGCGTAGTGACAAGCCCAGTTACTGCAGAGCACCAGACCCCGAAATGAACAGGAATGGGGAATTCACACGTCGAACATAGGCTGGACCGGATGCACTGTCTGCTGCAGACGGCAGTATCAGGGCGTAGCCGGGTATGTGCCTGGATGTTCGGGTATACCTCAGGTATGGAAGCCCAAGGCCAGGCATTTGCAAAATCGGAGGGTTCGATGCCTTACACGATGCACGTGGTCTCGCATACTCATTGGGACCGCGAATGGTACCTCACGTTTCAGCAGTTCAGGCTCAGGCTGGTCGATCTGATCGATCATCTGCTTGACATACTGGACACGGATCCCGACTTCAAGTACTGGAACTTCGACGGTCAGACGATCGTTCTGGAGGATTACCTCCAAATCCGCCCGCAGAACGAGGAGAAACTGCGCAGATATATCCGCGAGGGCCGGATACTCGTCGGCCCGTGGTACCAACTCAACGACGAATACCTCGTCAGCGGGGAATCCACGATCCGCAGCCTGCTGATCGGCCATCGCCTCGCGCAGAAGTACGGCGATCCGATGAAGGTCGGCTATATCCCCGACCAGTTCGGCAATATCTCCCAGATGCCGCAGATATTCCGTGGGTTCCGCATCGACAACGCGATCTTCGGCCGCGGCCTCCAATTGACCGACGACAGGAAAATGGAGTTCTACTGGGAGTCGCCGGACGGAAGCAGGGTACTTGCCTCCCTCATGGCGTTCTGGTACAACAACGCGCAGAGGTTTCCATCCGACACGGACGAGGCGGTTGAGTATGCGGAGGCAGTCCGCGACCGCATGGCGCCTCATGCTGCGGTGCGCGACCTGCTGCTGATGAACGGCGTGGACCACCTTGAAGCGCAGAAGGGACTGCCGGACATCCTGGAGAGGGTCAATGAGCGGCTCCGCGGCGACAAGTTGGTACACAGCAGTCTACCCGCCTACATCGATGCCGTGAAGCAGGACATCGAGAGGGAGCAGATCGATCTGGATGTCTTCAGGGGCGAACTGCGGGAGGACCGCGGCGGCTCCGTCCTGGCAGGCACGCTATCGAGCCGCATGTACCTCAAGCAGGCCAATCACGCGACCGAGAACTGGCTGGAGAAGTACATGGAGCCGGCCTCTACGTTCGCGTGGATACTCGGCGGTGACTACCCCTCCGACTTCATGACCTACGCCTGGAAGCTTCTGATGCAGAACCATCCGCACGACTCGATCTGCGGCTGCAGCCTCGATCAGGTGCACAACGAGATGGTGCCGAGGTTCGAGCAGGTCCAGCAGATCGCTGAGGAGTTCACCAATCGGGGTCTCGGATATGTCGCATCTCGCGTGGGGACGAGTTCCGACGCGCTGCTCGTGTTCAACTCGCTGAACTGGGCGAGGACCGACAGGATCAGCGCGACGATCGATATCCCTGTCGGAGACCCAGTCCGCGACAGGCCGCAGGTCGATCCGGCGAGAGACATCAACGCCATCGAACTGAGGGACGCGGATGGGAATGTCGTTCCATATCACCTGGTCAAGCAGTCGCTCGCGGTCAAGCAGGTGCTCTCACCGGTCGAGCTTCCGTTCGCAATGATGGTCAGGCGCTTCGAGATCGAGTTCATCGCCGACGACGTGCCCGCCTGCGGATACAAGGTCTACTCGATCAGCCGCGTGGATGCGCAGCCTCACTTCTCCGGTGAGCCTACGGGCCTGGTAGTAGGTGATGACCGGATCTCCAATGGCATCATCGAGATCAGGGCATCCGGCGGGGGCATCGCCGTGACGAGCCTCACATCCCCGCTCACCGGCGTGTTCGACGGGATCGGCGTGCTCGAGGACGGCGGTGATGTCGGCGACGAGTATCTCTACCGCAAGCCCGCGGAGGACAGGATCATCACCACTGCCGGCACAAGCCCGAAGGTCACCATTCTCCCGGGCGGTCCGATATCCGCGACCTTGAAGATCGAGGGCGTGATGCAACTGCCGGCATACGCGACCCCTGACGGCGTCGGACGATCGGCCGAGACGGTCGATTGTCCCTACACCAGTTACTTCACAGTCACCGCAGGATCGCCGAGGGTGGATGTCGTGACCGAATTCGACAATCGCGCGAAGGACCACCGCCTGCGCGTGCTCTTCCCGAGCGGCGTCTCCACCGACGTCTCGCACGCCGAGGGGCAGTTCGACGTCGTGACACGGCCCGTGCGCCCGCCGAGTGACTGGGTGAACGCCGCGCCGTATTATCCCCAGCGCACGTGGGTGGATGTCAATGATGGAGATCGAGGCCTCACCGTCATCAACAAGGGGATGCCGGAGTACGAGGTCTACGATGACGCACAGAGGACTGTGGCGCTCACGCTTCAGAGGAGCGTCGGACGCCTGAGCGGCGGATCGGACGCCCCCGGCGCGAAGCTCACTCCCGGCGCGCAGTGGCTCGGAGTCCACAGGTTCGAGTACTCGGTCTTGCCCCACTCGGGCGACTGGCAGGCTGCGCAGGTTTGGCAGCAGGCACACCAGCACGACGTGCCGATGTACTACATCCAGACAGGAACGCATGAGGGCGATCTCCCGACGGAACACAGCTTCCTGCAGGTGACGCCGCCTGAACTGGTCGTTACCGCGGTCAAGAAGGCCGAGGACCGGAACTCGGTGATCGTCCGCTTCTTCAACATCGCTGATACGCAGGTCCACGATGCTCGCATCCGGCTCGACGGGGCGATCAGCGCTCGGTCGGCCAACTTGAACGAGGAATGCGAGAGGGAACTGACCATGGACACCGACGGCGTCGTAACGATCGATGTCCCTGCGAGGAAGATCGTCACGGTAGACTTTACCATGGAGGACAAGTAAATGCACATCAAGATTCTCGGCACCGCGGCAGCGGAGGGCATACCCTCGATCTACTGCGGCTGCCCTACATGCACCGAGGCACGGGTACTCGGCGGAAAAGACATTCGCAGCCGCTCTTCGGCGGTGTTCGGCGGCGTGCATCTGATCGACCTCTCGCCGGACATCTGGTATCACACCAACATACTCGGCCTCGACACGGTCGATCTGGACGACCTGTTCATCACCCATCCTCACTTCGATCATTTCTCGTTCCGGGAGCTTCACTGGCTGGTCCCCGGATTCGCCCAGTGCCGGGAGAAGCCGCTCAACATCTACGGCAACAAGACCGTGGTTGACCGTGCCGGAGAAGTGTTGGGCGCACAGGTCGGCAAGGTGGCGAACCTGCACGAGTTGGAGCCGTTCAAGCCTGTCCGCGTGGGCGATTACACGTTCACGCCCGTGATTGCGCTTCACATGGCGGACGACATCTGCTTCAACTATGTAGTGCAGTCGGGCGGGTGGACCGCACTCTACGCGTGCGATTTCGGGGAGTATCCGGAGGAGACCTGGGACTTCTTCAAGACGACCGCGTTCGATGTCGTGATCTCCGAATGCACCGCCGGCCCGAAGAGCGGAGGAAAGGCCCACATGGGTTACGAAAAGGTATTTGCGATGAAGAAGCGCCTGGAGGAGATGGGCTGCTTCTCGGATGGCATGTATGTGCTGACCCATTTTTCGCACAATGCCAACGTGCTGCACCAGCAGATCGCGGACTGTGTCGCGTCCGAAGGCATCCAGGTAGCTTACGACGGGATGGAGATATCCCTCTAGTGAGTCTCAGGTGAGCCTGAGACCGTCTGTCATTGTGAACGACGGCCCGATGATCGACGACTCCTGTCGTCGATCATCCTCCGTGTCGCTCGGAATGCACACCGTAGCATGATTACCTGGGGTTCTTTAGGAGTGCTCTCGCATGAGAGACCTGCACTGGGAGCTGTCCACTCTCTATGAGATCGGGCGGATGCTCTCCGCCAGCCCCGAGCTTGACGACCTCGCGCAGACCGTCGTCGAGGCCGCGGTGAGTCTTGCGACTGCCGATGCCGCCTGGCTCGCACTCCATGATAAGCAGCGGAAGGTCTTCTTCTACGGCGCGAGCCACAATCTGCCCACAGACGTTGCCAGGGAGCTGATCAACATCCTCGAAGATCGGCTCCCTGCCGATACCACAGGCCGAATCGAACCCCTGATACTGACCGACATCGCGGAGCATGACGGACTGCAGGGCCTGAGCCGCAGGACCACCCTCAAGGCGGCGGTCATCGTCCCGATCATCCACAAGGACTCCCCCGCCGGCGTGCTCGCGGTCTTCTGGAACCGCTCCGGACGCATCCTGTCCGAGCGCATGGAGCCGGTCTTCCTGCTCGCGAACCAGGCCGGCGCGGCCATCGAGACCGCGCGGCTTCTGGAGGAGGCACGCCAGCGGTCGGCGGCGCTCGTCGCAATCTCCAAGGTAGCGCAGACTATCGGTGCGTCAACGGACATGAGGTGGGCGCTCAACGTCGTTATGGACGAGGCTAACCGCCTCCTCGGCACCGACGTCAGCACCATACGGCTCATAGACCCGAACACCGGCGATCTCCCTGTCCGCGCGTCGAGGGGGTTGAGCAAGCAGACGATCAGGAAGGCGCGCCTCAAGATCGGTCAGGGCGTCCCGGGCTGGGTTGCGCAGCACGGCAAGCCGATCATCGCGAACGACTGCCGTGCCGAGCCGCGAATGGAGTACTATCCGCAAGACGCCGAGCCGCTCTCGTCGCTGATCTCTGTCCCACTGCTCCTCGAGGGCCGCACGATTGGCGTGCTCACAGTTGCCTGCCGTGAGCCCAAGTGGTTCACGGAGGAGGACCGGAATCTCCTCATGATCCTGGCGGGACAGGCAGCCGTAGCCATAGAGAACGCGCGGCTCTACGAGCAGGCCAGACGGCGACTCTCGGAGCAGAAGATTCTCTATCGCCTCGCGCAGGAACTTGCATCGACCCCGGACGTCCCGAGCGTTCTCAAGTTCATCGTAACCCATCTCAGCCAATCGTTCGGCGCCAAGTTCGGCTCCATACGCCTCCTCGACGAATCCGGGGAGTACCTGCAGACCGGCGCAATCTACGGCGTATCGGATGAATACACGAGGATTGCGAATGAGAACGTCCAGATACCGATAACGCCGGGCACTCCGAACGGACAGAGTCCCGCGGCGCTTGCGATCCGCAACAGGCGTATCTGTGCGGTCAACAACATCTTCAGAGACCGGCGATTCACCGCATGGCGGGAGATGGCGCGCATGGACCGGTACACCTCTGTGGTTGCCGTGCCGCTCATTCCCGCCGATGCTCCGATCGGCGTACTCAGCCTCTACTACCGCGATGCAAGGAAGCTCCAACCCTCGGAGCATGAACTGCTCCAGACGGCCGGCCGGACGGCGGCAATCGCTCTCCAGCGCGCGATGCTCGATGAGCGCCTCCTGAAGGAGGAGGTCACGCGCCGGGCGCTCGAGGAGATCAGCCATCTCAAGACGGAGTTCGTCTCGCTCGTATCGCATGAACTGCGCACGCCGTTGACTTCGATCCAGGGGTACGTGAAGCTCATGCTCGCCGGCCACTCGGGCGACCTGAATGAGATACAGTCGGAGTTCCTGGGCACAGTCAGCCGCAACACGGACCGGCTGATCGCGTTGGTCAACGATCTTCTGGACATCTCGAAGATCCAGTCGGGGAAGCTGGATCTGGTCCTGGAGCCGCTGAGCATCAAGGAAGTCATCGAGCGAGAGACGGAGTCACTGAAGGCGTTGGCGGACGACAAGCGGATCAATATCCTGACCGACATCGAGCCGGCCTTGCCGCCGGTGCGAGCTGATCCTCACCGAATCGGACAGATCATCGCCAACCTGGTGTCTAATGCGCTGAAATATAGCATGGATTCCACTACGATCAAGCTCGCCGCCTATCGTGTGGACAAGAACGTGCTTATCAAGGTCATAGACGCCGGGATGGGGATTGCCCCTGAGGAGAGAGGCAAGCTGTTCCACATGTTCTATCGCGGTGAGAGCGATGCCGTGAAGCAGATCCACGGTACGGGTCTGGGCCTCGCAATCACCAAGCATCTCGTGGAGATGCACGGAGGAAAGATCTGGGTCGAGAGCGAAAAGGGCCACGGCAGCACCTTTAGCTTCACGATACCCATAGCGACGCCAAACGTGTAGGACGCAGCCGTCGCATGAGGGAGGTTTTGCTATGCCGAAAGTACTCATCGTTGACGATGAAGCCGATGTCGTCCGACTTCTGCAGTTTCGCTTCGAGAAGGAAGGATTCGAGACGCTCACCGCGGCCGATGGGCAGACCGCGCTGGCGATGGTGGACAGCGAGATGCCCGATCTCGTGCTGCTGGACATCATGATGCCGCTGATGGACGGCATGGAGGTGCTTCGGCAGATCCGCTCGCGCAGGCGGACGTCCAAGGTGCCGGTGATCATGCTCACGGCCAAGACTGCCAGCATTACCGTCGATGAGGCGCGACAGCTTTGGGTGTCTGACTATATTATGAAGCCCTTCGACCCGGAGCTGCTCGTCCGCAAGGCGAAGAAGGCCCTCAAACTCCCCACCGATTAGCGCTCCTCCATGCTTGATCGCTTGCACTACGTGGGAGGATGATTCGCCCCTCGCGTGTAACATGGGGGTGTAGAGTACTTCACGGCCGGTCTGCCTCGCCTGCCCGATAGCGCAGGACGCCCCGGTCACCCCAATCGGAGCACACAGTGGCCCGTCCGGATAAAGTCAGGTTTCACTTCAAGCAGTACGATGCTGTGCCACAGGAGTTCGAGAACGAGCTAGTGGCCCAACTCCCCGGACTGCTGATCAGCCAGTTCAGCGTTCCCCAGCCACCTCGCAACGGTCATCACGGAATGACCGGCCTGCGCTTCGATTTCATCGAGGACTGGTACAGCATCATAGCCTACCTGGACGGCGAGAAGAACCCGACCGGGTACTACCACGTGTCCATGCAATCCCCTCTGTACAACGACGATGGCGTGTGGAGAGGCATCCGCCTCGTCCTGGAGGCCGACGTCGAGCCAGGCTGGGAGTACACCATCCTGAACGAAGAAGAGTTCATCCAGGCGGTGGAGGAAGGGTGGATGCGCATCTACGCCGCCGCCAAGGCGCGCGAAGCCCTCCGGGATATGTGCAAGCTCCTGGACGAGCACTGCCTGCCTCAGGAGATCATGGACGCCCTTGGCGTGTAACCCCGCGATTCTCACAGGTAACCTTCCCCGTCATTTCTACCGATACTCCGGTTAGCAGCATATCCAGACGGATGCGCAGGGGGATCACTTCGTGGAGAAGACCGTTTCCTTTACCCATGAGGAGGCAACCGCACTCCTCGAGATGTCATTGTGCACCAATATTCCGGACAAGGACGAGGTCGCGAACAGCGCCCTCAGAAAGCTCGGGGATCTCTGCCGGCAATTCGCGCTCGACGAGCATCAATGCGAAGTCTGCGCGTGCGATAGCCGGCGCTAGCAGTATCACCTCCCATCCACTGTCATCGGGCTGTCAAATCCCAGGCAGCCCGATGGCCTGTTACGCCAAGAAACCCGCTAACGAAGCCGACTGAACCACATCCCGCCCAACTGCTTCGACGTCACAAACTGTTCGCAAAACTGGTAATAATACCTGTGGTGCGTTTGAAAAGTGCGTGTTAAAATAAGATACCGCGCAAGGGGCAGGCGGTGGACTCGATAGCCTCCCTCAGGCTACTGCACGCAATCCCGTTCTACGGGGAAGCACGGCCGGATGCCACAAGGGTCTACCACCTGTCCTTCCTATTTATCCGGCGATCCTTCCCTGCAGCTCCCCTATTGGTACGTGTCCTCTATCAGTTCCCTGTTTCGGCCGTTCGCGCCTGGGGTAACACGATTGCGGCTCCGGTGTGAGGTAGATATGTGGGAACGTTACAGAAACACAGTTGGCGGGCGATGGTCAACACGATTCCTGTTCTTCGCCCTGATAGCGATAATCGCCGGCATCGCGACCCAGCCCGGATTGTTGAAGACGGCCGACGACGTTCCCGACAACATCGCCGTCCTGTGCTCTTTGGAGGACTCGTTTGCGGTTATTGCCGAGAGCGCGAGACCCGGTGTTGTGAGCATCACTGCGGTTCACAAGAGCACCTCGGACTCCAGGACCAGCGCGGCATGGTCTCTGTCGGGCACCAGGGATAATGGGATTCTCAGAGCGCAGTCGCCCGACTCGCTCCCTGACTATGCCCAGACGGTGACGGCGACGGGTTCGGGCGCCATAGTCAGGCACGAGGGGGACAAGTACTACATCCTCACGAACCAGCACGTCGTGGGCAATGCCACGAACGTCAAGGTTCGGCTGATCGATGGGACGGAACTCCGGGCGAGAGTCACCGGGATAGACCCCGTGACCGACATCGCCGTGGTCGAGGTCAGCTCACCCAAACTCAGCGACAAGAACATGATCCCTCTTGGGAATTCGGATGAAGTCCGAGTAGGTGCATGGGCAATCGCTCTTGGCAGTCCTCTCGGTTTCGATGAGACTATGACGGTCGGGGTGGTCAGCGCGTTGCAGCGGCAGTTGGAGGACGAGGAGACCTTCTACACGGACCTGATCCAGACCGATGCCGCGATCAACCGCGGGAACAGTGGCGGGCCGCTTCTGGATGTCGAGGGGCGTGTGATCGGCATCAACACCGCGATTGCCTCGCCTACGGGCGGATTCGTCGGCATCGGATTCGCCATTCCCATCAACCTTGCCAAGTCGGTCATGGACATGCTGATCGCGGAGGGCCGAGTGATCCGCGGCTGGTTGGGCATCGGAATCCAGGATCTCAGCGAGCCGCTCAAGGAGTACTACGGCTCGGACGAAGGCGCGTTGGTGGCGTCAGTGGACAAGAACAGCCCCGCCCAGCGGGCCGGTCTGCAGGAGGAGGACATCATCCTCAGCATAAACGGCACGCCGATCAAGGACATCTTCCACATGCAGTCGATGATCGCTTCCGCCAGACCGGGCAGCCAGATGAAGCTCACCATCGTGCGTTCCCATCAGACGCGGGAGGTATCGGTGGTGGTCGCTCAGTCCCCGAGGACGCCGCCTCCCATGCCGCCTGATAAGGGCGCTGTCAGACGCGAAAACCTCGGCCTGCGAGTGCGAACACTCAGCGATGACCTGGCGAAGCGCGTCGGACTGGAGGGCATGAGGGGCGTGATCGTCGCGGACATCACCTCCGGAGGCATCGCGGAGGAGGCGGGCCTCGATGTCGGCGACGTCATCACGCGGATGAACGGTCAGCCGGTGCTGAGCGACAAGGAGTTCGCCGCCATGGTCGACCGAGTGAAACCCGGCGGTGTCATCGTGGTCAAGGTAATCCGTGACGGCTCGGCAAGCATCATCGGCATGAAACGAGAGTAGCCAAGCTTGCCTTGTGTCAGTTCAGCTTCAGGATGTCGCTGCTCGTCCTCGTTCTGAGTACGGGTACGCGCACGTCCGTCATCGGCGGGGTCTCAACGCCGCTAATCCCCACGACCGACACGAAATCGCCTACCTGCGGCCTCGATTCGGGTCTGGTATACACCTTGAGCCCCTGGAGTCCGGAGCCGTCTCTCAGCAAGGACCCATCTTCTATGTAGAAGTAGTTCCAGCCGACGGATCTCACCCAGCCCCATGACTTGACCAGAATTCCCGTATTCGACAGACCGATCGCTGGAGTCGACCCACCATACGCGGACAAGGCGCCGCCGACTGACCGCGCCGGCATGCCGACCGGATGCGGCACCGTCCCTGTGCCCGCGCTAGCGATCCGCGGGTTGCTGATAGCCAGTTCCCCGCCGACGTAGTCCAACTTGCCGCGGACCCTGACCATTTCGCCGATCGATGCCTGGATGTCGGCTGACCCGCAATAGACCATGAGTCCGGCCGATCTGTCGGCCTCTTCTATGTAGAACCTGTCGGCAAATTCATCCGTTCCGGCGGTGACCACCTTCGCAAGGAGGCTCACCTGCGAGCCCACGCTCTGGCTGCGTGCTGCTCCTACGGTCTCGCAGACCGCCTGGCTCTCCGAGAGCGCCCTGAACGCGTTGATCCTGCCCCACCCCGTGTATCGATCCCAACCGGCGTCGCGAAGGTCATCACAGGTCAACTCGATCTGCTCTCTCACCTGATGGTTGTCCCACGTAGGGTTCTGCGCCCAGATGAGGCCGGCAAGCCCCGAGACAAACGGCGCAGCCGCGGAAGTCCCGCTCATAGCCTCGTACTCAACCCATTCGTCGAGCAGCCAATCGTAATACCCCGGGACGGCTCCGTAGATGTTGCTGCCCGGGGCCATGACATCGAGCGTATCGCCGTAGTTGCTTCCGCCGTCAAACCAGTCCATCGCGGTGCAGCGCTGGTCGTACTCGTTGCTCGCGCCCACGGAGATGCAGACCGGATAGCCCGATGGATAGTGCGGATCGTAGGCATCGTCCGCATCGTCGTTTCCGCTGGCGGCCACGACCACGCACCCGGCGTTCCACGCATAGTTGACCGCATCCTCGAGGGCTTGCACGTGGTCGTACGTGCCGAGGCTGAGGTTGATGATCTTTGCCCCGTGGTCGACGGCCCAGATGATCCCTTCCGCGGCGCCCGCCTCGGTGCCCTCACCGGTCGAGTCGAGAACCTTGATCGGCATCAGCCGGGCGTTCCAGTCTACCCCCGCGACACCGTCGTAGTTGTTCGTGTTCGCCGCGGCGATGCTTGCAACAAAGGTGCCGTGCATATGGTCATCCTCGGTATCCGTCGAGCCATCGATGGCGTTGTAGCCCTCTATCACCTTGCCGACGAGGTCCGTGTGGTACGACTGGATGCCGGTGTCCACAATGGCGATTATCGTACTCGCTGAGCCCCTCTGGATATCCCAGGCCTCCGGCGCGTGGATGTCATGGCGGCCGTCAGTGTTGTAGAGCCCCCACTGCCCGCCAAGCGGAATGCAGATCTCCAGCTCGGGGATGCACCATTCCTGGCCGAGAAACCACTCGTCATCGGGGATGGTGCTTGCAAGGCGGACCACGTGATTCGGCGCGGCCCATACGACATTCGGGTCCTTGGCGAATCGGGCGACCGCGTCCTCAACGGACTGCCCCGACTTGAGCGCGAGGCAATGGACTTCGATCTGCGGCAAGGACTTCCGAACTGATGCGCCGAGGACCGCGGACACGCCGGCGGCAGCGACACCCGGTTTGAGCTTCACGAGTACCTCGCCCGGCCGGTATCTCTCCTTCGGGCCGGCAGCGGCCATCGACGAGAGCAGGAGAACAGTCAGAACGAGGCAGGCTAAGCGAATATATCTATTGCCCAAGTGGTCCAACCTCCCAACAGCTTATTGCCGTTCGCTCGGCTTCCGAAACATGCAGAACGGAACTGGAGAATCTTCATCTCTACTGACTACATACGCCGCTCGCATGTTCCCGTCGTGCGCTTGCCCATACGGACGTCGATCTGCTAGAATGGCCGCAAATCCTCTGCTTTCAAGGAGACTGGGATATGGGAAAGGCAACCGCATTACCTGACAACATAACGACCTCGGAGAGGAACACCCCGGTCATCGGCGTGTTCACAGCCGGCGATCCGCGGATCGATACCGAAAGCCGACAAAGATGCCGCAACATCGTGCGCATGGCCGCCGACATCCTTGCAGACCGCGTGAAGCTTCCTGACGGCTCGCCCACGAAGGTGGTCTACGCTCCGATCCTGGTGGACGGTGAGAAGCAAGCCGACATCGTGGCCAGGCAGTTCCAGGACGCCGGTGTCAACATTCTGGTATGCACGCCCGACACCTGGGCGTTTCCCCAGTTGAGCGCGATCTCGCTCCTGCAGCAGTTCCCCAAGGACACGCCGATCAACTTCACCGTCGGTAACAGCGGTCCGAAGCCGGGCGTCGTCTTCGCTCACGCGGCCAACGGCGCTATCGCCCAGTACGGGAGGCTATCTCACCTCAACGTCGGCACGTGGCCCGATTCCGGTCTCGAGCCTGAGATGACTCCGCAGACCGCGGACGCGCTCGTAGATTGGGCGTTCGCCGCCGTCACGACACAGGCGCTCAAGGGAAGCCGGGTCGTCATTTTCGGCCACGACTCGATGGGCATGGAGACCGCCCTCGCCCACGTCATTCCCACGCGTCGGCAGTTCGGCATCGAGATCACACGTCTCGATATGAAGCTTCTCGCCGACATGCTGCACAAGAAGGCCTATGACGCAGATGAACTGAAGGCATTCCGGTCGTTCATCGAAAAGCACCTGGGCAGCCGACTGGAGATCCGCGACGACGCCGATTCCGAGCGGTTCAACCAGAGCCTCGCTCTCTACCTGATCACGCGGGACCTGCTTGCGGAACTCAATGCGGTCGGCGGCGGATTCATGAGCCAGCTCGAATGGGGTTCCGACAAGAGAGGCATCCCGCTCCCGGTCGCGGATGCGATGGAGTCGTTCTTCAACTCCACCTTCGATCACAACGGCCGCAAGGTACCCATGCCGTTCGCCACTGAAGCCGACGTCCAGGCGCTCCTGACAATGCTCTTCTTCAGTTCGCTCACCGGAGGCAACCCACCGCTGTTCATGGACTTCCGGAAGGTCTGGGAGAGATGGGAACTCGAAGGACTAGCCGCGACGGTGGGCGTGGAGCTTCCCGATGGCGAGCAGTGGGCGCAGAAGGGCCTGGTGGACGGAAACAACTCCGGCAGCGCATCGCTGGACTGGGCCGCGAAGCCCGGCGCCTCGGTGGACGAGATCATGTCCGGAGTCAGCATGCCGCTTGCGGACCCGGACTATTTCCCCGGCCTCGGCAACTCGGTGACATTTCTCTCCCCGGGAGGGCTCGACGGCATCGCGGGAAGAATGATGTTCAGCGAACTCTCCGGCATGTTCAGCCTCAGTTGGGACGAAGCTACGACCGCCGAGCTTCCCGAGAAGCTTGCCGGCGCGCTGTGTAGCGCCACCGATCCCAAGTGGCCGCACACGTTCGTCGTGCCGAAGTACGCTTCGATGTACGAGTACAAGCACTATCCGCCCGCCAACCACCTGCACATGATCCAGGGGCTCTCTCCGGCGCGGCTGGAGTACTGGATGGACCTGAACAACGTGCTCTCGCAGACCGGTTGGTCCGCGCGCCCTGAGTTCATCGAGGGCGTCGACCGTCCGATCCCGCTCCTCTACCTCGCCAATGGAGGCGAGAACAATGCGAAGTTGATGCTGAGCAAGAGGATGTAGAGCCTGCCATGGTGAAGAGCCCCTCCCGGGGATCGGGAGGGGCTCTCTTGTTCTAGTACGGGTTCTCCTGAAGCCTCACGATCCGGTCCCGCAACTGAATCAGAGGCTGGTTCCCCGGATCCAGCTTCAGCGCCTTATCAAGCATTGCTCGTGCCGGCCGCAGATCCTGAGGGGTGAATGCGGAATGAGTCGCAAGGGCATCATTTCCTGCCGCAATCGCTTGTGCTACCACCACCCGAGGGTCTGAGGAATCACCGATCGCAGAAGCCGCTCTCGCGGCCGAGGCCGTATCGAACTTGGCCGCCACCATGCCGTAGAGACTCAGAATCCACGCGTCACTCTCCCAATTATTCAGGTAGTATCTGATCAGTGGATACACTAGTTGCGGATTGAGAACTCGTTCGTCCGCATTGGTGGCGATGAGCGATCTGGTCTCCTCGCGAGCCAGCAACCTACCGTTGAGATAATCCTTGATGAAGAGACCACCGCCGTTTGTCTGCCGCTGGTCGGCCATGTCGAACTTGATGCAGCCCAGGCCCATAAACTGAGCTCGTGGAGCGTTGAACTCCAGAACAGGATAGTCATCGGTGTTTATGAGGCGTCCCTTCCCGACCAGCATCCGCACAACATCCGGGCTGAAAGTCTGACGTCCAAGGATATCAACCAGGGACGTGACCGAGATTCGTGCGAGATCCTGAGCCACCGCCTTCTCTTCAAACTTCCGCGCCATGGCCGCAAAGTCCGGTTTGAGCGGCTCCCTCGTAGCTATCACTATGTAATCCTCCGGCGCAGGCTCGAAGACATACGCATAGGGGAAGACGGTCAGCAACGTCCGCAACATGATCTGCACGAGCTCATCGGAGACCTCGTATCTCTGAATCCACTGCACCATCAGCCCGCCGGGCTTCAGGGTCTTGTCGATGTCCTGGTAGTACTCCCGCGAGAACAGATTGCCTACACCGGCAATCCACGGATTCGTCGGCTCACTGGCTACGATGTCGTATTTCTTGCGGCTGATGGCAGCGTAGGCGCGCGCATCCTCGATGATGAGGTTGAATCGCTCGTTATCGTGGACTCCCCCGTTGTGGTCCTTGAAGTACCTCGCCGCCTCCACTACGGACGGCGAGATCTCCACGCAATCGACGCGCGTTCCCGGATGGGTCAGGACGCTGTTCGCCGATATCCCGCTGCCGAGGCCTACGACGAGCACGTCACGGGCGTCCGGCTTCAGGAACATCGGGAGTTGCCCGATCATAATCTGCGTGCAGAGGTCGTTGTTGGACGAGGCGTCGGCTTTTCCGTTGATGAACAAACTCAGCTCACCACGTTTCACGTTTCTTACGGCGACCATCCCATCGTCAGACTCCTGGTAGAAGATGACGTCGGCCTTCACAAAGCTGTTGAGGTAGGCCTCCCACGATTCCGGCGCTTCGTCACGCTGGCGGAAGGTCCCGACTACGAAGCTGGCGGAATGCCACGCCGGCATGAGCAGCACGAGGCAGAGGCCGACCGCGGTAGCGGCCCCGGCAGTCACGTACCGATACGGCCGCCTCGATACCAGAAGCAGCATCACGCCCACCATGATATTCAGCATGAGAGCAAGTTCCAGCGAATGCCGCAAGCCCAGAACACGAATGAGTACCAGACCCGTGAGCACGGCTCCGACAAGCGTTCCCGCGGTGTTTGCGCCGTAGATGAGGCCGGAGTCTCTACCGATCCGCTCGTCACGATTGGCCACGGACTTGATAGCCAGAGGAATGGTCATCCCGAAGAAGAAGGTCGGCACCACCATTATGCCGAAGCACAGCGAATACTTCGCGCAGTTCAGCAGCGTGTAGGCTCCCTCAGTGCGGCTGAGCAGGGAGGTCCATTGCCAGAATATGTACGGGAGTCGCTCGTACAGGGGTATGCCGAGGACCACCGCGATACCGATGGCAATCTCCGCGAAGGCGAAGGTGACAAGCGGATTTCGCCGCAGGGACGGGATGAGCGCGACCGCCAGGCTCCCGAGCGATATTCCTGAGATGAACGCAGCGAGCATCAGGGTGAACGAGTACGTCGAGCTCCCGAGAGTCATTGCGAAGATCCTGATCCACACAAGCTCGTAGATCATCGATACCAGCCCCGACACACCGATGGCTATGTATACCGGCACCACGAGCGGGTGGTACGCAGGAGAATCGGCCTCTTCGTCCGCCGATGGCTGCGGCACGGGAGTGTTCTCCGCTCCCATCCACGACAGGACCGCGGCGCACGCCCCAAGCAGCATATTGGCTGTGCCGACCAGCACAAGAGTGAAGTACGAGCCCAGCTCCGGGATGAGCATGAAGCCTGCGAGGATCGAGCCCGCAACGCCGCCAACGCAGTTGAACATGTAGAGCCAGGCGGACTTGTCATCGGCCGACCTCGACTCCGGCTGGAAGTGCTTCATCATCACAGGGAAGGTGCCGCCCATGAGCACTGTGGGAACGATCAGCATCAGCACCGACACCAGCAGCTTGACCGCCAGCCAGGACGGCGCTCCGGGTTCGAGTTGGGATCCGACCGCCAGCATGATGCTCCGACCGAAGCCGAGGATCAGAGGCGATGTGAGGGCATATGCTCCGATCAGCAGCTCGAGGACACCGTACATCGCCAACGGCCGGCGGAACCTGGTAGTCAATCGGCCTATGACAATGCTTCCCAGTGCGAGACCACCCATGAAAGCAGCCAGGACGCACATATGCGCCATGGTGGTGTGCCCGATGTAGAATGCGAGGTACCTTGCCCAGGTCACTTCATATACGAGCGCACATGCGCCGGAAATCGTCAGGAATAGATAGGGAACCAGGGTGTAGCGTTTTTGCACGGGGTATTTTCTCCATCGGAATGTCGGCGGCCGTCTGTGGTGACGGGCGCGAGACGTAACGTTGCCCTCGGCGGGGCTCGTTCCGGGTAATATTCCCCGGATTGCGCCCGGCCTCCTGCAACCAGTCACGTTGCGGCAGCGATTCCTCATTCCCCTGATATACCGCACCGGATACCGTTCCGGTTCCCGGGCGTGGAGGAAGAGCGGGGGCCTGCACTCAGAGGGCGCGATGCAGCTACCATGCCTGCTCGTGCTGATTACTGCATGAGGTCCATCACCGACTGTTTCGCCTGGATCAGCCTGGGGTCTCCCGGGGCAGCGGCGAGCGCCCTGTCAGCGAGCTCGATCGCCTGCCGGAAATCCTGGGGCGTGAACACCGAGTGAGCGGCCCGCAGATCGTTTATCAGCGCGACCGCCTGTGTCCGCAGCAGCTCGGGGTCGGTGACGTTCCGTCCCATGGCGCCGGCAGCGCCCGCGGACACGGACAGATCCATTTTCGCTGCCAGATTGGAGTAGAGCCCAAGCATCCACTGTGGAGCGGGCCATCTCGACAGGTAGTATCTGGTCAGCGGGTAGAGCAGCGAGACGTTGTAGATGCGTCTATCGGAATTGGAACTGATCAGAGACAGCGTCTGCGTCTGATTGAGCGGCTTGCCGTTCAGGTACTGCATCACGAACAGATCGTCGCCGGAACTGAGGCGCTGATCCGCCTTGGTGAACTCCGGACAGGACGAGTGGAGGTACTCGGCTTTGGGACCCTGGAACTCCAGGATAGGGTGGTCGTCGGTATTGACAGTCTCCTCCGATTGCACCATGGTTCGCACCTTCGCCGGCGCGAATGCCTGGCGGCCGAGGATATCGATCACGGAGCGCACGGAGACACGCTCCAGATCCTTCTTCACCGCGGGAATGCCGAACTTCTTCTCCATGGCGGCGAAGTCCGGATCAACCGGCTCGCGAGAGGCGATGACCACGTAGTCGCTCGGCTGCACATCGAACACGTATGCGTATGGGAACACGCTGAGCACGGTGCGCAGGATGGTGGTCAGCAGTTCGTCGGACAGGTCGTAGCGCTGGACCCACTGAGCCATGATGCCGCCCGGCTTCAGTATCTTGTCCACCTCGCGGTAGTACTCCTTAGAGAAGAGGTTTCCGACGCCGGCGATCCACGGGTTTGTGGGCTCGCTTGCTACTACATCGTACTTCTTCCTGGTCACGGCGACGTAGGCGCGAGCATCCTCGATGATGAGATTGAACCGCTCGTTGTCATGGACACCACCGTTGTGCTCCTTGAAGAACCTCGCCGCTTCCACAACCGCCGGTGATATCTCGATGCCGTCCACGCGCGTGCCCGGGTGTGTCAGGATGCTGTTTGCGGATACCCCGCTGCCGAGCCCCACAACGAGGACATCGCGCGCGTCAGGCTTGAAGAACATCGGGAGTTGGCCCAGCAGTACCTGAGTGCACAGGTCGCTGTAGGATGACGCGTCGGCCTTGCCGTTGATGAACAGGCTCAACTCCGACCCTCCGCGAAATCCCGTGATAGCGACCGTGCCGTCGTCGGACTCCAGGTAGAAGTGCAGCTCCCTCTCCTCGCAGCTCTTGATGTACTCCGACCAGTTGGGAGGCGGCTGGTTGATCTGCCGGAACGTACCTTCGGCGAAACTCAGGGGATGCCAGGCCGGTATGAGTATCACCAGGAGGATCACGGCGGCGAATGAGAATCCGGCGATCGGTCGTTTCCTGCTGTGATTCGACATCAGCAGAAGCAGTACTCCGACCAGCAGGTTGACGATGAGGCCTGCCTCGATCGAATGCCTTAAACCGAGCACACGGATCAGGACCAGGCCGGTCAAAAGCGATCCGATCAGCGTGCCGGCTGTATTCGCTCCGTAGACGAATCCCGAATCCCTGCCTATGCGCTCGTCACGGCGGGCGATGGACTTGATCGCGAGGGGAAGCGTCATGCCGAAGAAGAAGGTTGGCAGGAGCATGATCATGAAGCAGAGAGAGTACTTACACAGATTGAGCAGGATGTACGATTCCGGTACCCTGTTCAGCAGGTATGACCACCGCCAGAAGTAGAACGGCAGGCGCTCGTAGAGCGGGATGCCGAGGACGACCGTCAGTGCGATGGCGATTTCGGCGATGGCGAATCCCACAAGCGGGTTCCGCCGAAACCAGGGCACGATCCCCACCGTGAGACTCCCGAGCGTGATGCCGGTGATGAACGCGGCGAGCATCAGGGTGAAGGAGTACGTCGAGCTGCCGAGCGTAACGGCGAAAATCCTGATCCAGACAAGCTCGTAGACCATCGACACAAGGCCGGAGAGGCCGATTGCGATATAGATCGGTATGGCCAGCGGATGGCGGCTCCGGTCATGTTTGCCGCCTGATGCGGTCTCCTGCACGATCTGGTCCGCCGCAGACCGCGCGAGGAGCCGCGCGCCGAAGCCGAAGCCGATGTTTGCGAACCCCGTCCAGAGAAGCGTGGCTTTCGATCCGAGGGACGGGATGAGCACGAAGCCGGCGAGAAGCGCGCCGCTCACTCCTCCGAAGCAGTTGACGGCGTACAGCCACTCCGACTTGTCGGCGGCCGATGACGATGAGGGACGGAAGAACTGCATCAGTACGGGAAACGTACCGCCCATGAGCACGGTCGGGAAGATCAGAGTGGCGGTGGAGATGATGAGTTTGAGTCCCAGCCATGCCGGCGCTCCAGGTTCGAGGCCCGAACCGACGGCAAGCATCGCCGAGCGCGCCAGACCGAGTATCCCGGGGGAGAACACGGCGTACAGACCAACCAGGATCTCCAGCAGTCCGTAGACGGCGAGCGGCCTCCGGAACCCGGTCGTCATCCGTCCGATGAGGATGCTCCCGAGAGCCAGCCCGCCCATGAACGCGCAGAGCACGCACATATGCGCCAGCGTAGTGTGCCCCAGGAAGAGAGCGAAGTATCTGGCCCAGGTGACCTCATACACCAGCGCGCAGGCTCCGGAGAGCGTCAGCAACGCGTATGGCAACAGGGTGGTAACCCGTTTCATCAGTTGGCCTCCCGCTATGGGAATACGGTTGTGGTTGATGGACTGTTCTATGCCGCCTACATGTGATCCTTCATCCACCTGAGCAGGTCTTCGGCCTCCTTCTCGGAGCCCACGGTGACATCGTACAGGACGTGCTCGGGCCGAAGGTGCCGGTAGTAGACCGGAATCTCGTCCGCTGATGCGCCGATGTAGACCGCCTTGCCCGCCTTCTGGCACTCGACCAGCAGGTCCATCCACTCGATGACCGGCGGATTCCCCGCGCCCGGCGTCCACTGGATCGCGCGGATCCCGGGAATCGAGAGCACGTCCTGCAGATGGACGAGCGCATCCGGGCCGTCGTAGTGGTAGACGGAGTGATCCAGGTACGACGACTCCTCCTCGAGTGCGGGCAGGACCCAGCGGCGGAAATGCTCAGGGCCGATCATGCAGGCGAAGTCGCACTGGAGGACCGCGTACTTCGTCTCGCTGTAGAACGGCAGCCAGCCGATGTATCCGCGGCCGTCCATCCGACCGGCCTTCGAGATCCCGTCGATGACTTTGGGGAACGCCTTGCGCACGGTCTGCATGGCGGCATCGATCTGCTCGGGGATATCGAAGAGGTCCATGCACAGATCCTGCGGACCTCGGAGCGCGGATAGTCCGTCCATGTTGCCGTGGATGTCGGTTGTCCCGACAAGGAACTTCCCCTCGGCGATATCGGCGGCGGTTCGGAGCAGTTCGAGCATCCGATCCCACCATTGCCCGTGGGGATGATCGATCTCCCGCGCGTCGGTGGTCCAGTCGCGCACGACGGGAACGGACCAGGTGGTGCCGTCACTGTCCGGGGAGTATCGGAGGTCGCCTCCGACCCAGGCGGCGAACATATCCGGGCCGTGGTTCGGGAAGTAGAACGGAACCGCCTCCGCGAGCCACTTGACGTGGGAGGCCCATTCGCCGAACGCTCGGACGTGGGCGGCGGGATCGTCGATGCTGGAGAGACCAGATGGGTGCGGCGGACTGCCGGGCGGCGGCGCGACTTTCAGGCAGATCGCGGGCCGGTCGATGATCTCGCCCGCCCAGAAGGCGTTCCAGTAACGTCTTGCTTCGTCGATATCAGGTTTGAGTGTCAGATTCATGGTATCCACGGAATGGAGTATTGGAATGCCGGAGTGGTGGAGTACTGGGCCTTCCCACCACTCCATTACTCCGACGGCAACGTTCAGGATTAGGAGCGGAAAATCCTCTGTCTACGGCTCGATCATCCAGACCAGTGCGGGCTCGTCGGCGATCACGACGTCCATGTGGTGGCCGGCGTGGGTCACGGCCGTCCGTAATGCGACATGAGGGACCATGCCCGAGAAGCCCACGAGGAGTGTGATCACCGATTTCTGATTCGACCGGATCAGCCCCCGGAGTTGCTTGGCCATCGGTTCTACTCCTTCACCTTCAGCCGCCAGAAGGAGCTGAGGAACGGAGGGGCGCAGTGGGTGAAGTGCGGCCAGGAGCCGGGGACGAGCGGATCGGCGCCGCGTATCCATTCGGTGAAGTGGAGCAGAACGAAGCCGTTGTCCGCCCGTGCGTTCCAGCGCTCTCGGTTATGCTCGATCAGTTCGTCCATCTAGCCCTTCAGCTTCCGGCCGATCTCGAAGGCGCGGTCGAGGGCCTCTGGCTTCTCGAGGACCGCTCCCTTCGAGCCGACACCATCGACGACGAGGCGATCGACCAGATTCACCCCGAGGTACTCGAAGCTGAGGTCGAACATCCGAAGCAGCGGCTCGGCGGCGGTGGGTCCCTCTTCCTCGTAGGCGGTGATGAGGATCGCATCCTTACCTTCGATCAGCGGGCGGCCCTGGGGTCGGTTGAACGGGACGAGGCGGTCGATGAACGCCTTCATGATGGCGGTCGGCGCGTACCAGTAGACCGGCGTCGCGAAGACCAGGACATCCGAGGAGGCGATCGTCTCGTAGAGGCCGATCATGTCATCGTGGAACGCGCAGGGGCGTTCCTTCGTCCAGCACTTCTCACAGCCGACGCAGGGGCGTATCTTGAGACGCCGAAGAGCGACGGCCTCGGTGTCGCAGCCGGCCTGCTTCGCTCCGTCGAGGAGCTTCATCGTCAGCATGTCCGTGTTGCCATTCACCCTCGGGCTGCCGAGGAACGCGGTGACTTTCATGGGAGAGTCTCCTGGAGTGGTGGAGTATTGGAATATTGGAGTACTGGAGCACTGGAGTCTTGGAGTATTGGACCGGGCTCATTGCTCCATCACCCCATTACTCCATCACTCCAATACTCCGTTCCCCTAGTTGCATTCCGCCACCAGCGGGCCGGCGAGTTCCTTGAGGAAGAACAGCCGTCCGTTGAGTGTCGGCATGAACGTGCTCGGAATCCAGGGAGTCGGCTCGTGTCGGAGTGTCATCCAGAGTGACATCCCCTGCCACATCATACCGCGGCCGAGAGTTCCGTCCGCCCCGCCGATGATCTCGTCGGCCATCAGGAAGAGCCCAGGGCCGATGGTGTTGGCGCGCGCGGGAACGAGCGTCGTGCGGCTCTTGAAGCTGGTGATCGCGTTTTGCTCGATCGTCAGCGGGTGGAGCATCGCGCCGAGTCTGTAGTCCTGCTTCTTCCATTCCTCGACGCTCTCGAACTCCGCGGCGAAGTGAGGCTCCCAGAATGCGATGTGGCAGACGCGCCCGATGCCGAACACCACTACGAGCTTCGCCCCCTGCCCCTTCAGCGCGCGGATCTTCTCGCCGTAGGTAGGGAGTTCGGACTTCACCGCGAAGTGGCGCTGAGCCTTCGGGACGGTCAGTTCGCCGAGCGGGCCATAGAAGGCATCCTCCATCGCGTATTGGAACGACTCCGAACTGCTCGGATCGACGGTATTCCCCTCGCCGTCCGCCCATTCGTCCATGTTGAAGCCGTGGACGTGGTCGCACTTGACGCCCCACTCCTTCAGGAAGTAGACCGCCCAGCGGTACATCCCCATCGGGCCGACCGGCAGGATGAAAGCGATCTGCTGACCCGCCTCACGGGCTCTGCGGATGGCGGAGGCGATGGCCTCGCCCATCATCACGTCGAAGTCTGCGAGGGTCTCGCAGGGGACCGGACGGAATCCGGGGTTCCACCAGGGCTGGCGGTCGGTGATCGACTCGGGCGGCAGGCTGCAGAGCTTGTCTATCTTCTCGAGGTCCCATCCCGCGGGGAAGAACCCCTCCAGCAGGGAGCCCTTGATGGTGCTGATAAGGTTGATCGACATGTCCGTTGCTCCTATCCCTGGAGTGCGGAAGTTGCGCTTCCGCACTCCATATCGAGTTTCATGCGGTGGAGAGATCATCCCGGATGCCGGGCGTGCGGCACGTCGGTACTCCACCACTCCACCGCTCCATCACTCCATTGCGCTACTGCCCTATCGGTCCCGGTGTGGCATAGCGGTACTTCTCGTACAGCGCCATGCAGAACTCCACTCTGGTGACGACGGGATCGGGGTCCATCGCTTCGGGGGCCGCCGGCAGCGACTCCTTCGCCTTCACGCGTTGCGTCCAGTTGTCGCCGATCGATCCGTCGATCCACGGCTCGATCTTTGCGAGCCACAACTTCATCTCGCTCTGAGTGAACGGCTCGTTCGGATCCCCCGCCTCGGGAATCAGGTACATCCCCTGAAGTTGCGCGAGACTCGCGGCTCCGGCGCCTCCACCGCTGTGCTTCATGAACGGGCCGTAAGCCGCCATGAAGTCGCCGTGCTTGATCGCAGACATCAGCCATGATGCGGCCTGCCCGCGCGTTAACGGCTCGTTCGGAAGCGCGTCGTAGGAAGCGAAGAAACCGCGAGTGCCCCAGAACTGCACGGCCTTCAACTGCTCGGGAGTCATCACCGGCTCCGTCAGCTTCATCTCGTTGAACGTGGTGATGACTGCGCCGTCGTTCAGAAGGATCGCCTGCACGCGGTTGACCGGAACATCCCGGGGCTCGACGTAGAGCTGTCGGGCGACGTGAGCGGCAGTCCCGGCGGCCTGGCCAAGCGCCATCCAGACCGGCTCCATGCGCAGGGTGCCGAATCCGATGTGCGTGCCGCATGCAGCGCCGGGAACGAGCAGGCCGTTCACGCTCTGCGGGACCATGACTCCGTAAGGTATCTGGTAGGGCTGAGTCATCCCGCCCATGTAGTAGAAGCCCTCCATGACCTCGTGGCCCTCTTCACGCTTGCGGGTCGCGTGAGAGTCCATGGCGTATCCACCACAGGCGATGCTGTTCCAGTGGATCGGCGTCCGCTCGAGTCCGGGGCCGATCATTGCGTCTCGGGCGGTGAAATTGTAGTCACACCAGACCCGGCGCGCCTCACGGACATAGAGCTGTCTCGGGAAGTGATCCTCGGTGTCGGGATACTCGTCCTTGGCGAAGCCGTACTGCGCGCACTCGTTCCTCAGGGCCTCTGGCATCTCGGGGTCGTTCTGCAGGAACCAGAGCAGGCCGAGAATGTAGTCCTTATGCCGTTGAGCGATCTTCTCGCGCTCTTCATAGCTCGCCTCCGGGTAGGTGTAGTTCTCCTCGGGCAGGTCTGTCGAGATGAGAGAACGCGGCATATTGTTGGTGTCCGACTTGCCGTTCGCGATGAACACGATGTTCAGGACATCCTGCACGGTCTTGATGCGCCCTTCTCTGCACGATCGGAGCACGTCGAGGTACTCGTCGCGGTTGTAAGTGGCAGGCTTTTTCGGCATGACGCGGTTCTCGGGATTGGCAGTCAACGTCAAGCGGTAGTTGTACGCCTGGACTCTCTTGTCGGGACGTCCGGTCGATCCGGGCAGGATCATCCTGGTGTAGTGGTCCATGTAGAGAACGCCGGCGAATGGCTCACCGAACTCCTCGCGGGACTCACGACCGACCCGATACGTCGCCCCGCACATAGCGGCGATGTCACCTTCGTAAGTGGCATCGATGAAGACTGCCGCTCGCACCTGGATGCGCCGGTTCGACTTGGTATCGCGGAAGTACACGCCGTCGAGCTTGCCTCGCTGCATCCAGACGCCGTCGGGGCGGTAGTGGTACTTCAGCGTGATGTTCTTCTCGGCCTTCACCATGCGGTTGAAGATCCGCTCAGCCACGTTCGGCTCGAAGTAGTAGCCCATGCTGCACTGCTTGACTTGCTCCGAATCGGGGCCGTACTTGTCCACGTAGTCCTGGTAAACGTAGTCGATGAACTCCTTGAAAATGCCCTTGATCGTGTGCCTGGGCCCGATGTCGGTGACGCCGAGACCATTGGTCATCATGCCGCCCATGAAATCGTTCATGTCGGCGAGGATCACCTTTTCGCCATGTCGGGCAGCGGCGATGGCGGACGCGATGCCGCACGGGGTGGCGCCTATCACCAGTACATCGGTCCTGATCATCTCGCTGTAGTCCCTCGGTTCGGCGGCCAGCGTCACTGCGGCGCTACCAAACAACATTGCTGAGACTATGACGGCAACTACAGCCAGTCTTCCCAGTTTCATGAAACCTCCTCCAGTAGGCGTGTTCGGAAAACCGCTAACAGGGTAGCAGGTAGTGGCGACGGCGTCAACCGGCCGCGAGAAGCTGTCACGAGGGGAACCCCGGCGTCATGTGCCGGGGAGGAGCGCCGGTACTCGATCTACACGGGGTGCTTCCTCAGTATGTCAAGCAGTTCGGAGAGACTGGCGGTCGCGAGGCACACACAGGTATCGGCAGCCCCGTAGTACACCCGGAGTTGATCTCCCACTACGGTGTGGCCGCAAGCGAAGACTACATTCGGGACGGCGCCCGCGGTCTCGTATGTCTCCTGCGGTCCGAGCACCCAGAAGGGCAGTCGCGCGATCATGCGTCGGGGATCCTCGAGATCGAGCAGCGCAGCGCCCATGCGGTACGTCGGCCCGGCAGCGAACTCCTTGACGCCGTGGTACAGCAGGATCCACCCCTCGCTGGTCTCGATCGGGACGGTGTTGGTGCCTACCTTCGCCCCGTCCCACATCGGACCGCCGCGCTCCATGAGGACACACCACGGGCGTCCCCAATGCACCAGGTCAGTCGATTGGGTGAGCCAGATGTGCTCGAGGGTGCCCGCGACCGGGCGGTGAAGCATCCAGTACGTGCCCCCGATCTTCCTGGGAAACACCGCCGCATCCTTGTTGTTTGGAGCCAGTACCAGGCCGAACCTCTCGGCGGTAACGAAGTCCCTTGTAGTGGCAAGCGCGATCCCCGCGCCGAACCCTGAATAGGCGGTATATGCGATGACGTACAGGCCGAGTTCATCGATATAGGTGATGCGAGGATCTTCGCAGCCGAACTCCTCGTAGGGCCCCGCATCCTGTTTGGGCGAGAGCAGGGGTTCCGACTCGATGCGCCAGTTCGAGATGCCGTCAGTGCTCCTGGCGACGGTGAGACTGGATACTCCCTGCGTGTCCTCGACTCGGAGCAGGAGCAGCGTCTCACCATCAATCATGACAGCGCCCGGATTGAACACCGCCTGGCACTGGCATGCCGTGTCGGCGTAGGTGAGAATGGGATTCAGTCTGCATCGTCTGAAGATATCGTTGCCTGGACTCACGATTGACGGTACCCTCCGGTTGCGTTCTATGCCGGCATATCCACCGTCTGTGATCGGGATGCAAAGCGAAAGCTTGATCAGTCACGGCATCGGTGCTGCGATGGATAAGGAAATCCGCTGCCGGCTGAAGAATACATACCCAGAACACGACACGTGCTGCATCACGTGGGACAGGCTTTTTGGGAGGCTCATATGAGACGACGGAACAGTACCATTCTCTTCGCGCTGGCGATGGCGGCGCTTATGATCGCAGGTGTCCTCTACGCGGCGGACAATGCCCTCACGCAGACTGAGAAGAACGCAGGCTGGAAACTGCTCTTCGACGGGAAGACCCTGAACGGATGGAAGGCCACCGGCAAGGCCGAGGGATGGACGGTCGAAGACGGCGCGATCTGCAATACCGTCAACGGCGGCGGCTACCTTGCGACTACGGAGCAGTACCGCGATTTCGTGCTCTCGCTCGACGTGAAGTACGAGAAGGGCGCAAACAGCGGTGTGTTCTTCCACTGGACCGACCTCGGCGATCCGGTACAGAAGGGGATCGAGGTTCAGATCCTCGATTCCTACCGCAAGCAGAAGGCCGACAAGCATGACTTCGGAGCGATCTACGACTGCCTCGAGCCGACGAAGATCGCGTGCAAGCCCGCGGGCGAGTGGAACAGAGTGGTGCTGACCTGCCGTGGGAACCGCATCATCGTGGACGTAAACAACAAGCGCGTGATCAACATGAACTGCGATCGCTGGACGACGCCTCACCAGAATCCCGACGGCACTCCGAACAAGTTCAGCACCGCGTACAAGGATATGGCGCAGAAGGGATACATCGGCTTCCAGGACCACGGACACAGAGTCTGGTTCAAGAACATCAAGATCAAGCCGCTGAACGGCGGATAGCGACTCCGAGCCGGTGGGCGGTCGTCCGATCGCTCACCGGCTACCCTGCCTCAACCATGTGTCCGGGATCGCCACAGGTCTCTCCGCCGGATGCAGGTTCATCGCAACCGCGACTGTCGTACCCCACGGTCCGGTCGCCAGATACACCTTCTCCGCGATAGACAGCACCGCTTTGTAACCCATGCCGAGCGTGCCGGCAGTCGAGTATCCCCTGACCAACGCGACCTCCGGCAGCGTGAGGGCCTCTATGCCGGGCCCCTGGTCGGACACCACGAATACCAGTTCGTCGTCAGGCTTGTGTATTGATGCCTGGCCGCTCCCGGCGTGTTTGTACGCATTGGTGCTCATCTCGCCGACCGCCAGGACGAAATCATATACGCGAGCTTCATCCATCCCGGCGGACTTGGCGATCTCCATCACATCATGGCGGATGGCGGCCAAATCCTCGCCGCTGTTGATATCCCACGTCTTCAGCGGTGGACCGGCGATCTGCTGGATCTCGCTTCGCTCGGAGATGACCAGCCTGCCGTCAGTAGCCGCAAGGATCGTCCTTCGGTAGAACTCCCTCTTGTGCTGGTCTAGCTCGCGCTGATACTGCTCAGCCTGCTTGCGCTCCGTGATATCGACGCCCATAGAGAGCGCCTTCGAGACATTGCCCCGACTATCGTAGATCGGGGTCGTATTCGTGATCGCGTATACCTTAGTGCCGTCCGGACGCACCGCTACCCATTCCGCGTCCTGGACCGTCTCCCCGGAGAAAACTCGGTGTATAACATCGGACTTCTGCTCCGCAACGTCCGGCCTGGCGAAAGTCTCGAACATCGAACGTCCGACTAGCTGGTCCCTCGTATAGCCGCTGAACCGCTCGAATGCCTGGTTCGCCTCCAGGACTACGGCGTTCTGATCGTAGGTGACGATAAGGGCAGGTGCATTGTTGAAAATGGCGCGGAAGTTCTCCTCGGACCGGCGCACCGCCTCCTCGGCGCGCTTCAACTCGGTCACATCGACGCCCAACCCGATCAATGCCACCACGTTGCCCTCTTCGTCCTTCAGAGGCACCTTGCGAGTCAGGACGGTGATGCGGCCGGCCTCATCGATCATCTCTTCCTCGCCGACCAGCAGCGGCTTACCGGACTCGATCAGCCTGCGATCATCCGCCCGGTACTTGTCCGCTAGGTCTCTCGGGAAGAGGTCATAGTCGGTCTTCCCGACTACCTCCTCGGGTGTACGCCCGAGGGCATGGGCGAACGTCTGGTTTGCGGCGACATATGTGCCGTCGGCGTTTTTCAGGAAAGCGTAGCCCGGCAGCGTGTCTACGAGAATGGCAAGATCCTGCTGCCGGCGCCGCTCGGCCTCCTGCGCTTTCTTCTGCTCGGTGATATCACGCGCCACCCAGACCACCCCGTCATCCATCGGGGAGACGGACGCGCTGAACCATATCTCCCGATCGTCTATCACGAGAGGATACTCCACGTGCTGTGTCTGGCCGGTCTCCAGCGCCTTGCGGATCGTCTGCAGGGACCTATCAGCGCAGGCTTGAGGGAAGACGTCGTGGAGTGTCTTGCCCAGCATCTGCTCCGATGGTTTGTACATCAGGCCGGGGTTGGCCGGGGGAATCTTAACGTACTTACCATCCTTGTCGAGGACGAAGATCACGTCGGGCATTGCCGCGATCAGCGCTCGGAGTTCCGCCTCGGACGTCCGCACCTGCTCTTCGGCTCGCACTCGTTCCGTGATGTCGAGGAGAGAGCCTATCACCGCGGGTTGGCCTCGGTACAGGACCCTCGATCCCAGAACCTCCACGATGATCTCTTCGCCGTCCCTGCGCAGTCCGTGGAGGAGATACCGTATGCTCCGCTCCTCCCCGGAGATTCGGCGTCTGACGTTCTCCGCCACCAATTCGCGATCCTGCGGGGCCACAAGCTCCAGCGGACTCATCCCCTCGATCTGCGACGGGCTGTCGTATCCGAAAACCTCGGCGAGTGTCGGGTTTACATACGCGAACTTGCCGTTCTGTATGATGTACACGCCGACGAGCGATTCCTCGACGAGGCTCCTGTACTTCGCTTCGGCGTCAGCAAGCGCCTGTTCCACCTCGACGCGTCGAGTGACATCGCGGTCGATCCCCCGGAAGCCAATGAGATTCCCTTCGTCATCGAACACGGGCCTGCCGGACGATTCGATGACTCGCGTCGTCCCATCTTGATGCCGCATCCGATGTACCAGGGCCTGAAAGCCCTGTCGTTTCTCAATCGCCTCTGCCAGAGCTCGCCGGATCCTGTCGTGGTCCTCCGGACATATGAAGTCGATAGCGGCGCGCCCGACAACTTCCTCCGGGCTGTATCCCAGAACCTGCCGAACGACGCCGTTGGAATAGGTATATCGGCCTGCAAGGTCTATCTCCCACACCCAGTCTGAGGTATTCTCGACAAGCTCGCGGAAGCGCGCCTCAGACTTCTGGAGAGCTTTCTGCGTCCGGACTCTCTCAGTATAGTCCTCGTGCTGGACTACTACGTAGCGATCCCCGGTCGCGCCGTCAGTCACGGCGAAGATGAAGAGATGCAAAATCTTGTGCGCCGGATGCGCTACGGATACGTCTCCCACTCGCGCGAAATCGTAGTCGATCACGAATTCGGCGGACCCGCCTTCGTCGAACACGCGTCTGATCTGGGGAGCCAATCCCTGGCGGAGCATCTCCTGATCGCGGAAGATGTTGTACTTGCCGACGACTTCGTCATCGCTCTCGATGCCGAGTTGACGTCGGTTGGCGGCATTCTCGAAGAGGAGAGTGCCGTTCCTGTCCGCTATCCAGGTAGCTACGGGGCTCTGTAGAACGAGCGCGCGAAACACCCAGGAGAGTTCGCTCTCCTCGGCCAGTGACATCCTCGTTACGTTCTCCCGGTGCTCCACGTTCACAATTCGCCCCCATCGCGCAGCGTCTGTGTCGGCATGATCGATTATTTGTACCCAATCGAGCGCAGGTGCTCCACAGCGGGGCGGGAGCGCGGATGTCTCCGCGAAGCTACTCGCCCATTACCTTGATGATTACCCGTTTCCGTCGCCGGCCGTCGAACTCGGCGTAGAATATGGTCTGCCACGGACCGAGGTCGAGCTTGCCGTCGGTGATCGGGATAATGGCCTGGTGGTGTGTCAGCAGGTTCTTGAGGTGCGCATCGCCATTGTCTTCACCTGTGCGGTGATGGCGGTAGTCCCGTCCGTAGGGCGCGAACTGCTCAAGGAAGTCCATGGCATCCTGAAGAATGCCGGACTCGTTGTCGTTCACCCAGATGCCCGCGGTGATATGCATGGCGCTCACCAACATCATGCCTTCGCGGATGTCACTCTCCCTGAGGACTCGCTCACACTCGTCCGTTATGTTGACGAACTCGCGTCGCTTGGGAGTGTTCATCCACAGGTACTCGGTATGTGATCTCATGATCCACCTCCTGTTCTGCCATCGAGACCTAGAGACTTTCGACGCACGATCGTCGGCATCCTGCGCATGGAGGAATCGCGGTTCAGCTTGTAGAACGTGCCTGCGTATGTGGAGACTCAGGGGCTGCGAGTGCCCTGAATATAACACGGAGGATGACATGGGTTTCGGTTTACGCTTCCGCCTTAGCGCGATGATGTTCCTTCAGTACGCGATCTGGGGAGCATGGGCGCCGGTCCTGTGGCCTTACCTGACGGCCGCGGCGCCGGATGGTCTGGGCCTGACCAACGGCCAGGCCGCGATCATCTTCAGTCTGCTTCCGCTGGCGCAGATTCTCGCACCATTCACCGGAGGGCAGATAGCCGACCGACTGATGCCGACTCAGATTTTCCTGGGAATCGTGCAGCTTGTCGGCGGCGCATTTCTGGTGCTGGCGTCCAAAGCAACAGGCTTCAGCAACATGCTCCTGCTGCTTGCGCTCTTCTCTCTCGTCTACGCTCCGACACTGGCGCTGACCAACTCGCTGGCGTTCCATCACATGAAGGATGAGAAGGACTTCGGTGTGATCCGGGTCTTCGGTACCATCGGATGGATCGTAGCGGGCTGGACACTGACTTACTGGCGGACTCAGGGATGGATGCCCGGCACGGCGGACTGCCTGATGCTCGCAGGAGTGTTCAGCCTCATCATGGGTGTATTCTCGTTCTTCCTGCCGCACACGCCTCCCACGAAGGACAAGGCTGCCGATCCGCTTGCCTTCCGTGAGGCATTCGTGCTGCTGAAGAACCCGAACTTCTTTGTGTTCATGGCGATTGCGTTCGTCGTTACGACAGAGCTTCAGTTCTACTACGGTCCGACCGGAGGCTTCCTGGAGAACGCTCTCAAGATCAACAATGCGAACATCCCCGCAGTTATGTCCGTGGCCCAGATAGCCGAGATTCTGGCGATGGCGGTATTCCTTCCGTTGGCCCTCAAGAAGCTGGGCGTCCGGAAGACCCTTGCTATCGGCGTTATCGCATGGCCGCTCCGCTACATTGTGTTCGCGTGGGCGCCGTACGGCGAACTGGCCATCGCACAGAAGGCGGTCATCGCGTCGCTCACTCTGCACGGCATCGGGTATGCGTTCTTCTTCGTGGCCAGCCAGGTGTTCGTGGACATGGTTGCGCCGAAGGATATTCGAGCCTCTGCTCAGAGCCTTCTCAGCTTCTTCACCCTCGGGATCGGGACGGTGTTGGGAACGTACTTCACCGGTTGGATCATGACCACCTTCAACCCGGAAGCGGACGTTCTGAACTGGACGAAGGTCTTCCTTGTGCCGTGCGTGCTGACAATCATGTGCGCGCTGGCATTCCTGGTGCTGTTCAAAGACCCGGAGAAGGAGAGCGCGAAGGCAGCAGCGGCTGCCGAGGCGTAGAACCTTCGCCCCTTCATCACAGACACGGAAGAGAGCCGGTATCCATCGCGGATGCCGGCTCTTTTTCCTAAGTCACCTATGTTGAGATGCTATCGTAGAAGGCACGTGGGGTAAGCTCGGTGAACTCGTCGGTATGCCGGCTGATCCAGCGGCGCACATCGACGCAGAGGTGGCACTTGCCGACATAGCCCTCCTTCAGAGGAACATAGCCGAAGCGCTCGACGGCAAACTCGTAGAGCGCATGAGGACCACCCTCCGTAAGGATCTTCACCAGCGGAAGGCTATCGAGATCGAAGTCGGTGAACAGGGCCTGCAAATCCCGGGAATCGCCCAGGGATATGCCGGAGCAGAAGGCCGGGATGAGGTTGCCGTAGGGATCGAAGTGCGCGTGCCCTGACTCCAGTAGTTCGGCGCGACAGCGTTCTCCCACACACCGCTCCGCCGGACGCCGTTCGTAGAGATGCCCTATTCCGTAACCGAGACGCCCTCCCGTGATGAGGCTGTAACCCGATCGGATGGCGTAGCGAGCGTTGCTCTCACCGACCGACTCCACGTATTCCTCCAGGCTGATGGTGCGCTCAGTGCTGATGGTGGACAGTTCGCAGTAGAACTCGGGTACCCAGACTATTATGCCGTCCGGGCCGAACACGTCAGCGCCGATCTCAATCGCCGTGCACACGTGGTTGAGCGGAACTCGCTCCGCATGGAACGGGGAGCAGGAGACCAGAAGCCGCCTCAGTCCGGCGTCGCGCAGTTGCTCGAGCTTGTCACGCGTGGTCCTCTCGTTGAGGCACCAGCCGGCGTTCGTTTCGATGTACTCGATGGGGATGCGGAACTCCGTTGCGAGCTTCTGGATCCTGAGCAGGCGGTCGAAGTCCAGAAACGGCTCTCCGCCCGCTAGATGGAATCCTCGCAGATACTTGGAAGTCTTCAGGAGCCCTTCAAAGATCCTGGCGACATCCGAGACCTCTATCGAACCCTGCCACTCGGGTCCGCACGAGTAGAGACAGTGGGCACAGCGGCAGTTGCACTTGTAGCTGAGCATGATGCCGCCGGAGTCTATGGTAGTAAGCTCACTCATATGGTTAGGCGTGAAATTCTATGACATCCTTGTCGTCGAGGATGTGGTCCCGGCTGACCATCTGGCCCTCGAACTTACCCTGCCCCCATATCCTGGCAAAGCGGAGGTTCTGCGCGATGTCCTTGTGTACCAGCGTCGCCAGTTCAATGACCGTCGTACCGCGCGGGACTACATACGGGGCATCCATGTCCGCCGGCTTGCCCGGGATCTTCGTGTAGACACGGACGACGTCGAGCATCTCGAAGACTTCCTGCTTGAGCTGCTCCAGTCCATCGCCGGTCTCGGACGAAACGGGTAGTATCGGGAAACGGTCGCCGAAGAACTCGCTCACGACTTCCAGGTTGTCCGCGCTCTGCGGCAGGTCCATCTTGTTCGCCACCAGGATCGTCTTCCTGCAGGTGAACAGCCCGAACTCGTCCTTCGGCTCCGGGCAGTTCCTCCCGTAGAGCCGCACGCGGTACTTCTCCAGCACGGCGAGCGTGGTCTCGATCTGATCGAGCACGTCTCCGTCGGACATGTCCACGACCAGCAGCACGGCGTCAGCGTTCCGGGCGATGGCCGCCATCCACGGCTCGGTGAACTCCTCGGTGATCGGAGGCATATCGACGATCTGGAACTTGATGTCCTCATACGGCATCATGCCGGGGAGCGGCTTCTGCGTCGTGAAAGGATAGTCGCCGATCTCCGGTTGAGCCTTGGTGATGCGCGACAACAGCTTCGACTTGCCGGAGTTCGGAGGGCCCACGAGGGCAACCTGCCCTCCGCCTTCCTTCTCGACGTTGTACTCCTGGCCTCGTTTGCCGCCGCCCTTCTTCTCATCCTGCTGCTTGAGCTTGGAGATCCTGCGCTTGATATCAGCGCGCATGTGCTCCGTGCCCTTGTGCTTCGGGATGAGAGCCATCATCTCGTCGAGCGCAGCGAGCTTCTCTTCGGTTGTCTCAGCCTGGCGATAGCGGTCTTCCGCTGCCTTGTACTGTGGGGTCAGATTCGCGGGCATCCGGATCGGGCCTCCCAGTTAGCGCCGTCAAAGGGTCTGCGCATACTTTAGCATATTTCCGCAGGTGAATGCCAATACGCGAGAGGAGAAAATGCGCGGAACGCGACCTCAGCACCCTCTGAGGGAGCGGGCGGTCCAGGTCTCAGCCTGCTTCAGAAGATGTCGCGCCTCATCGGGGGAGCCGCAGTGCGTGTCGATCAGCAATCCTTTCGGCGAGAGCATGCCGAGCAGCTCTTCGACATCGGATGCGGGCGCATGTATGTTGAGCAGCTTGCCGGCGGACTGGATGCGCTTCAGCAACTCAGGCCACTCCTTTGCGGGCGGAGCGCCTGCTCCCGGGACCCACTGAATGCCGTGCAGTTCCGGGATCTCCAGCAGCATGTCGAGGTGCTGGATCGCTCCCGGGCCGTCGAGATGGTAGATCGAGTGGTCGAGCCACTTCGCCATCCTCTCGACCTCAGGCAGTACGTAATCGCGGTACATCGAGGGCGATATCATGCAGGAGAAGTCGCTCTGGAGCGTGTAGCTTCTGCCGGGCGACCAAACCTGGAGCCATGACGCCGATCCGGTGAGCTTCGTCCGGATGATGGCGAAGAGCTCCTCGTAGAGCCGGAACCAGATGTCGGTAATGCGATCGCGGACCGTATAGATGGTTTCCGGGATCTCGAGTAGGTCGATGCAGAGTTCCTCCGGTGTGCGGAGGTATGACATCACGTCGGTCGCGTCGCCGAGGTCCGTGATGGTGACGAAGAACTTGCCCTCCCCGGCATTGACGAACGCCTCCGTGATCCGCCTGGTGTGCTGCCACCACTGGTTCTCGGGATCGAAGTGGACGGCATCCCAGTCCGATGGAGCATGGACTATGGGAGTCTGCCACGCGGTCCGTTCGTCGTGGTGAAGCGGCGCGCCGAGGTATGCCCCGATGACGGAGGGCCCGAGGTTCACCGTGGCGCAGGGAATGCTCTCCCCGCCGAAGTACGTCGCCTCGAAATGCGCCTCGTAGTTCTCCACGAGGTAGTCGACATCGGTCCATCGGCGAACGGTATCCGAGGGAGGCTGGACATGCCTTCGTGGTCCCTTCGGCGCCGTCACACGAATGGCGACACGGTCGATGATCTCGCCCTGCCACCACGCCAGTATGCGTTCTCGGGCTTGCGGCCAGTCTTCTTTGTAGCGGAGCTCCACTCCATGCCCCCGGCTTCTAGGGAGACGCGATCCCTGACCAGACGTCGTCGGACTTGATGCGCGCCTCGACATCAACGCCGTAGAAATCGCCGATCGGCGCGAGGATCTCAGGATTCGTGGCCCAGACCTCGGATGCGGCCTTGCGGAGGACCTCCACTCCGGCCTGCGTCATCTTCCCTATCGGCCGGCGGCCGGGACCCGACGGCATTCCGAGGGCGCTCATGAGAACCTTAATGCCCAGCGGGTTTCTGAACCTGTCCTGAACGCGAACCGTAGAGCCATCCGGAAGCCGGCGCTCGTTCTCGACCTTGACGGTCACGATGCCGAACAAAGGCGCAAGCGCGTCTCGCATCTTCTCGGCGGTTGCGATGTCACCGGCGAGGATGCTTCGGCACATCTTCTCGACCGCCGCAGGAGCAACGTTGGAGACAACGGAGATGACTCCCGCGGCCTTGATCGCCGGATCGGTCATCATCTTGAAAGTGATATCGTCGTCGCCCGACATGATATAGAAGTCGGGCCCGACAAGCTGCCGCGTGCGAGCCATCCTGTCGAGGTTGCCCGTCGCTTCCTTCACGGCATGGATGTTCGGGAACTGGGCTGCAAGGATCGCCAGGTCTTCCACGAGCAACTCGGTGCCTGAGCGCCCGGGAATGACGTAGGGCACGAAGGCTGTGTCAGGGAAGGTCTCGGCGAGGACTCCGTAGTACTCGGTCCTGAGCTCGAGGGACGATGGGCCGTTGTAGTAGCAATCGACGAGGAGGGCCGCCTTGGCGCCCGCCTCCACCGCATGCTCGGTGCTCTCGATCGCCTCCTGCGTGGAGTTGCTTCCGGTCCCGGCGATCACGTTGCACGTTCCTCGGCACTGCCTGAGTGTGCGCTCGATGATACTGTTGTGCTCTTCCCAGGAGAGCGTCGGTGACTCGCCGGTCGTCCCGGTCGGAACGAGGCCGGTAATACCTTGCCGGGCCTGGAACTCAAGGTTCTTCTCCAGACCTTCCCAATCGACTTCTCCCTGAGATGTCATCGGCGTGACGATTGCCGTCCATGCTCCACGAAAATCCATAGTCTCCACGATCCCTCATACCATTGTATTTGAGGCTGCGGAGGACGTGTCCATCCGCAGCCTTCAATCCGTGCTTCCCCTCCGGTCTACGCCGGATGCGCAATATTCTATCATCAACGGAGGCGTTTGGCAACACCCCGGTCCAGTATGCCCTCGAACAGCTCGGGCAATGACTCGGCTGCCGGTCGCCTGATGCGGATGTGCGCCAGATGACTCAGCGCGCTCCTCTCGGGGTTCACTTCGATCACCAATGCGCCCGCAGCCCGGCCGAGTTCGGCAAAACCGTACCCGCCGCTCACTACGCCTGACGTCCCCACGATCAGGAGGACATCGCAGTCCGCCGCGAACTCCCGCCCGGCCAGAAGCGGCTCCACCGGCAGGAGCTCGCCGAACCATACGACGTTCGGACGGCACGCGGCTCCGCATTCCGGGCACTTCGGTAGCGTGTCGGCCATAATCGAGTCGCGATCGACGACGCTCGGCATGGGATGGACGCGCCCGCATCCGAGACAGATCATCTGAGTGATGTCCCCGTGGAGCTTCACCATCCGATCGGTGCCTGCGCGCTCGTGAAGGTTGTCGATGTTCTGCGTTACCGTCAGGAACTCCGGGTAGTAGGAATCCATCTCGGCGATCACGCTGTGAGCCGCGTTCGGCTCGACGGATACCGACAGGTCATGGAGCCAAAGATGCCACCGCCAGACAAGCGCCGGATCGCGCCGGAATCCCTGCGGCGTGACCAGATCCTCCACCGGATGGTTCTCCCACAGTCCGTCCGTGCCTCTGAACGTCGGTATTCCACTCTCGGCGCTCACTCCGGCGCCCGTGAACACGCAGACCTTCCGTGCCCGTTCGAGTCGTTCCTTGATGTCCCCCGGTATCATGCACACAAACCTCTCCGTGCGTAATGAGCAAGAGGAACGGCGTTCCCGATCACTCAATATCTATTACGCTAGAGCCTTCCTTCTGTTCTCATCTGCCTGATGAAATTGTACCGCTCCCACAGGAGCGCGCCGAGTCCGAGCAAGAGTCCGATAAGGCTGATCAGCGGGCCGATTTTCGGAATCGCCGTCAGTATCCAGAAGATCAGCAGGCCGACGAAGAAGGCGGCATATCGGGATACTTCCGTCCGACCCAATCTGCCGAAGAGCCAGTTCCCGATCGCGAGCGCGGTGACTATCCGGCTGACGTACAGGAGGATGAGGTACATGGCCAGGAGGATCAGCGCGAGTGGTACGCCGATCAGCGTGAACATCAGAATTCCGATCAGTACCGGGAAGACCACGAGGAACACGAAGCCGATGAGCAGAGATATCCACGGGCTTCGGAACGCCGTGTTGGCGGCCCCGAGCATCGTGTTGGGCGCCACCGCCAGGAGTATCATGCCGACGAGGAGCAGCGCGAGGAATCCGGCCGCCCAGAGGAACCATCGAAGCGCGCCGAACCCGTCTTCCTTCTCTGCTCGCGCGCGATGGACCGTGCGCCCGGTGATCTGAGCCGCAGGATCGATCGTCGCCCGCGCGGGGCTCGTATAGATCAGGTCACCACGTATGACCGCCTCCGGCCCGATGACTACCTGGTTCGCGTCGATCCGAACGTCCCCTCCGACCGTAGCGTTCACGGTCGCTTTCTCCGCCGCGATCTTGAGGTTGCGCCCCACTCTGCCCTGGATATCCACATCGCTTCCCGCGGCAAACAGGTCCCGCCCCACCGAGCCCGCGCCGGCAATCGTGACGAACGATCCGGCCAACGCGGCGTTTGCACCGACCGGAGCGGCTACCGTGACGGTGTTCCCGGCTGCCCGAAGGTTGTTCGTGACCCGACCGGCGACGTTCACGGTCTGCCCGGCGAGATTCGCGCTCCCGCCGATCGACCCGCTCTCAGCCACTCGCACCTCGCTGGCGAACACGGTCGTGTCGTTGGTGACCCTTCCGTTCAGGACGAACGACTGACCGAACGCGTAGAGCTCATCAGCGATCGTGGTACCTTCCGGTATCGCGATGCGGTCGCCGCTCTTGAACTCGGTCGCCGAGGCGGGCGAAACAAGCGCAAGCAGGAACAGGATGCACAACAGACAAACGAACCGTCTACCGGTCCTCATGATCAAGCACCTCCGGATGGGGTTATGGGCACTACATTACTGCTTATCGCCACACACGGACACATCGAAACGCACCGCGGAGGCTACCTCCACGGCTCGCTGGCATACCTTCTCAGCACCAGTTCGTCGGTCATGGCAGGGCCGTCCTGCATGGCAACGAACGCGACGGCATCGGCGACCTCCTCGGCGGTCATCCATTCCGACGCCTCGGACGGGCTGCGCGTTGAGAGAAGCTCGCGCGATAATTCCGTATGAACGCCGCCGGGCGAGACGACGTTGACGCGTATCCCGTATGGCTGGCCCTCTATCGCAAGCACCTTGCTCAGCCCATACAACGCGTGCTTGGACGCCGAATACGCTCCCTGGTCGGCATATCCACGTCTGCCCGCCATCGAGCCGATGTTGATGATCCGTCCGGTCTTCCTGCGCATCATGGATGGCAGAACGGCGCGGGAGCACAGGAATACGCCGAGCACGTTCGTGTCCATGACGCGTTCCCACTCCTCGACGGACATCTCCGCGAGCGGCCTGAGGACCATCACCCCCGCGTTGTTCACAAGGATATCGACCTCGCCGAACCTCGACTCGGCGGTGTCGATGAGGCGCTTCACGTCGGATTCCGACACGACGTCCGTGGGAACCGCGATCGCCGATCCGGAGAGTTCCGCGATTTCCTCGGCGACTCGCTCGATTTCATCGGCGCTCCTCGCGGCGAGGACGACGTTCGCCCCCTCCGACGCGAACCGGAGCGCGACCGCTCTGCCGATTCCCCTCCCCGCGCCGGTGATGACTGCTACCTTTCCCTGCAGACTCATATGGCAAGATACCTCCGCTGGTAGGAATGTTAGCATAACGCGCCTCGGTGAGGCAAACTCGGCAAGTCGCCGGGCCGCCTCCCTGACGATTCAGGCGCGCCATGATTCGTGATTGGGGCTTCACAAACTCAGCTCATACGTGTACGGACTCGGTCCATGGGTTTCCATTTCGGCTCAGACGGAGAGCGCCGGGAGACCTGGAGTTGACAGACTCGGGCGCGAGGCTTAGACTGGCGGTGCATCCGATTCCATTGCATCGCCACGGAGGAGCTGACCGACCATGGCCGACATACTTCGCAAGCGTGAGCCGATTCTCATCTGCCTGCTGCTCGGGGTCCTAACTCTGGCCGTCTTCCGGCAGGTTACTCGGTACGATTTCGTCAGATTCGATGACGACGTGTACATCACGATGATGACGCACGTCCTCCAGTACGGCATCAGCGTCCCCACCATCACCTGGGCATTCCTAACAACGTACAATGCCAACTGGCATCCGCTCACCTGGATATCATACCTGGCCGACGTTGAACTCTTCGAGTTCCACGCCGGGGGATTCCATCTTACCAACCTGCTCCTGCACGTCGCCAACGTCGTCCTGCTCTTTCTGGTGCTGAGGCGGATGACGAAGAACATGTGGCGGAGCGCATTCGTCGCGGCTCTCTTCGCCGTCCATCCGCTCCACGTGGAGTCGGTCGCGTGGATCTCCGAACGGAAGGACGTCCTGAGCACGCTCTTCTGGATACTGACGATGCGGGCCTATGTCCAATATACTGAGCGAGCGACCTTCGGCCGGCAGTTGGTGGTCTGGGTCGTCTTCGCCCTCGGCCTGATGGCCAAGCCGATGCTCGTGACGCTGCCGTTGGTTCTTCTGCTGATGGACTTCTGGCCCTTGAGGCGCCTGCGACTACTCGACGATAAGCATGGGAGAGGTTCGTCGCTGATGGACCTGGTCTGGGAGAAGATGCCTCTCTTCGGGCTCTCGATGGCATCGTGCCTCATCACATACCAGGCGCAGCAGGCCAGTGGGGCAACGGAAGCGATGGGAGTCTTCCCGTTCCCGCTTCGTGCGGCGAACGCCCTGGTATCCTACGTCAGATATATCGGCAAGACGCTGCTGCCGATCAATCTTTCCGTTTTCTACCCCCACCCCGGCAACTCGATCCCTGTCTGGCAGATCATAGGCTCGGCGGCTCTCCTCGTGATCATCACCGCGCTGGTTGTTCGGGCCGCGAAGTCGAGGCCGTATCTGTTCGTCGGGTGGTTCTGGTACATGATTACGCTGATCCCGGTCATCGGTCTCGTGCAGGTCGGCAGGCAGGCGATGGCGGACCGGTATACCTACGTCCCGCTCATCGGGTTGTTCATCGCGGCGGCCTATGCGAGAGTGGGAGTATGGGAGTATGGGAGTGTGGGCGAGAAGGCTACGGGAAGGTCCCGCCTTCGCGCCGCCGCTCTGCCCATCGTTGCGTGCATCGTCGTCGGTGTGCTGGCGTTCGGCGCGTGGCGACAGACGGGGTACTGGAAGGACAGCATCACGCTCTTCGGGCATGGCATCGCAGTTACCAGGGACAACCATACGCTCCACGCGAACATGGCCCTCGCTCTCGACGATCAGGGCAGACACGAGGAGGCGATCAAGCACAACCGTGAGGCGATACGGATCGATCCCGATTCACCGCAGGCGCACAACAACCTCGCGGTCGAGCTCTATTTCATCGGCGAGTACGCGGAGGCATGGAAGGAAGTTCGTCTCGCCGAGGAACTCGGTGCGGAGCCAAACCCGGAGTTCATAGAGGCCCTCCGGGAGAAGATGCCGGAAGGGGAGAAGTAGGAAGGGAGAAAGGCGGCCTTGCTCCACCAGACCCCCGGCTAGCCCCGGCCGTCCTTCGATACGCTTCGCTACTCAGGACTGGCGGGGCGCGCATCCTCTACCGCCCTGCCCCGGTCAACGCCCGGTCGAGATCGGCGATGATGTCGCGCTGGTCCTCGAGCCCCACCGAGAGTCTGATCAGCCCATCAACGATCCCCACCCGCTCGCGCTCCGGCTTGGGGATGCACCGATGGGATGTGGACGCCGGCTGGGTGATCAACGTCTCCACCGATCCGAGGCTGACGGCCTTCATCGCCAGTCGGACGCCGTCGATCACTCTTCTGGCCGCATCGTATCCGCCCTTGACGACGAAGCTCACCATCCCGCCGTACCCCGACATCTGACGGCGGGCCAACTCATGCTGGGGGTGATCCGGCAGTCCGGGGTAGACGACTCGTTCTACCGCGCCATGGGTCTTCAGGAACTCGGCGACGGCCATGGCGTTGCTGTTGTGCCGCTCCATCCTGACGGCGAGCGTCTTCAGTCCGCGGATGACCAGCCACGCATCGACGGGATTGAGCGACGTGCCGGTCATCTTCATCAGTTCCACGCAACGGGCGATGTCCTCCCTGCGTCCGAGGATCACTCCCCCGGTGACATCGCTGTGTCCGTTCAGAAACTTGGTCAGACTATGGGTCACGATGTCCGCTCCGAGCGCGATGGGATTCTGGTTGAAGGGAGTAGCGAACGTGTTATCGACCGCGAGGCGAGCGTGTCTCGAATGCGCTAGGTCTGCAATGGCGCTGATATCCGACACGCGGATCGTCGGGTTCGTCGGAGTCTCGATGAAGACCAGCCTCGTATTGTCCCGGAACGCCGACTCGACTTGGGAGAGGTCCGTGCTGTCCACGAAGGTCGTCTCGATGCCCATGCGAGCGGCCAGATCGGTCAGGATGGCGTATGTGCCGCCGTAGACATCCTGGGTGCAGACGATGTGGTCACCCGATCCGCAGTGGAGCAGGATTGCAACGGTGGTCGCTGCGTTCCCCGACGCGACGGAGAGCCCGGCCTCCGCTCCCTCAAGCGCCGCCATCTTCTCTTCGAGCACCGTGAGAGTCGGATTGCCGTATCGACTGTAGATATAGGCGTGCGACTCACCCTCCATGTACCGCTCGATCGCCTCGGTATCGGGGAAATCGAAGATGGTGGTCTGGTATATGGGCGGGACGACAGCCCGGGTGCACGGATCGGGCTCCTCTCCTGCATGGATGCATTTCGTGCTGATGAAATCCGACGCCGGCTTCATGATATTCCTCCTCGCTGCTGGACGGTTCCTGGATAACCTTGCCGCGCGGTATTCTAAACTCGCGCAAGTATTGACTGAAAAGTCGCGGCCACGTAGAATAACTCAGCCGTAAAGTGGGTATACATTCGTCAGGAGGGTTGATTATGAAGCGATACATCTGTGATGTGTGCCAGTGGATCTACGACCCGGCGGTCGGTGATCCGGACAACGGTGTTCCTGCCGGGACCGCCTGGGAAGACGTCCCGGAGGACTGGGTCTGCCCCGAGTGCGGGGTAGGAAAGGATATGTTCTCCGAACTTGAAGATTAGAGACGACGTCTACTGGGTCGGAACGCTGAACCCGGTGCTGCGGACGTTCGACGTCATCATGCGCACGGAGTACGGGACGACCTATAATTCGTATCTGATCTGCGACGAGAAGATCGCAATCCTCGACGCCAACTTCCGCAAGCTCCAGGACCTCTTCCTGTGCAAGGTCAGAGCGGACGTCGATCCGGCGAAGATCGACTACATCATCGTACACCACACCGAGCCGGATCACACGGGTGCTCTCAGCGCGCTGATCGACCTCTGCCCGAACGCGCAGGTGGTCAGCACGAAAGTCGGCGCGAAGTGGCTGAGGGAGATGCTCAACCGCGACTTCAACTCCCGGACCGTGGAGGACGGAGAGGAGATCAGTCTCGGCAAGCGGACGCTCAGGTTCATGACCGTGCCGTTCTGGCATTGGCCGGACACGATGTTCACCTACGTGCCGGAGGAGAAGATCCTCTTCCCCTGCGACGGATTCGCGCCGCACTTCTGCGACGAGCGCATGTACGACGACCTGGTGGATCGGGATATCTACGAGCGCGAGCGGAAGTACTACTACGAGTCGATAATGCGTCCCTTCGCGGACAAGATCTACGACGGAGTGCAGAAAGTCAAGGGCCTCGACATCGAGATGATCTGCCCAAGCCACGGACCGATCATCCGTCGTGATGCGCGCGAGATCATCGATCTGTACGAGCAGTGGTCGGACGCCCAGAGGACGCCCGAGCGGCGGGTGACGATCCTCTACGCATCGGCATACGGGAACACGCGTCGAATGGCGGAAGCCATCGCAGAGGGCGCCTCGAAGTACGCACAGGTGTCGATCTTCGACGCAGGCACGGCCGACCCGGCAGAGGTCCGGAACGCGATCGAGGCATCCAAGGGGATCATAGTAGGCTCGTGCACCATCAATGGTGACGCGCTGGAACCCATCTGGAATCTGCTCGGTCTGTTCGCACTGGTCAACAGGAAGGGCAAAGTCGGCGCATCGTTCGGCTCGTTCGGATGGAGCGGCGAGGCAGTCGGCATGATCGAGGAGCGGATGCGCTCACTGCGGCTCAAGGTAGTCGAATCAGGGCTGAAGTTCTGTTTCGTACCGACTGAGGATGACGTGGCGAAATGCCGGGAGTTCGGCGCGGAGTTCGCACAGGGACTGTAAGAGAGTATCGGGAGTGGGAGTCTGGGAGTGTGAGAGTCTGAGAACCCATACTCTCACACCCCCGCACTCCGGTCTACTGGATCTGCTCCAGCTTGATCTTGGGGAGGTCCTTCTTGTCCATGGTGGCGACGGCGATCACCTTGTCCGCGCCGCCGTAGTAGACGAAGTACTGATCGTCCTTCTCAACAGCGCCGCAGGTGAAGACGACGTTCGGCACCAGGCCGTGGAGCTCCCAGTTCTCCTCGGGTGAGAGGATCGGCTCGACAGAGCGACCGATGACCTTTGATGGATCGTCGAGATCGAGCATCAGGACTCCGAGCCGATAGTACCGGTCGTTATCTACACCGTGGTAGAAGTTCAACCATCCGTACTCGGTCTTGATCGGCGGCGCGCCGGCGCCGATCCGGTTGCAGTCCCAACCTCCCTGCTGGACGCGCATGATGATCTTGTGGTCCGTCCAGTGGATCAGGTCATCGGAGTATGCGATCCAGATATCCGGGAAGGTCCGATGGAGCATAACGTATCGGCCGTTGATCTTCTCCGGGAACAGAACGACGTCCTTGTTGTCCATGTCCGGCAGGATGCAGCCGTGTTTCTTGAAAGTGATGAAATCAGTCGTAGAGAGCAGGCCCACGCGGCACCGCCACGGGATGTTCGTGATGGCCATGCCCGGCTGAGCCTCACAGCACGGGTACACCGATGCGCCGGTGTACGTTATGTAGTAGGTCCCCTCGATCTCGGTGACGCGAGGATCCTCGACTCCGAGCCTTTCCAACTCGTCGCCTAGGGACTCGTATATAGGCAGGGCATGGCGCTCTGAGATGTCCAGGCCGTTGGCACTGGTCGCATAGCCGAATCTCGATATGCCATCATCGCCGATAGCACGGTAAAGTAGGTGTACTTTCCCGTCGAGAAGAGCAGCGGCGCAGTTGAACACCGCTTTGTTCTCCCACCAGTTGTCGGTGGGACAGAGCAGAGGGTTTCCGTCATACCTTTGCAGCTCCATAGGTACCCTTTCAGTGAACCTCACCATCGAGTTGTGCCGGCTGTGAGTGCATCTCGGCCCCTTCACGAGCAGGTACTACTGATTCCTGCTCCGGTCACTGCCCATACGGGATCGGACCGCCGACACGCGGGAATGTTAGCACACGAAATGTGACACGTCAAGGACATTTATGCCACAGATTTGTCAATATTAGCAAGAATTCCAGCCGGTAGAATTCCGGGCATTCCCAAGAGCATTATCGGCAGTCCGCCTGATAATCTGCTGGGTAGAATGACGAGAAATCGCAAGAAGCGGTTCCACCCGAAATGGGTATTGCAAAACCGCTCCGATTCTGGTAGAATACATCCGTCGTGCGCAGTCAGCGTGCGACATTCTTTTGAATGCGGCGCCATGGTCTAACGGTTAGGACACGGCTCTTTCAAGGCCGCGGCGGGGGTTCAACTCCCCCTGGCGCTACCATGTAATGCGGACGGCCTACCCCTTGGGGTAGGCCGTTTTTGTTTGCCTCTCCAAGCGAACCTCCAGCCGATCCCCGCGAGCAGGCATCTATCCCTGCAAGCTCTTGACAAACAAGCTGTTGACAAGCTCCTGAAATGCCTCTATATTGCACGTGGGAGGTGATGCCTTACGAAACGTGGAGTAGACTTGCCTGTAGTAGTTCCTGGACTCACGTAGTTTCCGCACGAGGCGGAGCAGGCGCAGTCGCGGCTCAAGCCGGTCTGCGCCCAATGATGGCCACCAAGGAGGAGGCAAGCAGTTCAGATGCCTAAGGTAAGATCAGTAATCTGCATCACAATGTTACTACTTCTCGCAGTTGCGTCCGCGGCCCACGCTCAGGAGTTCCGGTCCATGCAGATCACGGCATGGTCGAGCGGCTTCGAGAGCGCCACGGCGACCACGAATATGGTCAACTACGCGTACTCCTGCAACCTCAACTGCGTCATGCCGGAGGTACGCCTCAGGGCTGACGCGTACTACAACTCTGCTTACGAGCCCCCCGGCACCGGAGTCACCCCGAACCCTGCCGGCTTCGACTCACTCGCCGATGTGATCACGAAAGCGCACGCTCTCGGTATCGAAGTTCATCCATGGGTCGTAACGTTCCGGATCTGGACGACCGCCGATGGTCCCGGAATGGGTATTCCCGATCATCTCTGGTGGACTCACGGCCCGGGCAACACCGATCCCAACGAGGACTGGCTCATGTACAGCGATACCGGGCAGTGGAACTACGGCGGGGTCTCCAATCTTGATCCCGGACACCCGGACGTAGAGGAGTACCTGATCAACGTATTCATGGACATCGTCCGCAACTATGACGTTGATGGTCTCAACCTCGACTATATTCGCTACCCGGCGACCAACTGGGGCTACAATCCGGTATCCGTCGCCAGGTTCAACGCCGAGTACGGCCGTACCGGCAATCCCTCCTCCACCGACTCCACATGGCAGAACTGGCGCCGTGATCAGATCAGCAATCTGGTCAAACGACTCTATCTCGAGATCAAGGCGGAGAAGCCGTGGGTGAAGCTTAGCGCGGATGTCTGGAATTCCTGGAGCACGGGCAACTCCAGCTACCTCCAGGACTGGAACAAGTGGATGCAGAATCACTGGATCGACTTCGTTCATCCGATGTCGTATACCGGCAACAACACCACCTATCAGAACTGGCTGAACGACTACCTGAACAGACAGCACGGACGCCACGTGTATCCGCTGGTCGATGCCTCCAACGACATCAACGGCAACGTGCTGCCTCAGATAGGCATGACTCGGAGCACCGGTTTCTCGGGGACGGGCCTGTATGCGTACAACTCGATCCCGAACAAGTCTGCGCTCCAGGCGGCGCTGGTAGCAGGTCCGTTCCAGTCTAGCGTATCGACCCCTAACATGCCGTGGATCAATTCGCCGACCCTCGGCATGCTAAAGGGCAAGATCAGGAATGCGGCCGGTCAGCCGATCTACCCGGCTACGGTCACCATTCAGAGCAAGTCGACGAAGAATACGGGCACCGGTTTCTACGGCTTCGTTGACCTGAGCACCGGCACCTACACCGTCAGCGTCAGCGCACCGGGTTATGTCGGCACCCAAGCCCAGGTGACTATCAGTGCCGGTCAGGTCACCACCCGCGACTTCACACTGTCGCCGGATGTGACTCCGCCGGTAATATCGAACGTCCGGACGGCGAACGTCCAGGCGACGAACGCCCAGATCCTCTGGGACACGAACGAGGGTGCAACAAGCCTGGTTGAGTACGGACCGACCACATCCTACGGGAGCAGCACGACGGAGGACATGGCGCTCGTGACTGCCCATACGGTTCAGCTAGTCAACCTGATGCCGAACACGCTCTATCACTACAGGGTGAAGAGCTGGGATCCTGCAAGGAACCTCACTACGTCCAGTGACTACACCTTCACTACCGGGAATAGCGACACCGTTGCCGATATCGTCATCGACAACCCGAACGCTACGCTGACCGGTAGTTGGAGCACGGGCACGTCGGCCACCGACAAGTACGGCAGCAACTACTACTACGCGTCTACTGCGGCCTCCGAGACAAAGTCGGCCAGATGGACCCCGAATATCATCACGGCCGGAAACTATGACGTCTACGTCTGGTATCCTGCAGGGAGCAACCGCTCTGCTGCGGCGCCTTACACAGTCTACTGGAACGGCGGATCGCAGACCTATACCGTGAACCAGAAAGCGAACGGCGGCCAGTGGAACCTGATCGCTACCGGCAAGCCGTTCGCAGTCGGCACCACGGGCTACGTGAAGCTCGGGAATGGTACGGGTGAATCATCGGTCAACGTCATGGCCGATGCCGTCAAGTTCGTCTGCCCGCAGGCCGGCGACACCGAGCCGCCGACGGTTCCGACCAACCTCGATGCTGTGGCGATCTCCGGCACTCAGGTGGATCTGACCTGGACCGCCTCGACCGACAATGTCGGGGTCACGGGCTATAGGATCTACCGCAATGGCTCGCCCATCGGCACGAGTCTGACGAACTCCTACTCGGACTACACGTGCACGTCGATGACGACCTACACCTACCGGGTGACGGCATACGACGCCGCCGACAACGAGTCGGCGCAGAGTGACCCCGATCAGGTGACTACCCCGGACTCGACTCCTCCGACTGTGCCGACGAACCTCTCGGCTACCGCGGTATCGACGTCTCGGATCGATCTCTCGTGGAGTGCCTCCACGGACAACGTGGGAGTGACCCACTACAAGATCTATCGGGACGGCGGATACCTGACCAGCGTGATCGGGACGAGCCATTCGGACGTTACATGCGATTCGAACACGCTGTACACCTATCGGGTTACCGCCTGCGATGCGGCGGAGAATGAGTCCGCGCAGAGCGCTCCCGCGTCTGCTACTACGCCCGCAAACACGGATGTCATCGTCGACAATACGGGCGCTGCGTTTGTAGGAAACTGGATCACCGGCACCTCGTCTGTGGACAAGTACGGCGCCGACTACCGGTTCATCTCGACCCAGCCGACTGAGACGGCTACGGCCACATGGACGCCGAAGATCGATAGCGCCGGCAATTACGACGTGTATTGCTGGTATCCGCAGGGGGCGAACCGATCATCGGCGGCTCCGTACACCATCTACTGGAACGGCGGTTCGCAGACCGTCGCAGTGAACCAGAAGACCGGCGGCGGAATGTGGAACCTGCTGGTCAGCAGGAAACCGTTCCTGTCCGGCTATGCTGGAAGCGTGAAGCTCGGCAACGGCACAGGCGAGGTATCGCTCAACGTCTTGGCCGACGCTGTCAGGTTCCTGCTCTCAACAGCCGACGTGACCGCGCCGAGTGTTCCGACCAACCTCTCGGCAACAGCCGTGTCGCCGAGTCGGATCAATCTGACGTGGACTGCTTCGACGGACGACGTCGGAGTTGCCGGCTATCGGATCTTCCGCAACGATGTCGAGATCGGCACAAGCGAGACCACATCGTTCCAGAGCACCGGCCTTAGCCCGAACACGACGTACACGTACAAGGTAACGGCGTACGACGAGGCGGAAAACGAGTCGGCCAAGAGCTCTCCCGCAAGCGCCACTACCCCGGCGTTTGCGAACATCATCATCGATAACCCGGCAGCCACCTGCAGCGGCACATGGTACACGTCCAGTTCAGGCACGGACAAGTACGGAGCCGACTACATATGGACGAGTACTGCCGCGACCACCAACAGGACGGCGACCTGGACGCCTACCATCCAGTACGCGGGAGGATACGACCTCTACGCGTGGTGGGCCGCCGGCAGCAACAGGGCGACCAACTCGCCGTACTTCTGCCAGTGGAACGGCGGATCTCAGACCGTCAACGTCAACCAGACGACGAACGGTGGCGCATGGAGAATCCTGCTGACGAACAAGAACTTCGCTGCAGGCACCAGCGGCTACATCAGGCTGGGCAACGGGACCGGCTCGACCGGCAAGGTTGTCATCGCTGATGGAGTCCGCTTCCAGCAGGTCAGCTCGAACTAGCAGCCCCCCGATCGCGGGGTGAAACGATGATGGGCAGGGAGATCGCTCTCCCTGCCCATTCCTTCGTATCAGTGCAGGGCACGGCGCCCCACCCGATCTGGTCGCGCCGAGGCTTGCTACAGCCTGCGGGAGATCGAACACTGGAATGCTCTGCCGCCCTGCGGAATAAGATCCTGCACATTCTGCGGCTGGCCGTTCGCAAAGTACTCCTTGTCGAACATGTTCCAGACGCTGAAAGTGACGTCGTAGCCTTCGATGAGCGAACGTGAGGTCAGCGTCAGGTTCCCTAACAGATAGGCATCGGCCTCATCCCTCAAGTTCGTTCGACGCGCTCCTACGTACTGAAAGTCCGTCGCCAGGAATGCTTTGTTTCGAAATACCGGCATACTCAGACCGAAGGTAGCCACGTAGTGAGGTGAGCTGGTCAGCGGGCGATTCGGACTCGGATTGATGCTCTCAGCATTGAGGATCGAGAGGCCGAAGTAGCCTGAGCCGCCGTTGCGAAGCCGATAGTCATACTGAGTCTCTATGCCCCGGCAGTTGATGCGGTTCCGATTCTGGCGCTTATAGATCAGGTCGTACATGTCGTACGCGAACACGCTGGTGACAAGCCGTCCGCTATCGCCTACCTGGTGATCCAGGACAAGCTCCGTAGTCTTGATCTTCTCAGGATACAGACCGTAGGGATTGTCAGGTGTTGCGATCTCGGCCATACTGGGCGAACGGAAAGCCCTGCCGTACAGTAGCTTCGCAGTGGTCTTGGGCGTTACCGTCCAGATCATTCCCATGCGTGGACTCCAGTTTGCTCCGAATATGGAATGATCGTCCAGTCTGGTGCCGGCAACAAGACGCAGTGAGTCGGTCGCATCCCAATCGACCTGCGCGTAGTATGAGTCCAGGTTGTACCACCCATGCCAGTCCAGCTTGAGCAGATACGGATCTATGCGATAGGTGATCCTCTGAGTCTCGGCCTCCAGGTGCTCAATTCCCACAATCGCCGACACGCGCGGCGAGAGACTCATCGAATATCGCGCCTCGGCCCCCCAGGATCTTCCCCAATCTATTCCTTCCGTGTAGAGCAGATCAGGGCTTATGTCCGGGTCTATGGTGTTCCAGTGGCAAACCGCGTTGTACTTATCCTCGTAGACACGGCAGAACAGCTTGCCGTTCTTGCCATATGGCGTAGGGTTCTCGTAGCTCAGCTCCAGGTGACGTCGTTCATCCTTCACGTCGATGCCGGGGGTGTTGAACACGCTACTCCAGTGAGCGGTGGCGACATCCTTGAGTCGCGCGACGTGGCCGTATGTCAATTTGAGGCCGCCGCGGGACATGGTGAGGTAACCGCGCCCAACGTGTTCACCGTCGAGACCCTCGGCTATGCCGTTGTTGTACGCCGGGGTATCAAAATCCGCGAAGTAGATCCGCCTCTCCCCGTCGGAGCTCAGTTCAGTCACGGCGCCCGCTATCTCGAGACCTCCGTGGAACTCGCCGCCGTAGGCCAGATGCTGTCCTGCCCGATAACCGAGATCCTGCGATACCTGTAGACCTCCGATGTCGCTCGCGGACTTGGTGATGCAGTTGATGACGCACAGAAGGGCCTCCGATCCCCAAAGAGCGGAGCCCGGCCCCTTGACGACCTCAATGCGCTCGATGTCTCGCAGATCCACGGGCAGATCCTGGTCTACCGGAGCTTGCCCGTAGAGGGAGTCGTTCACCTTATGCCCATCGACCAATACCAGCACCCTTCTGTTCAGATCGCCGTTGGGAAGATAACCGCGCGCGCCGATGATGCTGATGTAGCGGTCGGTCTCTATGTAGAAGCCCGATATCCGCCTGAGCGCCTGCGCAAGCGTTCGATAGCCATAGCGTTCGATGTCTTCTTTGGTGATGACAAAGACCGCGGCGGGCATCTGCGAGATGGTCTCAGGCTTCTTGCCCGTCACGATGGTGATGTCCATCAGATCCTCGATGCTCATGTCGGTGAGGTCCTGGACGGGATCATCCGCACAATAGCCCGCGGTGGCTGCGCCGAGCACCAGCGCCGCGACCAGGCCGGCTCCCAGCAACGAGAAAGCGACAAAGCGACATGCAGGTAACACAGGTGCATAGATCATCGGAATAGTCCCCCTCCGGATGGCCGCGCTCTCTGAGAGCGAGCGCCGGGCCACCAGTCTCGCGTAAGTAACTGCTTTTTCATGCATACGGGTAAGGCATAGAACGACACGGATGCTCCTACTCAACGGTGCAGAGTTCGGACTGCCGAATGCGCCGAGACTCAGTCATCGCCGTTGACTTCGGACACGTGTCAGGCTGCGAGTCTATCGGTCGAGACACGCCGTTGTTGCAGAAGGAACTCGATTCCCTCCGCCGGCACCGGGTGGCTCACGAAGTACCCCTGTATCTCGTCGCAGTTCAGTGAGCCCAGGAACTCCAGTTGTTCGAGTGTCTCCACTCCCTCGGCAACCACTCTGAGCTTCAGGCTGTGAGCCATGGCGATCACCGCTCCGGCGATGGCTGCATCATCAGGGTCCGTCGTGATGTCTCTGATGAAGGAGCCGTCGATCTTCACGATATCCGCTGGGAAGCGCTTCAGGTAGTTGAGTGAGGAGTATCCGGTGCCAAAGTCATCGATGGCGATCCGTACGCCGATCGCTTTTAACTCCCCAAGGACGTCGGCCGCCATGTCAGGATTGTGCATGAGGGCACTCTCCGTAAGCTCCAGGGTCAGATACCTCGGATCCAGACCGGTCTCATCCAGCGCCTTCTTGACGGTCTCTACAAGGTTCTCCTGGCGAAACTGCCGCGCAGAAATGTTGACGGCCACGTCCATCATCGGAAGGCCGGCCTCCTGCCACGACTTGTTCTGCGCACAGGCGGCATCGATCACCCATCTGCCGATCGGGATGATGAGGCCTGTCTCCTCCGCCAGGGGGACGAACTCCGCCGGTGGAAGCAGGCCGACATCGGGCCGGCGCCAGCGAAGCAAAGCCTCCGTCCCGAGTACGCTCCCTGTGTTCAGGTCTACTCGGGGTTGATAGTGGACTATCATCTCGTCTCGGTCGAGAGCGCGTCGCAGATGGCTCTCCAACTCGAGCCGCCTGGAGGTCTTCTCGTTCAGCGTTGACACAAAGATCTGGTGGCAGCCTCTTCCGTTCTCTTTGGCGCGATACATGGCTGTGTCGGCATTCTTGACCAGCGTCTCCGCGTCCGTCCCGTCTGACGGGAATATGCTGACCCCGACACTTGCCGAGACGAAGATCTCCTGGCCGTCCAGGACGAATGGCTTCGAGAATGACTGGAGCACCCGTTGCGCGAACTGATCCGCGTCGCACCGCGAGTTGATCTCCGACAGCATTATGGTGAACTCGTCGCCACCCATGCGAGCGACCATATCCTCCTTGCGCAGGAGGTTGCTGAGCCGTGATGCTACCCACTTCAGCAGCAGATCACCGGTGTTGTGCCCAAAGGTATCGTTTATGTATTTGAAGCGGTCCACATCGAGGAACATCACGGCCAGCATCCGATTGTGGCGGCGCGCCATCTCCAATCGGTCCGCCAACCGGTCACCGAAGAGCAGCCGATTGGGCAAGCCCGTGAGCGAATCGTGGGTGGCCTGATCCCGGAGGGATTCGTGCGTGGAGAGCAGCCTCGACTGGAGGTCAAGTATGCGTCCCGCCGCACGCAAGCGAGCGCGCAGTTCCTGCGAATCGAAGGGCTTCGTGATGTAGTCGTCAGCTCCTGCCTCCATGCCTTCGACTATGTCCTGACGTTGCCTCTTGGCGGTAAGGAGCAGAATGTAGATGTAGCGTTCCTGTCCTTGGCTCCGTACTTGTCGGCAGACTTGCGGACCGTCCATCCCCGGCATCATCCAGTCGAGAATGGCCAACCTGGGAGCATCATCCCTCTGCAAGATATCCCAGGCCTGCAGACCATCATTGGCCACGATCACATCGTGTCCCCATCTGGTCAGTGTCGTCTCCAGCAGCCGCCGTGAGACAGGGTCATCCTCTGCAATCACTATCCTCATGCCGCTCTGTCCTCCAGCAATGCCGCGAGCGCCGGTCTCAACCGCTCGATATGCGATCTCAGGGTCTCGTATGCCTCGCGCGCGTTGGTCATGTCACCACTGTGGGCGATGGTTTCAAGTCTCTGAGCTGCGTCGAATGCATCCTTGGCAGCGAAGTTGCTTATGGAACTCTTTACGGAATGGGCAGCGCGTTCCAGCGATTCATGGTCATCCCGGGCAATGGCATCGCGGATCTCGTCCAACTGCCGGGAGGATTCATCGATGAACAGCTCCACGATCTCTCCGAGAAGCCCCATGTCTCCCTCGACCCTGGCCATCACTTCTCTAGCATCGATAGTGATAGTCTTTGCCGGAGCGCACGCCCGTGTTGCAGTGGCTTCCTCGACAACCTTGAGCAGTTCGCTGGGCTGGAGTGGTTTGGAGATGTAGCCATCCATACCTGCGGCCAGACAACGCTCGCGATCACCCTTCATGGCGTGTGCGGTTATCGCGATGATCGGCACATGATCACCTGTGGCCCCTTCGTCTCTTCGAATAGTAGCAGTGGCCTCGAATCCGCCCATCTCAGGCATCTGGACGTCCATGAGGACGACGTCGAACCTTTCCTTCCTAAGGGCCTCGACGGCCTGCTTGCCATTGTCGACCACTGAGACGGTATGGCCTCTCTTCTCCAGCATACGGACAGCCAATTGCTGGTTGACATGGTTGTCTTCGGCAAGGAGAATCTTCAGGGTTTGCCCACACGGGTCTATCGAACGCTCAGGAGCTGGGTCAACTGGATCCTTCATCTGCCGTGACTCTCCGAGGGCCGCCGTAATGGCGGAGAGCAACTCGGACTGCCGGATGGGCTTCACCAGGTGGAGCGCGATGCCGAGATCCCGACAGCGGATGGCATCTCCAGGCCGGTGGTCTGAAGTCAGCATCATTATCGTGGCGCCGTCAAGCTCGGCCATCTGCTTGATCTTCTCGGCCACGGTGAAGCCATCCATTCCAGGCATGTGACCATCGAGGAGTATGAGCCTGAACGGATCATTGTCCTTCTTGGCTTGCGTCAGTGCATCGAGCGCAGACGGACCTGAGGAGACTGCTGCGGGCCTCATCCTCCAGTTTGCGAGCACCTCCTCGAGGATGTTCCGGTTCGTCTGGTTGTCGTCAACCACCAGAACGCGCAGGTCTTTCAGGTTGACAGCGACCGGAGTCCTCTTCCTCCGGCCTTTCCGGAGACCGAGGTCCACCACGAAGTGGAAGGTGCTTCCCTTGCCCATCTCGCTCTCCACCCATATCCGCCCGCCCATCATGGCGACGAGTTGCGATGATATGGCAAGCCCCAGCCCAGTGCCACCATAGTTGCGCGTGGTAGAGCCATCGGCCTGTGCGAAAGCGTCGAAGATCATCATCTGTTTCTCAGCGGGGATGCCGATCCCCGTGTCTGAGACGGAGAAGTGCAGACGAACGTCGGACTTGGTGCGTCTTTCCGTCTCGACCGACAGCACTACTTCGCCTTGTTCGGTGAACTTGATGGCGTTGCCCACCAGGTTCACGATGACCTGCCGCAACCTGTGCGGGTCGCCGATCACGATATCCGGTACGTCCGGCGCCACGCGATAGGCCAACTCCAGGCCCTTCTCGTGCGCTCGTATGGCAAGGGCGCTCACGATGTCTCCAAGGCTCTCTCGGAGTTCGATCTCGATCGGATCAAGATCGAGCTTGCCGGCTTCTATCTTGGAGAAGTCGAGGATGTCGTTGATCACCGACAAGAGGGAATCGGCCGAGGCCTTGACCGCGTTCAGGAATTCCCGTTGCTCGGGGCTCAGTTCGGTGTCCAGCGCGAGTTCCGTCATGCCGATGATGCCGTTCATGGGTGTGCGGATCTCATGGCTCATATTGGCGAGAAACTCGCTTTTCGCCCGGCTGGCAGCCTCAGCAGCCACCTTCGCCCTGCGCTGTTCTTCCGCTGCACGCTTTCGCTGGGTGATGTCTTGATCGATTCCCCGATAACCAAGGAAGTTGCCATTGGCGTCGAAGAACGGCTTCCCGTTGGTTTCGATAAGCACGTGACCGCCGTCTTTGTGCACATTCACGCATTCGAGCGATACGATGTCCTGATGAGAGGCAATCAGCGGCTCAACGATTTCCTTGACTCGGATTGCCTCCTCCGGCGGCATCATGTCATAGGGCGTCTTGCCGATCATCTCCTCGGCCTCATAGCCGAATATCCTGGAGGATCTGGGACTGGAATAGGTATAAGCTCCGCTCGCATCGGTCTCCCAGATCCGAGCGTCTATGGTCTCGACCAGGTCACGGTATCTGGCCTGGCTCTCGCGCAACTCTTTCGTACGCTCCTCAACTCGTCTCTCAAGCTTGTCATGCGCCTCCTGTAACGCCGCATCTCGCGCCTGGATCTCGGTCAGCATATCGTTGAACCCGTCGATCAGAGTGCCGACCTCATCGCAGCCGTACTTCCGGGCACGAAGCGAGTAGTCCTTGTCGACAGAGACCCTTCTCGCCACATCGGCAAGATGCAGGATCGGCCTGGAGACCACCAGTTGGATTCTCGCGGAGAGCAGGTAGGCTACCAGACTGGACACCAGCATTACTAGAGCGACGATTCCGGCATAACGTTCCAGACGTGTGTACATCTCCCGGGCATCCGCCTGCAGGTGCACCGTACCGATCGTCTTCCCGTCGAGGACGATTCGGCGCGCCAGCACTATCTTGTCCTTCGTCGAATAGCAGCCTCCGCGATGAACCTTGGCCGGAGACTCCGTGCTGTCTGCGCCGGGGCCTAGATACCGGGCGAACAGTTGTCCATCCGCCGTGTATATCCAGGCGGCTTTGATGCGCGGCGATACACGGAGCGCCTCCAGAGTCTCCTCCGCCGCCTGCGCATCCCCAAATGACAGAGCCGCCGTGCTGTTCTCGGCGATGATCCTCGCATGACTCGACAGATCGCCGATGATAGTGGTCCGGAACGTGATCATCTCGTTGGCCAGAAACGCCCCGCAGGCCAACAGCAGCGCGACGCCGCTCGTCAACATGATGATGAGAGTTAACTTCTGTCCGACTTCTATGTCCCTGAATCGACGCATGTTGCCCTTTCCTATGGACGTTAGTCTTCTACGATCTTCGCCAGCTTGAGGAGCTTGGAACTGATCTTCAGTTCGGCTTTCTTCGCTGACTTGACATTGATCTCGAAGCGAAATCTCTTCTCTTCCTTGATCAGGTTGATGATCCCTCCACGCTGGGCAAACCCTTCCGTTTCTCCGATCGTCAGCCAGCTGGTCCCTTTTGCCCGATCGAGCACATCAGACACCGATGCCTTCTCAGATGCGCTGACGAAGACGATGTGGCACTTCTGGATGTCCCTGACCTTGTTGAAGCGCTTCACGACCAGCTTCCTGCCGTCGACAGTCTTGTCCTTGACGGTTCGCTCCAGGACGTCCGCGAATGCATTGTTGCGCAGGATTCCTATGGTGATCGGCGTACCGGTGTCGGCAAAGGCTTTCTGGGGCCATTCGACAAACTTCGCGAAGTTGAAGATGAAGGCGGCTTTGACCGCCTGCTCGTCGAAAGCAGGCTCGGCGTGGGCGTATGGCACGAGGCCGGCTGCCATGCACGCCGCAATCACGACGACCAGGCCGACAGTCCTGATGGTTGCACAACACCTACGGCAGAACTCGGTCGGCTGCCGTCTGTTGTCCCCATGAATGGCGTCTGTTATCCGTGTCCGTGTCTTCACTAGAATCGCCATGCCACTTTCCCGTATGCGCTAGGTTCGACGTAAGTGGGATCTCCGTGGTGGTCCCTTGGTCCTTATGCGCTGCCTCCGACAGTCTGCCGTCGGCGAGGCTCAGATCCCGGTCGTTGCTGCAAGCCTCACGCCGCAGGCGTTCCGTCCATCGGAAACCACAGCAGCAGAGTGTCCTTGTTAGGCCCATCCTAGTATCATGACTAGTGGCCTGCCCTGATTATCGGCGGGATAATAAGCGATCTTTACCCTACTTAAGGGCAAATTTACCGAGCGAATCTACGGATTAGGATCGCCAGGCAAGAAGAACAGCAGATGCATGTAGGTCAGGGTACTTGCGGGCACTCCCACAGCCCTGACATTGATTGAGTAGTCCGGGATACGGAGGACCGATGGCTGCTCCGGCGGTAGTTGTGACGCTGGACCCCGAAACCCACGTTCCCACTGGTATTTCTACCTGATTGTGGGCCCGCACCCTTGACGGAAATGTGAACGGTGCCTATGATCATAGTAGGAGGCTTGACAGTGAATGGTCGGTGAGACGCCGGTTACGCTCTCACGGCTTGCTGTCGGCGGCCTCCGAGTACAATTCAGGGGAAGAGCAGGATGATCAAGAGTAATACGGCGGCACGGCTGATCCTCGTCGCTATCACCACGGCCGTGACTGCCCTGGCGTGCATGCAACCCGCATGCGCGGCTGAATACAGGGCGTTCTGGGTAGACGCTTGGGGTACCGGCATCCACAGCCAGGCAGAGGTCAACACCCTGCTGGGCGTTGTCGGCGATCCGAACAGCAAGGGCCACATCCGAGAGGCCAACTGCAACACCGTGTTCATCCAGGTGCGGCGCAACTGCGACACGGCGTATCCGTCGGGAGTCGGAGAGCCGTTCATGAGCGGTATGTCTCCCGCCAATTTCGATGGTCTGAGCGCGGCGATACGTGCGGCACACGACACCACCGGCGGGAAGAAACGCATCGAGGTTCACGCCTGGATCGTCACCTTCCGCACGTCGGGCGGGGCGGTCTACAATCTCCACCGCGATACGCCTACCGGCAGTCTGACCGAACTGGACAACTACTGGCCGTCTCGCACCTACTCCGGCGCGGAGACCTCGGACAAGGCGTTCGACCCCGGTCATCCCCTCGTCGAGGAGTACATCACCAACGTCGTCATGGACCTGGTCATGAACTACGACATTGACGGCATCCACTATGATTACATCCGGTTCACAGCGAACGATCAGGGCTATAACCCGACGAGCGTCGCTCGGTACAACGCCCGCTACGGGCTCACCGGCTTGCCGAGCCCCGGAGACGAGCAGTGGAAACAGTGGCGGCGCGACCAGGTGACGGCATTGGTCAGACGCACGTATGCGAAGATCCAAGCCGTGAAGCCGTGGGTCAAGCAGTCCGGCTCGTTCGTCACGTGGAATCCGTCACCGAGCGCATCGACCAGGGCGGCATTCACGGCTACTCGCCCGTATTACGATGTCTACTCCGACTGGGATAGCTGGATCCAGGAAGGCATCGTGGACATGGCCGTCCCGATGACCTATTACAACTACGCCTCATTGCCGAACGACTGGACGAGGTGGATGAACTTCGAGAAGGACCGCAAGGGCAACCGGCACATGATCATCGGACCGGGGATCTACCTCAACTCGCTCTCGAACTCGATCCTCGAGATCCAGCAGACACGGACTCCGTCGCCCTCGGGCAATTACGCCCACGGCTTCTCGGGATACTCGTACCGAACGCCGTACAACGGCGGCAACTGGGCGAATTTCCGTCCGCAGTTGGTCTCGCAGGTGACACCGACCTGGGACGACATTCCTGACATGCCCTGGAAGAGCAATCCGACCAAAGGGCACATCAGCGGCACCGTCACCTACGCGGCCAACGGCAAGTGGGCTGACGGCGCAACCGTGACGATCGCCGGCCCGGTCAACAAGTCCATGAGGTGCGACGGCACGGGCTTCTACGCGTTCATCGACGTTCCTCCCGGCACGTACACCGTCACGGCGGGCATGTCGGGATATCCGAACATCGTGAAGACCGTGACAGTGGCTATCGGCGAGGTAACCGGTAACATGTACGTTACCGACTTCAGTCTCGGCGAGAAGCCGATCCCGATCATCTCGGCCGTTCAGGCGAGCAACATCTCGAACAATGCCGCCACCATCACCTGGACCACCGATCTGGCGTCCTCGTCGCAAGTCGAGTATGGGACGACAACATCCTATGGGACTCAGACCCCGGTGAACAGCACTCCGGTGACGCTGCATTCCGTGACGCTCTCCGGTCTGACGCCGAACACGGTCTACCACTACCGGGTCATCTCGACCAACGCGAATGGGACGGCGACATCCGGCGACTTCACATTCGCCACGATCGGCCCGCCGTCGATTCTCAGCGCGCAGATCGACAACACTACCGCGGAGTCGGCGACTATCACGTGGACGACCAACCATCCGACCGACGGATATGTGAATTACGGCACGACATCGGCATACGGCAGCCAGGTGGCCGATCCTGCCACGGGCGTCTCGCACACCGTCACCATCACGGGCCTCGAGCCGTCCACGCTCTATCACTACCAGTGCGTGGCGAGCAACATCTACGGAACCACTCAGACCGCCGACCTGACGTTCTCGACGACTGCCGGTGCCACCGACATAGTCGTTGACAACACCGATCCGGGCTGGTCGAATACATCGACCAATCCGAGCAACACCTGGACCGTGGCTGCGGTGGCCGGCGTCCCCAAGATCGGCACCAACTACCTGTACCGCAACGGTGACGGCTCCCTGACGGAGGTCCCATCCACCAGGAAGTGCCGGTGGACTCCGAACCTTCCGCAGTCGGGCATATATGACGTGTACGCGTTCTATCAGCTCGGCACCAACCGCAACACAGCGGCGCGGTACACCATCTACTATGACGGCGGACAGGTCACGAGCATTCAGAACCAGTACTCCAGCCTCGCTAACCAGGGCGACTGGTTCCTGATCGGCCAGGATCTGCCGTTCAAGGCCGGCACCAGCGGCTACGTCGAGCTCACAACGATGAGTCTCGACACAAAGCTCGTGAGCGCAGATGCGGTCAAGTGGGTGCTCAAGTCGTCCGGCGACTCGACGCCTCCGGTCATGACCTCGGTGGTCGATGAGATGTACACGACCTCGACCACAAGCCTGCAGGCATCGTGGAGCGCATCAGATCCGGAGAGCGGAATCGCGAAGTACGAATACAGTGTGGGCTCCTACCCTGACGCTGCCGACATCAAGGGCTGGACCGACGCAGGCACGGCGACTTCGGCCACCATCACGGGACTGAGTCTGTCGGAAGGAGGCACCTACTTCATCACGGTCCGCGCCACCAACGGCGAGGGACTGGTCTCCGACCCGATGACATCGAGCGGCGTGACCGTCGCCCGGCCTGTACTCACTATCGCACAGGCGAAGGGCCTTCCGGACGACGCATTGGTCGGACTTCCGATGCGCAGTGTAAGCGCCGTGTTCCCGGGTTCCTTCTACGTGCAGGAACTGGAGCGCGCCTCAGGTATTCGGATCGAATCGAATGCCAGCGTGTCTCCGAACGACAGAGTGCAGGTGTTCGGCCGGTTGAGCCTCGTCGACGGCTGCGAGCGAGCCCTGACGAACTGCAAGGTCATCCTCGGCACGGCCGGGCCTGCAGTGAAGCCGATGCTGCTCAACATCAAGGCCATTGGTGGTGGGGACTTCGGTCCGTACACCCCTGGAGTCTACGGCAGCGACGGCCTGAACAACATCGGACTGCTGGTCACGGTTGCCGGCAAGGTCACGGCCGTAACGTCCGATGGGTTCTACCTTGACGATGGCTCGGCGATTCAGGACGACTCGGGGAATACGGGGATCAAGGTCTGGACCGGGACGGCGAACTCCGCGACGAAGGACAGCATGCTCCTCGTCACCGGTGTAGTCTCGTGCAGACAGGGCACCGACGACAGGGTCTACGCGCAGATCCTCTCCAAGCAGATAGTACCTCGATAGCCGAACTCGCTTCGGCGCTGAGATGACTGACAACGGCAGGTGTCGTGGATACGGCGCCTGCCGTTTCTTCATGCGGGCCAAATGACCTCGGTGCATCTATTGACGGCGGCGGCGGCGTTGCTGTAAGCTTTCCACTGGCGCTGGGGAACTTCTCCCGGGCCATCACTACCGGGAAATGAGGTGCCTGCAATGAGCATGGAGAAGGATGCCCAGTACTTCGCGCTGACCGCACAACCGCTGCCGCCTCTGGAGCTTGTCAGGATCCTCCAATCAGGTGGGGCCGCGGTAGACGAGTACCTCGGAACGGCGATCTATGCCAACTCCAACCCGGACTACCTCGAGAAGCAGAGAGTCAGGCTGGCTGAGACCGTCAAGCTCCATGCGAACCGAGTCGGCGACGAGCCGACGTATCTGCTGAGGGCGCCCGGCCGGCTGAACGCGTTCCTCGAGTACCTCGATATGTGCGCGGGCGACCACATGTCCACTACCATAGACGGCGACATCCCTGTGGCAGTGTCTCCCCGGGACGATGACATACTGACGATTTCCAATGCGAACCCGCTCTTCCCGGACGAACGGATATCTCTCGGCGACGAGTTCGAGCGGTTTGCCTCAGAATCGCTGGACAAGCACGCGCGCGGCCTCAAGGACAACTGGGATAACCGCACCAAGATCCTTCCGCACTTCGGCCGGCCCAAGGGTAAGTGGTCGAACTACATCCTTAGTTCGTACCTTCGCGCCATGTGGGAACTCCCCGGCACGCAGATCCGCGGCGCGGACATAACGTTCGGACGCGCGACGGCTCCGTTCCGTGCGGGAACAAGCTCTTCATCCGCCGTGGTAGTGCTCTCGTTTCTGGCGATGTACGTGTGCAACGCCGACCGTCTGCCTCGCTGGGACCTCCCGGAGATGTGCAGGCTGCTCGGAGAGGCCGAGTGGTACGTCGGGACGCACGGCGGCGCGAACGATCAGACCACGATCCTGAGGAACGGCGCGAACATGGTGCTCTACAACCGCCATTCCCGCACGCCGCTTGATTCCACACCGCTCCCATTCCTTAAGGGGGTACACGTCGTCGTTGCGAACTCCCTGTGGGAGGTCAACAAGTCGCTGACGGGCAACCAGAGCTTCAACATGCGCAAGGGATGGATCGAGATCGGCGATGAGTTGATGCACCGCATCATCTCCACGGTCAGGCAGGCGCAGAGGAAGGGCAAAGCGTCCGGCGACGGGTGGCTGGCCGCGCTGCTCCGGAAGAAGTTCGGCTTTGCCCCGGGAGGCCCGACACCGCTGTTGGAGTCGCATCCCGAGCTGTGGGAGAAGATCGAGGAGAACTACCACATGTTCGGGAGCCTCGACGAGAGCATTCTCGGCATACCCGACGCAGCCATCGAGGAACTGATCCTTCTGCTTCCGGTCAAGATCACTCCCGTGGAGGCCGGACGCATCCTCGGACAGAGCACGGAGACCATAGTCAAGCTGTATACCAAGCCCAGAAGGAGCATCGGCGGCTACCACACCAGGACGACGGCCAGGTTCTTCCACAAGGAGAACGTGATCGGCAGGACGTTGGAGCGGATATTCCTCGAGGCGGACCGGCGGCTCGCATCCGGCGAGATCACAGAAGACTCAGCCGAGTACGATCAGTACAGGCTGATGGTCGGCGACCTGGTTGAGCAGCTCCAGCACATTCTCTGCTACGACTTCCGAGTCTCGAACTCCCAACTCGACCGACTGCTGAACATCGCACGGCGAGGGCCCGGCTATCTGGGTGGCAAACTCACCGGCGCCGGCAAGGGTGGATGCGTGTCGATCCTTGTCCGCGAGAGCGAATCCGAGGCGATGTGCCGGTATCTCGATGCCGAATACTACGGCAAGCCGGAGAACTTCGAGGACTACCGCCAGATCCTGGAGGACGCACTGCGGTACTACGAGGCGGACTCGTTCGAGCGCACATCGGCCGCCGAGCAGATGGACAACCTCCGGCAGGCGCTTCGGTCGATCGAGGATCAGCGCCGAGTCGTCACCTTCAGCAGGGGAGCGTGCGTGCTCGACCTGCCGGGATCCAAGGACTGGAACGTGTTGTAGGAACGGCTTCCCAGCCGCAAATGTCCACGGTAGCGCCACGAATTCGGGATCGGAATCCCCTCCTACTGAGTCGTTCAAAGCGGAATGATGGAGGTTCCTCGCTCCGCTCTGAACAGCGTCGTATTGTCAGCGCATCTTGAGCACGGTCACTCCATCGGAGGTCATCACGGCAATGCCTCCCGGAACCGGGCACATCTTCCGCACGGCCCCTTCGGCGGTCCATGATGCGACGGGCTTCCCATCTCGGTTCAGCACGAACACATGCCCGTCCTCTGTTCCGGCGCAGAACTCCTCCGCACCGTCCGCATCGAGGTCGGCAGGCGCCAATGCCGACACCGGCTCCCCGAGGTCGCGTCGCCAGATCCGCGCGCCGTCTCCTTTCACCGCGGAGACACTGAAGCTAAGCGACCCCGCGACTATGTCCTGCACGCCGTCCCCGTCGATATCCGCCAGCGCCATACCCGTGATCTCGTCCGCGGCATTGTAGACCCACTGCCGCTTCCCGAGCGCATCGACCGCGTGCACGTAGCCGTCTGCGCCGCCGAAGATAACGAGCGGCTTCCCGGAGCCGGTGACGTCGCCCGCGAGGATGCAGTTCGTTCGCGGGCCGATTGGCCTGTAATCCCAGAGCTGGGCGCCGTCCGGCCTGACCGCGCGCCACGAGTAGTAGTCGCTGCCCGCGATGGCCTCATCCCTGCCGTCGCCGTCAAGGTCCACACCGATTCCCGCGGTGGAGGCGTGCAGTATCTCGAACGCCCAAATCTCGTTGCCATGAGCGTCGAACGCGTATTGATGCCAGTTCTCGGACCCGACGATGAGCGCCCGATTTCCGTCGCCGGAGAGATCGGCGGGCGTGATGTAGGCCACGCAGGCATCTCGCTTGAAGTGCGGCAGGTCCTTCTTCCACATCCGGCTGCCTGACTCGTCGAGCAGATAGACCGCGGAGCCCACCGTGCCGACCGCGATCCGAACCGGCCCGTCCTTGTCCGGCCTGCCGACCCAAATCGCTCGGACCGCGCTCCCTGCGTCGAAGGACCAGACCGGCCGTCCGCTTGCGTCGAGGGCGTACACCTCGCCTGATGTGGCGCCCACGTAGGTCGTTCCCTCGAATGCCGTCAGCGCCGAGCACTCGCCTCTTGGGGGCACAAAGCCTGCCGTCCGATGCAGGCTGCTCGGCGTTTCCACGCGCCGGGCCGATGAAGACGCGCCCAGCGCCATGGCCTTCGGGAACTTGAGGGTGAACCCATTGGGAAGCGCTATCTCCCTGTCCACCGGGCGGTCCGACTCCAGGAGGGTACGGCCGCCGACCGTGAGGCGGGTCGCTCCGCCGATCGCGATCCTGTCGCGGGTGAGCCAGTAGACCTGCGCATCGGTCCGGATTCCCGGAGCGATCTCCGATTCGCCGACTCCGACCCCGACCAGCGCCTGATTCGCCCCGGATCCCAGCAGGAGGGACGTATCGCTGACCCGGCGCGCGTCGATCGGAGACTCGCCCCCGGCCTCCGTGGAGAGGACATTCATGATGTAGACTCGCCCACCGGCGGGGAGCTTCTGCGTGCGAACCTGCTGCAGAGTACGCACGACCGGCTCGGCATGCTTGTAGGCCTTCCAGTTCTCGCCGGTGACGGGATCATCCACATACCTTACACTCGCTCCGTCGAGGTTGCGGATGGAGAAAGACGGCCCGTTCTGAGTCACGCGGAAGAGGCCGCCGTCGAGATCGGGCGTTCCCAGCGTCTGCCAGTGACATCGGAAGCTGTACTCGTCGGTGGACCTGGCCTGCATCTCATCGATCACCACGAACACGCGGCCTCTGTCCCAGACGATGTTGCGCGACCAGTCGGAGCCCCCGTAGTCGCGAAGTGTGGTCCGCGTCATGCCGACCGACGGGAGATCGGCGACAACCTCTCGCTCGCAGAACGTGGGGAGCCCGCTGCTCTCACCGTCCTTGAAGACCAGCATCGTGTTGTGGTACTTCGGCAGGGCCTTGATGTAGTCGCTGTCCGCCAGCCAGATCCGATTGCGGTCCGTGAGGCGCAGGATCGAGTTGCCGTCCCAATGTCCGTGGTAGCAGCCGCTGATGCCGTCGAGCAGCATGTAGGCCCGGTCCGGATCGAAGGAACTGCGGAATGTGATCTTCTCGAAGGTCCGCTCCTGCGGAACCGTGCCCTTCCCGATGAAGTGCGCGTAGAACAGGGGATCGGTGGGCATGCACTTGACGCCGAGCAGATCGACCGGCTCGACAGGCTTGGTGTGGACCGGATAGTTCCAGGGCTTATTGCCGTACAGCGCCTTCGTGGATCTCTCCAATGCCCACGCCCATCGCCCGTCGCGATCAACGGTTGCGAGCATCTGAAGCGGAGCGAGGTGCGAGCCGGGGTTGAAGCCGCCTACGTCCCCGAAGCTGGCCTGGTAGCCGAGGTTGTCCGTACACATGATCGCCAGGTCGCCGGCCATGCGCGCCTTCCCGGAATCATACCAGGAGAAGTCCTGCCTCGACGTCGCGTAGCGTCCCATGTGGCGGAGGATGATGTATTGGTAGCCTCCACAGTCTTCCTGCGGCTTGAACGACTTCATCTGATGCCCGAAGCACCAATCGGCCATCTGCATCCACTTCGCCGACTCGGGCGTGTCGTAGTACTTGCCGAAGTAGCGGCCGGCCGCCAGCCAGCCCTGCCCCTCGAAGGTCCAATGGTTGGTTCGGAGCATCGGCTTCTCGATGCCTCGCACGTAGCCGTGGCCCTCCCAATACTTGATATAACGCAGGATGATGTCCAGGATGCGCTCCCGATCCTGGTCGGTGAGCGATGGGCTCTCCTCGACGTTGTCCCAGGCCGTGATCAGCGGGCCGAAGAGGAAGTCGGCCGCCGCTCCCCAGGGGCCCCCGAAGCTCCCCTGCCCCTCGACACTGAGCCTGTCCGCCAGGAACATGAGTTCCCGGAAGAGCTTGGCGTATCCCTCGTGACCCGTCGAGGTGTACGATCCGCCTGCGGCCACGATCGGGTTGAACATGCCGCCCTGAGCGCCGGCACGGAACGCGGCCTCAGTTTCCTTGAGTTGGCGCGCAATCTCCTCATCCGATGGATCGAGCCCGAGATTCGGCGATCTGTTGAGCATCTCTGCGGAGAAGCCGACCTCGATCGTGCGCGGAATGACAAGCGTCTCCCCGCCGGCGAGCCGCGAACAGAATCCATCCACCGCCAGCCGAACGCCGTCGAGGTCGCTCCCTGTGAGGACGATGACGTTCACTCCCACGCCCCAGGGATCGTGCACCGTCCTGATCTGGTACCCGCCCTTGCCGGGATTCAGCGTATCGACGGTGCAGTAGCCCATGTGGCTGAGGTAGGTCACCATGCCGCTGGAGTCCATGTTGCCCAGCACGATGAGGTTTGTGTCGGGAGTCCTCTTCAGTTCGCCTCTCCGTGCGGCGTAATCGGAGTCCTTGACAACCGGGAGCGTCACGCCCGTCGCGCGACGCACCGCATCGCCGACCTTCCTTACCAGCGCCCCATACTCGCTCGGCTCCGGGCTGACGATGGCCGCCCTGGCCTGGCGCTCCCGGACAATGACGGTATCCAGCACGAAAGGCTTGCGCTTGGGGACAGTCGGTATCTCAGACTGACCGAAGAGCGGCACGACGAGACAGAACAGCAGACCATACAGCAGGGTTGATCGAAACGCGCGACATCCGATGCTCATGGGACCTCCGGCGATCCATGGGAGTAGTGCATATAGTGTTCGACGGGAGTATCATGTCCTTCCTGTATCGGCAGGCGATAGGCTGTGGTTGAACCCGGGTATAATAAGTTGCCCGACGCTGCTTGCAGTTGCATCCTGCACACGGAGATCGAGATTCCAATGACATCGCGGGGCCACAACGATGAACCGTCCTCTGATGCGCAGATCCATCGCGCGCTCCAGGAGGCGGAGGCGAAGTACCGATCGCTGGTGGAGAATTCGCCGGTCGGCGTCTACCTCATCAGAGGCGACCGTTTCCTCTACGTGAATCCGCGACTTGCGACGATGCTTGGCTACTCGGAAGAGGACTTGGTCGGCCGCATCCGGGTCATCGATGTGATCGCGCCTCACGATCGAGAGCGCGTAGCCCGCAATCTCAAGCGACGCCTGGCCGGCGAAGACGTGGAGGAATGGTACACCTTCCAGGCGGTGCGCAAAGACGGCGCCCTCATCGACGTGGAGTTGTACGGCACCCGAGCCATCGTCGACGGAGAACCCGCGGCGCAGGGTATGGTGCTCGACGTCACCGAGCAGATACGCGCTCAGCGCGCCGTGCAGGAGAGCGAGCAGAAGTTCCGCATGCTCGCGGAGTCCGCCGAGGCCGCGATCGGGATCATCCAGGAGCGGCGCTTCGTGTACGCGAATCCCTACCTCGCGAGGGCGAGCGGATACTCGCACGACGAACTTATGGAGATCGACGTGGCTCAACTGGTGCATCCCGACGACCGCGAGATGGTGATAAACCGTCTCGCAAGGCGGCTTGCGGGCGAGCGCCTGGTGAGCCACTACGAGTTTCGGATGGTCACCAAGACCGGGCATCAGAGATGGCTGGAGATATCACCGGCCAGGATAGACTACAGAGGCCAACCCGCGATAGTCGGCATCGCGTATGACATCACCGAGCGGAGGGAGGCAACCGAGGCGCTCAGACGCAGCGAGGAGAAGTACCGGCAACTCGTGGAGGATGTCTCGGACTGGGTGTGGGCGGTCGATGCGGAGGGACGCTATACCTACGTCAGTCCCGCGATCGAGCGCATTCTCGGATATGCGCCGGAGGAGGTCGTCGGGCGCACGCCGTTCGATCTCCTGGTGCCGGAGGAGCGCGAGTCCGTCCGGGCGGTCTTCGAGCGCGCGGTCAGAGCCCGGCAGGAGATCAGCAATCTGCTCAACCGGAATCTCCGCAAGGACGGGCAGGTCCGATATCTGGAGACCAGCGGACGTCCGGTGTTCGACAACGGGGATCTCGTCGGCTACCGGGGCGTGGACAGAGACGTCACCGAACGCACGCTGGCCGAAGAGCGCATGCGGGAGTTGGAGGAACACAAGCGAGACTTCTACCGCCGGACGATCATGGCGGCCACGGAGGGCAAGCTGATTATCACCGAGCCCGATGACATCTGCGAGCACGCCGGGGACTGCCTCGGCGTGTGGCGACTCACCTGCGGAGAGGAGTTGAGCCGCGTGCGCCAGGATGTCATGGAGTTGGCGAGGGCGGCGGGTATGGATGAGGATCGCGCATACGACTACGTGCTCTGCGTGGGCGAGGCGACGACCAACGCCGTGAAGCATGCGAACGGCGGGGATGCCTCCCTGCACCGAAACGATGACAGCCTGCTGTTCGTGGTAAGCGATCGCGGAAAGGGGATCGAGGCACTCGCATTGCCTGAGGTCGCGCTGAAGAGGGGCTACACCACGGCGGTGTCGCTCGGGATGGGCTACAAGGCCATGATCTCGATCGCCGACAGGGTCTACCTCGCCACGTGCCCGACGGGAACGACGGTCGGCATCGAAATGCGACTCCGCCGCAGCGAGGAGCCGCTCCTCGCCGCAGGCATACCCGACACCTGGCGCGCCGGCCTCTGACGCCCCTACTTCCGATCTGACAGAACCCTCACCGCGTAGTTCGCCGCCACCAGCCCAAAGATGCCGGTGATCGTCGGCAGGCTGCCGAGAGTGCTCCTCATCCGTCCCCTGCCCGACTCCGCCTCCGCTCCCTCCGGCGGCTGGATCGCCGGCAGCGGACTGGGCAGCGGCTCGACTGAGTACACGCACGGGAAGTCCATCGGCACCCCGCGCCGTCGCAGGCGCTTCCTGAGCTTGCTCCCGAGAGGGCATCCCTCGACCTGTTCCAGCGGCGCGATGCGGACGCAGGTCGGGTCGGAGCGCAGAGCGGCGCCGAGGCACGAGATGAGCGGTATGCCGGCGGTGCGGACGGCGGCGACGAGCTCGGTCTTCGGGTTGAGCGAGTCGATGGCGTCGATCACGAGATCCGGTCGGTCGGCGATCAGATCCCGCACGGTCTCGGAGTCCACGAACTCCTTGAGCGCCTCCACCCGGCATTCAGGGTTGATATCGAGGATGCGCTCGCGGGCGACGTCCGCCTTCGGGCGGCCGAGCGTCGACTCGAGCGCGTAGAGCTGGCGGTTGATATTCGATAAGGCGACCTTATCGAAGTCCACGACCCGCAATCGCCCAACGCCGGCGCGAGCCAGACCCTCTACCGCGTAGCTTCCCACCGCGCCGAGCCCGACTACCATGACGAAGGATCTGGTGATGCGCTCGAACGCTTCTTCGCCCAACATCAACCGTATGCGCTGGAAGCGATCAGTCATAACATCCTCAGGTAGGGAATGGACGCCGTCCCATTCCGTGGATGGAAATCTCCACCGGAGCGGAACGAGACGGCGGACGTTCCCTACAATGACAGTTCCCTCAGTGGACCAAAGAACCGCTTTGCGTTCTCCCAGAGCATCCCACGAAGGGACTCCGCGTCCTCGCCCAGGATCTCGGCGACGCCGCGCAGGACCGCCGCAAGGTTCGCCGGATGATTGTACAAGCCGTCCCCGTGCGGGACCGAGCAAGGACGATGCGCCTCCGGTGGGAGAAGCGCCGGCGAGTCGGTCTCGATCAGCAGCCGATCCCTGGGGACGACCGAGAGCGATCTCCGGCCCCTCTCGTGAGCCGGATTGAGGACGTTCCCGGCGAAGGAGAAGTATGCCCCCATGGCGGCCAGCTCCTCGACCAGATCGGCGGACCCTCCATACGCGTGGACCAGGAACCCCGCGGGGAGCGGCGGCTCGTCCCGGAGGATGTCCATCAGCAGCCCGTAGGCTCGGACGCAGTGGATCATCACCGGGCGGTTCAGCCGACGCGCCAGATCGAGATGCGCGCGGAAGACCTCCTCCTGCGCGGGATGCGACGGCTTGTGCAGGTGATCGAGCCCGGTCTCGCCGACCCCGCTCGGGGTCCGCAGCAGATACGACTCCAGCGCCGAGAGCCAATCCCGCGAGCGATCCTCGATCATCCAGGGATGCAGGCCGAAGCACGGGATGACATCCGGGCGCTCCGACGCCAGGCGGAGAACCTTCGGCCAGTCGCGCTCGTCCTCGCCGTTGCAGACGAAATGCGTCACGCCCACCGCCCGCGCCTCCTCGATGAGCGCGGAGACGTCGGTGTCGGGACAGTAGTCCTGCAGATGCAGATGGCAGTCGATCAGTCCGGACGTGCTCATAACGAGACCAAGTATAGCCGGAGGAAACGGAGAAGGCAAGGGATGACGAGGGCCCCCTCTCCCGGGCAAGAAGAGGGGACCCGGAGGTGTGCGCCGCCGGTTCAGAGCGGCGGTATGATGGAATCTCGAACAGAGAAGTCCGCGTACAGATTACCTCCCTCGCGCCCCCTCAGTCAACGGCGCTTGACGGCTTGGCGAGACATTTACCGCAAAATTACGTCGCGATTAACGACCGCTTTACCGCCGGCGCGACGTGGGTAGACCACGGAGGATTTCGCGGCTGCTCTGTCTGACGATAATGTGATCCCGACACAACCGAATGGATGAAAGATGGAGAAGCTTCACCTGTCGAACCTGAAGGCTCTTGAGGCCGAGAGCATACACATAATGCGGGAGGTCGTCGCCGAGTTCGAGCGGCCCGTCATGCTCTACTCGATCGGCAAGGACTCCTCCGTGATGGTCCGCCTCGCGCAGAAGGCGTTCGCCCCCGGAAGGATCCCGTTCCCGCTGCTGCACGTCGATACCGGCATGAAGTTCCCGGAGATGTACGAGTTCCGCGATCGGTTCTGCGCGGAGATCGGGGCCGACCTGCGCATCTACAAGTTCGAGCAGGCAATCGCCGAGGGAGCGGACCCGTGGGACTGGGGGACGGTGAAGTGCTGCGCGGCGTTGAAGACCCAGGCGCTCCTGAACGCGCTGAAGGAGGGCGGATACGACGCCGCCTTCGGAGGGGCCCGGCGGGACGAGGAGAAGTCGCGCGCGAAGGAGCGGGTGTACTCCTTCCGAGACGTTCACGGCCAGTGGGACCCTAAGAACCAGCGCCCGGAGCTCTGGAACCTCTACAACGGCCGAATCCGCAAGGGAGAGAGCATCCGCGTCTTCCCCCTCTCGAACTGGACGGAGCTCGACGTCTGGCTCTACATCCATCTCGAGGAGATCCCGGTCGTGCCGATGTACTTCGCCGCGGAGAGAGACGTCGTGCTCCGGGAGGGACGGCTGATCCCGGTCTACGAGCGGACGCGCCTCAAGCCGGGAGAGGTCCCGGAGCGCACTCTGTGCCGCTTCCGCACGCTGGGATGCTACCCGTGCACCGGCGCGGTGCATTCGAGCGCGCGGACCGTGGCCGAGATCGTCGAGGAGATGATGGTCGTCCGCAACTCCGAGCGGATCACGCGCCTGATCGATCACGACCAGGACAGCTCGATGGAGCAGAAAAAGCGGGAGGGTTACTTCTGAGGCCCCCTCTTGCTCTTACTCCTACTCTTACTCTTACTCTTACTCTTACTCGAAAAAGCCCTTCACGAGCGCGAGTACGATTACGAGTAGGAGTACGAGTAAGAGTATGAGTAAGAGTATGAGTAGGATTCGGGAGTAGCACTCCGGGACGGCGGACGGAAAGAGTTTATGGCAACGATAACGGACTTACTGAAACAGGCGCGGGAAGCCGACCTCCTGCGATTCACGACCGCGGGCAGCGTGGACGACGGCAAGTCGACGCTGATCGGCCGCCTCCTCCATGACGCGAAGTCGATCTACGAAGACCACCTCGCCTCCCTCCACCGCGATTCGATCAGGGCCGGGCGCGAGGAGATCGACTTCGCGCTCCTCACGGACGGTCTGAAGGCGGAGCGCGAGCAGGGCATCACCATCGACGTCGCCTACCGACACTTCTCGACGCCCAAACGGCGCTTCATCATCGCCGATACGCCCGGGCACGAGCAGTACACGCGCAACATGGTCACCGGCGCGTCGACGGCGAACCTCGCCGTCATCCTCATCGATGCGACGAACGGCGTGCTCACTCAGTCGAAGCGCCACGGGTTCATCGCCTCGCTGCTGGGCATCCCGCACCTCGTGGTGGCGGTCAACAAGATGGACCTGGTCGGCTACTCCCAGGCGGTATATGACGGCATTGTTCAGGAATATACCGAATTCTCTACCAAGCTTGCACCGAAAGACCTGGTGTTCATCCCGATGAGCGCACTCAGGGGCGACAACGTCGTCGAGCGGAGCGCGAACATGCCGTGGTTCGAGGGCGCCCCTCTGATGAGCCATCTGGAGACCGTCCACATCGCCAGCGACTACAACCTGATCGACTTCCGCTTCCCCGTGCAGCTCGTCCTGCGTCCGCACGGCGGGTTTAGGGGCTACTGCGGATCGGTCGCGTCGGGCGTGGTCAGAGTCGGCGACGAGGTGATCGTGCTCTCGTCAGGGAAGTGCACACGCGTCTCCCGGGTGCTCGTCCACGGCGAGGACGTCGAATACGCCTTCGCCCCGCAGGCGGTCACCATCTGTCTGGAGGACGAGATCGACATCAGCCGGGGGGATATGCTCGCTCACCCCGCCAACGTTCCGTGGGTGGCGCACGAGCTCGAAGCGATACTGATCTGGATGCACGAGGAGCCGCTCGATCCATGCAAGCACTACCTTATCAAGCACACGACGAACACCGTCCGCGGGCGGCTGTCGGACCTGCAGTACCGGATCGACCCGAACACCCTCCACCGCGAGACGGTCGATACCCTCGGCCTGAACGACATCGGCCGGATCACGATGCAGCTCTTCAAGCCGATATTCTGCGACGAATACACGCGCAGCCGGCAGACGGGGAGCTTCGTGGTGATCGACCCGCAGACCAACTTCACCGTCGGCGCGGGGATGGTGATCGACCGCTCGCACAAGTACGACGTTGTCCGCCCGGGCGCTGAGGACAGGCCGGAGGAGCGAAACATCGTTCGGCACATCGGCCTCGTGGAATCGGAGGACCGGGCGCGGCTGCTCGGGCAGCGTCCGATCACTCTCTGGCTCACCGGCCTCAGCGGCTCGGGCAAGTCCACCCTCGCGTATGCGCTGGAGAAGCGTCTGATGGAGGAAGGGCACGCGTGCTTCGTGCTCGACGGCGACAACGTGAGGCACGGCCTCAACCGCGATCTCGGCTTCTCGCCCGACGACCGCGCGGAAAACATTCGGCGGGTCGCGGAGGTCGCCAAGCTCTTCAACGAGGCGGGCCTGATCGTCATCACCTCCTTCATCTCGCCGTACCGCAGGGACAGGCAGACGGCGCGCGAGACCATCGGGGACGACCGCTTCCTCGAAGTGTTCGTCGACGCGCCGCTGGCGATCTGCGAGGCGCGCGATCCGAAGGGGCTCTACCGAAAGGCGAGGGCCGGCGAGATCGCGGAGTTCACGGGGGTCTCTTCTCCGTATGAGCCGCCGGAAGCGCCGGAGCTCCATCTCGATGCGGCGGAACTCTCCGTGGATGAGATGGTTGCGGCGGTCCTTGCGCTCATCGAGGAGAGCGGCGTCATGAGCAGTGGGCGCTAGCAGCGGAAGTCCCACTGCCGGCAATGGAAGTTCCGCTGCTAGCAGTGGAACTTCGGCGGACTTCCGGGGAACCTTGCGGGGACTCCGTGGAACTTTCCCGGACGTCCGCGGAACTTCGCCGGAAGTCCGGCGAACTTCCACGGAAGGCGTTTTCAGATCGATACAGCCGCTCCGGCCCGCGCGATCAATCCGATTCCGAAAGGAGCAGATATGCACAGACGCTCAGCTCTTGCGCTCGTCATCCTGGCGGCGGCCCTGCTTCTCGCGCCCGCATCGTCCGCAGCCGAGCGAGACCTTGCGAGCGATACCTGGACCGCCACGGACGCGCTCGGACGCAAATTGCCCGGTTTCGAGGAATGCGGCCCGCCGAAGGACGGGAAGTTCGTCGGCGTCTTCTACTTCATCTGGCTCGGCCAACACTCGACGAGCGGCCCGTGGGATGTCACCAAGATCACCGCTGCGGATCCGAACGATCCCCAATGGGGGCCGGTGCATCACTTCCACCACTGGGGCGAGCCGGAACTCGGATACTACGTCTCCACGGACGAGTACGTCATCCGCTATCACGCGCGGATGCTCGCCAACGCCGGGATCGACGTCATCATCTTCGACGTGACGAACTCCTTCACGTACCCGAACGTCTACATGAAGCTCTGCGAGGTCTACGCGCAGATGCGCCGGGAGGGCTATCGCACGCCGCAGATCGGCTTCATCGCGCATTCCCACGAAACCCGGACCGTCGAGAAGCTCTACGACGATTTCTACTCGAAGGGACTCTACCGCGACCTCTGGTTCACGTGGCCCTCCGACGGCGCAGGGAGCCCGCTGAAGCCGCTCATCATGGCCGACCCGGAGAAGATGCCGCCGCACATCAGGGAGTTCTTCACCTTCCGCCATTCCTGGGCGTGGAGCGATCCGAACGGCTGGTTCGGCGACGGGAGGGATAAGTGGCCGTGGGTCGATCACTACCCGCAGTCGATCGGGTGGCACGAGAAGGGCGTCGCGGAATATGTCTCGGTGAGCGCGGCCCAGCATCCGATAACCAACATCGGCCGCAGTTTCCACGACGGGAAGCAGCCGGAGCCGGCGGACCGCCGTCCCGCGGAGGGGCTCTTCTTTGCCGAGCAGTGGAAGCGCGCTCTCGAGGTCGATCCGCAGTTTGTCTTCATCACCGGATGGAACGAGTGGGTCGCCCAGCGCTTCCTTGCCGACGGCGTACACAATATGATGACCGGCCGGAAGCTTGCGAAGGACGAGACGTTCTTCGTCGACCAGTACGACCAGGAGTACAGCCGCGACATCGAGCCGATGAAGGGCGGCCACACCGACAACTACTACTACCAGATGGTGGCCGGCATCCGCCGGTTCAAGGGCGTCCGCGAGCCTGAGAAGGCGTCCGGGCCGAGGACGATCAGGATCGACGGACGGTTCGCGGACTGGACGCTCGTGAAGCCGGAGTTCCGCGACTGGGAGGGCGACACGGAGCACCGCGACTCCCAGGGCTGGAACGACACGCTGAAGTACGTCAACAAGACCGGGCGTAACGACTTCGTGCGGCTGAAGGTGGCCTACGACGCGGAGAACGTCTACTTCTACGCCGAGACGAAGGACCCGATCACGCCGGACACCGATCCCAACTGGATGCTCCTCTACATCGACGCGGACTGCGACCCGAAGACCGGCTGGAACGGCTACGACTTCGTGGTGAACAGGGATGCGATTCACGCGGCGATGGTCGATCGAGCGGAGCTTTCCCTGGGACATGCGAAGAATGGGACGGATGTGACGTATAGGACGAGCGGGAACAGGATGGAGGTCAGCGTCTCTCGGGCGATCCTGGGCCTCCTCGGGAAGCCCGTCCGCCTCGACTTCCACTGGACGGACAATGCGCCGGCGACGGACGATATCGGCGTCTGGGCAAATTACGGCGACAGCGCGCCGGACCGCCGGTTCAACTATCACTTCGAAGGAAGGTAGCCGCAGTTGATTGCCAAGATGATGATTGCCGCCCTGCTCGCGCTGGCCGTCTCCGCATCGGCGACTCTGATGCCGGGGTTCGCGCGGAGCCCGTTCTTCCACGAGCAGGTGCGGATGGAGAAGGTGCCGTCGGGTATTCGGATGCTGACGAACCTCCCGCAGGTCATGCGCGCCGACCGCCCCACCCTCGTGGTCTTCTTCGCCACGCCGAACGGGAACACCATCGAGCAGACGATGGGCTGCGCTCCGGCGCCGGACCTCGACTGGCATTTCGACATCCAGCACGCAGCCGCTCAGGTGCGGGCGCTCCGGGAGCTCGACCGCACGAGGAACATCGTCCTCGTGTGCATGGAGGCGGAGGGGCTCAGTTGGCCTACGTGGAGGTCGAAGCACGATCAGAAGATCATCCGCGAGACCCTGGAGCGCGTGATGGGCGAGATGCCGGGCACGGAGGTCCGCGCGGTGCTCACCGGTCACTCTGGCGGGGGGAGCATGACCACGGGCTTCATCAACTCCTGCGATGAGATTCCCTCCTGGGTGGAGCGGATCGTCTACCTCGACTCGAACTACTCCTACTCCGACGAGGAGAGGCACGGCGACAAGCTCCTCGCATGGCTCAAGGGCGACCGGCGGCGGCTCGTGGTCATCGCGTATGACGACCGTGAGATCACGCTGGACGGGAAGAAAGTCGTCGGCCCGACCGGCGGGACTTACCGCGCCTCCCACCGCATGATCGACCGGTTCGCGAAGGACCTCACGATCGTCCGGAGCGAATGGGGCGAATTCGACAGATATGTCGCGGGCGACGGCGGGCGGATCACGCTCTTCATCCATCGAAACCCGGAGAACAAGATCCTTCACACGCGGCTCGTCGGCGAGATGAACGGACTCCTCTACGCTCTCACGCTCGGGACGGAGCACGAGACATCGTGGGGCAGGTTCGGCGGTCCGAGGGCCTACACCAGGTGGGTGCAGCCCTCACCGCTGTCGGTGGCGAGCATACCGAAGCGCCTCCGGACGGCTCGCGGCGGGACGGCCGTCATGGAGTCGGTGGCGGAGATGCCGCTCGACGCGAGGGAGGCGGCCCTGGTACGGGAGATCAAGCGCGGGAACTTGCCGGAGTTCATGCGGCGGTTCGTCACCATCAAGACCGAGGCGAAGGACACCAACGGCAAGGCGCGCTCGATCGTCTACCAGGTTATGCCCGATTACCTCTCCGTCGGCTCCGATGACGACTTCGTGCGCGTGCCGCTCACTCCGATGGCGGCGCAGAGGATCGCGGACGCCTTCGACTGCTCCCTGCCGACGAGGAAGATGGTCAACGACATCTACGCTCACTCGTCCGTGCGCCTGGATCCCCGTCCGCTGGGGGAGCCTCGGACGACGGTGGAGACGTTCATCCGGCACAACTCGATCATCGAGGGCCAGAGGGCCGGCAAGCGGCTCGGGGAGTTGGTCGCGGGGACGAAGAAGGACGTCGTGCTCACCAACCTGCCGCCCGACCGGACCGACCACGTGGCGATCTACGGGTGGCACAAGCTCGACGGTTCGCCGATCCAGCCGCTCACGACCGTGCACGTCAACTGGTACGTCGATTACAGCCACGGGATACGGCTGGTGAAGCGCACCGTGCTCGTCGACGGCAACCCGAGGGACATCCGCGACGTCCTCGCGGACCCGGTGCTCCATCCGCTGCTCAGCGATGAGGGAGTAGTGGCCGGTGGCGGGTAATCAGTGAGCGGTGAGCGGTGGCTGGTGGTCACCGATAGCCCAGCTCGGCCATGTCGTCCTTGAGGAAGTCGAAATCGACCCGACCCTCGGCGGTCTTCCATCTCCCGACGGCCTCGGGGCGGACCTCGATGCGGGCGAGCGGGAAGCCGAGGAACTCCTCCAGACGGGCGAGCGTGCGCTCCTGATCGAGCACGAAGTCCTCGAACCGCACGTCGATCGTGCGCGCGGGCACGGGGGTCGCCTTCACGATCTCGCGCTGGTACTTCCAACTGATCGCTCGGCGGAGGCGTTCGTCCTCCGTGTAGTCGTAGGGAACGCCGAAATCCGCCAGGTCGTCGGTCAGGTGCGCGCCGAGGATCGAGTCGCGCGGGTCGCGGGTCCAGTGGATGTAGTACGCCTCCGGGAACATCCGCACGATCCACGGGTAGATCAGCGTCGTCTCGGGGAGCTTCCAGCCTCTGTTCTCCGACTCGCTGCCCAGCACGGAGGACAGGTACGACTCGACGAGCCGGGTGAACTCAGGGTCGATGGGCATGGCGTGGAGCTTCGAGAAGTTCCAACGCAGGCCGCCGAGATGAACGACGTTCTTCGCCATCACCCGGCACGCCTCGTAGAGGTCCTCCGCGGGGACGAGGTCGTAGGAGCCGTTGAGCTGCGCTCCCATGTAGACTCCGCTCTCGGCGAGCGTTTGAGACATCGCACGGGTGCCGCCGTGTCCCCGACCGATAATCGTGATCAGCATTGGCAGGGAAACCTTTCTACGCTATTCGCTTTTCCATAATGACGCATTCGAACTCGATGCCCTGGGCGTTGCAGTGGATCTTCCGCTCCGTGACGGTGTATCCCATCGCCTCGTAGAACGGCACGGCATTGAGCGATCCGCGAAGGTGGAGCGTCTTCACACCGGCGGCGCGGGCGCGTTCCTCGGCGAAGCTCACCATCGCCGAGCCGACACCCCGGCGGGCGTATCGAGGATCGACGTAGACCATCTCGAGTTCACGAGTGTCGAGGTTCAGTTCGACGAATCCGACCACGGCCCCGTCGATCTCGGCAACATAGGTGTTCCCGCTCTCGATCCGCGAGCGGATCTGCTCGACGGAGAGTCCGCCGGACCACGAGGCCACCTGCACCTCGTTGTAGTGGTCCTTCGCCAGCTCGCGGATCGATGAGGCGAAAATCTCGCCTATCCGCTCCGCATCGTCCCTATCGGCCCGACGTATGGTCACCATCAGCCCTCTATCTCCACAATCCGTCCGGTGTTGAGCGACTCGATCGCGGCGTGGATGACGGTCTGCGCCACGAGTCCATCGGCGCCGGAGCCGTCGATCTCGTCCGGAGACGCGCCCTCCGACACCTGCCTGAGGAAGCAGTGGATGCGCTCCCGGAAGGTGTCGTTGAAGTCGCGGTAGCCCCCGAACACGGGATTGGTGTAGACCTGCTTGACCATCGTGCTCACGGGATAGAGCGTCGCCTCTCGCCACATGTCCTCGACGACGAATCGGCCGTCAACGCCGGCAACCTCGCAGCGCTCCATCGGATGGCCGCGTCCCACGTCATAGCTGCTCGTGAGGTGCCCCACCGCTCCGTTCCGGAACTGGAAGTTGAAGGAGGCAGTGGACCAGATGTTCCGGCCGGGCGACTTCATGGCGAAGCACTGCACGCGGGCGATATCCCCACAGAAATACCGCATCATGTCGATCGAGTGCGGGTTGAGCGCCTTCATGTGATAGTAAGGCGACTCGAACTCGCCGGGCTTGCCGATCCACAGGGCCATGTTGCAGAAGAGCAGGCTGCCCAACCTGCCCTCATCGAGCCACGACTTCGCAAGCCGGGCGGCCGGAGTGAAGCGGTGATTGAAGTCGATACCGAAGCATCGCTCCCTCGCCCGGGCGAAGCGCACCATCTCCAGCGCCTTGCCGAGGTCATTGCAGATCGGCTTCTCGCACAGGACGTGAGCGCCGGCCTCCAGGGCCTGGATCGTCGGCTCGAAGTGGTCGCTGCAGTATTCGTATCCGCCTGTGGTGATGCTGCACACGTCCGGGGAAAGGGCCGCCAGCATCTCCGGCGCGCTGAGGAACCAGGGCACGCCGAGCCGTTTCCCGGCGGCCTGCGCCCGCTCAGGGATGATGTCGCACACCCCGACCAGTTCGGCCAGTTCATCACTCTTGTAGATGTCGGCATGGAGGTTTCCGATCGGCCCCATGCCGATGACGGCAACTCGTAACATGGCTGGTTGTCAGTGATCGGTGATCGGTCTTGACTCTCCGCACCGATCGCTGATCATTCCTTCCTACAACGTCTTCTGTCCTCGCTGGGTCTGAAGCTCCTTCGCCTGCAGAGCCTGTGCGGCCTTCGGCGAACCGATATGCAGGGTGTCGTATGCCTGCTGGGAGCTCGTGAACGGAGCTCCGTGGCCGTGCCAGTTGAGGTTCGTATAGATCGGGTTCGTGCGCCCGGTCTCCTTCTCCCGCTTGGCGATCCACGCCTGCATCCGGGACTCGAGCATGGCCACGACCTCGGGCTCCTTGTCAGCGATGTTATGGTTTTCGCCAGGATCCTTGATCAGATTGTATAGCTCAACCTCCGGTTTGAAGTGGAAGTCAGGCTCCAGCGCGTGGATGAGCTTCCATTGCGGAGTACGCCAACCGTGCTTGCGCATCCACGTCGCCTCCGTGATGTAGAACTCGGGCTCCGGCTCGCGGAACTTGCCCTGCATCAGCGGGAGGAGGCTCCGTCCGTCGAACTTGATCCTGGTCTTGATGCCCATGAGCTCCAGCATCGTCGGCATGATGTCCTTCATCTGCACGATGTCCGAGAACCGCTGGCCCGGCTTGATCTTCCCAGGCCAGTAGAAGATCAGCGGGATGTGCAGCGTCTGGTCGTACATGCTGTGGTGGTCGAACCAGCACTCGTGGTCGTAGAGCGTCTCGCCGTGATCGGAGTCGATCACGATCAGCGTCTCCTCCTCGATGCCGAGGCTTCGGACGGTCTGGAAGATGTTGGCGATGCAGGCGTCCATATATGCGATCGCGCCGTCGTACTGAGCGATGATGTAGTCGCTGCTCGTGCATCCGGGCGGGAACCAGCTCGCGAAGTAGTCGCAGAACGGCTTGAACTCCATGACGGGCTCCAGCGACTTGTTGTTCGGGTCGAACTCATCACCGTCGAAGAAGATCCGCTCGAACGGCGACGGCGGGAGATACGGCGAGTGCGGGTCCATGTGGCGCAGGAAGAGGAAGAACGGCTTGTCCTCACCGGCGAGCCGCTTCAACTCCGGGATGGCAACCTTGTTGAGATTCTCAGCCTTGGGACTCCGGCCTTCCTCGATGGAGCCCCAGCCGGAGAAGTCCAGGTAGTTCTGGAAGCCGCGGGAGGCACAGTTGCCGCTGAAGCCCACGCAGGTGGTATTGTAGCCCTCATCGCCCAGAACCTCGGCAAGGGTCTTGAGGTGAGCGCCGAGCCCACCCTGGTGACGCAGCGCGACGACGTCCGTGCCGAAGACATCCATGCCGGTGAACATCGACGTGTAGCCCGGCGTCGTCGGGATCGACGGACTGAAGCACTGCTCGAATACGGCTCCCTGGGACGCAAGCTTGTCCATGTGCGGCGTCGTCAGCTTGGGGTAGCCGTAGAGGCTCATATGGTCGGCGCGCAGGCTGTCTATGCCAAACAATATCAGATTCGGTCTCTTCTTCATCTCAACTCCACTAGATCAGGGTTTGCTGCAGAGGTTCTTCCACGCCACTGTTCTACTTCATCGGCGGGATACCTCCCCTTCTCGGCCGAAAAATGAGCTACTTTGCGCGCTCGAGCAGATCGGTCTCGGTGATGCTGCCCGACGACGGATCGATCCGAAGGGTCTTGATCTCGAACGCACCAAGCGAGACGTCAAATGACATCCCGGCGAACGGCAGCGAGAGCGTGGTCGTCCGCGCCTTGCCGGTCGGTTCGAAGAGCCGGACGATGAGTCCCTTGCCCTCTTGTGCCTGCTTGACGGCGGATACCTGCACGACATCGTCGCTCAGGGTGATGAACGTCTTCGGCTTCTTACCGAATCCGGGCGGGAAGAACGAGAGCGCCATCGGCTTCTCGTTGTGGACGAGCGCCTCGCGGTCTATTCTCTCCAGCCGTTCCTCGGTCGGGCCGCCGTTGATCCAGAAGCGGTAGAACCGCTCGCCCTGATCGACGCGCGGGAGATATCTGTCCTGCGGGACGATCTTTCGTTCGCCGATCGGATGCCCGGAGTACGCCGGCGACCGGAGGAGCGTGATCCGCAGCCCATCCCCCGAGAAGTCGGAGCCGTAGACGCCGTCGTTGACGCACGTGAGCGCCTTCGATCCGTCAACCACCGCCACCCACTTCTGCGCGACCGCCTCGTCGCCGTTCGTGGGCAGGTCTCCTACTCCATACGCGACCTGGCCGAGATACCGCTCGCCCGCGACGGGGATCGAGAGCTTGAGGCACTTGTCCTTCTCGTTCCAGTGGACGCGCGTCCGAACCTCGATCTCCGTCCCGACCTTCGGCAGCAGGTACTGGTTGACCACCGCCGAGCGCCCGTACTCGAAGACCGCCTCGACGGTGGTTCTCACCGGTCCATCCTCGACGATGCGGACCGATGGCAGGACACCCTCCCGGACACCGGAGAACTCGGTGGCGTCCTCCGGGCTCATGAGGGTGAAGCGCCCGGCCTCGCTGCGGAAGCCGCGCACGGTCATCCCCCAGGAGTCCTCGTTGTCCAGCATCACGATCGGCTCGAAGGCGTTGGGCCGGATGTAGTCCACTCCGCCGACCGCGTACTTGTCGATGAAGCCGGTCCGGGTGTTGACGACCACTTCGATATCGTCCGTCTTGAAGACGAACGGCTCGTCCGAGGAGATGGAGGGCATCGTCGGGCGGTCGTCGACGCGCTCCAGTCGGCAGTCGAAACGGTTCATCGTGCTCGGGGCGAGATCGGCCAGGAAGACGACGCGCTTTCGCCAGTCGAGGTTGATGCTGCTGTCCTCCTTGATGTTCTGGCTCGGCACACGCTCGCCGTTGAGGTAGACCGGCGTGAGCGTGAACGAGTCGCTCCAGTTCTGGTCGGCGATCATGAACTCGCACTCGACCGGCGTCCTGATCGGGAAGGGATGCGGGTTGTAGACGAGGATGGGAATCTCCTCGGCGCTGCCGGTCCGTTCGCCGGCCGAGAGGGCGAAGAACGCTCGCGCCTTGACCCGCGCGATGATCTCCAGGCCGTGATCGAGCATCCGGAGACCTGCCTCCTCGACATTCTGAATCGACGAGCCGGGCAGGATGTCGTGGAACTCGCAGGTCGCCAGGTCGTACATCGCCGCCTTGAAGTCATCGGCGGGATACTCCATCAGCCCCTGCCACGACGCGGCGGAGACCATCTTCTCCGTGGCATACAGCTCGTTCTCGAGCAGGCGGTGCTTCTGCTTGATCCTGTTCTGCGACGTGTAGCATCCGACCGCCCACGGGTTGAGGTCCCGCATGACTCGCGGGAGGGTATCCTTCACATCCGCAAGCCGGGCGAAGTACGCCTCCGGGGTCGAGTGGAGGATCTCGAAGTCATCGCGCTCGCGGACCAGATCGTTCAGATCCTGCACGTCCTTGCGGCTGGGGCCGCCGCCGTGATCGCCGACTCCCCAGGCGATCAGTCCGAACGCCTTCCCGGCGCTCAACTCCAGCCGAGACTCGATCTTGGCGCGAGCGACGCCGAGGCCGGACCCATAGTCGAGCATGCGATGCCCCATGATCTCCGAGCCGTCGTAGCCGACCCAGACGAAGTCGTTGTCGGGCAGTTGGAGCCAGTCCTGCGATGGGCGGCAGAAGAGGTAGGAGTCATACCCGCTCTTGGCGAGAATCTGCACGAGACCGCGAGTGTGGCCGAAGGGATCGAAGTTGATCGCGGTCGTCGGCTCGACTCCGAACTTCTCGCGGAAGTAGGTCTTGCCGAGCAGCGCCTGACGGACGAACGACTCGCCGCAGGGCATATTGCAGTCCGGCTGGACGTGCCAACCGCCCATGATGTGCCACTTGCCGGCATGGACGAGCTTCTTGATGCGCTCGAACAGCGACGGCTCATACTCCTCGATCCACTGGTAGAGGAGCGACTCGTTGTGGTTGAAGACGTAGCCGTCGAACTGCTCGCAGAGGTCGGCGGCGGTGCGGAATGTCGAGACGGTCGCCGCCGCGCCTTCCTCCCACTCCCAGAGCCACATAGGGTCGATGTGGGCGTTCGATATCAGGTGAATGGTTGGCTTAGTCACAGGATGACCTTCCTTCCGCTATCTACAGACTCATAGCACGCCAGCACGAGTCGGAGCACATCTCGGCCTTCCTCGGCGGTGGCGATGGGTGGGCGCTTGCCGTGAAGGAACTCCGCGAGCGGCTCGGCGAGTCCGGCGATGCGCTCTCCCTGGCCGTTGATCTCCGGGAGGTCACTGATCGTCCACCGGCCGGCGCTGTCGTGCCACCACTTCAGTTGGGGCGCTCCCGCCGGACGGGCCTGATTGCTCGGTCCGTCACCGTAGTTGCCGATGATGACTCCATGCTCGCAAACGATCTCAAGGGTGTTTTCCCCGGCGACCGCCACGAATGAGCATGAGACCTCCGCCATCTTCCCATCAGGATAGCGAAAGAGGACGATGCCGTTGTCGTTCGGGATCTTCGGGTTGAGGAGCGTGCCCATCTCGGCGTAGACCGTCGAGGGCATGCCGAGGAGCCAGTAGATGAAGTCGATGGGATGGGCGGCATCATCGGCGAAGATGTCGCGGTTGAGTTCCGGCTTCACGTGCCACATCTGATCGAAGTTCTGCATCCATTGGGTCGCCAGGCAGTGACGCCGCCGGACCTGGAAGACCTTGCCGAACTCGCCTGAATCCAGGAGCGACTTCGCCTGGAGGTTGAACCGCTCGACGCGCATCTGCCATGCGAGGGTGAACGGGACGCCGGACTTCTTCACGGCATTCACGATCCGGTCGGCCTCGTCCATCTCGAGGGCAAGCGGCTTCTGGACGACAATTGCGTTCCCGGCCGATGCCGCCTGCTCGACTAGGTCCGCGTGCATGGAGGTTTCAGCCGCGATGACGACGGCATCAATATCCGGACGGCCGAGGAGCGCCTCGACGGACTCCATCCGCTCGCAGCCGAAGTTCGCGCAGTTGCTCTCCGACCGCGCCGCATCGTGATCCCATCCGGCGACGACTTTGACGCCGAGTTCCGGGCGCGCGTTCCACTGATTGCAGTACATGCCCACGTGGCCATGGGCGAAACCGAGTATCCCTATGCCAACTGTATCCGAACCCATGCTGGTGCTCCTATTGACGGAATGGAGTAGCGGAGCGTTGGAGTGATCGAGCCGACGACTCCGCCAGAATCAGCTGTTAACCGCATGACGTGGGAACTCCTGCGCTCTCATCGGAGGCCAAAGACAGATGGGCTGCCATTAGCCCTTTAGACGCCTGTTGAGGAAGAACCAGACGACTCCCAGCCCGACAACGGCCAACTCCAGTGCGATCGTCCGCCAGGGGAGGAAGAGCGCCAACACGGCGCAGGAGAACAGACCGGCGGCGGCCCAGCCTCGGTGGTAGCGCCTCATGCGGTCCGGGAGTCTGAGCGCCGAGTAGTTGGTGATCCCGTAGTAGATCAGCAGGCCGAAACTGCCCGCCTCCACGAGGCCCCGTAGCGGAAGAACCGCCGTGAAGGTCAGCACGGCCGCTCCCGTGACGAGCACCGCCCGATGGGGAGTGTGGCGCCTGGCGTGCACCGCCGAAAGCCAGAGAGGGAGATCGCTGTTGCGCGCCATAGCGAATACCATCCGAGAGATCCCCAACTGGTCGGTCAGAAACACCGTGAACGTGGCGATCAGGGCTCCGAGCGAGATGATGTAAACCGCCGCGCCTGAGCCGGTCACTCCCATCGCGGCGCTGAGCGGCGCATCCGAGTCCGCGATCCCCTCCCTGCCCACCAGCCCGAGCGCGACCAGCAGTGCGGCAACATACAATACGGTCGATATCCCGAGCGCCGTCAGGATGGCTTTCGGGATCGTCCGCTCTGGATCTCTGACCTCTTCGCCCAGCGTGGCGATGCGAGCGTAGCCGGTGTAGGCGAAAAACAGCAGAGCCGCCGCGCCCAGGATCTCCCTTGGGCCTTCTTCCACGAGGGGCGCGAGTCTCGACGCATCGAAGAAGAACGCTCCGTAGATGACGAAGAACAGGAGGATCGCCACTTTGGCTGCCACAAGGTACGTGTTCACAGCCGCCGAGTGACGTATCCCGAGGTAGTTCAGGCAGACGACCACCGCCCCGATTCCGACTGCGATCATTCTGGCGGGCACCTCAGGGACAATGTTGCCCAGGTAGGCGGCGAACGTCAATGCGATGGCCGAGTCGGCGGAGATCGCGGCGACGACAAATACCCATCCGGCGGTGAATCCGAGCCAGTCGCTTACCAACTCCCGGCCATAGACGTATGTTCCTCCCGACTCCGGATAAGCAGCGGCGAGTTGGGCGGAACTGAGGGAGTTGAAGAGCGCCACCAATCCGGCGACTATCATCGATACGAGCGCCAGCGAGCCGGCAACGCCCACTGCCGGCGCAATGGCGACGAACACGCCTGCGCCGATGATCGCTCCCAGACCGATCGCCGTGGCATCGATAAGCCCCAGACTGCGCTTCAGTCCAGCTTCCTCTTGCTCCATCAAACATCCTCCCTCGCCAGAACCGGGCTTAGTATACCCCGTCGCGACCAGGACAAAGGGATGCTCGGGACCAGCAGGATATCCGCTCCTCTTGACGAAAGGAATATCCACCAGTAGATGCGAGGAGTTCGACGCTGCTGAGAGTCCGTGCGCTGAGACAACCACGGAGTCACCCTCCGTCGCCGCGGACGATCCAGGACCGAGTTGGCGAAGGAGACATCGGTGGGTAGACTACATCAGGCGGCGTGCAGCTTCTCGTCGCCGAACCATGCACGTTGGGGAGATATTGATATGTTCACTAGTCGACGAGTCTGTCTGCCGATACTCATCATCTCCGTCATCATGGCTCTTGGTATCAGCGCCTGCCACGCGGTGGTCTACGTCAAGGCCGATGCGCCCGGTCCCACGCACGACGGCAACTCGTGGGCGACGCCTACATCACTGTTGCTCCGGGATATTTCATGCCTCAACTGCTGATGATGCCGCTACGGTCGCTGGTCGGTGGACCACTCGGCCTTCAGGGTGGGATTGCTGATGCGCCGGGTCTGAACAATATCGGCCTGCGGGCGCGCATTGTCGGCAAGGTCACATATGCGGGGACTGACACTTACTACATAGACGACGGCTACGGGGCATCCGACGGCTCGGGCCACACAGGGGTGAGAGTGAGGTCGCTCGGTTCCCGTGTACCGTCGGTCGATGAGCACGTGCGCGTGGACGGGATCATCTCCTGCGTCAAGGAGGGGGACATCATCCAGCGGCTGTTCCTCGCACAGGAAGTGCTCGGGCTACAGTAAGGCGGCTCATATCTCCCTGGCCGTCAGGATCGTTCATAGCCGCCGCACTCCGTGTATGGAGCGCGGCGGTCTCCATAGCTAGGATACTGGGTCAGCGCGCCCCGAGCGCCTTCAGACATGCGTTCAGATAGCCGTAGGACTCAGCCGCGATGATTGAGACCTCCGGGAGGCTCATCTCCCCTGCCCCGATGACTTCGAGGCAGACCGGGCCGTCGTAGCCGCCGTCGACCATGACCTTGCAGTAGGCCATCAGGTCGATATCACCTCGACCGCAGGCCTGGAGCGGCGGTGTGCCGGGCGACGGGCCCGGGCCCTTGCAGTCGCGGATGTGGATGTGCTTCGTCCGCGAGAGGACGGGCTTGAGCGCCTCAGCGGGATTCTCGCCCGCACGGTAGATGTGGCTCGGGTCCATGTCCACGCCGAACGCCGGGTTTGTGACCTTCTCGATCATGCGGAGGGTAGTCGGCGTGTTGTACACACAGGCGTTGACGTGCGCCTTGCAGCAGAGGGTGACGCCGAAGTCCGCCGCCCTCTCAGCCATCTTGATCATGAGGTCGGTCTGGCGGACGAAGTCTTCCTCGACGTCCGACTTCCCGCCGGGGCCGATGTTCACGACCGGGATGCCGATCTCCGCGCCGGCCTCGAACGCCTTCATCAGCCGATCCTCGTCGAGCGCGGCCTCCTCCATCGAGAGGAATGTCAGTTCATTGTCCGCGACGATCGCCTTCAGGTCGTTCGCCTGGGCTTTCCAGTTGTCGAGATCGAGATGCTCGCACATCCCCTTGATCGCCGAGATCTCGACGCCGTCGTATCCGGCGGCCTTGATGTACTTGCACGCGGTGGCGAAGTCGAAGCCACCGAAAAGGACGGAGTTTACGCCTAGGCTGATCATATGTTTCCTCCATGTTGAGAGTTGAGAGTTTAGGGTTGAGAGTTTAGACACTCGGAGGGTGCCCCTTGACGCTGACCACAGACCGCCGAAGTCCGGAAAGCATCCGGCAGATCTCGAGAGCCTGGGAGCGCATGGCTTTCAGTTCCTCATTCGCCAGGAACTCCTGCTGATATGCTATGTAGAGCATCGTGGCAACCTCGTTCACCGAACCGTACGCGATCTCAAAGAATCGCGCTTGCTCCTTCCCCGATGACCGCGATGACCCCTCAGCGATATTCGCAGCCACGGACACCGCCGCCCTCCTTGGCTGCATTGTGAGGCCGAACAGCCCAGCCTTGGGAAACGCCCGAGTTGCTCTGTAGACCTCTCGTGCAAAGAGGGTGGCCTTGCGCCACACCTCAAGCCGTTCGAAACCGAACCCCTCGCACTCAGGCTCACTCAACGCCGCCCCTCCAACCCCAGACTCTCAACCCTCAACCCTCAACTCTCAACCTTCAAGCCTCACCTACAGATCCACGATCCTATGCTCATTCCACGACGTGATCGCGGCCTCGATGATGCGCTGGACCTTCAGGCCGTCGAGGCCGGAGGCGTCGATCTGATCGTAGGGCGTCTTCGCCTCGATCTGGTCAACCCACTTGTTGATGCGGAACTGGAAGGTCTCGCTGAACGAGCGCATCCCGCCGAGGTAGGAGTAGGTCTCGTACTCGATTGAGCCGCGATTGTAGAAGGAAAGGTGCTCGCAGGCATCATCGATGACGATGCGTCCCTTCGAGCCGACGATCTCGCACTTCTCGAGGCCGTAGCTCCCACCGGCATCGTAGCTGCCCGTCAGGCATCCGACCGCGCCGCTCTCGAAGTAGAGGGCAATCTGCGCATTGGAGTAGCACTCACGGTTGTCACCCTTCTTTAGAAACGCCGCCACGCTCTTGACGTCGCCCATGAAGTAGCGAATGACGTCGAACGAGTGAGGATGCAGGGCGCGCAGGTGGAACCACGGCGTGTCCGACGGATTGTTGATCCACATGCGCATGTTGATCATGTACGGAGTGCCCAGACGACCATTCTCCATCCATTCCTTCGCGCGGAGGGCGGCGGGAGTGAACCGGTGGTTCAGGTTGATCGCGTAAGGGACCTTGTTCTTTGTCGCCAGCGCGACCATCTGCTCGGCTTCCTGAATGTTATTCGAGATCGGCTTCTCGCCGAGTGTAGGGATACCGGCTTCCAGTAGTTCCATCGTAGGCGTGAAGTGATCGCCGCCGTTCTCTTCACCCTTCGTGCACATGCTGCACGCATCGAGCTTGATGCCGCTCGCCAGCATCTCCTTTACGCTGTAGAACGCCTGACCACCGAATTTTGCGGCGCCGGCGTCAGCCTTTTCTTTGATGATGTCGCAGCAAGCGACGACCTCGCACTTCGGGTTGTTCTTGTAGCAGCCGGCGTGCGTGCTTCCGATGTTGCCCACGCCGACGATGCCGATCTTGAGAGCCATGATCGCTCCTCCTATCGCTAGAGTCGAAAGTGTAAAGTCGAAACAAGAAAGGGAAACACCCAGCTCTCGGGCGTAACCCTATGTCAGCATACCACGCGTATGACGGGATTTCCTTTGAGGAGATGGCGGAAATGGAGAGAAGTTGGCGGCCCTATCCCTGCTCGGCGATCTTCTTCCTCAGGCGCTCGGCGTTCAGAGGAGCCGCGGGGTCATCCGGGCACTCCTTCACGATGGCCTCCCATTGAGCGAGGCACTCCTCGAGCTTTCCGAGCTTCTCGAGGCAATGGGCGTATGGACGGCGGATGAGGTGATCGCCGCCAAGCTCCACACCCTTGCGAAGCGGCTCAAGGGCGAGCTCACAGCGCTTCGTCGTCGTGTAGTGTTGGCCGAGCGCGCCCCAGGTGTCAGGGCTGTCGGGGACGGCGTCGATCCCGCGACGGAGGGTCTTGATCGCTGCAGCGTCATCGCCCCCACTCCACTGGAGCCACGCGATCAGGGAGTATCCCTCCGTGTACGTCGGATCGAAGAAGAGCGCGGCCTCCTGACAGCGGATGGTCTGACTGAAGTCGCCTCTGTGCCACCACTGATCCGACTCGGCGATGAAAACATCCACAACCAGCGCCCAGAGTTCGTCGGCTGTCGGCTCATACCCCTCTTCCAGCGGCGGCTGCCACTGTCCGGTGGGAACGGCATGGCGGGTCTTCAGCGCATCACGTATCGCTTTGTCCACCATCGGAATGCCGGTCGAGGAGTTTCTCTTCAGGACGGCAGTCGCCCGTGGAGTGTTCATGTACCAGAGGGCGTAGACAGCGTAGTACCGCATCCAGTCCGGATCGAACTTGAGGACTGTCTCACAGACGTGGATCCCTCTCTCGTCGCCGAGGAATCCGAGCCCGAGACCGGCGCTTACTCGCACTGACCGTTGGGGGTGTCTGAGCAGGGAAGCGATCCGGTCTGCGAAGTCACGCTCCGCCAGCATTCCGAGGAGAAACGCCGCTCGCGCGCACTCGGATGCGTCATCGGACTTCAGAAGTCGGTCCAGGAGCGGCGTGAAGTCCCTGTTGCCGAGCAGAGGCCGGACCGGTGCCCACGCCGGACGCGTCTGATCAGCAGGGCCGAGCAACCGTGAGGTGTGGTGCTCTCCCGTGCTGCTGATCTCCGCCAGGGCGCATGACTCCGCTACCACGATGAGCGAGACTACAGCCAGTATCCTTCGGACCATGGTTGCACTCTTGTTCTACCCGCGTTCGTGCCATCCCTTCACGCATGCCCACTGATGCGCCACGAGGTCCGCTCACAATCCGTTCACTTCTGTGTTGATTATGGTTCTCCGCCGTAGTACAATGTCGAGTCTTACACACTCTGTCTTCGTTATCGGGAGAGAATCGAATGCATATCCAAGACCTGGGCGGCGAGTGGGAAGTGAGCTGCCACGAATGCGACGACTGGTTCCCGGCTGCGGTTCCGGGGACCACACACACCGACCTCAGGAACGCCGGCCGCATTCCCGACCCCTTTGCTGAGGACAACGAGCACAGACTCCAGTGGATCGGCGAGACCGACTGGATATACCGCCGCGCCTTCGACGCCGACGAGGCGCTCTTCGAGCACGACAAGGTCTACCTGGAATGCGACGGGCTCGACACGCTGGCGGAGGTGAAGCTAAACGGCGAACCGATAGCGCTCACCGACAACATGTTCCGCCGCTATCGGATCGACGTCACCGGCAGACTCTTCCGAGGCCGCAACGTCATCGAGATTCTCTTCATGTCGCCGGTGAACTACACCTGCCCACTCGTCGGAGGCTCGGACTTGTGCATCTGTCCGAGCGTGAGCCTCCCTGGATCGCCCTACGTTCGCAAGGCGGCGTACCACTGGGGCTGGGACTGGGGTCCATCCCTGGTGACTGCCGGCATCTGGCGGCCGATCCGGCTCGTCGGATATTCGGGCGCAAGGATCGAGGACGTCCACATCCGGCAGCGCCATTCGGCGAACAGCGTGACCGTGACGGCTGACATACGGTTTAGTGACGTGACAACCGACGAGCCGATCTCCATCCGAGGCAGGCTGATCTCTCCCAGCGGTGAGGTGATCGAGCAGATAGGCGGCTCGCGGATCGAGTTCGTCGTGGAGAAGCCGAAGCTTTGGTGGCCGAATGGGTATGGCGAGCAGCCGATATATGAACTGCAGGTGGCGCTGCTTGCGAGCGGCTCTTCCCCCTCACTCCTTGATGGAGAGGCGGCCCTCCAGGTAGTCAGCCGGCGCATCGGATTGCGGACGATCGAACTCGTGCAGGAGCCGGATCAGTGGGGCAAGACTTTCTACTTCAGAGTCAACGGCGTGCCGATCTTCGCCAAGGGAGCCAACTGGATACCCGCGCATCAATTCGCCCCGGAGATCACGGATGAGTGGTATCGCGACCTGATCGAGAGCGCCGCTCACGCGCACATGAACATGCTTCGAGTCTGGGGCGGCGGCTACTACGAGGATGACCGCTTCTACGATCTATGCGACGAGTACGGGATACTCGTCTGGCAGGACTTCATGTTCTCCTGCGCACACTATCCTTCGCACTCGACGCTCCTTGCGGACATCAGCATGGAGGTCGCGGACAACATCCGTCGCATACGGCATCATCCGTCCCTCGCACTGTGGTGTGGGAACAATGAGATGGAATGGGGAGTCTGCGACTGGTGGCCGGAGGACAAGGAAGCGAGGCAGAAGGAGTACGCCAGGATCTTCCACGACCTGATCCCGAAGCTGGTCGCCGAGCACGACCCGGATACCGAGTACTGGCCGAGTTCGCCGGCCTCGACGACACCGTTCGCCTGCCCGAACTGCGAGACGGAGGGCGACGGGCACTACTGGGATGTCTGGCACGGGCGGATGCCGTTCACGGCCTATCGGGACCACCACTTCCGGTTCATGAGCGAGTTCGGCTTCCAGTCGCTACCGTCGATGCATTCGGTGAAGACATTCGCGGAGGAAAAGGACTGGAACATGACGTCGCACGTGATGGAATGCCACCAGAAGAACCCGGCGGGGAATGGGCTGATTCTCCACTACATGGCGGAGACGTTCCGGTTCCCGAAGGACTTCCCGATGACCGTCTATGTCGCGCAGATCCTGCAGGCTGAGGCGATCCGGTACGGAGTCGAGCACTGGCGCAGATATCGGAACGATTTCCGATGCATGGGCACGCTCTACTGGCAGCTCAACGATTGCTGGCCGGTCGCAAGCTGGTCGAGCATCGAGTTCAACCGCCACTGGAAGGCGCTGCAATACTACGCAAGGCGGTTCTTCGCGCCGGTGCTCCTATCCGCTCAGGATGAAGACGCCTCGGTAAAGCTGCACGTCACGAATGACCGAATGCAGCCGTTTCGTGGTACGGTACTGTGGTCGCTGGAGACGCTAGACGGCATGCCGTTGGACGAGGCGGCGACGACGGTGGAGGTCGCGGGCGGATCGAGCGCATGCGTGGCGGACCTCGACTTCGCAGAGCATCTCGACATGGACTCGAAGCGCAGCCTTGTGTTCGTCTACGAGCTCCGGGAGGACGACTCCCTCGTGAGCCGGGCAATGATCCCCTTCGCGCCGAGCAAGCACATGGAACTCCCGCAGCCGGGGATCTCGACGACCGTGACCGAGGTCGGAGGCGAGGTAGTGATCCAGGTCTCCGCCGAGAAGGCTGCTCGGTTCGTGATGCTCGACATGGAATCGCACGATCTGCGGTTCAGCGACAACTTCTTTGACATCCCCGCCGGTCGGAGC
>Ga0208826_1000036_pt1 | contig 164476 bp, 161 predicted proteins | sample AD_UKC115_MetaG_FD_184451 | JGI IMG/M metagenome (GOLD analysis project Ga0208826, IMG submission 184451) | Active sludge microbial communities of municipal wastewater-treating anaerobic digesters from Hong Kong - AD_UKC115_MetaG (SPAdes)... | ecosystem: Engineered > Bioreactor > Anaerobic >...
CCTCCCACAGCCGGCTGAGCCCCATGGTGAAGCTGGCCCGGACGTTCCGGGAACAGAAGTCCGCGATTCTCCGGTGGTTTTCGACCCGACTCTCCAACGGCCTTCTGGAGGGGCTGAACAGCCTGTTCCAGGCGGCAAGGGCAAAAGCCCGGGGATATCGAAGCCTCAGGTACGGCATCCTGGCCTTTTACCTCGTCGGAGGTCGTTTTGAATTCCAGTTACCAAAGTTCTATGCCGTCACCCACACAAAATAGCGAAGAACCTTTTTTGTTTTGGCGGCGCATCCCTTCCACACAATCACGATGGAACCGAGACATCCTGCATTGCGCGCCGTCTCGTTCGGAATCTGCAAGGAAAGGCAAGGAAAAAACGCATGGGGAACAAGCTGGTTTACGTCAGCGGAGCGCCCTTCTGGTTCACGCCGGAAGGCCGTTTCGAAGCGGCGGAGCAGAGCAACGGGCTGTTCGTCGAACGGGTGCTGCTCCGCACGGAACGCGGACTGCGCGAGATCGTCAACGGCAAGATCGTTCGATAGAGCGCGGAACGCAATGGAGAGAAGCCGGTGAACCGGCTTCGAACTGACAGATGAAGAGGACCTCCCTGGATGGGGAGGTCCTCTTTTTTGTTGGATAGCGTAATGTGAAAATGAAGAAAGGAGATCAAATATCTTGAAAGAAGACTCACCTCAGCAAAGGCAAGCTTCCCGTTAGCCGGTTCACAGTCTTCCTGTCTCCGCAAAGGGCTAGGCCGAAATAATTTTGGCCAGCCTCCGTGACCTTCGAGACCTTTTCCTTGTACTCCTCGTAGGTTTTGCAGCTTTGCGCGACGTCGCTAAAATCCACGACAAGGGTCTTGCCTGGGTCACTCTCGAAAAGCTTTTCCCTTAATTCCCGCAATTTTGCACCGCTGGTTTTCAAGACGGGAATCGGGACGGTTATGATGCCGGTGTGCTCCCTGCTGGAACCGTCCAGCACATTTTCCCCCACGAGCTCTGGGAGCCTCTTCCCGATCGTAACGCCCAACACGGCGGCTGTGTTTGCCAGGATGCCGAGAGGGAGGGTTTCATCCACGACGATCACGCACTTTGTGGTCCCTTCAGTCATTAGCCTTGCGCTCCTTTCTCATGAAAAACCTCAGCATACTGCTTGGGGGTCAAGCCAATAATCTTTTTAAAAAAATTGCTGAAATGACTTTGGTCTGAAAAGCCCACCTGGAGGGCCGTTTCCAGCAATGGGGTCCCGTTTTCGAGAAGATGTCTCGCAGCTTCAATCCGGGCCGTTAGAAGGTAGGAATAGGGGGTAATCCCCTTTTCTCTTGCGAAGGCACGGAGAAACGGATACTTCTTCAGGCCGGACACTTGTCCCAGGTCGTCCAGCGTGATGCGTAGCGCATAATTTTTTTCGATGTAATCGCAGGCAAGCCGGATTTTCTCACTCGTTTGCGACCCCGAACCGCACTCTTCCGGGAGAGCATATTCATGGATCAGCTGATCCAGAAGGAGCAGGAACGCTTCTTCTTTTGCAAGCGGGCAAAAACCTTCCATAACCATCGAGTGCAAGTCTCGAACTTGCGTGAAAAGCTCGCTTTGGTGCGCGATTGGCGGAAAGAAGCGGGGAAGCCTCTGCATTCCGTCGATCTCGAGAATCGCAAGCTTCATCGTTTCCATGGGGATATTGAATCCGCGGTAGTCCATTAGCTGCTCGCCTGCATGCCTGCACGTGTGGCTGTCCTTGGGGTTCAGGAGAACAAGATCATTTCTCTCGACATGGAATACGGTCCCATTGATGTCGACACGACGCCTCCCGCTTTCCATAAACCCTACGGTGTAATGCTCATGGAAATGGTTGGGGAATTCCTGCACCACACCCTGGAAACGATAGGCTTCTATTTTCAGGTCGTTGTCGTAGGCAATTTCGCGGATCTCTTTCTCCATGAAAGGCTCCTCTCTTCAGAGAAGACTAGCGTAACAGGAAGTGGATTTCTTGAAAGATATTGCAGGAAGACCTCCGTCTAAAACAAGAATGGGGGGAGAAAACATTCTAATGGGTCCATAATCCGCACGGAAAGCAATGGAGAGAAGCCGGAACAGACGGCTTCGAATTGACAAATGAAGAGGACCTCCCTGGATGTGAAGGCAATATCGGGAACTGCCTATTTGACCCGTTTTTCGGGTTTTTCAACGGCGACCCAAATTTCGCTTTCATAGTCGGGAGACGAAAGGTCTCCTTCCGGGTAAGCTTCGACCGGGTAAGCTTCGAAATCGATCTCGTTCTTTGGCACGTAATCCGAGGTCGGGAAAAACTCGGTGTAGATTCTGTGCCAGAGATCCTGGATAGCGCCCGGTATGGCTCCCTTGCATTTGAAAATTGCCCAGGTCCTTGAGGGAATCTCGTTGACACGGAAGCCTTCGGGAACCGGGATTTTGCCGTTGTAACCGGATGCTATCGAATACGTGAATTCCGTTGGGTTCTCTTCTCCATAATAAATGCCAAGTATTCGGCCTTCAAACTCCGATCCGCTGCAGAAGCCGCAAAGTGTTCCAATCGACCCGTCGGTTCTCGATCGTTCCCAGAATTTCGGGATTTCCTGCAGGTGCGAGTCGTCTTTTGTTGAGAAAAAAGCGACTTTTTCGATGACCTTGAAGGCTTCTTTTTCTTCGATCCTGTAATCCATGGCAAGCCCGCCCTTCATGACTAGTCTTACGGAAAGCTTTGAAAGCAACTTGAGAGATGCGCCGGGGGTTTTCGCCTGTGATGGTGGTATGCCGTGAAATTTTACGAAAGCCCGGCTGAAACTTTCCGGGTTTTCGTAACCATATTTCAAGGCCGCGTCGATAACCTTGATTTCAGATGCAGCGAGTTCCATTCCAGCAAGTGTGAGCCTCCGGGCGCGGATGTATTCGCCGAGGGTACAGGCGCAAAGAATCCTGAAAACACGTTGGAAATGGAAGCTCGAAGAGGACGCCTGTTTTGCGATTTCCTCGTAATCAAGATCTTGCGTGATGTTATCTTCAATGTAATCGATTGCGTGTTGTATCCTGGCGATCCAGTTCAAGCCGTTTCGCTCCCTTCCGCTACGATTGTTATAGAATATACTGCTCCTGATTTCCTGACTTTTTGTGCGGACAGATGAAGGGCCTCCGTGGATGGGGAGGTCCTCTTTTGTGTTGGGGGAGTGGGGATAGGAGCAGCCGAGTGCTGTTTTTTCACAGGTCAAGCCGTCTAGAAAGAAATCTAATCTATGAAAAGATGGAAAGGCCTGCCTGTCACCATATCAAGGGCTCCCATCGTATCTTTTCTCCCTCCTGGAGAACTCTAGCCTATGAACATCCATGTGCTGGGGTTTATAATCAAAGCAGCGTTTCTGGTTAAATAAATGTTTTGAGGTGAGGCTATGGCCACCGTTCCTGACATGCAAATTCTGCAAAATTGTCTGGACAAGCTCCTCGAACGACTGAAAGTCACCTTGGATTTTTCGACTCCGCCTGTTTCCGAAGAGTATGCCTATCAAAGCCTGCCCCTATGCGTCCTCGACGCAATCTTCTCGATCAACGCCAAGTACGAGTCCACAAGGAAGGTCGTTATCCGCTACTGCGACCATTACGGACTGCAGAGGGTCCGTCAGGATCCGGCCATCCTTCCTCCCATCGAGGACCAGGAATCGCTTTCTGCCTTCATTGGAAAAATCAACGCTCTCGGTGTCGAAGAGTTTGCGAAAACCGTACTGGCCAACAGGCAACGAACCTCTACCAGGAAAGGAATCTTGAAATCCGAGGCCGTCCTTCGGTTTGCCCAGGTGTTGCAAGCCCACAAGGTCGAGTATTTGCAGGATGTCGCAACCATTCAGGGTAACAAATCCTTCGAGAAAGCCATCAAGGAAATTCCTGGGCAGGGTTCGGGGATCACGATCCGGTATTTCTACATGCTGGCGGGCTCCGATGACTTCGTGAAGCCCGACCGGATGATCCTCGGGTTCCTGAAGGAGCAGACAGGGCGATCATGCAATCCTGACCAGGCCCAGGAGCTACTCAGCAGGGCCGCAAATGCCTTGAGGAACGAGTATCCGTACATGACTCCCAAGCTGCTCGACAACCTCATCTGGATGTATTTGCGAGAGAAAGGGCGGAAAGAATCGAGAAAGGCAGGGACGTCAAAGGTGGAATACGCGAGCAAACAGGACCTCGATATGCTGAAGAAGTTGATAGTCGAGTTCAAGAGTGAGCTTGATGTCCTTGGTGTGAAGGTTGACGAGTTGGAGGTCCGCCAATCCTTGTTGACAGAGGTACCAGGCCTTGTTAGGCGAGATATTCCACCTGCTGCCGAGTCCGGCGGGAAATCGCATGATGTCTTTATATCCCATGCTTCAGAAGACAAGGATGAAATTGTGAGACCTCTAGCGAATGCCCTGGTCGCTAGGGGCTTAGATGTCTGGTACGATGAATTTTCTTTAAGGATTGGAGATAGCCTAAGGGGGAAGATTGACCAAGGACTTGCAAGAAGTCGGATTGGATTGGTAGTACTTTCCCCTTCTTTCCTTTCGAAAGGCTGGCCCCAATATGAACTTGAGGGGATCGTAACTAGAGCAGTTTCGGGAGAGCAGGTCCTACTGCCTATTTGGCATAACCTTACAAAACAGCAGGTGATTGACTTCAGCCCATCATTGGCAGACAAGGTTGCGAGAAGTACTGCAACTAGCACGGTGGAAGAAATCGCCGATGAAATTGCCGGGGTGCTTCGTCATATCAATAACCAAGTTCGTACCCGATCTGATTAGAGAGGAGAGATTCTCTCCTTTTCCCGGAGGTGATGGCGATGGACGTTAGAGCGAAGGTTTCCCACTCAGAGAATCCTCCTCCAGAGCCCCAATATTGGGCGTTTTGTGCAAATCCCAAAAAGTACAGGGTAAGGGAGGCTGTCTATGAGCTTAAACACGGCCATTGGATAAGCGACAGAAGCGCTGTGCGTAAGGGGGATTTCGCCGTTATCTGGCAAAGCCTGGACAAACAAGGGAAACGAGGGATCGTGGCCTTTGCAGAAATTCTTTCCGATCCGGAGCTGCTCGAGGACCACGAAGACCTGTACTGGGTCAAACAAGACGATTTGCAGGAGAAGAAACCTCGTGTGGCGGTCAAGTTTCACCTCTCGCCCCGCTTGCCCTTGTGGGTAGACGACAGCTCTGTCGGAGATTTCCTCCGCTCTCTTAACGTGGCGAGATCAACAGGAGGTACCGTCTTTCGCGTTACTCCCGAACAATGGGAAAAATTGCTGGAGCTATCGGGTCTGAGAGAATCTTCCCTTTTTGGCCGGGAAAGGCCTAGGCCTGCCCAGGAGGAGGCGGTAACGTTAGAGGAACTTCGCGATAAAGCTTTGGAGAAGGCGAGTCCGCAGGCGACACTTGAGGAGAGGCTGAGAAATTACTACAAGAGAAGCGATTGCATTCGCCTTTACGCCCTAAAAAGGGCTGGGGGTAGATGCGAAGGGTGCGGAGAGAATGCCCCTTTCATGGGGAAAAGCGGGACTCCCTACCTGGAGGTGCACCATTTAAGATCGCTTTGGGATGAAGGCCCTGATGTCCCGGAAAATGTCATTGCCCTTTGTCCAACCTGCCATAGTCGGGTACACAATGGAATTGATGGGCAGGAATACAACAGACGATTGATCGAATTGGCATCGGATCTATCTACCTGGAAAAGCTAGAAAGATTGTTTCTGTTAACAAACAAGTGGATCCTATTAATAAAAATAGAAAAGACTGCTATCCGATGGGTGCATGATTATACTCTAACTGAGGGAAGCCTTTCCTTATTTTTTTACGGGTTTGTAAATGCTTAAATGATTGGTTGAAGGTTACCTAGCTTGGCATAATTCCAATCATATAGATCGAGCATCTCAGCCATATCATGCTTGATGATTCTAGGAGGTGATGCCGATGGAGAAGAAATCCGAGGTATTCAACGATCTGCTTGGTGAAGCGGGAATTTCTCCCAAGGATGTCTTGCTGCTTAGACATGCGCCGACGAAAGAGAAAACACTGCGGAAACGTCTCAAATGGCTTGCCTCGGAGAAGCCAGAGGTGTTCAACGCCTATCAACAAACCCAGAATGACAGGGTCCAAAAAATGATGGAAAAGAAATCGAGTTCCGGATACATAGCCTCCTTTATTGGGCATGAACCTGGTAAAGCATTATTCGTGGGTATCTATTCCATTAAGGGGGCTGAAAAATTGGCTCCGATGGATTGCTTACTAAAACCTGCTTATAGGGAGTTGGAACGTTTTGCGGAGAAAGGACTGGCAGCCGAGGATACGAGGGAATCCCTTCTATGGTTTGATCTCTCCCTCACGGATCATCATTGCTCCTTGAAAGGGAAGCTGATAATTGCTTGGCCGGGAGAAAAGGCGTGGTGTAGGCATGCAGAAAGCAACGTCCTTGAAATACTAGATATTCTCTACGAGAGTGCACTTGATTCTGTGATGCCTGAATAAAGATTCTTCGCTATTTGGTGTGGGTGACGGCATAGAACCTTGGTAACTGCGATTCAAAACGACCTCCGACGAGGTAAAAGGCCAGGATGCCGTATCTGAGGCTTCGTTAGCCCCGGGCTTTTGCCCTTGCCGCCTGGAACAGGCTGTTCAGCCCCTCCAGAAGGCCGTTGGAGAGTCGGGTCGAAAACCACCGGAGAATCGCGGACTTCTGTTCCCGAAACGTCCGGGCCAGCTTCACCATGGGGCTCAGCCGGCTGTGGGAGGCCCAGTGGAGCCACTGCTTCAGGTTCACTTCCGTTTCCTTCGGTCTCATGGAAAACAGGTCCCTGAAACTCTCCTTCAGGGCATTGGGCCGGCCCATCCCGGCATAGGCGGGAAATCCAGCAGAGCCTTCAGATGGGTTCGTTCCCTGACGCTCAGGGTCTCCCGGTTCTTCAGCCAGAGGAAACGGGTCTGTTTCAGCCCCTTGACGCTCTTCTGCTCTCCGCCTGACGACGTCCACGGCGTCGTTCACCAGATTCACCAGGTGGAAACGGTCTGCCGTCACCGCGGCGTGGAGAAAATGTTCCCGGATTCCCTGGACATAGGCCCCCGAAAGGTCGCAGGAAAAGTGCCGCACTGAGCTCGGGTTCCCGTTATGGGTTCTCAAGAAGTCCAGAAAGCCCTTCAAGGTGTCTTTCTGCCGGGTGGGAGAGACAAAAACCCACCGCTTCGATTCGAGATCCATGAAAACCGTCAGGTACCGCTGGCGCCGTTTCCAGCTCCTCTCGTCGATGCCCACACTTGCCCGGCTTCCAGATCGGCTTCGATGCGTGTCAAAGTCCAAGGATCCTTAAGACCTCACAGGGCTTCCATGACGGCCTTGATTTCGTCCACGGGATGAGCTTCCCCTCTTGGGAAGGTGAACTACATCCCCAGATTCCCAGCTTTCAGGAACGAGTATAGGGGCTACTCACCCCTACAAAATAGCGTAGACCCCTAAAACGAAAACCCCCGCTTTTTCAGCGGGGGTAGGGCAACAACCTGAAACTCGATCCGAAAGGGAACCCGACTAAGGAAGGCTTTATTTGCCGTAGGCGTCCTTCGGGTTCCATTCCTTCCACACGTTCCCTACAAGGTCTTCCCCAGGATGAAGGACTTTTCCGCCTGGAGTCCACCCTGAAGGCGTTACTTCCTTGCCCTGGGTTTTTCGGACATGCTGGAAAGCCTTGATTTGCCGGATCGTTTCGTCGACGTTGCGCCCCACGGGCGGAGTCAAGATTTCCATCCCCTGGATAACACCGTCGGGGTCGATGATGAAGCGGCCTCGGAAATCCACTCCTGCCGCCTCATTATAAACACCGTAAACCTTTCCGATTGTGCCGCCCGGATCCGAGGCCATCGGGAAAGGGACTCCTCCCTCGACCATCTTCGAGAGTTCTACGTCGTTCCAAACCTTGTGGACAAATTGGCTGTCCACACTCATCGAAATGACGTCTACGCCCAGTTCCTGGAATTCCTGGAATCGGTCGGCGACCGCCGACACTTCGGTCGCTCAGACGAACGTGAAATCACCGGGGTAGAAACAGAGAACAACCCATTTCCCCAGATGGTCGGATAGCTTGACCGTCGTGAATTTCCCCTTCAGGTAGGCCGGAGCGGTAAAGTCAGGGGCTTTCATCGCGACCGTTACACCCATCCTCGTGACCTCCTTTTTCACTTCTGCAGGTGTTGCCGACGCTTCTTCCGGAACACTCACCGTAGGCGCAGGGACGGTGCATTTGACCGGTTGCTCAGGCAATGCGATCACTCCTTTCCGATCAGAAAGACACTGAAAATAATAATCATTATATTAACATAGATGTCAAGGCGGCGCGTTGCCTTACGAAAATTCCAGACGAAGTGGAGAAACACCGGCAGGGTGCCCGGGGCAGAAAGCCCTACGACGTTCCAAGCTCCTTGGGCGAGGCTGCTAAAGCTCCAGGAGCAGGAAAAAGCCGCTGCCTGTGAAGCTCTTCGCGAAACCTTTACCGGCCTGAACTCGGTGGAGCCAAGGCGCAGACTGGATGCGAAGACTCTGTCTGAACCGGGAAAGGCCGTCGCCGAAAAACGAAAGCAGGGATCCCCGCAAAAGACCCCTGCTCTCGTTTAGATTCTTACATGAGGCAACGAGCGGCCTACATTTAGATTCTTTGGCGAGGCAACATGAGAGGGGCGAGCGTTTTCCGCCCGCCCCTCCATGCCCTATTCGGCAGGACAGATGGCAAAACAGCGAGCCGGGAAACCGGTGCCGCCCTTAAGCTTCGGGAAGGTGCAGAAGATCACGGCACCGACCGGCGGAAGCTTGTCGAGGTTGCACAGGAGTTCGATCTGAATCTTGTCCTGCTTCAGGATGTAGTCCTCGGCAGCGAACCCGATCTGGGCCTGGCGGCAGGCTGGATCGCTGTCGGGCGTTTCATGCCCCATGGCCCCGATCTTCCGCTCCGCACAGAGCCACTTCACGGTTTCGAGATCCCAACCCGGGTAATGGGCGCACCCTTCCTGGTCCTTGTTGTCGAACTCCGCTGCCGGACGCTTGTACCAGTCCGAACGCAAAGCGACGAACGCCCCTTCGGGGATTTTGCCGTAGGTTTCCTCCCACTCGAGCACGTCGTCGATCGTGAGGGCGTAGTCGTTGTCCGCTGCACACTTGGCGGACACGTCGATGACACAGAGCGGGTAGGCAAACTCGTCCACCCGGATCTCGCTTTGAGTTCTGCCGTTCGCATCGAAGTGAGACGGGACGTCCACGTGCGTTCCGTACTGGCCGGGAAGCGTGTACTCGAAAACTTTCATCGGGGCCTGGTCGAAATCGAAGAGGACCCTGATACCGAGTGGCTGGAAGCCGTACCAGTGGGGGGTCTCCGGGGAAAGTTCGTGGGTCAGGTCCACCCACTTGTACTTGGGCGTCTTCCATTCCGCGAGAACCTTCCAGAGCGTCAAGTCCGCCATAATAACACCTCCTAATCGAAGTGATACGCCTTGTCGAAGGCGTCCTTTGTCGCTTCATAGATGCGTCCGGCCTGTGCCGCATCCCCTATGGGGATCACGCGTCCGCAGGCAGTCTCGAAGGCCTCGGCGAGAGCCGGGTTCGGAGCCGTGCCCAGGGATAGGACCACGTGGTCGACTTGCACTTCTGCCTGCGTTCCGTCTGCCTTCTCCATCCGGATGGATCCGGGAAGGATCTCCACGAGCCTGTGCCCGGGAAGCAGTTCCGGTTCGAAGGCCATGATCCTGCCTAGAATGTCGTTGCGAATCACGGGGAATATCCCGGGCCCGATCTCCGGCAGCATCTCGACGAGCGTCAGCCTGCAGCCCATGTTGCCCAGCATTTCCGCGGTCTCGAGACCGGTCATCCCCGTGCCGATGACGGCCACTTTTCCGCTCGGCTTTGCCTTCCCAGCCACGACGTCTTCCGCAAGGTGGACGTTTGCAAGTTCGATCCCCGGCAATTTCGGGATGATCGGCGCGGCACCGGTAGCGAGAAAAACCGCCTCGGGGGCAAGGGCCTTGACCATTTCGGGAGTCGCTTCCATCTCGCACCGAACATCGACACCCAGGACCTCGACCTGCCTGACCATGGCCTTTGTGAGCTTGGTGACGAGTTCCTTGTGGGGGGGCTTGTCCGCGAGGTTCAGGGTTCCTCCTAGCACCGGCTGTTTTTCCAGGAGCGTCACCTGGAACCCCCGCTCGGCGAGTACGCGGGCGGCTTCCAGGCCTCCGGGACCGCCTCCCACGACGCAGACCTTGCGGTTCATGCCGTTTTTACGGTAATCCGGATAAAGGTGTTCGCGCCCCATCCTTGGGTTGACGGCGCAAACCACCGTCATCCCTTTCGCCAGGAGGCGTTCCCGGCAGACCATGCAGCCGATGCACGGGCGAATCTCGTCCGATCGGCCTGCCTTCGCCTTGTTGACAAACTCCGGATCCGCGAACTGGGAACGGCCGAGCCCGACAAAATCGCAGACCCCTTCCTCCAGCAGCTGTTCTGCGAAATCCGGATCCTTGATCGTGTTCGTCGCGATGACCGGTATCCTCAGGACCTGCTTGAAAGCCTTCGCGACATACTTCTTCCATCCGGGCTTGTAGGAATAGGGGTCGCAGTTCGCGTTCGCGTTGAGGCCGCTGCCGTTGCTGACGTTGAGGACGTCGATCCCCTTGTCCTGCAGGTACAGGCCTATCTGGAGGCCGTCCTGGAGGTTCAGAGTGCCGGGAACCTGGGGAGTCATCTCGTCGCCGCTGATGCGGACAGAGATGGGGAACCGCCCCCCGAGTTTTTCCCGGATTCCGTCGATGATCTCGGCAATGAAACGCATCCGGTTCTCGAAACTGCCGCCGTATTCGTCGGACCTCTTGTTGTAGTAGGGGCTGAAAAACTGCCCAATGAGGTACGAATGGGCCCCGTGAAGTTCAACTCCGTCGTACCCCGCTTTTCGACAGCGGATGGCAGCATCCACGAACTTCCGTTGGACCTCGCGGATCTCTTCGATGGTCATGGGCCTGGGGATCGGCGCCCCGGGTGCGATCGGCACATCGCTGGCGCTAAGGGCCTGCTGCCCTGTCAAGGCCGGTTTCGACGTGCTGCCGGCGTGGTGAAGCTGGGCAAAGATGCAAGCTCCGTGTGCGTGCACAGCATCGACGAGCATTTCCAGGCCGGCCACGTGGACATCCGAGGAGGCCCTGAGCTGGAAAAGGGCTGGGATGCTCGTTACGTGGTCGACCCCCGTGTATTCGTTGATGATCAGGCCGATTCCGCCTTTCGCCCGTTCCTGGTAATAACGGATCAGCCTCATGGAGGCCGTTCCGTCCGGCGAGGCAAAGTCGGTGGCCATGGGGGTCATGACTGCCCTGTTCCGGATGGTCAGGTTCCCGATACGGCCTTTCTGGAAGAGTTTTTCGTAGGGCATCGTTTCTGCCTCTCAGCGATTGTGGCTATAGTGGCCTGGGTTTGCGATGGGCTCGATGGTGCTTACCCAGCGGTTGGTGTAGTTGAAGAACCCGGCGACGAAGGCCGCCTCCAGGATCTCGTGATCGTTGAAACCGACCGCCCGGAGCTTGTCCACCTGCTCCTTCGTGATCTCCCGGGGATACACGGTGACGAAATAGGCGTAGTCGCACAGCGCCCGCTGCTTCTCCGTCAGTTTGGCGGCCCGGTAATTGTAGGTAAGCTGATCCACCCACGCGGGATCCCCGCATATGCCCCTGAGGTAGTCGCTGTGGGTGGTCAGGCAGTAGCTGCAGCCGTTGGTGGAGGAAACGACAAGGCCAATCATTTCCTTGTCGGCGTCGCTCAGGTAGCACGTTTTCGGGTTGAACAGCGAGGCCTTGAAATCGAGAAAGCCGATGTACTGGGCCGCGTTGAGGGGAAGCACCTTGAACAGGTTGTTGATGAACCCCCAGTTCTTCTCCATGGTTTCCACCGCTTTTTCGAACACCGCGAAATGCTCGTCCGAAATTTCTTCCCGCTTCGGTTTCTGCAGATAGGAAAGCTGCTCGTCAAACTCCAGGCTCATGAAAATACCTCCTTAGAAGGGGTTTTGCCCAGGGGCGTTCTCTTGACGCAGCCGAGGGCTTTCTCTTTGTACGTGCACCAGCACTTTGCTTTTTTGAATCCTTCACCTGACGACAATGATGATACACCTTCTCAATTCAACGAAGCAAATCCTTGTCAAGGGCGATAAATGCTGTGTTAGTAGAGTGTCTGGCCCACAGGGCGGTAGATGCGGTTCCTCAGGAGGGGAAACGCTTGTTCCAGGGTTTTGGGGTCTAGACTGCCAGGTTTTTCCTTACTTTTCACGGTTCAGGACCGCTAGTGCAGGATCCCTAAAAGAGGACAAAGCATCCCGGTTTTTTTACCAGTGGCTCCATCCTATGTTGCTGCCAGCCGAGAATACTCTTAACGAGGAGTTGTCCAAGGTTGAAATATTGCCGAACGGGAATTAAGGAGGAGCCTTCACATGAAGAAAGCATATCCACGGAACGAGGCAGGTAGCGGAAAGCTGGAGGGGGGGCAGGGCAAGACAGAACGTCCTTTTGGTTCAAACCGGAAGGCCATTTTGAAGCATCAGAGCAGGGCAAGCGTCTGTTCGTCGAATGGGTGCTGCATTGCACGGGACCCGGACTGAGAGAAATCGGGCCTCGCAAAGTCGTTCGATAGGGCGTTGAAAAACAGAAAAAAAGAAGCCGGAAGAACCGGCTTCGAACGGAGCGGTGAAGAGGGGCTGCCTGGGGATCTACCTGCAAAAATCTTCCAGTGTCACAAGGGTATATCCATCGTTCTCCAGGGAGGAGAGAATTTGCGGCAAGATTTCCAGCGTTTGTACCGGCCCGTCGTGGAGAACGATAATCCCGCCCCGGGAAAGGCGGTTCAGGAGCCTTGAAAGGACCAGCTGTTTCCCGGGATTGGAATAATCACCGGGGTCGTCCGTCCACAGAACCATCCTGAATCCAAGATTCTCGGCAATCTTCAAGACGGTGGGGTTGTAATCGCCTCCGGGAGGGCGAAAGAACCTTGGCTTTTCCCCGGTGATATGCTGCAAAACCAGGCTGCAGGCTTCCAGCTCGGTGCCGATGTCCTTATCCTGGATTTTCGTCAGGTTCACGTGGTGGTAGGAGTGATTGGCAATCAGGTGCCCAGCCCGCTGTTCTTCCAAGACAAGGTCCGGATACGCTTCGGCCATCATTCCCACAAGGAAAAAGGTGGCTTTCGCGTGGTAGGCCTTCAGGATTGATAACAGTCGCGGCGTGGTGTTCGGGTGAGGCCCATCGTCAAAGGTTAGAGCGACCCATTTCCGATTGGGGCTGCCTCGTTTCAGTATCCTTTCTCCGAACCCCTGCAACCAGTCCAGGTCGACATGCTTTCCCTTGATTTTTAACAGGCTATCCGACCTCGCCTCGGCGGCAAGCCACCAAGGATCTTTTTCTGCTTCCTCGTAAGCTCCGGATATCGCCAAGGACAAGTGCCTAGGGTCAAGCCGTGTTTGTTCGGACGTCGCGCCGAAAGAACATCCATTGAATGCCAGGAGGCTCAATAGGCATCCGGAGACGATCAGGAGCATGCGGCGATAGAAGGTTTTGCACGAAAGAAGAGCCTTATCCATGGGAGTGAATATAGAGGGACTCGTATCGAAGTGCAATCCTTTGAGGCCGTTGACGGGGATCCAGCGGCCGATTCCCCGTCTTGCCTCCTCTGGCATGGCAGTTCCCCAGCATTCTCCCTTAGCGGAAGGAGCGGAAGGCCGGCGGGTCGATCTTTCCGCCACTTTGCCGTCCAACGCTGGACTTTTTCCTGCCGTTTCTCGTGCCTTCCAGCCCGAACATTGCTTTCGGACGCCCTCGGGAATGTTTTCTTTATGGCTTTTGGCTAGGAGAAACAGGTTAGTTGTTGATGCTGCCGGCTAGGCGACATGCTTGTAGAAAATCTTCTTCGTTGTTTCGGCGCAGGCAAAGTAAAGAGCCACGATCAATACGATGGCAAGGATGGGCCCGATAGGGAGGCTTGTAAAACCGAGCAAGGATCGTAAGGGGGAAAAAGGAAGGGCGAAGGTCAGCGTGACGATGATGCCCGTGGCCATCAAGAGAAGAGTGCCGGGCTTGTCTTTCCAGAAGAGTTTGCGTGTACGGATCACCAGGACGATCAGGCTTGCGGAAACCACGGATTCCACGAACCAGGCGGTTCTGAACGTAGCGGTGTCGGCCCTGAAAACGAGCATCAAAACGGCGAAAGTCAGGAAGTCGAAGACAGAACTCAACAATCCGAAGACGGTCATGAAGTGCTTGATGAACCCGACATCCCAGCGGCGAGGAGTCCGGAGCCAATTTTCGTCGACCCGGTCCGAAGCAATCGCCATCTCCGGAAAGTCGGTGAGGAGGTTCGTCAAAAGGACTTGCTTGGGGAGAAGGGGCAGGAAGGGGAGAAAGAGGGAGGCCCAGGCCATGCTGAACATATTCCCGAAGTTGGCGCTCGTAGCCATGAAGACGTACTTCATGGTATTGGCAAAAGTCTTTCGCCCTTCGCGGATCCCGTCTCTCAAGACCTCGAGGTCTTTCTGCAGGAGAACGAGGTCGGCTGCTTCCTTGGCAACGTCAACTCCTGAGTCGACGGAAATGCCGACATCCGCGGAATGAAGGGCAGGCGCATCGTTGATCCCGTCTCCGAGGAAGCCGACTACGTTTCCGGCTTTCTTCATGGCAAGGATGATCCGTTCTTTCTGGTTGGGGTCGACATCGGCAAACACGTCGACCTTGTTGGCCGCATGAATAAGGGCCTCGTCGGTCATGGTGCGGAGGTCTTCTCCGGTAAGGATTCGATTTTCATCCAATCCGACTTCCCTGGCCACGGTTGCAGCGACGAGCGTATTGTCGCCGGTAACGACCTTCAGCGAGACGCCCAGGTCACGTAGATCCCGAACAGCCCTTTCTGCCGTTTCTTTAACGGGATCCTTCAGGAGGATGAACCCGGCAAAGACGAGGTCCTTTTCGTTTTCCGTCCCCAGCGTTTCCAGGGCGGGATTTTGACCGTAGGCGACGCCGATCACTCGGAATCCCTTGGAACTTGAAGTTCGGTAGACTTCAAGGATCGTTTCCCGGAAACCGTCGATCGGAACGGGGCCGCTTTGAGTGGAAACCCTTGAACAGACAGAGATGATGCTGTTCAGGGCTCCCTTTGTAACGAGAAGAGAGGCCCCGTTTTCCTTCACGAGGACAGTCAGCCTCTTCCTTACGAAGTCGTATGGGATTTCTCCAAGCTTCTCCGCCTGGGGGAACCCTTCCGGTTGAGTTTCTTTCAGGGCGAGATCCATGGGGTTGGAAAATCCCGATTCAAACCAGGAATTTAAAGCGGCAAGGCGCAGGACCCCAGGGTCTGCCCTGCCTGCCGGATCCAGGGAGGCGTCAACTCTCACAACGCCCTCGGTCAGGGTGCCGGTCTTGTCCGAGCAGAGGATGTTCATGCTGCCGATGTTCTCGATGGCGGAAAGACGTTTGACAATGACCTTCCGGTCGGCCATGGTTCGAGCCCCCCGGGCGAGGTTCACCGAGATCACCGCAGGCAGAAGCTGCGGTGTCAAACCAACGGCCAGGGCTAGAGAAAACAGGAGGGCCTCGAGAACCGGTCTGCGAAAGTAGACGTTCACCGCGAAGATAAGGATGACCAGGATGAGGGTGACTTCCATGAGGAGGTATCCGAACCGCCGGATTCCCCTTTCAAACTCGGTCTCGGGCGGTCGGAGTTTCAGCCGGGACGATATCGATCCGAAGACGGATTCTTTCCCGGTTTTGATGGCCAGCATCCGGGCGGTTCCGCTCACGACATGGGTCCCCATGTAAAGGACGTTCGTGCGCCCCGAAAGGGGCGTTTCAACGGGGACCGTCCCCGCCGCCTTGCCCGTGGGGAAGCTTTCCCCCGTTAGAGGGGCTTCGTCCACGAAAAGGTGGTTGGAGTCGAGGATAACCCCGTCAGCCGGGATAATGTCTCCAGCCGAAAGGAGGACGATGTCTCCGGGAACAATTCGGGTCCTCGGGACTTCCGAGACCTTGCCGCTTCTGATAACGTTGCTGGTTACCCCGACAAGGGCGAGAAGGGAGTTGACGGCGTTTTCTGCCCCTCTTTCCTGCCAGAATCCGAGAATCCCGCTGGCGAAGATGATGAGAAGGATGATCATTGCGTCCGTGAAATCCCGTAGTGTTATCGAGAGCAGGGAAGAGATGACGAGGAGGACGATGATAGGGGATTTGAACTGGGAAAACAGAAGGGTCAAATCACGAGGAATTTTGATTGTGGGTTTTTCAGCCTGGGATTGAAGGCGTTTTTCTGCTTCCTGAACGGTAAGCCCGGTGGGGGAAGATCCTAGAGAAGCCATCAGGGAAACGGGATTCGTGTTCCAGTACCCTTCAAGCTTTGCCTTCATGAATGTCACCTCCCCGAATCAAGCTTTCTAAGGGGCTTTTTGGGAGAATGTCAGTCTCCATTGAGGATACAACAGAGATCTCACTTTTCTTGACCCGAAAAGATATTGGACGGGTTTTCGCAGAAAAACCTTCGGGTTAAGGACATCTTCTCTGCCGTCCGCCACTTTCACCTGAAGCCCGGGGTGAAACAAGAAGCCGGGGCAAGTCGTATCCAGGGGTTCCCCTGCGTCAGTCGCTTTTTGGCCTATCGCTCACGTAACCCGGGAAAATCTGGTGTCATTCGTCTTGTCGGCCTTTTCGGGAATTCTCGTTCCCATGGGCACTCCAGCTCCCCGGATTGAATTAGTTTTCTCCAAACGTTTTCTCGTAGAGGTCCTTGGCAAAACTGGTCTTCAGAGGTTCCCCTTCAATCAGCTTGAAGGTTCTTGTCCCGTCGCCCAGCCTTTCTGCCCGCAAGAAAAGGACGTTCTCCTTTTTCTTTTCGAAAAAGTCGTTTTGGAACTCGTGCAAATGGGTCACGTAGAAAATCCTGGCTCCGCTCTCTAGAAGGGCGCTCGTGATCTGCGAGGCGATCTCGGATTCCTCCCGCTCATTTGTGGAAGCGAACGATTCGTTGAAGAGGATCAACGGGGATGGTGTAAGACGGTCGATGATCGAGCTCATTCGGCTCAGTTCCTCGTCAAGTTTTCCGCTCACCTGGGTTGGATCCTCTTCCCGCTTGTAATGGGTAAACAGCCCATCGCAGGTGCTGGCCGCAAACTGCTCCGCGGGAACCCATAACCCGCTCTGCATCATCAGTTGCGAAAGGCCGATGCTGCGGAGAAAGGTCGACTTCCCTCCCTGGTTCGCCCCGGTGATAAACACGAGATCCTTGGAGTCGACACGCAAATCGTTCCCGACAACCGTTTCCTTCAACCGGAGGGCCAGCCCAATATCACGGAGCCCCTCGAAGGACCGGCGGTGTTCCGAAGCAGGCCGCACCGCGGGGAAAGCAAGGGGGAGTCCGATCTCTCTTGCGCGATCATAAAGGTTCAGCGCCGCAAGGAAAAAACCAAGCTCAACCCGCAGTTGGACGAAAAAGCCGAGGATATGGTCAGCGGACTGCGCGAGTGCATTTGCAACGAGGTTGATGCCGCGATCCTTGATTTCCTCCAGGGCTTTCAGCCCGCTTTCGTCCCTTTCGTGAATTCGGATCGTGTATTGAGGTTCCTGGTTCCCGAGGAGCCACCCCCACCAGTCTTTTCTTTCTCGCCGGGGTTTCTGGAGGGTATAGTCAGCGGCTTTATTCGCCCTGGAAAGCCGTGCCGAGATGCGCAATCCCTCCTTGAACTGCAAATTCTCCAGGTGGGATTCGGCGGCAGAGAAAAAGGAGTCATCCAGTTCCAATTTCAGCATTTCCACAAAACGCCGGAGCCCTTCTGACTGAAAATCCGGTTCATGCTCCTCCGCCAGGAACCGGAGTTTTTTCAGGGCATCCAGGAAGATCCGGGTCGCCTCGCTTCCCCTCCATAGAACCGAGCTCGGATGCTTGCTGATACCCCACCAGGCGGTCTTCTTCTCTTTTTCGATCGTCTCGAGAGAGAGATCGTACATGGCACGGACCGCTTCCCTGTTTCTCAGGCAGTCTTTCAAGGTTTCCTGCCGAAACAGGATGGTCTCAGGATCGTTGGAAAGACTGCCAAGAAGGGCGGATTTCGAAACATTTTCGAGGAAAGGATCCTCCCCTCCCATGGCGTCAAGGAGCGGATTCATTCCAAGGTCCTGGATAAGGTCGCCTTCGTTCCAGGGCAGGGGTTGTTTGGGATCGAAATCCTTTTCCCGGTGCATCAGGAAGACTTTCATCTCGAGAGTCGCTCCTTGATCTGGATATAAGTGAGCCGATGTTTGCGGGCCAGTAGCAACGCGTAGGCCGGACCGCCGGCGGGTTCCCTCGTGATCTTGAAGGTTCTCTGAAGGGGGTTGTCGCTCGCGATCGAGCTTTTCATGCTGACGGTCTTTTCGCTGAAGGATGCCAGTTCCTCGATGAAGGTGACCCAAACACCGAGCAGGTCGAGTTCAGACACTTTAGCCATGATTTTCCTGCAGAGCATGATGGCATCGCGGGTTGTGGTGGAGCTGAAAATCTCGTTCAGGACCACCAGGCTTTCGGGGGTTGCCAGGTCCAGGATACGCCGCATGCGGAGGAGGTCGTCCTGCAATTTCCCGTTGAGGTCTTCGAAGCGCTCTTCCCTCTCGAAATGAGTGAATATCTGGTCCGGGAGGAAGAGGGTTGCCTCGGACCCCGGGACCGGAAGCCCGAGTTTTGCGAGGTAGTGCAACTGGGCGAAGGCCCGGGCAAAAGTGGTCTTCCCCCCTGGTTGGGTCCAGTGATGACAAAAAGACGCTCGGGGGTCTTCAAAAAATAGTCGTTGCAAACGACCGTCTTTTTTTCTTCCAGGAACTGGAGCGCGAGCGTCAAGTCGAACATGTCCCGGGCGGACTCTTCCTTGCTGGTTGTGGAAACCTCGGGGTAGCAGAACGCCAGGCCAACCTGGCGCAAGTCGTGTATGATTTCCACGTAGGCGAGGTAGAAATGAATTTCCTGTTCATATCGCTCGATGATCGGATCCCAGAATCCCTGGTTCTTTTCGTAGAAATGCTTCATCCTGGAGAAAGGGGTGCTGTTCAGGCGGGCAACCTGGTCCAGGATCTCGGCTTCGAGATGGTTCATTTCCAGGGATTCGCTAAAGGGAATCCGGTAATCTTTTACGGCTCCTTGTGAAAACCTCTGGAATGTCGAAAGGACGTCCCGGCTGTAATCCTGCTCGTTTTCAAGATGACGGATGACGAGACGCACGCCGTCAATGAAAATCTCATAGCGGATTTCGGAGAGCTCCGACCGGATTCTTGTGGCTTCACGGAATAGAGTTGCAAAATTCTCTGACTGGACTAGGCCTGCCAGGTAGTCCCGAAGAGAGGCGAATCCCGTGGATTGCAAGGTCAGCCCGTCAAGGGCAGCTGAATAGGATTTCAGCGCGGAACAGTATTTTTCGACAACTTCGAGGAACAGCGCTTGCCTTTGCAGCGGGTAGTAGCATTTTGCAGCCAACCGGTGCAGGCTGCGGGCTTCTTTGAGCCTGGCCGAGAAGGCCAGGCAATTTTCGAGAAGGACAGGATCCTGGAGTTCGCGAAACACTCCGTGCCGATAGTGAATCTCATCGATATCGTTCAACAACCAGGTAAAAAAAGAGGACAGGTCATAGCCCTCGGTTCGAGCCGCGACGGCACCGACCAGCTTGTCGAGGTTTAAATCGGTGAAAAATTCGGGAATCCCGTTTTCGCCGATGGCTTGGAGCCCCGGTGGAGAAGAAAAGAGAATGCTTTGGAAGGACATCGGTTCGCCTCCATTTCTTGACGAGGAACGGGCAACGTTTCAGGCGAATCCACCCGTCATTTCCCGGGAGCTAGAAAAGCCAGGATCATGGCCTTTAAGACAGGCCTTGCCGCATTGAATCTAGGCAGCCCTGGTTTTGCCTCGCGATCCCGGCCCAGGCCGGCAACATGGTTCGAGACCCCTTCGAACGGCAGGGAAAGAAACCGCAACGGCCCGTTTCGAAGCAAGCGGTTCTTGCCGGTCACTTCCCCTCGATCCTGGACAGCCTTCCCTTCAGATCTAGCCCATCCTGCCAAGCCTTTCCGACCACGGCTCCCACGGACCAGTAGCGGTTGTCGGGCATCGACAGGCAGAAGGGGCGAACCTTTTCAATGTCGGGACTGCCTTCGGTCAGGTAGCGTTCTTCCGACCAGACCCGTTTCACCTCCCCGATGAAAAGCCGGTCCATGGGAAGCTCGACGACCTGGATCACCTTGCATTCGATGTTGACCGGGCATTGCCGGATCAGAGGGGCCTTCCCAAGGGAGCCGTAAAAGACATCGAAAAGCCCTGACTTGTCGAATTCAGCTCCGCTGACCATTCCCACGAGGTCTGTATGCCGGATCAAGTCGACGGAGGGAATGTTGATGCTGTACTCCCCTGACTCGAGAATCCCTTCCGCCGTTGCGTGCCGGCCGATGGCGACGCTCATGATCGCGGGTTTCACATTGACGCGGCTAGCCCAGCCTACCGCCATGAAGTTGGGTCTTTCCCCGATGCACGTGCCGACAATGACCATTGGCATGGGCAAAAGGAAGGGGTTGGTGCCGATATTGAGCTTATTCATTCCGGCAAGCCTCCTCTTCTGGTTTGGAATATCCACCAAACATTCTAAGCCTTTCCGGCAGGGGACGGTCTGTCGCCCTGAAGTCAAGCCAAAAGGTGAGGTTGGAGAAATTTTTCTTGGTATTCTACACTAAACTATCAGAGTTATAATGAATAACTAAATGAGACAAGCGATACCATTTTCGACAGCCCCGTTTTCCTCACTCGCCAAGAGAAACGAAGGCCAGCGTGTTTTTTGAAGAACGGAGGGATCAAGATGAAGACGGGAATCAACGTGCACTATCGCTACACCGCTCTTTTAGCGGCTATTGTTTTCGGAGTCACCGTCTTTCCTGTGAAGCTTTGTGCGTCGACCCCTGCTGCGACTTTGCCCCCGGTTTCTCCTGTCGTCCTGAAAAAAATGGATACGGAGTGGATTAAGGAGGACGGGGAAAAGGCAACACCGATGATCCGGCCGCCAACCCACACCTTGGGGCCGAGCGTGGATTATTCCTCCCTCGTTACGTTGACGGGAAACCAGGATGGCTGGGGCGGATGCATCGGCCGCTCCATCATTCACGTGATCGATATCCTGAATGAACGGAAGCATCCCTATGCCCCGGACCTCTCTTTTTGGTATTTTCACCGTCGCCAGGAAATGGCCGGCATCGACGGGTATTCGCTGGTGCAAAAATACGGGTTGTGTTCAGAAAGTGATCTTCCGACGAACTATGACAAGGCACAATGCCACTTCAGCGGGTATGACCCCAATGGGATTCCCCAGTATACCTGGGATTGGAGCGATTTGCCGCAGCCCACGCCAAGAATCGATGCCCTGGCTGCCAACCACAGGGTATGGGTCGGCCTGCCCCAGGTCCCTGACGTGGAGGACATGAAGTACTGCCTTGAAACGGATGGCCCCATCCTGGCTTCGGGGCCCCTCGTTGCCATACAGGGAGAAGCCCCCGCGGAATGGCACAGTGTCGCTGTTGTCGGCTACAGTGACGACAGAAAGAGTTTCCGGTGCCTGAACAGTTGGGGGGATACCTGGAACGGGGATGGGTATTTTGAAATCCCGTACGAAAAAGTGAATGCCAATTTCATGGCTTTTCGGAGGGTGGTTCTCTACGATTCAAAGCCTGAACCCCTGACGATGAGGATCTGGATCGACGGGATGCAGGACGGCCGGAGGAAGATCATTGTCAGGGTCGGGATGGAGGATGTCGGGGATGTCCCGGTATGGAATGCCCCGAACCAGTTCCTTTGTGTCGATGACAGCCGCTACCTGAAAATCGATGTTCCGGTGCCGACCTTGCGAGCGGTTCAGCCCAACAAGCGTTGGTACGTCGAAATTACGAACACCGGAGCCGGGTTTATCCGCGTCCTGGAATTGACCCTGGCCCGACGCAGCAAGGATCAGTTTGGAAATCCCGTGACGAAGCTGCAGACGTACAACGGGCAAGAGGATTTTTGGATTGGGTTTGACTCGAAAGCCAGCGCCCAGCCAGCGACCAAGCGATTTTACTTCCCCCTGGAGGAAAAGCTCCAGATTGCCCCGCAAAGGTTGTTCCAGATGAAACCGCAACGAATCATCAAGACTCAACCCTAAACGAGGCTTTCCGGATCGGCCTGTCCGATTAAACGGGTCAATAGTGATCTCGTGTTCGGCACGAAAGGGATGGCCAGTTTCCGGTTGACTTCGAGGAAATCCTCGTTAACCTTTCGTGGCCCTCTTTTGTGGCAATAAAGACCGAACATTCGCAGCAAAGAAGTCCGCAAGTTGCGGAAATTCCTCTCAGGAGAGTCCCTCCTGCTGGTTTTTTGGCAGCAACTCGATTTGGATTGGCGTCGCTCTTTCAATTGTGTCGCAAACCGGGCAAAGGGAGGCGACCTTCTCAAGGAACGCCTGCTGGGTCTCTTCGGGCAGGGGAGAGTCTAGCTTGACTGAAATCTTGAGGAACGGAAAACCTAGGCGGTTTTTCCCTTGCTTTCCCATCCCCCTGGTGAGGTCCACGGTTCCCTGGACATCGGCTGAAATGGAGGCGATAGGCAGTTTTTCCCGTATCGCCCACGTTCTGGCAGTCGCGACGAAGCAGGCCCCGAGAGCAAAGGCAAGGGTTTCTAGCGGGCAGGCGTGCGAATCGCCTCCGCCCCAGGAAGAGAGAAGATCAACCGCGAGTTCATGTCCGCGGGCCTTGCCCTGGACAACTCTTCCGGGGCCTTCACTCAGGGAGACGGAGACTGGAAAGAGAATTGGTTGTTCTTCAGCGGGCATAAGGAATCCATCCTTTCTTTTTATAGTGAAAACAATCACATGATCTGATTCTACCACAAGATGAATTTTTCTTCGTCAAGCGGATTCGATGACCGCGGGGGTATATTGTTACCGGGAAAACCGATTTCCAGGGAAGGATTTTCCCTTTTCGAGGAGGAATGACCGTGATGAAATACGCTGTGCTTGGCGCAGGAGCGATGGGAAGCATCATCGGGGCGGCCCTGTCCAAGGGAGGCCAGGAAGTCCTTCTTGTTGATCCATACCGGGAGCATCTGGACCGGATTGCCGGGAAAGGGCTCAGGCTTACCTTCGGTTCGGTTACCGAAACCGTGCGGATGCAAACCTGCACGAACCCGGCCGAAGCCGGGCAAGCCGATGTGGTCGTCCTGCTGGTAAAAGGTTTCATGTCGAAAACCGCGATCGAGGGCGCGCGGGGATTGTTCGGCAAAAACACGTTTGTCTGCACGCTGCAAAACGGGCTGGGCAATGTCGAGATCCTCGAGGGACTGTTCCCGCGAGACAGGATTCTGCAGGGGGTAATCCATCTAACCGGTCGCATGGTCGGCCCGGGGGAAGTTGCGGGAGATAAGTACCGGGAAACCGACCTCTACCTGGGCAGCCTCGCGAAGGAAGGTTCCGCTGTGATGGTCGCCGAAACAATGGCCAGGCATCTCTCCGACGGGGGATTGCTAGCGGAGTACATGCCGGATGTGGAGAAGGAGATCTGGAGAAAGGCGGTGATCAATGCCTGCCTGAATGCCCCCTGCGGAGTGCTGCGCCTTAGGGGCAGGGAATATTTCGGTCACCCTGAGGGGAAGCGGATCGCCGCAGATATTGCAGCGGAATTCGCCGCGGTTGCCGCCGCGAAGGGGATTGTCATCGATGTCGATGAGGCCATGCGCTACATGGAAATGGGCACCAAGACCCGAAGCGAGCATTATCCCTCGATGGCCCAGGACATGATGAACAGGAGAAGGACGGAGATCGATTTTCTGAACGGGGCCATCGTGAAATACGGACAGGAGCTGGGGATTCCCACCCCCGTGAACGATACCATCACGAGGTTCGTGAAAATTATCGAAGAAAACTACGACGTTCAGTTCTGACGAGATTGCGGGTTCGAGCCCAGTCACGGGTTGGCCCGCGGCAAGAATGAAGAAAGCATCGCGGAGAAGGCTGCTGGCAAATGTGCTATCGGTCCTCTTCGGGCCTTTCCTTCTGCATAATATCGGCAAGGCAGGATTGAAAGCGCTAACTTAGCCCGAAACGGTTACGTTTGCCCTGGCGCTCGTCCTCCGGACGGTTGCCCAGAACACACGATGCACGGCCGCAACGTTTCGTTCATGCTGCAGCTTCCCCATTCTTCCGGCGGATCGGTGCAGGTTTTCCCGTGTCTTGAGTTCAACGAAGTTTCCCTTTTTCGACCCGGCGGCTCGTAGCTGCGAGTCTCGTCGGTGCGGGAAGGCGAACTCGTCCGACAGAAAAAAAGCGTTCCTATGGATATTTTTGTTTATAATTGACCCTACTATTGATTCAATAGGGGGGTGCCGAGAATGGGAGTGTTTCACGAGTATGAGCAGAAACTGAAAAGCCCGGAGGAAGCAGTAGGAGTGGTGAAGAGCGGTGACTGGCTGGATTTCGGTTTTGGCCTTTCCATGCCCGACCTCCTGGATGAAGCCCTTTCTCACCGTGTTCCTGATTTGACGGACTTGAAAATCAGGGGGGCGTTGGCCCTGAGGCCCCTGAAAACGGTGGAAGCCGACCCCGGACGAGAGAGCGTGTGTTATTCCAGTTGGCATTTTAGCGGCTACGAGAGAAGGCTTCACGATGCGGGGCTCTGCAACTACATTCCCATGATATACCGCAACAAGCCGAATTTTTACCGTAAAAGCCTCGAAGTGGATGTTGCCATGCTGCAGGTTGCGCCGATGGACAAGCATGGATGGTTCAATTTCTCATTGACGAACTCGGCTTCAAGGGCCATCTGCGAAACGGCACGATACGTCATCCTGGAAGTGAACGAGGCGCTCCCGAGGGCACTTGGGGGGCGAGAGGAATGCATCCACATCTCGGAAGTGGATGCTGTCGTTGAAGCAGGGAATCGACCCCCCGTAGAAATGCGCCCCGCGGAACCCAGTGACCTGGACCGCCAGATCGCAGCGCATATCGTGGAAGAAATCCCCGACGGGGCGACAATCCAGCTTGGAATCGGCGGACTCCCCAACGCTGTCGGAAGCCTTGTGGCGGATTCCGGCCTCCGGGACCTGGGGATGCATACCGAAATGCTGGTTGATGCCTACCTGGTCCTGAATCGCAAGGGGAAACTGACGAACCGGAGAAAGGGGATCGACCGTTTAAAGGGAACCTGGACCTTCTGCGTCGGTACCCGGGACCTTTACGAATGGGTGAACGAGAACCCCGGCCTGGCGTCGTATCCCGTCGACTATACAAATGACCCGCGCGTCATGGCCCAGCTGGATTCCCTCATCAGCATCAACAGCTGCATCGAAGCCGACCTTTACGGCCAGGTATGTTCCGAGTGCTCCGGCATTCGCCATATCAGCGGAACGGGAGGTCAGCTGGACTTTGTCACCGGAGCCTACCTATCGCGAGGCGGGAAGAGCTTTATCTGTTTCCCATCGACCTATACCGACAAGACAGGCCAGATCGTCTCCCGGATCCTGCCGGTCATGAGAGAAGGGAGCGTAGTCACGGATCCCCGCACACAGACGCACATCCTTGTCACGGAGTGGGGGAAGGCGGATCTTGCAGGCCGATCCATATGGGAGAAGGCGGAAAGGATCATCGGGATCAGCCACCCTCGTTTTCGGGATCACCTGATCCGGTGTGCCGAGGAGATGGGAATTTGGAGGAAGACGAACAGGATTCCGTAGGGAGACACAGGCGGGGGTTCTCCCCAGGCGAAAATCGATCGCCTGATCAAGCGGAAGAGGTCCTCTAGCGGATTTGCCAGGATGCCAAGAGAGGCGGGAGGGCAGGAACCCATCGGCCTGATCTCCCGCCGGGCTTGGGGCGAACTCGATTTTGAAAGAGCCAGACAACGCCACCTGCTGCTAGGAGGGAATGCTCCCCCCTCTGGGATTTTTCCCTCGACGGATTTTCTGCCCTTTTTCGCCTTTTTGGTCCATTCCCCTGCGGCGTTTCTCATCGTTGAGGAGTTACATCGGGATCTTCAAGGAAAGACACGGAAAACGAGAAATTGTGAAGCAATCTGGTATGCTTCAGCAGAGCCTAGCAAAGCTCTGCTGGTTGAGCGGGTGTTGCCCCTCAGGAAACGCGGATTAATCGAAATCTCCAACGGCAACGTCGTTCGATACGAAGCAGAAAGCAGTAGCCCCGGTGCCGGAAAACCAGTCCAGGAAAGCCTGGATTCCCGGTTCGTCGGGATCGAAGAGATTCACAAGCTGAAGGAGGTTTTCTGAAATGGACATTCCGCGGATTTTCACCATTACCGAAAGCGCTCATCGCATCCATAACCCCTTCACTCCGGAAAAGCTTGCCACCCTCGGGGCGGCATTGCGCCTTGAAGAAGGGATGCGAGTGCTGGACCTCGGCAGCGGTTCAGGGGAGATGCTCTGCACTTGGGCGCGCGATTACGGGATCGTCGGCACCGGGATCGACTTGAGCCAGTTGTTTACCGAACAAGCAAAACGCAGGGCCGAAGAACTGGGCGTCGCCGATCGAGTCAAGTTCATCCATGGCGATGCGGCTGGTTATGTCTCGGATGAGAAAGTCGATGTGGCAGCCTGTGTCGGTGCCACCTGGATCGGAGGGGGTGTCGCCGGCACGATCGAACTTCTAGCGAGAAGCCTGCGTCCCGGCGGAATCATCCTCGTTGGCGAGCCCTTCTGGCGGCAGTTGCCGGCAACGGAAGACATTGCGAGGGAATGCGATGCCCAATCGATCTCTGACTTTTTCATGCTTCCCGAACTCCTCGCGTCTTTCGGAAGCCTTGGCTACGATGTCGTTGAAATGGTCCTGGCCGACCAGGATAGCTGGGATCGATACGAGGCGGCCCAATGGCTCACCATGCGCCGGTGGCTTGATGCCAATCCGGACGACGAGATGGTCCAGGAAGTTCGAGCCCGGTTGACCTCGGAGCCCGTGCGATACGCCGCTTTTCGGCGTGAATACCTGGGCTGGGGCGTGTTCGCGCTGATGGCGCGGTAATGCGTTGGGGCTCTCGTGAAAGGGATCCCGGAAAAAGGATCAGCCTTGGCGGGGTTCACCGGAGAAGATCCGGATCGGAAAACCAAAGGTGGTGAGCCGATCCACGCAGGAAGTATTCCGGGACGGTTAGTCGTGCGAGGACGGCATCAGGAAAAGGACCCGTGACGAGATGCCCCTGAGCTGAGGATGTCCTTGATCCTTTAAAGACAGGATCGGTTCGCGGATCGGCCAATCGATCGCGAGGCAAGGGTCGTTCCAGGCGATACCGTGCTCATCCCGGGGAGAATAATAATCGGTGCACTTGTAGAAAAACAGGGCTTCCTCTGAGAGCGTGCAGAAGCCGTGAGCAAACCCCGGTGGGATATAGAGCTGGTTTCCCAGCTTGTCGTCTAGCGTTACGGCTGTCCACTTGCCGAATGTCGGCGAGCCGAGACGGAGATCGACCGAGACGTCCCAAACCTGTCCTTTCAGGACGCAGACAAGTTTTCCCTGGGGACGGGGATTCTGGAAATGGAGCCCTCGCAGGGTTCCCTTCGAGGACCTGGAAAGGTTGTCTTGCACGAAGGACGAAGGAACGCCGAATTCAAGGTATTTCCTGGCGTTCCAGGTCTCCATGAAAGAGCCCCGCTCGTCCGGGAAAACCTCCGGTTGAAAAAGCCAAAGTCCCTTTAGCTCAAGTTCGGTTGCTTTCATTTTGTGATCCCTCCAGCAGGCTTAAGAGATAGTCCCGGTACGGGCCCCCTTTTAGCTGACCCGCAAGCTCGATCATCCGTTCCTTCCCGATGAACCCCCGCCTCCAGGCAATTTCCTCGGGACAGGAGATCATGAGCCCTTGCCGGTTTTGGATCGTGGAAACGAACTTCGAGGCTTCCAGCAGGGTGTCGGGCGTCCCTGCGTCCAGCCAGGCGAAGCCCCGCCCCAACCGTTCCACGGATAAGGTTCCCTCCTCGAGGTAAAGCTGGTTCAATTCCGAGATCTCGAGTTCGCCACGTCTTGAGGGACGGAGGCTTTCTGCTTTTTCGACAACCGTTCCATCGTAAAAGTAAAGCCCCACAATTGCGAAGTTGGAACGTGGCTTTTCAGGTTTTCCCTCGATACGGCAGGCGCGCCCCTCCGAATCGAACTCCACTACCCCGTAAGGCCTTGAGTCTTTCATTGGGTATGCAAAAATCGTCGCCCCGGATTCCCTCAGCGCCGCTCGCCTGAGGAGGCCGGTAAGCCCCTGCCCGTAGAGGAAATTATCTCCCAGGATGAGAGCGCAGGGGTCTTCTGCGATGAAATCCTTGCCGACAAGGAAAGCCTCGGGTAGCCCGCCGGGTTCAGGCTGGACACCGTAGGAGACGGAAATGCCCCACTGCGAGCCGTCCCCAAGGAGTTGCTGGTAGGCCTTCCGGTGGTCCGTGTTGGTGATGACCAGGATATCCCGAATTCCCGCTAGCATGAGCACCGATAAGGGGTAATAGATCATCGGCTTGTCATAGATGGGAAGAAGTTGCTTGCTTGTCGATATGGTCGTTGGGTAGAGACGGGTTCCCGACCCACCTGCAAGGATGATGCCTTTACCGGTCATGAAATCAACCCCTTTTCATTTGGCCGTTCCGCTCCCGAGGAAGGAGGACCTGATCCACCCAGGCCTGGTTTGAAAGATACCACTCCACGGTTTGCCGCAGGCCGAGGTGGAATTCTTTCTTCGGGTGCCACCCCAGTTCAGTTTCAATTTTCGAGGTGTCCATCGCATACCGCCAATCGTGGCCCGGGCGGTCCGGTACAAACTCAACCAGATCATAGTGGTAAAGACCGTTTGGGCGTGGGGCCAATTGGTCCAGGAGCGCGCAGGTTTCCTGGATGACCTCCAGGTTTGATTTTTCCGTGTGCCCGCCGATCAGGTAGGTTTCTCCCGTCCTTCCTTTCTCCAGGACCTGTAGAAGAGCCTCGCAGTGGTCCTCGACGTGGATCCAGTCGCGGACATTTCGGCCGTCTCCGTAGACGGGGATCGATTTCCCCCGGATCGCCCGGGTAATGGTCAGCGGGATGAGTTTTTCCGGAAATTGGCGGGGGCCGTAATTGTTGCTGCAATTTGTGACCAGAATGGGCAACCCGTAGGTATGCCAGTAGGAGCGGACCATGTGGTCTGAAGCGGCTTTGGATGCCGCATAGGGTGAACGGGGGTCGTAACGGGACGATTCCTGGAACTTCCCTTCGGGTCCCAGGGACCCGAAAACCTCGTCCGTGGAGACATGGAGGAAGCGAAAGGCCTTCCGGCAGGTTGCATCAAGCCTTGTCCAATAGTTCAGGGCGGCCTGAAGAAGGGAATAGGTTCCGACGATATTGGTTTGAACGAAGGAGGCAGGTTCGTCAATGGATCGGTCGACGTGGGATTCGGCCGCCAGGTGAATCACTCCGGACGGCTTGAACCGCCCGAACGCTTCCGACACGAGTGCAAGGTCACTGACGTCCGCCTGGAGAAAGGAGTAGGAAGCAGAGCGGACTTCCACCATTGAAACAAGGTTTCCGGCATAGGTCAGCTTGTCAAGGTTAAGAACCTCATATCCCCTGTCAAGCGCCAGTCGAACCAGGGAACTGCCGATGAAACCGCATCCGCCCGTGACGAGAAGAGATTTATCTTTCCTGCCCAAGGGAAGGCCTCCTCAGTTCGAAGGGAAGCTTGAGAGGTGTCCCGGGGATCGTTGCAGGCCTTTCGTGCGCAAGTGGGAAATATAGGTTGAAACGGACCGCATGCCTGACTAGGTTGAGAATACTGTTGAAAAAAGCGGCCTCGAAATCCCTGCCTTGCAAAAGTTTCTCGTGTTTTTGCCGATTTGCCCACACCCCAACTCTTTGAAGCCATGAAAGCAAGTCCTCGTTCTTTTTGATCTGGTTATCGATGCAATGCAGGACGTCAAGAATACATTTTGCACGGTAGCCCGAATTCTTGTGCGCATGCGCGTGTCTGCGGTAATACACCGCATCGAAGTCCCGGTAAAGGAGGGAAATTCCTAGGCTAGTCGCTTCAAGCCACCGCGGCCAATCGGGGATATGCGTCGTCAGTGCCAGACCACTGGAAATCCGGTCAAAAAAGGACCGAGGATAGAAGGCTCCCGGGGCAGGGATGCTGCTGCAAATCGATAGGATGCCGAATTGCCTGCGGGGAGGAAGAGAGAGGAGCCTGCGCGTGTGAAGCCCCGGTTCTGTTTCCTTGACCAGGAAGTCTTTCCCATTCCACTGAAACCCGATCACGTTCCCGAAGATCACCGATTCAGGGGATTCCAGGTGAAAGCGCATTCCGTTTTTGATCGCATCGGGCGCCAGGAGGTCATCTCCTCCCAGCAGCTTGATGAGGTTCCCAGTTGAGAGGGAAATTCCCTTCATGATGTTCCGCGTGGTTCCAAGGTTGGTTTCATTCCGGCAATAGAGCACCCGTTCGAAGGCATCTTGCCTTGACTCCAGCCAGCGCTTGCAAACCGTACCTGTATTGTCCTCAGATGCGTCATCGCAAATGACAAGTTCCATCGGGCGATACCCCTGGTGAAGGGTCGAGTTCAGGGTGTCTTCGACCAAATTTTCCTGGTTGAAAGTGAAAACAATGATGGAAGCCAATTCATTCACCGCGAGCAACCTCCCCGGGCCTCTCTTTTCGAGTGCTTTGGATCGAGAGAGAGTAAACTAATCATGAGAATATCGAAAAGGGGGAGAGACATCAAATGAAGCAGCCGGGAACGATCAGGGTGGCCATCGCGGGAGCCGGAGCGATGGGCAAGGGGATCGCTTATCAATGCCGATTCACCGATGGAGTTCAATGCGTTGCCCTGGCTGACACGAGGATCCAAAAAGCGATCGATGTTGCCTCCTGGCTTGGTTTTGAGCCGGTTCCTATCGGGCGGCCTTCGGAAGTGGGAGCAGCCTTGAGCAAAGGCCGGATGGCGGTGTCGGAAGACACTTGCGTTCTGGCCGAATCCCCGGATGTCGATATCCTGATAGACGCAACGAGTGCGATTTCGGAAGCGGGGCGTTTCTGTGAACTGGCTTTGAAGAGCGGAAAAGACGTAATCATGATGAATGCCGAAGCCGACCTCATCTTTGGCCCCTATTTCCTGGAACTGGCAAGGGAAAAGGGTGTTGTCTACACCAGTTGCGACGGCGACCAGCATGGTGTCATCAAGCGGATTGTAGATGACATCCGGCTTTGGGGATTTGAGCTCGTCATGGCCGGGAACATCAAGGGGTTCCTGGATCGGAGGGCCAATCCGCACAGCATTGCGCACGAGGCTGAAAAGCGGAGGCTGGATTGCCGAATGACGACGGCCTACACGGATGGGACCAAGTTGTGCATCGAAATGGCCCTTTTAGCCAATGCTCTTGGACTAGACGTCACGACTGCTGGCATGACCGGGCCTCGCCTCGCGGAAGTCAGGGAGGTTCTCGAAGCCTTCGACTTCAGGACGTTATGGGAGAGAAGGCAGGGGGTCGTGGATTACATCCTGGGAGCTGATCCTGGCGGCGGAGTCTTCGTTGTCGGGTATTGCGAGAACGAGTACCAAAGGTTCATGATGAATTACTACAAGATGGGCGAGGGACCATTTTACCTCTTTTATCGGCCTTATCACCTCTGCCACGTGGAGGTTGGGAAAACGATCCTGGAGACGGCACTCTTGAAAAAGCCCCTGCTGGCTCCTTACTTCGGTTTCCGTTCGAACGTGTACGCCTATGCAAAAACGGATCTCGGGAAAGGAGCGCGGTTAGACGGCATCGGAGGGTTTTCGTGTTACGGATTGATCGAATCGACCTTGCAGGACGAAGAACGGGGGGTCCCGATCTGCCTGGCGGAGGAAATGATCCTGAAGAGGGACATTCCGAAGGACGGGAAGATCACCTGGGAGGATGTGGACTTCGATGAAGAGCGCAGCGATATTGCCATGTACAGGAAGGCCCTGGAATGCTGCAGCAAGGAAAGCAAGAAGGCGGGGACTTCCGGAGTGTGCCCAAGAACTGAAAGGCCCAGTTAAAGCGGTAAGGGTGGTCAAGAGCGGCTGTTTGAGTGGGGCGGGGCAAGTGAGCCCTTTCCGTCCCATTTCTTAGGAGGCGTGATCCAGGATGAAGAAACTCGGAATTGTCGGTGGAATCGGTCCAGAATCGACTTTGGAATATTACAAGGGCATCATCCAGGGTTTCCGGAAAAGGACAGGAGAGGACCGGTATCCTCGGATGATCATCGACAGCCTGGATCTATCGGAAATGTACGATTACGCTGCAAAAAAGCAATGGGAGCCTTTTATAGGAAGGTTGGTGGGATCCATCAAGGCACTTGCGGCCGGTGGGGCAGATTTTGCCGTGATTGCGGCGAACACGGCGCATATTGTTTTTGATGAGGTCAGAAAAGACTCCCCTCTGCCGCTTATCAGCATCGTGGAAGAAACCTGCAAATATGCAAAATCCAAATCTTGCGAGAGGGTTGTCGTTTTCGGCACCGCTTTCACCATGAGAAGCGGCCTTTACACGCGAGCGTTTGAAAAGTACGGGATCGAGGCTTTTGTCCCGGACGAACAGGAGCAGGAGGCAATCCACAAGATCATTTTCCCGAACCTGGAAGCGGGGATCGTTTTGGAGGAGGAAAAAAGGAAAATCCTGGAAATCGCGAACCGCAATTTATCCCTCCGCAAAGCCGATGCCTTGGTCCTGGGGTGCACTGAGTTGCCGCTGATCATCAAAAGGGAAGACCTTGACGTGATGGTTCTGGATACAACGAAGATTCACATAGAGGCGATTTTGGATTCCATGCTGGGCTGAACAGCAGAGCAATGGACCGCGCAGGAGATTGTGCAGGAGCAGGGAAGCGGCCATCCACCGGGTGAGACCTCTTCCCTGCCTCGTTTTCCCTGCTTCAGCGGGACGCAATCTTCCGCTCGGCCTGTCCGGGAATTTCCCTTTCTCTTTCCGGATCGACCGGCACGTTGTTTTCGTCCACAAAGACCAGTCTTGGGAGATGGGTTTTCGCTTCCTCCTCTTCGATTTCCTGCCAAGTCGCGATGATGACCTTGTCGCCTACAGAAACGAGTCTTGCTGCGGCTCCGTTGATACAGATCGTTCCGCTGCCCGGCTGGCCGGCCATCGCGTAAGTCGAGAACCGCGTGCCGTACGTCACGTTCCAGATGTCGACGTACTCGTATTCAACGATATTCGCCTTTTCCATGAGCAAAGGGTCGATCGTGACGCTGCCCTCGTAATTCAAGTCTGCGCCGGTTACGGTTACACGATGCAGCTTTGATTTTAAGACTTTCCTTTTCAACTCCAATGCCCTCCTGCAGACCTTGAGTTTCGGTTCCCGCTCGTGGATGAAAAAGGCCGGGAATTCCTTGCCCAGGGTATTTTACGAAAGGTCCTTGCAATCGGCAATTCCGAAATGACCCGGGCGGGCAGGGTTGTAGAATAGCGAAGAGGCAGGAATTCCACCCAAAAGAAGGGAAGGATGGGAAGTCGTGTCGAAAAAAACACTTCTGGTGATCGACGTTCAGAAAGATTATTTTCCCGGTGGAAAGTTCCCTCTTTGGCAAGCCGAGGAAACCCTGGTACAGGTGGAAAAGGCGATTTGTCAAGCCAAAACCCTGGGTATCCCCGTGATCCTCGTCCAGCATGTTGTAAGCTCGGAAAACAGCGGCGCGAGCTTTTTCAAGGAGGGGACAACGGGGGTGGAAATCCACCCGAAAATCCTTGCCGTTGCCCAAGGTGCCCCCATTGTCGTCAAGGGGAATGCGGATGCCTTTCTGGAGACGGACCTGGAGGAAACTTTAGGTCGGTTCAAAACTGCCGAGCTTTTGGTTTGCGGGATGATGACCCAGAATTGCGTGACTCATACGGCCATTTCCAGATCCGCCGAAAAATACGCGGTGACCGTCCTGTCGGATTGCTGCACGACTGTGGACGAAAAGATCCACCGGATCGCCTTGAATGCGCTATCCGGCAGGGTCCGGCTTGCAAGCTGGACGGAAGCGCTGGCAGGAGACAGCGGCGAGAAAAAGCAGCCGGGAACCTCCCCTGCCGGGCCTTTAAGGGCGCTTTCGCTGCCTGGGTTTTCAATCCGGCCGGCGACAGGGGAGGACGTCCCCCTCATCCTGCAGTTCATCCTTGAGCTTGCGGAGTACGAAGGATTGGCCCACGAAGTGGAGGCGACGGAGGATCTCCTTCGGAAAACTCTTTTTGGGAATCCCCCCTCGGCGGAGGTGATTTTTGCCTGCCATGAAGGAATTCCCGTCGGGTTTGCCCTCTTCTTTCAGAACTTCTCGACTTTCCAGGGCAGGCCCGGGATCTACCTGGAAGATTTATACGTGAGGCCGGCCTGGCGGGGGAAAGGTTATGGCACGGCTTTGCTCGCGTTCCTCGCGAAAATGACGGTGGAAAGAAACGGGGGCAGGCTCGAATGGGGGGTGCTGACGTGGAACACTCCCGCTCGAGAATACTACTTGTCCATCGGGGCCAGGCCTCAGGAGAGGTTCCTTTTGAACCGCATGGAAGGAGAGGAACTGAAAGCCCTGGCGGACAGGTTCCCTGAGGATGCCTGGCTTGGAGGACCGGTGCGGAGTTTTTGAAATTGCGAAAGTCACTCGTTGAAACAAGGACGTTCCGTTTTTCCTGTTGAGCCCTCTCGCGGCGGATGTTAGGCTGTTCGAGAAGCGTAAGCTGGAAAAAAGATTCCTACCAGAAGGAGGCTGCCATGCCACATTTTGCTGAGCGCATGAAAACAATGGAAAAATCCGCCCGGATCATCCGCAATTTATTTGGAGCGATGGGAGACCCGGGACTGATTTCGTTTTCGGGGGGAGCTCCTGCAAAGGAGGCCTTGCCGATCGATATCGTCCGAGAGATCGCGGAGGATGTCCTAAGAAGCGAAAAACGAGGAGTCGAGGCACTTCAGTACGGCAGTGTTCAGGGCTTGCCCGACCTTCGGGAAGTTGTCGTCCGTGAGTTGCTCGCTCCAAAGGGGATCGACGCGAAGGCCGAAAACATCCTAATTACCAGTGGAGGACTCGAGGGGATCAATTTGTTGTGTCAGCTGTTCATTGATCCAGGAGACGTGATCCTGGTGGAATCCCCGACCTTCGTTCATTGCGTGGAGATCTTCGAAATGTTCCAGGCAAAATGCATCAGTGTTGCCATGGACGAGAACGGAATGATCCCGGAGGACCTGGAGGAGAAGATCAGGCGCTACGATCCAAAGGTCGTCTACGTGATCCCGACTTTCCATAACCCCACAGGCAGAACCCTTTCGCTGGAAAGAAGGAAGAAAATCGCTGAGATGGGAAGCCGGTATGACGTGGTGATCCTCGAAGATGATCCATACCGGGATATCCGCTACAGCGGAGAAGACCTAAAACCAATCAAGGCATTCGACGAGACGGGGAATACCGTCCTGGCCAACAGTTTCTCAAAGATCTTTTCGCCTGGATCCAGGCTTGGATACGTTCTGGCGAGCGATCCGGTCATTGAAAAACTCCTTGACGCAAAATCAGCCACGAACTCCCACACTTCGATGCTGCCGCAGGTGATCTGCGCCGAATTTTTCAAGAGAGGACACTATCCGGCCCATCACAGAATGATCTGCGATCTTTACAGGACTCGGCGGGATGCGATGCTCGAGAGCATCGACCTCTTTTTCCCGGCGGGGACGAAACGGACTTTCCCGGACGGCGGGCTTTTCACCTGGGTGGAATTGCCGGGCCGCATCGATACCACGGAGTTGTTGGCAGATGCGACGTCGAACCCGGATGTCAAGGTCGCTTATGTCGCCGGGGAAGGCTTTTTCATCGAAGGCGGCGGGATGGGGAAAAATTGCATGAGGCTTAGCTTTGGTGCGGTTCCTCCCGAGAAAATTCGAATCGGAGCAGAGAGATTGGGGAAATTCCTGCGTTCCCGGGTCTGACCGCTTTCACCGGTCTTCCGGGTTTTCAGAAGGGGCCTCCGGATGTCTTCGCAAGAAAAGGCATCCGGAGGCCCCGCTGTCAAAGAGGCACGTGCGGCCTCCTGCTCGTTCGCGAATCAGGATTGGGACACACGGTCCCAAAATCAGATTCCTCACCCAGAGGCAGCACATCCGCCTCCGCTTGAAGGTTCCCTCACGGATTCCCCTTCCACCAAGAATAAGATGCGACACCGGCAGAAGGGGCACTTTTCCGGTTTCCCCTCGAACTCGAAGGTCCTATCGCAGGATGCGCACCGGTATTTTCGTATGGTTTCCTTTGGCATCGTCGTTCCTCCTTTCTCTTCTCAAAGAAGACACCAATACCGAGTTGGGGTGCTTCCTTTATTTTAGCAGAACAAACCGTCAGGGTTTCTAGTTGCCATTCTGTCTGCCAGAATGAAGGTATAATCAGATGAAGAACAGAGGCGAAGGCACCTCCGGCCTCCGGTAGAGAATCCTCATCCAAGGGAGCGTGATGAAAATGAAAAGCCTGAAAGGGACGAAAACGGCAAAGAATCTGATGAAGTCGTTTGCGGGGGAATCGCAGGCGAGAAACCGCTATTCCTTCTACTCATCCATAGCGAAAAAGGAAGGCCTGATCCAGATTTCAAATATCTTTACGGAAACCGCAGAAAATGAAAAGGAGCACGCGAAACGTTTTTTTAAATTCCTGGTAAAAGACCTCGACGGAGAAGCGGTTCCTGTGGAAGCGGCTTACCCGGTCGCTTTGGGCGACACGAAAAGAAACCTCCTGGCGGCCGCAGAGGGGGAGCACGAAGAGTGGCACGACCTCTATCCGGCCTTTGCCCAGGTGGCCGAGGAAGAGGGCTTTGCCGAAATTGCCGCTGTCTTTCGGTTGATCGCCGAAGTGGAAAAGCGGCACGAGGCAAGGTACCGCAAGCTTTACTCCAATCTTTGCTCGGGGACCGTTTTTAAACAGAGTGAGCCGGTCGAATGGAAATGCATCAATTGCGGCTATATCCATAAAGGCGATTCAGCACCCGAAACGTGCCCTGCCTGCGCTCATCCGCAGGGATATTTCGAGGTCCTGTCGGAGAAGTATTGAGCGAGTCGGAACCATGCCGTTTTTTAAAGTTTACCTTTTGACCCTGCTCCCCTTTATCGGGATCGATGCCCTGTGGTTGGGGTTGGTCGCCCCGAGGTTCTACAAGTCTCAAATCGGATCCATCCTGGCCCCGAAGCCGAATTGGTTCGCGGCAGGGATCTTTTACCTTCTCTTCGTCGCAGGGATGGTTGTTTTCGTCACCGGTCGACCTGGAACGCCGCTCCAGGTCGCAATGAGAGGGGCTTTGTTCGGTCTTGTTTGCTATGCCACCTATGACCTGACGAACCTGGCCACCCTGCACGGATGGCCGGTGCTAGTGACGGTCGTGGATCTTGCATGGGGAACATTCCTATCCACCGTCGTCGCCCTCGTCGCGCATGGGTTGTCCCGGGTCTTTTAAGCTTGAGGGGGTTTGCCCCGGGTGGATGCCTCGGCTCTCATGCAGGACTGGAGGTCGTTGGAAGTGTAGGTGAGATGGTTGGATAAGGCAGCGAGAGTGCCCTCCAGGTCTTTTGATTCCGCAGCCAGGAGGATCTCGCGGTGCTGTTTCTGGGAGTCGATTCTCATCGATGCGAGGTGAACGCGGATCGTGCGGTCCGTTTTCTGCCTGAGGCGAGCCAGCATATCGAGGGTGAGAGGACGGTCCGCGGGTTCGTAGAAAAGATTGTGGAACATCTGGTTGAGGTCCCTCCACCGGATGCAGTCTTCTTCCGACTCCATCTCCTCGAGAATGGCGGCGGCCTCCTCGAGGATTCTCCGCGTGATTTTGGGGAACGCGATGCGCATCAGGCTGGTTTCAAGGGCGGTGATCATTTCGTAGAGTTCTCGGGCCTCTTCCAGGGAGAGAGCCGTGACGACCGCTCCCCTGCATCCGCGAAACGTCACGAGTCCTTCCGTTTCAAGAAGTCGCAGCGCTTCCCTCAGGGGAATCGGGCTGACGTTCAGCCTTTGCGCGAGGGTCGCCTGGTGGAGAGGCTTGCCTTCTTCGAGGATGCCCCGGTAAATCGCCTCCCGCAGGACGTTCGCAATGTAATAGGGCGCGCTTGAGTCCCCCTTGATCCGCAAGGCCAGTTCTTCCAGTTCCATCTGGTGATCCAAGTTCAACACCTTCCCGGAATTCATTTCCTGTCTCGGTTATTTTATAGAAAGAGCGGGGGGGAATATAGGAAGCTTTCTTTAAATATAGCACTTTGACAGAGCTTCCCGGGCAGACCGATACTAAGCCTGACGCGAGTCATGCGGGCGGGAACCGAACGGACAAGCCTGCCCGGGTTCAGAGAGGAGATGGCGCAAAGGATGAAACGAATCCTTGTGACGGGGGCAAACGGACAGATCGGGGTTGAGCTGGTCCCCTATCTGAGACGGCTTTATGGGGACGCAAACGTTCTGGCGACGGACTGCAGGGCCGCTTCCCAGGAAATGCGGGATTCCGGCCCGTTTGAGCTGCTGGATGTCCGAGACGGGAAAGCGTTTTTGGACCTGCTCTCACGGTTCAAAGCCGATACGGTGATGCACCTGGCAGGGATTTTGTCTGCCACCGGGGAGGCCAACCCGCAGCTAGCCTGGGACGTCAACGCGAACGGGACCTTCACGGCACTCGAATGTGCCCGATCGACCGGGGCCGCGGTGTTTTTCCCCAGTTCCATTGCCGCTTTCGGGCCCAACACTCCCCCCAAGATGACCCCCCAGGATACGCTGCAACGCCCGGCGACGATCTACGGAATCGCGAAGGTCACCGGGGAACTGCTTTGCGATTATTACCACCTGAAGTACGGCCTGGATACAAGGGGGCTGCGTTTCCCAGGCCTCATTTCCTATGTGGCCCTTCCCGGGGGGGGAACGACCGATTACGCCGTTCACATTTACTACGATGCGGTGTCGAAGGGGTCCTACACCAGCTACATTGCGAAAGGGACGTTCATGGACATGATGTACATGCCGGATGCCCTGGAAGCCGTTGTGCAGCTCATGGAAGCGGATCCTTCCAGGCTGGTTCACCGCAATGCCTTCAACATCTCCGCGATGAGCATCGAGCCGGAACAGATTGCGCTTGAAATTCAGAAGCACATCCCGGGTTTTTCGATCTCGTACGAGGTGGACCCGGTCCGGCAAAGGATCGCCGAGTCCTGGCCGGACTCGCTGGACTGTTCGGCGGCAAGGATCGAATGGGGGTTCTCCCCGAAGTACGATCTCGCTTCGATGACGACCGATATGCTGAAAAGGGTCAGGGAAAAACTGGCCCGCTCGTAGGAGGCCCCGGTGAGCTTTTTGGGGTTTGTTTTCGTGGGGCTTCTAGCAGGCTGGCTGGCCGGTCACCTCGTGAAGGGAGGGGGCTTCGGGCTGGTGGGCAACATTGGTGTCGGGGTCGTCGGGGCCTTGATCGGCGGCTTTATCGCGAGGAATGTGGGATTGTCCTTCGGAAGCGGTTTCTGGGGGAACCTTCTGATCGCGACGCTGGGAGCCGTCGTCCTCCTGGTTCTGATCCGTCTGATGCGCAAATGAAGAAGGTCCCGGCAAATGGATTCTAATTGCCGGGACCTTCTTCTGCGGGGATTTCCCGGTAATTCCAGAGGATAAGCCTCTCCCCGTTGGCAAGGCGGAAGACGTTCCCCTCGATCGAAACAGGAACCGTTGAGCCGTCTTTTCGGGTACGACGAACGGCCTGAGTGAACACTTTTTCCCACATCCGGATCCGATCCACCTGCATGTCGGAACTGGCCATCATCTCGGGGGTGGTGGCGACCAGCAGGTCCAGTCTCTTTCCGACTGCCTCCTCCTCGGTATGTCCGAAAAGTTCCGTGAAGGCCCGATTGATTTTCAGGATGACCTGATCCGTGTCGCAAAGAGCAACGGCATCTTGCGAGTTTTGAAGAAGTGCGTCGAAGATCCTCGTGTAGTCTTCCAGAGAATTCTGCATGGACCTGCCTCCCCGTTTTGCCTCCGGTTTTGCGTCTTTCAGGCAACATTCTATCCTACCAACCATTAAAAAATCTCCCGGTTATAATAATACTGAAATCGGAATCGTTGTTCCTGTATGAACCCAGGGGAGAGTGGTGAGAATGGAGAACGTGCTGTTCCTTGGAATGGGAGCCGTGGGGATGACCTTTGCCTCCCAGTTTGCCGACAGGGGGTACCCTTTTCATTTCCTCTGCGACAGGATCCGGAAGGAGAAATACGCAGACAGGGAAAGGTTTGTCAACGGAAGGCTGTACGCGTTTCCGTGCCTGATGCCCTCGGAGATCTCCGTGCCTTGCGACTTCGTTTTTGTTTCTGTCAAGGCGTACCAGCTTCAGGATGTCCTTCCGCTCCTGGAAGAGGCGGTAGGCCCCCAGACGGTTGTCCTTTCCCTGCTGAACGGCATCGACAGTGAAGAGGTCATCGCGGCCCGGCTGGGGGCTGACAAGGTCCTTCCCTCGTTTGTCGCAAGAATGGATTCGACAAGGGAGGGGGACCGGCTCGTCTATTCTAGCCCGGGGCAGATCGTGTACGGCGAGGCGGATGGGACATTCTCGCCCCGCATGAAGCGGTTGGCCGGTCTCCTGGAGGAAGCCGGGGTTCGTTACGAAGCCACAGGAGAAATCCGGAAAAAGATGTGGTGGAAGTTCATGGTCAATGTTGGAATCAATCAGACAGGAACAATCCTGAAGGCTCCCTACCGGGTATTCCAGGAAGTCCCGCAAAGCATCGAAGCGGCTTTTGCGGCGATGCGGGAAGTCATGGCATTGGCTCCATATTCCGGGGTTTCCCTAACAGAGGAGGACCTGGAGGAAAGCGTCTGGATGTTGAGGCAATTCAATCCGGAAGGGAAAAACTCGATGTTCCAGGACCTCGAGGCGGGCCGGAAAATGGAAATTGAAACCTTTGCCGGCAAGGTTTGCCGTCTGGGAGAACAGCACGGGGTTCCCACCCCCGTCAACCGGTTGTACTACAATCTCCTGAAAACGTTGGAGTGTCAGTTTGCCAGCGATCGGAGCGAATGAACGGCCTTCGGTATTGCGTCTACCTTCTACGCTGCGGAGACGGTTCCCTGTATTGCGGGATCACGACGGACCTCCAGCGGCGGGTCAGGGAGCACCGGGAAGGCAAAGGGGCCAGGTACACCGCGGCTCACCTTCCGGTGGAGCTGGAATATGCCACTTCATGCTGGTTTAACCGGGCAGAAGCCCAGGCAGTCGAAAGAAGAGTCAAAAGTCGCAGGAGGGGGGAGAAAAAGTCCTTTCTTGAAGAGGTGGAACGCGCTCGTTTTGAAAGGGAGAGCGAACGAACCGAAACGGCTGGGAAGGGCGGCTTCCCGAATCAGGGCTGGATCGTTTAGAATACTTTCATGAACGGACTCTTTTCTCCCGACCATTATCATTTCCAGGCCTGCAGCGCTCTCTTTCTCATTTCAGGCCTTCTTGCATCCGGATTTCTGAGTTTCGTCCGCCGAAAACGGATCGGGGGAGCGGGGGTCTACCTGCTGCTCCTTTTGTGGGCGGTAGCTCATTGGCTCTTTGCGCAAGTTCTCGAAAGCGCGGCCGCGACGGCGGGGCTGCAGCTGTTCTGGAGGCAGGTTGCCACCCCGGCAATCGCCAGCTGTCCTGTCTTCTTTTTTCTTTTTGCCCTCCGCTACGCTTTGGCAGGCAATTTCCCGACACGGTACTGGAGTTCCCTTCTGTTTGCCCTGCCGGGGATCACGGTTTTCCTTGCCATCACAAACGAACGGTTTCATGGCCTCTGGTCCGAAATTCTGCTGAACCCGGAAACCGGCCGGCTGTTCTTTGAACCCGGCCCCTGGTTCTGGGTGCATGTCGTCTATTCATCGGTGCTGCTTTTTGCAGGAGCGCTTCTCATCGTCAAACGGGCCTTGCAGGTTTCACGTCATGCAATGTCGCAGTTTTTCGTTCTTCTCGCGGGATCCCTGGCTCCCCTGGTTGTCAACGCTTCTTCCTTCCTATGGGGGACACTAGGGCAAACTCCAGACTGGATGCCGCTTGCCTTTCTTTTCTCATCCGGGATGCTCACGGTCGGCATCACCCGCCTGGGAATCCTGGATCTCGTTCCGGTCGCCCGCAGTCTCCTGGTGGAAACGATGCCGGATGGAGTGCTCGTGGTCGATCCTCGGGGGGGCATCGCGGACCTCAACCCGGCAATGGCCTCCATTCTGGGCCGGGACAGGGGTGAGATCTACGGGATGACGATGGAAGAGGCCTTTAGGGACTGGTGGGGCATTTCAGGCTTTTTCGACGGAGACGGGGAGGGCCTGGCGGAAGTCGAACGGGTTTTGCCCGATGGAGGGAAGTTGGCCTACGAAGTCAAGGTTTCAACGCTCAGGGACAGGAGGGCCGGGGGCAGACCTGCCGTGATGGGAAAGCTTTTCGTTTTCAGGGACGCGAGCCTTCGCCGAAAAGTCGAGGAGCAGCTTCGGGAAGCGGCCGTTGTAGACCCGTTGACCGGGTTGATGAACATACGGGCGGCGTATGGTCTCCTGGAAGAGTTGGTCAAGGGAAAGCGATCCGATGGAACGATCTTTTCCCTTGCTCTGCTCGACCTCGATCATTTCAAACGGATCAACGACACCCTGGGGCACCGGGCGGGGGATGATGTCCTGGAAAAATTCGCGGCACTTGTTCGAAAAAGTTCCGTCCCCGGGCAGGTCTCTGCGAGGTATGGGGGAGATGAGTTTCTGCTGGTCTTTTCCGATTACTCGAAAAGGGAAGCGGAGATCCTTCTGCTCGGGCTACTGGAGGAAGTCCGGCTTTCGATTCGGGCCGCTCCCGGGCGAAAGCTCTCCATGGGATTCAGCGCGGGTCTTGTCGACACGGAGGAATTCTCCACCCTTTCGGAACTGACGGTGGAAAAAATGCTGGAAGTGGCCGACGAACGGCTCTACCAGGCTAAAGCCGCCGGTCGAAACCGTGTTTGCGCGGATTCTCCGATTGGGACAAGAAGCAACTTGTGATAAAACATTCGGGAAGATCCGTAACTTTGATCATGAGGGTGGAGGAGCAAGATGGAACAGGCAGAGCCGAAAAGTGGCAATTTCATCGAACAAATCATCCGGGAAGATCTGGAGTCGGGGCGAATCAAAAAAGTCGTCACCCGCTTCCCGCCGGAACCCAATGGGTATCTCCATATCGGGCATGCCAAGTCGATCTGTCTGAACTTCGGCCTGGCGGAAAAATTTGGCGGCGATTGCAACCTCCGGTTTGACGACACGAACCCGGCAAAGGAAGAAATCGAATACGTGGAGTCGATCAAGAAAGACGTCGAGTGGCTCGGTTTCAGGTGGAGCAACCTCTGCTTCGCTTCGGACTATTTCGACCAGTTTTACCTCTGGGCGATTGAACTGATCAAGGCCGGAAAGGCCTACGTGGACCATCAATCCCCGGAGGAAATTCGAAAAACCCGCGGGACACTGACGGAACCCGGAACGGAGTCGCCCTGGCGCAACAGGACCGTCGAGGAAAACCTCGAACTGTTCGAAAAGATGAAAAACGGGGAATTCGAGGAAGGGGAGTGCGTCCTGCGGGCGAAAATCGACATGTCGCATCCCAATGTCAACATGCGGGACCCCGTGATGTACAGGATCCTGAAGGAGTCGCATCATAACACCGGGGACAGGTGGTGCATCTACCCGATGTACGATTTCGCCCACGGCTACGAGGATGCCATCGAAGGCGTCACCCATTCGATCTGTACCCTCGAGTTCCAAGACCACCGGCCTCTCTACGACTGGTTCCTCGATAACGTTTCGGTTCCCCACAGGCCCCGCCAGTACGAATTTGCAAGGCTGAACCTCACCTACACCGTCATGAGCAAGCGAAAGCTGCTTGAATTGGTCACGACGAAATGCGTTTCGGGATGGGACGATCCCAGGATGCCAACGATCTCGGGCCTTCGGCGTAGGGGGTACACCCCTTCCTCGATCCGGCGGTTCTGCGAGGAAATCGGTGTCGCGAAGACGAACAGCATGGTTGACATCGAGTTTTTGCAGTTCTGTATTCGTGAAGAGTTGAACAAGACGGCGAACCGGGTCATGGCCGTGCTGAAGCCGCTTCGAGTCGTGATCGAGAATTATCCCGAGGATCGGGTCGAAGAGATCGAGGCCCTGGACAACCCGGAATCGGAAACACCAACGACCAGGAAAATTCCGTTTTCCCGGGTTCTCTTCATCGAACAGGACGACTTCATGGAGAATCCGCCGAAAGGCTACTTCCGCCTTTCCCCGGGAAAAGAAGTACGGCTCAAGCACGCCTACCTCATCACGTGCAAGTCCGTGGTCAGGGACGAAGAGGGCAGAATCGTCGAACTCCGTTGCGAGTACGATCCGGCGACCCGTGGGGGGGATGCCCCGGACGGTAGAAAGGTGAAGGGGACCCTGCATTGGGTTTCGGCATCTCATGCTGTTGAGGCGGAGGTTCGGCTTTACGACCATCTTTTCACCCTGAAGAACCTGGATGAAGTAGAGGAGGGGAAGGAATACCGAGACTACCTGAACCCGGATTCACTTGTTGTCCTTTCCGGGTGCAGGGTCGAACCGGGGCTTTCCAGGGTGGAGGCGGGGCAGCGCTTCCAGTTCCTGCGCCACGGCTATTTCTGCGTCGATCCCGACTCCAGGCCTGGACGTCCGGTGTTCAACCGGATCGTGCCTCTCAAGGACAGTTGGGCAAAAGAGCAGAAAAAGGGCTGAATAGCCCGTGTTCTTCCGGGCAGGGGTGCTCCCCTGCCCGTTTTTTTTGTTGACAATCGGGCCCGGGTAGTGTTATTTACCCTAATAAAAGTAACACGAAGATAGGGGTGGTATTCATGCACATGGCAGATGCGCTTCTTTCTCCGGCGGTAGGCGGGACGATGCTCGCGGTCACGGCAGGCCTGACGGCCTATTCGGCCAGAAAACTGAAGGAATCGCCGGATGAATCCAGGATCCCCCTGATGGGAGTTTTAGGGGCTTTCATTTTCGCCGCGCAGATGATCAACTTCAGCATTCCTGCAACAGGGTCGAGCGGCCACCTGGGAGGGGGGATGATCCTGGCGATCCTGCTGGGGCCCTATGCGGCATTCCTGGTACTGGCTTCGGTTCTGGTTGTCCAGGCGCTCTTCTTTGCCGACGGAGGCATCCTGGCCTTGGGGTGCAACATCTTCAACCTGGCTTTCTTCCCGTGTTTTGTCGCTTATCCTTTCATCTACAGGAAAATTGTCGGGGACTCCCCTTCCCGTAAAAAAATCCTTCTTGGCGCGATCCTTTCAGCTGTTGCAGGGCTTCAGCTCGGCGCCTTTTCCGTGGTGCTGGAAACCGTGGCCTCGGGAATTTCCGAATTGCCCTTCAGGACTTTCTTGCTCCTGATGCAGCCGATCCACCTGGCGATCGGGATTGTGGAAGGGATCGTCACGGGAGCGGTCGTGACCTTCGTCTGGAAGGCCCGGCCTGAAGTGCTTGAATCCGCCGCGCGGAACACGCCGCTACCAGGCGTTTCCCTCAGGAAAGTCCTGGCCGGACTTGCCCTTGCCGCGATTTTCACCGGAGGTGCCCTTTCCTGGTTTGCCTCGACCTATCCGGACGGACTGGAATGGTCGATGGCGAAAACCGCCGGTACGGAGGAGCTTGAGGCGCCGGCGGAAAGGATTCACACGGCGCTTGCGGCCCTGCAGGAAAAATTGGCGTTCCTGCCGGATTATGGTTTCCGCCCCTCACCGGCCGGGAAAGATTCTCAGCCGGAAGCGGCTGCGGCCGGGGAAAATGAAGGGAAATGGCCCGCGGTGGACCCCGCAACAACGGTTTCCGGCCTTGTTGGAGGAGCCTTGACGCTGACACTTGCGGGAGGGCTTGGGATCCTGCTTCGGGGTGCCGTTTCCCGGCGAAAGTAGGGGAAGCGTTTGCCAACAAGCGGCTGCAGCCTGGACGAAAACCCCGGTTTCTTTAGCCGGGGCGGGGTGGATCCCAGGGCAAAGTGGCTCGTCACGTTTGCTTTCCTCCTTGTCGTGACTTCCTTCGGGAAGTACGAGATTTCTCGCCTGACGCCGCTTGTCCTGTATCCCGTTTCCCTCACGGCGGTTTCCTGCGTCCCTGTGACGAAACTGCTACGAAGAGTCCTCGTTGCCCTTCCCTTTGTCCTTTTTGTGGGATTGTTCAATCCCCTTTTCGACAGGGAGATCCTTTTCAAGGTATGGGGGCTTTCGATATCAGGAGGGTGGATCTCCTTTGTTTCGATCACGTTCAGATCGCTTCTGGCGGTAGCGGCGGCCGTTGTCCTGGCGATGACGACGCCATTTGACAGACTCTGCATCGGACTTGAGAAAATGGGGGTTCCTCGAGTTTTGGTCACGCAGCTTCAGTTCCTTTACAGGTATCTCTCCCTCCTGCAGGAGGAGGCCGTCCGGATGGTTCGTGCCCATGCCCTGAGGGCCAGGGGCAACCGTCCGAAAATCCGGGTTTCGAGCGCGGCTTCGATGATCGGGTTTCTCCTGCTGAGAAGCCTGGACCGGGCGACTCGAATCTACCGCTCCATGCTCGTCAGGGGGTTTGACGGGGAAGTACGCTTGATGAAGCCTCTTCGGTTTGCTTGGAGCCGGGACGGGATATTCGTTGGGTTCTGGGCCCTCTATTTCCTGACGGTTCGGTTCGTGGACGTTCCAGGCCGGCTGTTCGGGTGGGTTCTAGGACGATGAGCCACCATTTCCTGGAAGTCCGGGACCTCTGGGTTGCCTATCCGGATGGGACAGAAGCGTTGCGCGGCCTTTCCTTCCGCCTGGAGCACGGAGAGGCGGTCGGACTTGTGGGGGCCAACGGGGCCGGAAAATCGACGACGCTGCTGGCTCTGGCTGGATTGATCAATCCATGCAGGGGCTCCGTCAACCTTGGCGGAACGGTCCTTTCAAAACAGACGGTTGGGGAAATCCGGAGGCGAATTGGTTTCCTGTTTCAGGACCCTGACGACCAGCTTTTTATGCCGACCGTTTTTGATGACGTTGCATTTGGCCCATTGAACCAGGGGCTTACTGCGGAAGAAGTGGAGGAACGGGTGAGAACCGCCCTGGAGCAAGTGGGCGCACGTCACCTGGCGGAACGGCCGGCGCACCGTCTTTCGGGAGGGGAGAAACGTTCGGTTGCCATCGCCACCGTGCTTTCCATGATTCCGGACGTCCTGATCATGGATGAGCCGAGCGCTAGCCTTGACCCGAGAGGGCGCCGCCTTCTGATCGGACTCCTGAAGTCATTCACGCACACCCGTCTCGTTGCAACTCACGACCTGGATTTGGTCCTCGAAGTCTGTCCCCGGACGATCGTCCTTTCCGGGGGGCGGGTCGAAGCCGATGGGGAAACGGCCAGGATTTTCCAGGACCGCACTCTCCTGGAGCGTTGCGGTCTGGAACCCCCTCTCTGCCTACAGGGGATGCCGCGCTGAAGATTGCCAGAATCCTCTTGCCAGCCGAAAGAGGTTATGCTATATTTCCAACCGCTGAAGCGTTTTCTCGCTCGGCATTCGAAACGGAATTCCCCGATAGCTCAATCGGCAGAGCGGGTGGCTGTTAACCACTAGGTTCGAGGTTCAAGTCCTCGTCGGGGAGCCAGCATAGGACCAGCCCCATCGTACGATGGGGCTTTTTCTCTTTCAGGGAGTGTGGACCGGCGATGAGCAGGTTCAAGAAACCACTGCTGAGACTGCTGACAATGGTTTTGCTCCTGCCTTTTGTCGCCCGTCCAGTGTTTGCGGGTCTCGTCGTCTACGTGCCCCTCGATGACCGGCCGTATTCCCTGGATCGGGTCATCGAAGCCGCAAGGGCCTTGAAAGTCGAGCTTTTGCTCCCTCCGGCAGGGTTTTTCAGGGGGCAGGCTGGAGTTTCCGACTATGAAGAGCTTTTCCGGTGGCTGGCATCCAATTCCAGTCAAGGGGCATTCGTGATCGCGGCGGATGCCCTTCTTTTCGGGGGGCTGGTCTCCTCGAGGATCCATGATCTGGATGAGGAAGAGGTTGGATGGCGCTTCGAGGCCCTCAAGAAGTTTTGCGACAGCCTCCAGAAGCCCAAAATTGCCCTTTTTGGGACGCTGCTTCGAATGCCCAGGGAAAGCCAGGGGGTTCTGGATGCAGACTACAACGCAAAATGGGCCCCGCAACTTTTCCGATTGGCCAGGCTCCAGACGGCCGCATCCAGGGGAGAGCTTTCCAAAGAAGAACTGGCAGCGGCGGAGCGGCTCCTGAAAACGATTCCGGTTCCGGTTCTTCGAGAGTGGGCCGAAAGGCGGAACCGGAGCCTTCGAGCCGCCAACCGGCTCCTTGCCCTTCACGGTGCTGCCGGGGTCGATTTTGTTGGGATCGGCCTAGACGATAACGTTTGCCCGCAGCTGCTCGAACCCGAATTTCGCTCGATGGCATCGGTGATCGGGGAGGCTTCCCGGGACAGGGCCGCCGTTGTCCCGGGAGTGGACCAGATGGGCCTCCTGCTGTTTGCCAGGATGGTCCTTCACGATAAGCCCCGGCAGAAAGTCTGCCTGCTGTTCCCGCGCTCGTTCGGCGAGAAGCTGCAACCGAACTATTCCGGCTTTACTCCTGAAGAATCTTTCGAGATCCAGGCGGATGTCCTCGGAGTGGAAAGAGTCGCTACCCCCCAGGAGGCCGATATGGTCCTCGTGGTGAACCTGCCGCAGGGGGAGCGGACGCTGGAAGCGTCGTCCCCCGCGAACAACGCGACGCCGGACGAATCCGACGAGGCGTTCGCCGGGGAAATCAGGAGGATTTTGGATACGGGAAAACGGGTGGCTGTTGCCGATATCGCTTTTGACAACGGGGCGGACCGGGGGTTGATGGAAGCCCTGAGGAAAGAGGGGCTTCTGACCCGGCTTGCAGCGTACTCGGGGGGGAACACCTCGGACAACAGCATCGGGGTAGCCCTGGCAACGGGAGTCCTGTCCGCCTGGATGACCGAGGAGGACCGCAAATGGCTCCTCTTTACGCGGTACCTGGATGACTGGGGGTACCAGGCGGTGGTTCGCCCGGCCGTGGTCCCGAAAGGGCCATTCGCGGGTCAAGCGGTTGCTGGAAGGCTGGAGGGCGAAATCCGGGAGAAACTTCAGGCTTTCTCCCAGGGGCCCCTGGCGGATTTCGGCTTCGCCGATTTTGAGGTGAGCTATCCCTGGAGTCGCCTTTTTGAGATCCGGATCACCAGGGAAAAACCCTGACTAGCCCTTCCGACGCGAGGAGCCAGGGAAGAAAGGCTGATATTTTTGGGGTCTTGCGGCCAAATGTATGCCATGGTATCAATAGAAAGAAGACGGGTTGCGGTTCAAACGTCATATTCGGGAGGCGGAACAAGGATGAGAAAGGGTTTGGCATTTGCATTCGTCATGGCTTTCCTGGTTGCAGCGACAACAGCGTGGGCCTTTGCTCCTGTTCCAGCGAAGGACCTCAAGCCCGGGTTCGTTTACGTGGGACCCGTGGGAGACGGCGGCTGGACCTACATGCATGACAAGGGCCGCAAGGACATGGAGAAGGCGCTTCCGGGAGTGACCTCGAGCATCGTGGAATCGGTTCCGGAGGGTCCGGATGCAGTCCGGGTCATGGAAACCTTCGTGCGAAACGGATCGAAGCTGATTTTCGCCACTTCCTTTGGTTACATGGACTATGTCCAGGAAGTGGCCAAAAAGCACCCCGACGTTGTTTTCATGCATTGCTCCGGCTACAAGACGGCTCCGAATGTCGGGACCTATTTCGGCCGGATCTACCAGCCCCGGTACCTTTCCGGGCTTGTGGCTGGAAAGATGACGAAGAGCAACATCATCGGCTACGTTGCGGCGAACCCGATCCCTGAGGTCATTCGCGGCATCAACGCGTTCACGCTGGGTGTCCGGAAGGTGAACCCGAAGGCGAAGGTCAAGGTGGTCTGGCTGTTCTCCTGGTTTGACCCCGGGAAGGAGAAGGAAGCGACCAAGGCCCTGATCGACTCCGGCGCGGACGTTATCGCAATGCATGCCGACTCCGGCGCCGCCCCCCAGGCTGCAGAGGAAGCCAAGGTCTGGGTTGTCGGGTACAACAACGACATGAGCCGCTACGCCCCGACCCGGCACCTGACTGCCCCGATCTGGAACTGGGGCATGCTTTACAAGTACGCTGCGGAAAACGTGATCAAGGGGACCTGGAAATCCGAATCGATCTGGTGGGGGCTGAAGGAAAACATGGTCGGCCTGGCACCTTTCGGGAAGGCGGTTCCGGAGAGCGTCCGGAAACTGGTCGCGGAAGAAAAAGGGAAGATCGTTTCGGGAAAGTGGGATGTCTTTACCGGGCCCATCAAAGATCAATCAGGAAAAATCAGGGTTGAAGCGGGCAAACGGATGTCTGACCCGGAGATGCTCTCCTTTAACTGGTTTGTTCAGGGGGTCGAGGGGACGATCCCGAAGTAGGCCCGCAGGCGGGAATCCAGGGGGGCTCGTTCGGGCCCCCCTTTTTGCTGAGCGTTGACAATTCCGCTCATTCGGGCAAACTTGGAAGGTCTCAGGTATTCTTCTTCCCGGAGGGCCTACCTCATGGAATCAGGAAAACAACAGCCGCTTGTCCAGATGCTGGGAATCACGAAAAGCTTCGCGTCAGTCAAAGCGAACCGGGGGATCAATTTTGACGTTTTCCCGGGAGAGGTTCATACGCTTTTGGGTGAGAACGGAGCGGGGAAAAGCACCCTGATGAATATCCTAAACGGGCTCTACCAGCCCGATGCGGGCAGCATCCGCATTAAAGGGGCTGAATGCCGCTTCTCCTCGCCGCGGGAAGCCATCGCGGCAGGGATCGGGATGGTTCACCAGCATTTCATGCTTGTTCCCGTCCTCACGGTCTGGGAAAACCTGGTGATGGGGCTTCCGGGCCTGAAGGCCGTGCTGCCCAAAAGGGAAGTGATCCGGAAAATCGGCGAACTCTCCGACCGGTACGGCCTCGATGTTGAGCCGGAAGCCCAGGTCTGGCAGCTTTCCGTTGGAGAGCAGCAGCGGGTGGAAATTTTGAAGATGCTGTACCGGAATGCCGAGGTGCTCGTCCTGGATGAACCCACATCGGTTCTGACTCCCCAGGAAGTTCGCCGGCTTTTCGATACGATCCGCCAGATGACGGCCGAAGGACACGGGGTGGTGTTCATCTCCCACAAGCTGGATGAGGTCATGGAGATCTCCGACCGAATCACGATCCTGCGGAGCGGGGAGGTCGTCGAGACGCTGCCCGGCCCGATGGCAACCCGGGAAATGCTGGCCGAGAAAATGGTGGGAAGAAAGATCGTTTTTGCAGTGGACAAGGCCGTTCTGAATCCCGGGGATACGGTCCTGGAGGCGGAAGGGATCTGCGCGCTGAATGACCGTGGTCTTCCGGCGATCCGGAACCTGAGCCTCTCGATCAGGCAAGGAGAAATCCTTGGCATTGCAGGGATCGCCGGGAACGGGCAGAAGGAACTCTGTGAAGCGCTGGTGGGTTTGAGGCCGATTCAGTTCGGAAGGGTCCTGCTGCGGGGAAAGGACATGACGGGGCGCAAGCCCATGGATTTCCTTCGGGCCGGGGTGAGTTACATTCCAGCGGACCGGAAAGGGACAGGGCTTGTTGGAGCCATGAACCTGAGGGAAAATTTCGCCCTGAAGAACTTCTGGAGGAAACCGTATGCCAAGGGCCCGTTCCTGAGCTGGGAGAGCATCGCCGGGGAAACCGGACGGATTGTGGAAAGGTTCGGTGTTTCGGCCCCCGGCCTGGGGATCCCGGTTCGAAACCTCTCCGGGGGGAACCAGCAGCGCCTCATGCTTGGCAGGGAACTTTCAGGAACCCCGGATTTGATTGTGGCGATGCAGCCGACATGGGGACTGGATGTCGGCGCGACAGAGTTCGTGCGGGACCAGCTTCTCCGTCAGCGGGAACGGGGAGCGGCCATCCTTCTGGTTTCGGAAGACCTGGAAGAGGTCTTGGCCCTGAGCGACAGGCTTGCCGTCATTCACAAGGGGGAGATCATGGGGTTGGTCGAGGATCCCCGGAGCGCTTCCGAGGAGGAACTGGGGCTGATGATGGCGGGGATCCGGAGGGAAACCGCGATTGAAGGAGAGAAGGGCAGATGAAACCGCGTTTGCGGATCGAAAGACGGTTGGAAGTTCCTTCCTGGATGAACTGGTCCATCCCCGCCGGAGCGGTGGGGGTTGCTCTGGCGGCCGGGGCCGTACTCCTGTCCCTTTTGGGGGTTTCGCCGCTTGCCGCCTATAAAGCAATGATCCAGGGTTCGCTGGGGGATGCCTGGGGGATCAGCGAGACCATTGTCAAGGCGATTCCTCTAACGTTGGCAGGGCTTGCGGTGGGGCTCGCGTTTACGATGGTCGTGTGGAACATTGGGGCCGAGGGCCAGATCGTCATGGGAGCGCTGGCGGCCGTCGCGGTCGTCCGGTACGCTTTCGTCGACAATTCCCTCGTGATGTTCTCTCTCATGTTTTTGATGGCCTGCCTTGCCGGAGGGCTTTGGGCAGGTTTCGCGGGTTTTCTCAAGGCTCGTTGGAATGTGAACGAGACCATTACCACCCTGATGATGAACTACATCGCCATTCTCCTCGCCGATTACTTCATCTACGGTCCATGGCGAGACCCGTCGAGTCTCGGGTTTCCCATGACAACCCCCTTCCCTGAAGCCGCCCGCCTGCCTGTCCTGGGAGGAACGAGGGTCCATGTCGGGATTTTTCTGGCGGTCGGCTTGGCGATCCTTTTTCGGGTGCTCTACCGCTGGACAAAGTGGGGATTCGAACTGCGGGTCATCGGGAACAACCCGAACGCGGCCCGGTATGCCGGGATCAACGACTTGAAGAACGTGGTCCTGGCGATGTTCCTTTCCGGGGCCGTTGCGGGAATTGCAGGGATGACGGAAGTTGCGGGGCTCCAGGGACGTCTCCAGCCTGGCTTTTCGGGGGGGTACGGCTTCACCGCGATCATCGTCGCCTGGCTTGCCCGCTTGAATCCGATGGCGACGATCCTGGTTTCCTTCCTCCTCGGTGTGCTTCTGGTCGGCGGGGATACGCTCCAGGTTGTCATGCGGCTTCCTCTGGCGAGCGTTCAGGTCCTGCAGGGGTTGATCCTTTTCTGCGTGCTGGGGGCAGAGTTCTTCCGGAACTACCGGATCGTTTTCATCGAAAGAGGGGAGTGAGGGGAATGGAAATCCTGATCCCAATCCTTTCTGCCGCCATTCGGAGCGGGACGCCGATTCTCTATGCGACCCTCGGTGAGATCCTGACCGAAAAGGCCGGGGTGCTCAACCTAGGCCTCGAGGGGCTGATGCTGCTAGGGGCTTTTTCGGGTTTCTCCGCGACGATGGTCACGGGCAATCCCTGGGTTGGCCTCGCGGCGGCGGTTTGCGTGGGGATGGCCGTTTCCGCCCTGCACGCGTTTCTCTGCGTGACCATGGGAGCCAACCAGGTGGTGAGCGGCCTGGCGATCACCATGTTTGGAACCGGGATGAGCGCCCTCCTTGGGAAGGCCTACGTGGGGGAAACGATCCGGGGGCTCGGGATTCTGCCGGTCCCCGTGCTGGCGAAGATCCCCCTCCTCGGACCCGTCCTCTTCAACCATGATCCGCTGGTCTATCTTTCTTACGTCCTCGTGGGCCTGGCCTGCTGGTTCATCTCCTCGACCCGCTGGGGACTCACCCTTCGGGCTGTCGGCGAAAACCCGCGGGCTGTGGATGCGGCGGGCTTGAGCGTCGCCCGGCTGAGGTACGCCTATACGATGGTCGGTGGAGGTCTCGCGGCTTTGGGGGGAGCCTATCTCTCGGTGGTGTACACGCAGATGTGGGTGGAGATGATGACTGCCGGAAGAGGCTGGATCGCCGTCGCCCTTGTCATTTTCGGGATCTGGAACCCCCTGAGGGCGGCTTTCGGTTCCTACCTCTTCGGAGGAGTCGGGGCCCTGCAACTTCGAATCCAGGCGGCAGGGACCACCGTACCGGCTCCGCTTCTTCTGATGCTTCCCTACATCCTTACGATCGTCGTGCTGGTGGGGATTTCGGTCAGGAAGGGAAAGGGAATCCTCCTGGGCGCTCCGGCCTCGCTAGGGCAGCCTTTCCACCGGGAAGAACGGGACTAGGTCCTTCCGATGATCGGCTGGGAAAACGAAAATTCCGAATCCCAGGGGAAGAGGATCCAGGTGTCCTGGCTGACTTCTGTGATGAAGAGATCCACCAGAGGCCTTCCCTCGGGTTTGGCGTAGACGGTGGCAAAACAGGCTTCCGGGAACATCCGCCGGACCAGCTGCGCGGTTCTCCCGGTGTCCACCAGGTCGTCAATGATCAGGGATCCCTGGGGGTCGTTCCCGAACGAAGTGGCCAGCTTGAGGATTGCCGGTTCTCCCTGGGTTCGGAGGGTATAGCTTGAAACGCAGAGCGTGTCGATGAAATGGATGTCCAGTTCCCGAGCGATGATCGCCGCCGGGACCAGGCCGCCGCGGGCGATCGCGAGGATCCGGTTCCATCTCCCCTTCTCGTGAAGCCGCCAGGCCAGGGCCTTGCAGTCCCGGTGCAGCTGATCCCAGGAAATCGGAAACGTCTTCTTGTAACGTTCGGAAGAATCCAACGGAAATCGCTCCTTCCCTGAAAGCCGTTCGATTACTATATCAGCCAGGAACAGGCGCCGCAAGGAAAAGGCCGATGAGAATGAACGAAAGGAATGTCTGGACGGTGAATTCGATGCAGCAAATCCGGGAGTGGTTCGCTTCCTACACGCGGAGTTTCCAGAAAGGCGATAATCCCCTCGAACCTCTGCTCGACCTCAAGTTGCGTCATAGTTTCCGTGTCGCCGGTGAAGCGGGTTTCCTGGCCCGGGAGATGGGGCTGGACGCCCGCTCGGTCGATGTCGCGGAAACGCTGGGGTTACTCCACGATGTCGGCCGTTTCCCCCAGTTTCGAGAGTTCCGGACCTTCTACGATGCCGCCTCCGTCGATCACGGGGAATTGGGCTGGGAAACCGTGAAGCGGGCGGGGATCCTCGATCCGCTCGAGGATGAAGCGAGTCTCGCCATTCTTGATGGGATCCGCTTTCACAACAAGAAGGAGGTCCCTTCCGGGATCCGACCTTCGAGCCTGACCATGGTCAGGCTGGTCCGGGATGCCGACAAGCTGGATGTCTTCGAGCTAGTCCAGGATTATTTGGACCGGGGAACGATCCATGAACTCCTCCCAAGGATCCCGGATACGGGGGGAATCAGCGGGGAACTCCTGGACACCCTGGGTGAAACGGGCAGGGCATCCTACAGCCAGGTCCGATCGGTTCCCGATTTTCTCCTCGTGCAGTTGTCCTGGGTCTTTGACTTGAATTTTCAGCCCACCTTCCGGAGAATTTTAGAAAGGCGGGTCATCGAAAGGATTGAAAACAAGTTGCCTCGAATCCAGCAGGTGGTACGGCTTGCAGGAAAAGCCCGGGATTTCGTTCGGGCCTCCGCGATGGCAGGGGAGGGAACCCTGGATGGGGAGTAATCCGAACACGAAGTGCTGCTGGAAAAACGACTCTCTGGCGAGAAAGTTCATGAATTCCCTGAATGGGCTGAAGACGGCCTTTTTCATGGAAACCGCGATCGCAAGGGAAACGGCGTGTGCCGTGATTCTGACCGCATTGGCGGTTTACGCGGGGAAAGGAGAATTTTGGCTGGCCTTTCAAGTCTTCCTGCTCAGCCTGGTACCGATGGTGATCGAGCTGATCAACACTTCCCTGGAGTTGTTGATCGACAGCCACGTGGGGACCGAGTTCAACGAAGATGTGAAACGGACGAAAGACATGCTTTCCGCCTCGGTGCTCCTGGCGCTGTTGGTCAGTTACGGCGCGGCGGCGGCCCTGATCGTTCCGAATTGGCGGTAGGGACGGATCAAAACGGGAGGAAAACGGAGGGATGAGAATGTTTTGGGTTCGATTCGAAAAGGAAGGGCGGGCTCGATCCGGGCTCCTCGAAGATGGTACGGTCCGTGAAATCAGGGGGTCGTTTTTTGAAGGCGGCGAGTTTTCCGGGGAGGTTTTCCCCCTCGAAGAGGTTCGCCTTCTCGCTCCGGTAGAGCCGAGCAGCATTTTTTGTGTTGGAAGGAATTATACCGAGCACGCGAAAGAACTGGGACACGACCTCCCGGAAGAGCCGCTGATCTTCCTGAAAGCCCCGGGATCCGTGCTGAACCCGGAAGGGACGGTTCGCATCCCGCTCTGGGCGGGACGGATCGACTACGAAGGGGAACTGGCGGTGGTCATTGGAAAGACCTGCCGGAACATCCCGGAGGACGAGGCCCAATCGGTCATTTTCGGCCTGACCTGTCTGAATGACGTCACGGCAAGGGATCTGCAGAACAAGGATGGCCAGTGGACCCGCTCCAAAAGCTTCGATACCTTCTGCCCCCTAGGCCCCTGGATCCTGCAATCAGGGGAAACGCGGGGCAGGCGGATCGAGACCCGCCTGAACGGCCGTGTCGTCCAGGCAGCCTCGACGGACATGATGATCTTTTCGGTCGGCAGGCTCATCTCCCATATCAGCCGCTTTGCGACCCTGCGGCCGGGGGATGTCGTTGCGACGGGAACCCCGGCCGGCGTTGGCCCCATGCTTCCGGGAGACGTAGTGGAAGTGGAAATCGAAGGGATCGGGATCCTGAAGAACCGCGTGGCCGCGGACCCGTCTTAGGGAGGAGCCGGAAATGCCGAGGGATTTCAGGGCCGGATTCTACCGCCGGGTTTCCGAAAAGGCACCCCAGGAGTCTCGACCGAAACCCCCTCGGCTGGGCTTGATCACCTACACGAACGAGCGCTTTTTCGAAAAGGCAGACTGCAGCCTGGAAGAGTGTCTCGCTTCCCGTGAAGCGGAAGGGATCCGGTGGATTAACGTGGACGGGCATTCGGATCCTGCCCTGCTGGAAAGGCTCATGGAGGCCTTCGGCATCCACCCCCTGGTCCTTGAGGATGTGCTGGCCCTCGAACAACGGCCGAAGCTAGAGGATTACGGCGAATACCTTTTCGCCGTCCTGAACATGCTGACGCTCGAAAAGAGAACGGGCCGGACCGTCTCCGAACAGGTGAGCGTCATCCTGGGGAAGGGATTCGTGCTTTCGGTCCAGGAGGATCCCGGGGATGTGTTCGACGCGGTTCGGGACCGCCTTCGATCAGGCAAGGGCAAGCTGAGAAAGATGGGGTCGGATGCCCTTGCCTACAGTCTTTTCGATGCCGTCGTTGACGGGTATTTCATCGTCCTGGAGAGCCTTAGCGACCGAGTCGAGTCGCTGCAGGACGAGCTCGTAAGTTCCCCGAATCGGGAAACGCTTCAGGCGCTGCACGGGCTGCGAAGCGAGCTAAATTATGTCCGCCGGTGCGTCTGGCCCCTCCGGGAACTGATCGGTAACCTCGAGCGCAGTGATTCCTCGCTTTTAGACGAAGCGCTGGCCCCCTACCTCCGGGATCTTTACGACCATACGGTTCAGGTCCTCGAATCGGTCGAGAGCCTGCGGGAAACGCTTTCAGGCTTTTTGGACATCTACCTTTCGAGCCTGAGCAACCGAATGAACGAGATCATGAAGGTCCTCACCGTCATTTCCACCCTGTTCATCCCCCTGACCTTCATCGCCGGCGTCTACGGGATGAACTTCCGGTTCATGCCGGAACTGGAATGGCGCTGGGGGTATCCCGCCGTCCTGGGAGTCATGGCCGGTGTTGCCGCGGTCATGCTCCGCTATTTCCGGCGTAAGGGCTGGATCTAGCCCCTTCGTCCCAAAACGGCCGGTCTCCCGATGGAGTAGTAAGTAAAGCCGTGCCGTTTCATTTCCTGCGGGTTGTACTGGTTTCTTCCGTCAAAAATGACGCAGGAGCCCATTAAGGCCGCCAGCCGGGCGAGGTCGGGCTGCTTGTAAAGGTCCCATTCGGTGACAAGAACCAGGGCGTCGGCACCCCGGACGGCCTCGAGGTGGTTCTCGCAGAACTCCAGGTTGTCATGGTGAGGCAGGGCCTTTCTTGCCTCGGGGATGGCGACCGGGTCGTGCGCCCTGACCCGGGCTCCCGCGACCAGCAGGTCTTCGATCAGGACGAGGGAAGAGGCCTCCCTGGTGTCGGATGTGTTTGGCTTGAAGGAAAGCCCCCAGATCGCGATCGTCCGGCCCGCGGTCGTTTCAAAGTGATGGGCGATCATCTTGAAGAGAAGGTGTTTCTGGGCGTTGTTCACCTTTTCCCCCGCTTCCAGAATCCGGGATTTGCACCCGAAACTGGCCGCCGTATGGATCAGGGCCCGGACGTCCTTAGGGAAACAGGATCCCCCGTAACCGCAACCCGGGGAGATGAACGCGAAACCGATCCGTGCGTCCGACCCGATCCCGATCCGAACCTTTTCCACGTCGGCACCGACGTTCTGGCAGATTCCGGCGATCTCGTTCATGAACGAGATTTTTGTCGCCAGCAGCGCATTGGCAGCATATTTGGTCATTTCGGATGAAAGGATGTCCATGAAGAGGAGCTTTTCCTCGTCGAGGAACGAATACAGCTTGGCCAGGCTTTCACGGGCCTTTTCGCTTTCTGTTCCGATCACCACCCGGTCCGGGTTCATGAAATCCAGGACGGCCGACCCTTCCCGCAAAAACTCGGGGTTGTTCGCCACTTCGAACGGGACGGTCTTCCCCCGCCTCTGGAGCTCTTCCTCGATCATCGTTCGGACCTTGAACGTTGTTCCGACCGGAACGGTGGACTTGGTCACGACGATACTGCCCTGTTCCAGGGAACTTCCGATCGACCGGGCGACTTCCCACACGGTGGAAAGGTCTGCCTCCCCCGTGGGGCCCGGCGGCGTTCCGACGGTGATGAAAATGATCTCGGCTCCCTTGACCGCGCTGTCCAGGTCGGTCGTGAACGCCAGGCGGCCGGCGGAGAGATTGGGAGAAAGAAGGTCTCCCAGGCCCGGTTCGAAAAAGGGGACTTTCCCGGCGTTCAGACTTTCGACTTTTTCCTTGTCGACATCCACGCAAAGGACTTCGTTTCCAAAATTTGCCAGGCAGCTTCCCGTGACCAGCCCGACGTATCCCGTCCCGATGATTGCGATCTTCACGGACGCCACTCCTTTCCCTGCAATGCGACCTTTCCGGCTCTGCCGGGGATTTCTCCCGTTTCCAGGAAACAGAGGGGGAGTTCCTCCCTCGACCGGAAGCGGGCGATTTCCCCGAGGGTGCAGAACCGGACGCCCCTGTTTTTGCATTCCACGAGGAATTCTTCGAAAAGCCCGATTTGACCGATTCCTTCCATTTCAGCGTGGAAGGTGTGAACATTGATTCCCTCCCGGAGTCCATCAAGAAGCCTCCTGTTGGACTCTTCCGGGGTCATCCCGTCAAGGCCGAGGATTTCATCCAGGGTCGGCAGTGTGGAGGGAATCTGGGGTGTCGAGAACCGACGGTTCCCAAGGACGGGCAGGAAAGGTCCCTGTCCCCGGGTGTCGCTGCAATATTCAAGCTGCAATTCGTCCTGCACTTCAAGGCTGCTTTCGGTCACCTTCCAGGCAGGGGCGGCACAGGATCGGGCAGGCTGACCGGCAATCCTCTCGAAGGCGTCGAACGCACGCCTGAGGGCGTCACGAACGGCCTCGATTCTCATCCTGTCGAGGCAATCCTGCCATTCAACATGATCCCAGGCGTGCACGGCGCACTCGTGACCAAGCTCGGCAGCTCGGCGCAGGATGGAAGGGTCGGAATCGACGATGAGGGGTGCCGGGAGAAGGGTTCCGTAAAGCATCGTCTTCAGTCCGTAAGTGCTGACCGCCCGGGTCCGCCGCATTTTGGACAGGAATCCTTTCCGGAACACGCGGCGGATGGCTTTCCCGCTATTGTCCGGACCCATGGAGAAAAAGATCGAGGCGCGGATGCCGAGTTTTTCGAACAGGTCCAGGAGAGCCGGGACCCCCTCTCGGTAGCCTCTCAGCGTATCGACGTCCAGTTTGAGTCCCAGCGTGATGCTCATGCAGGCCGTTCCTGTCCGATCGCTGCGGAAAGGGTCTTGCGGAGAGTTTCCTCCAGCGGGATCCGCGGTTCCCACCCCAGCAGGCGCCGGGCCTTCTCGATCGAGGGAACCCGGTACTCAACGTCTTCGTATCCCTCGCCGTAATAGGTTTCGCTCGGCGTGTCGAGGATGAGGGCGTTCCTGGCCTTTTCCTCGTACCCTGGAAAGGTCGCCAGGACCCTTTGCAGGGTTTCCGCGAGTTCCCGGATGGAATGATTGTTCCTCGGGTTTCCGATGTTGAAAATCTGCCCGTCGGCGACGCTCCCCTCGTTCTTCAGGATGGCCATCAGCGCATCGATCCCGTCCTCGATATCGGTGAAGCAGCGTTTTTGCCTTCCCCCTCCGACGAGCTGAATGGGGAGACCTTCGAGCAGGTTGTAGATGAACTGGGTAAGGACACGTGATTTCCCTTCTGCCGCGAGAGAAGGGTCGTCCAGGCGGGGCCCGATCCAGTTGAATGGGCGAAAGAGGGTATATTGGAGTCCCTTCTGCATGCCGTAGGCGGCGATGACCCGGTCGAGCATCTGCTTGCTGCAGCTGTAGATCCAGCGGGTCTTGCAGATCGGGCCCAGGACAAGGTTGCTTTCGTCTTCCCTGAATTCCTCATCCTGGGACATCCCGTAGACCTCGGAGGTTGAGGGAAACACCAGGCGTTTCCCGTAACGGCTGCAAAGGCGGACAATCTTGAGGTTTTCCTCGAAATCCAGTTCGAAGATGAAAAGAGGGTCCTCGACGTATTTCTTGGGCTGGGCGACGGCCACGAGCGGAAGGATGACGTCGCACTGGGAAACCTGCGCTTCGATCCATTCCCAGTCCTCCCGCATGTCGTTCTGCCTCAAGGTAAAACGGGGATGGTTCAGGCAGGCATGCAGGTTCGTCGTTCGCAGGTCGTGTCCCCGGACTTCCCAGTCGGTCGTGTTCAGGATGCGCTCTGCCAGGTGGGATCCGATGAATCCGTTCACTCCGAGAATCAGGATCTTCAATTGGTTTTTCCCCCCAAAATTTGACCAGGCCGAAGCGACCTGGAAGCGAAATCGGCTCCGTCGGTTTCCGGTTCTCCTTCTGCCTGGCAGCGGTCAATTCGAAGAGATCCCTCTCTGGTTCCGATCACCAGGGGATCCAGTCCCAGCACCTTTCCTTCCTGCCCTTTCCCCCCGCTTTCCAGGGGCCAGGCTTTCCAGATGAACCACTTTCGTTCCCCGATGAAGGAAAAGGCTCCCGGGAAGGGATGGGTCACGGCCCGGACCAGGTTGTACAGTTCGAGCGCGCTCCTGTTCCAGTCGATCAGTCCGTCCGAGGGCCTCCTCCGGCCGAACGTGGTCGCCAGTGACTCGTCCTGCGGCGTTCGGGGGGCCCGTCCTTCGCGAAGCAGCGGCCAGGTCCTGGCAAGGACCTTTCGAGCGGCGTCCCGCACTTTCCAGAAGACATCCTGCGCCGTGTCGGTGAACTCGATGGGGACGGCTTCCTGGTCAAGGATGTCCCCCGCGTCGGCCTTTTCGGTCATCACGTGGAGGGTGGCACCGGTCTGGGTTTCTCCTTTCAGAACGGCCCAGTTGACGCAGGCCCGGCCCCTGTAGCGGGGCAGCAGGGATCCGTGCATGTTGTAAGCCCCCAGTTGCGGGATGTCCAGGATCTCCTTCGAAATCAGCTTCCGGTAGTAGAAAGAGAACAGAATATCCGGCCGAAGCCCCCGGATCCGTTCGATCTCTTCCGCGGCATTGATGTTTTCCGGCATGAAGACCGGGATCCCTGCCTCGGCCGCCGTGCGTGCCACCGAGCGAAACCAGATCTCCTCGAACTGGTCGTCTGCGTGGGTGAAGACCCCGACGACCTGAGCTTTCTGTGCCAGCAATTCCTCCAGGCAAACGACGCCAACCTCGCTGTAGGCGGCAAGAAGAACACGCGGTTCAGCCTTCATGGTTCCAGACCTTCCGGATCACGAAACGGGGCCGCTCACGGACTTCCTGGTAGATCCTGCCGATGTATTCCCCGACCAGGCCCACCGAGAAAAGGGTGATTCCCATGAGGAAGAAGCTGATGGCCATCAGGGTGAAGACGCCTTCCACCTCCGGGCCGACGACGAGGCGACGAAGAAGGAGGAAAACGCTGAACAAAAAGCTCAGGATCGAAACGATGATCCCCAGCATCGTCACAGCCTGCAGAGGGATGAGGGAAAAGCCCGTCATGAGGTCGAAATTCAGGCGGATCAGCCGATACAGGCCGTACTTGGATTGCCCCTGCTCCCGTTCGGAATGGGCGATCGGGATCTCGACGGGGTTCATGGCAAATTTCTGGGCCAAAGCCGGGATGAAGGTGGTCGTTTCCTTGCACTGGTTGATGAAGTTGATAATCCGGCGGTTGTAGCCCCGCATCATGCAGCCATAATCATTCAACTTTAAACCGGTGATCCGGTTGGAAATCCGGTTGACGATCTTTGAGGCGAATTTCCTGAACAGCGGGTCTTGCCGGCCGGAGCGGACTGTACCGACGACATCGTGGCCGGCTTCCATTTCCGCGAGAATCCTCGGGATTTCTTCCGGGGGATTCTGAAGATCCGCATCCATCGTCACGATCATTTCTCCCCGGGCTTGAGAGAATCCCGCCATGATGGCCATGTGCTGTCCGAAATTGCCGTTGAAATCAACGACGACCACTCTGCCGGGGTAGCGCTCGCGGCAATCCAGGAGCAGGGCGAGAGATCGGTCACGGCTCCCGTCGTTGATGAACACCACCTCGTAAGGACGGTTCAGGTTTTCCAGGACCGGCATCAGACGGGCAAAGAGGAGGGGGAGGCTTTCCTCTTCGTTGTAGACGGGAATCACGACGGAAAGATGGGGCGACGTCATGCCTTGCCCCTCCCTCTTCGGAGGCGGCTTTTAAGAATCGAGGTGACCGCCTCGATGACGTCCTCCACGTCCTCATCCGTCATGGCAGGGAAGAGAGGAAGGCTGACGATCCTTTCGGATATCCTTTCGGCATTGGGGAAATCCCCGGGTTTGAATCCGAACGTCTTTCGATAAAAGTCGAAAAGATGCACGGCCTGGTAATGATAGGCCGTTCCGATATTGGCCTCTTTCATCAACGACATGAACTCGTCCCGGGTGAGGTCCAAGCGGTCCAAGTCCAGCAGCGGTGTAAAGATGTGCCAGGCGTGGACGTGCTCGTAGGAGGGGGTCGCCGGAAGGACAAGGCCTTCCAGCCCCGAGAAAGCGCTCTTGTAGCGCTCCACGATGGAAGCCCGACGGGCGTTGAAGGCATCGAGCCTGGAGAGCTGCCCGAGTCCGATCGCGGCCTGGATGTCCAGCATGTTGTACTTGAGCCCTGGCAGCGCGACATCGTAATGCGGGGTCCCGCTCGCCGCATACCGGCTCCAGGCTCCCTTCGACATGCCATGCTGCCGGAGGATTGCGATGCGTTCTGCGACCTCCTCAAGCCCCGTGCAGACCATGCCCCCTTCGCCGGTCGTGATGTTCTTCGTAGGGTGAAAGCTGAAAACGCTGATGTGCCCCGGATCGGAACCGATCGTTCTCCCTTTGTAGGAAGCTCCGAGAGCGTGGGCGCAGTCCTCGATGACCGCTAGCCCATGGCGCCGCGCCACTTCGTTGATGGCGTCCAGGTCCACGGGAAGTCCTGCAAAATGGACGGGGACGATGGCCTTCGTCTTCGAGGTCACCGCCGATTCGAGCCGGCCGGGATCCATGTTGAAGGTGCCCGGGTCGATATCGACCAGAACGGGGCGGGCGGCGGCAAGGACGATCGTGTTGAGGGTCGCCACAAAGGTCATCGGGGTGGTGATGACCTCGTCGTCAGGTCCGATTCCCAGTGCCAGGTGAGCCAAGTGCAGTCCGGCCGTGGCGGAATTGACCGCCAACGCGTAGGGAGTGCCGACGCATTCCCGGAAGGCGTTTTCGAACCGGATCGACTTTGGACCGGTGGTGATCCATCCCGACCGGAGGGATTCGCAGACGTCCTCGATCGTCAACTCGTCAATGCTAGGCCGGGAGAAGGGAAGGAACGTATCCCTTCTCATTGTGTTTCTCCCTCCGGCCGGTTCGTGACCACGACCGCACCGTTGGCTCTTCCCAGAACGTGCATGTTGCCCACTCCTTTCGAGAGCAGTTCCCTGTATCGATTTTCCCTGAAGATGACGATCATGTGGCGGTTGGATTTCCAGAGATCCATGAACTTTTCGCGGCTGATGAACCATTCGGATTGATCGCCGATTCCGCTTCCGAATTCCAGCTCCCCCTTCCAGTTCACCAGGACAACGCGGGTTTTCAGGTAGAAGGGGATTCCCTGGTCGTAGTCTTCGTAGCTGACGATCAGGTCGCCGGGTCTCCGTGCCTTTTCGATGATATCAGCGGTTTGCTTTGCCGAAAGGAAACTTCCGTAGAAGGCGAAACCGCCTTTCAGCGCCAGGCAAGCAAACGCGGCCCCGATGAAAAGGGTAGCCACGAGGGCCTGCGGCCGACGCTTCATCCAGGAGGTCCAGGCGCAAAGGAGCCCCAGGAGGAGCGTCGTGGCCAGCGGGACCGTCACCCTGAGAAGAACTGTGACGGGGAAGCGGTCCTGCAGAAAGGGATAGGCGATCAGTGCGGCGGAAAACAGGCCGATCAGGATCGAAGAAAGGAGAAGCTCGAATTTGATCGTTTCCCGCTCCGGCTGTTTCAGGTACCGGTCGATTTTGTCTCCCGCCAAAATCGAAAGGGCAGGGAAAACGGGAAGAATGTAGGGAATCAGCTTCGAGCTGGAAAAGGAGAAAAACGAAAAAATCACGGCAAACCACAGGAACAGGAAAAGCTTTTCCCTGGATTCGCGCAAGCCGGCCAGCGGGCGGATCCAGAACGCCGTCCACGGCAGGCCGCCCGCCAAGAGGATGGGAATGAAGAACCAGGCCGGTTCGTATCTGCCGTGAATTTTGGTGGTGTACCGGAGAAAATGCTCCCGGATAAAGAAGAAATGGAAAAACTCCGGGTTTTTCAGGCAAACCGCGATGTACCAGGGAAGGGTCAGGCCGAAGAAAAGGAGGATCCCCCACCCGTAAAGAGTCCTTCGGATCAGCTTCCAGTTTCGGGTTGCCAGGATCCAGGTCCCGGCAACGGCGCATGGCAGGACGATGCCGATGAGCCCTTTGGAAAGGGTGGCAAGCCCCATCCCCCCGTAGAAGAGGAGCAGGTTACGCCGGTCTCCTGTGGAGCCCAGGAAGAAACCGGCCAGGGCCATCGTGATGAAGACCGAGACGCCCATGTCGATGATGTTGATTTGGGCAATAGCAAAATAGATCCAGGATGTGGCGAGGATGAGGCCGGAATAAAAACCCGCCCGGGTCCCGTAAAGGTGGGACGCAAGCCAGAAAGTGAGCCCCGTCCCGAGAACTCCGAGCAAAGCCGGCCAGAAGCGGGAGGCGAATTCGGAGTAGCCAAAGAGCTTGAAGGAAAGTGCCGTCAGCCAGTAGTGGAGAACGGGCTTCTCGAAATACTTGACGTAGTTCAGCGTCGGAGTGATGAAGTCTCCGCGTTCGATCATCTCCCTGGGAATCTCGGAATACCTCCCCTCATCCGGTTCCAGGAGAGGATGATTTCCCAGGAAAAGAAAAAACAGAAACGACGAAATCAGCAAAAGCAGGGCTAAGGCACGGAAACGGTTTTTCTGCATTGGATCCTCCATTCGGGACGGGAGAGTTCCGGATCACCCGAAGAATGATACCAACAGCCAGGGTTGCGGTAAACGGCCATTCTTCGCGGGTTCATGGTATTCTTGAAGGCCGAAGGGGGGAAGAGCGTTGAAGATCGAACGTTTTGGTGTGGAAGAGTGGATGAACGCCTATGAGGAAAAAGCAAGGTTCAACATCGCCGAGACGTGCGTCGAATCCCTGACCGTGGAAGAACTCCTCGGTCTTTCCGGGGGGAAGGAGAATTTCCTGGAAGAACTCCTTTCAAGGAAGCTGACCTATGGGGAAATCCCGGGGGCCTTCGATCTGAGGGCGCATATCTCCCGTCTTTACGAAACGCTGGATGAAAAAAACATCCTGCTGGCCCACGGGGGAATCGGCGCGAATTTCCTGGCTCTTTTCACGCTCGTGGAACCCGGCGACAGGGTCGTTGCCGTGAAGCCCACCTACCAGCAGCTGTATTCCGTCCCCGAGGCCCTCGGCGCCGATGTCAGGATCCTGCGGCTTTTACCCGAAAACGGTTTCCTGCCTGACCTCGACGACCTGGAAAAGCTGGCGGGGGACCGGTGCAAGCTGATCGTCCTGAACAACCCCAACAACCCGACCGGGGCCCTGATGTCCGGCTCTTTCCTGAAGGAGGTTGTCCGGATCGCCGAGCGTTCCGGAGCCTGGATCCTTTGCGACGAAGTTTACCGGGGTCTGGAGCACGATCCCGGGGTCAGCACACCCTCGATCGTCGACCTGTATGAAAGGGGAGTGGCAACGGGAAGCCTTTCGAAAGTTTTTTCCCTTGCCGGCCTCCGTCTGGGCTGGGTCGCGGGATCGTCCGGTTTGATCCGGGAGTGTTTCATCCGCAGGGACTACACGACGATCAGTTGCGGGATGATCGACGAAATGCTGGCGCTTCGTGCGTTTTCATTCAAGGACAGGATCCTGGGGCGCAACCTCCCTCTTGTCCGGAAAAACGCGGTTCTCCTGGACAACTGGGTCCGCAGCGAAAAAACGCTGTCCTATGTCCGGCCGAAAGCCGGCACCACGGCTTTCATCCGCTACGGGTTCCCACTCCCCTCGGAAGATTTCTGCAGGGGGCTTTTCGAGTTTAACGGCGCCTTCTTGGTTCCCGGAAAGGCCTTTGATTTTGAGGGCTGGTTCCGGATGGGCTTTTCCTGCTCAACGGAAACCCTCGAAAAAGGATTGAATGCCGTTTCGGACTACCTGAAAGCCCTCGAAAAGACTACTGCCGGAACTCAAGGCAAGTCGACCCTCCTGTAGGAGCGCGTCCCGAGGCCGATCGCCTCTGCGTGAACGAGGCACCGCTCCCAGTCCGCATCGGGGTGCAGGGCCTGGAACTTGTCTTCGAGGTGTTCCCCGGTCTTCTGAAGGGCACTCCCCGGGAGCACGGGGGCCTGGTTGACGAGGTCCACAGAGGCCTGGTCGAGAGCGACGGGGTCCTTCGAAGCGGCGATGCCGATATCCGGAACGATGGGCGTATCGTTGTGGTTCCAGCAGTCGCAGTTTGGAGAAACGTCCATGAGGAAATTGACGTGAAAGGCTGGTTTCCCTTTCAGAGCCGCGAAGGCGTACTCGGCAATCCTTTCACCCAGGGTTTTCGCGCTGCCCCAGCTGATCTGGGCGGCCCCGGCAGGGCAGACCACGACGCATTGCCCACAGCCGACGCAGAGGGTTTGATCGATCAAGGCCTTCCTTTCCGGGGTCAGCCGGACAGCTCCGTGGGCGCAGTTTCTCACGCATTCGCCGCACCCGACGCATCTGGCCGATTGGATGCGGGGAGGGGAGTCGCAATGCATGGCCATCTTTCCTTCCCTCGAGCCCGAACCCATGCCGAGGTTCTTCAGCGCTCCGCCGAAACCGGCCTGTTCATGTCCCTTGAAATGGTTCATCGAGATGAGTACATCCGCTTCGGCGATGGCGGAGGCAATTTTCGCGCGTGCAAAGTGTTTCAGGTTGACCTCGATCTCCCGGTAGTCGAACCCCCAGAGCCCGTCGGCGATCACGACCGGGCAGCCCGCGGAGAGCGGGTTGTACCCGTTTTCCATTGCAGCCTGCAGATGGTCCACGGCATTGGCCCGCTGTCCCTTGTAGAGGGTGTTCGCATCCGTCAGGAAGGTTTTCCCTCCCCGTTCACGAATCATACGGACCAGCCTGGCCACGTAGTTCGGCCGGATCGTGGCCAGGTTGCCCGGTTCCCCGAAATGGATTTTCACCGCCGTCATCCGGCCCTTCAGCGGGAGGTCGTCGAGCCCTGCTGCCAGAACAAGCTCCTCGAGGCGGTCCAGCAGGTTCCTTCTTGAGGTTGTCCGTGTTCCGGTAAAGAACACATCGGAAGTCATTTCTCTTCTCCCCTCCGTCTTCAGAATCCGGTTCCATTCTACTCCCCGGGGCTGGTGCCGGGATGGGTATAATGTCCCGTGGAAGGGGGGAAACAACGTTGGACACCGGTTACGAAACACGCATCCTCCGAATCGTTTCGAGAAAGGGGAAAGAAGCCCGCCTGATCCTGGAAGAGAACCGCTTCCATGTGTCCGGTGGAGGACAGCCCGGCGATAAGGGGCGGCTTGCAGCTTCAGGGTTTTCCGCGGAAGTGACGGACTGTTTCCGCGACGGGGAAGAGGAGGTCCTTGCGGTCAGGATCCTGCAGGGAGAGCCCGCGGAAGGGCTTGCTGTCCTGGCCGAGGTGGATCTGGACAGGCAGGCGCTCCTTTCCAGGATGCATTCCGGGGAGCACATCCTTTCCCGTGTACTGGAGAGCCGCCACGAGGGGCTGACGGTGTACAAGGTCGCCGTTGGCGAGGAGGAGACGACCGTTTTCCTGAAATGGGACCGCCAGATCGACTGGCCCCTGCTTTTCGAGGCGGAAGATGAGGCCAACGAAATCATTGCCAGGGATTTGCCCGTCACGATCCGGCTTTTTCCTCCGGAAGAAGCCCAGGAGATCGAAGGGCTGAAAGCCAACTGGGACCGGCTCGGCAAGGAACCCATTCGGGTTGTGACAATCCCGGGATTCGATTGCATCGCCTGCTCGGGAACGCACGTTTCCTCCACCGCGCAGGTTGGTGGGGTCCTCGTAACCTCTTACCGAGGCACTGCCCCGGATTGGGAGGTCAAGTTCACCGTTCACCGGGATCGAGTCCTCAAGGAATACTCCCGCGTCGTCCGTGTCCTGCTCCGAAAGGTCAGTTGCCCGCTGGAGAAACTGGAGAAGGTTTACGACCGGCTGCAGGAGGAAAGGCAGGCGCTACTGAGGAGCCTGGACAAAGCCAAGGGGATGCTTTCTCTACCCTGGGAGAGGGAAACCCTCGGGGGCAGCCCCCTCTTTGTCTCGGTCCTGCCGGGAATTCTTCCTGAGATGGCGGTTCCGGGGCTGAAGTCCCTTGTCGAGTCAGACCCCGACTCCGTTGGATTGGTGCTGGTGCCGTCCGGAGAAGGATCCGAGGGAAGCTTCATCCTGGCACGCGGGGCCCGGGCGAAAATCGACCTGCGGAAAGTCATCCGCGAACAGCCAAAGCTCATGGCTAGGGGCGGAGGGTCCGAGTCCTGGGTAACCGGTTCAACGGGAGCCGCGGTCGCAAAATTGTGGATCGAGACCCTTCAAAACGAGATCGCTTGAGGGAAGGGGGATCTCCCCTTCCCTCGTTAAAAACTCAGCACCTCCGGGTTCCACGAGGGTAGCGTTCGGATGACCAGAGCGGAGGCCCTACCCATTGCGCACCGGGATCGATGCTTTCCAGGGCTTTTGCCGCGAAATCCAGTCCCAGCCGGGTGAGGCTTTCCTGTCCCGGGATGCCCGTCTCGGGGTCGCATCCCCTCAGGGCGTAATATCGATCGAGCATGGCTTCATGTTTTTTCCTCTCCTGCTCGGCCCAGTCTGACCCGATCCGGTCCCACCGGACCGGGAACCGGTCGTCGCGCCGTCGGATGCTCTGCCTCGCGTTGAAGGCCATTTCGAGAAGATAGACTCGATCAGAAGCCTTTTCCAGCATCGCTTCCGTGAAAGGGACCCCGGTTGCCGAGGACAACAGCAGCGCTTCGCCCCTCAGAAGAGGGTGGGAGGCGACAAGGGGAACCGCGCTTGCCCAGTTGTTGACCGCCCCCTTGCAGCGGCCGATCATGTCGGTCAGGGTAACGGCCCTTTCTGAGATGAAAAGCGTTCGGACCGGGTCATCAACAGGGATGAATCCTTCCCGGATCAGCATCGGCCAGATGTCCGGATCGTTTTCCCCGAAAGCCCAGCTGCGCCCCCTGAGGTGATCGGCCCCGCGGGTGGAAGTCGCGTGGGCAAGGGAGAAGATCCCCGCCGGATGGTGACCCCGGCCCAGCCCCTTCACGTGGTAGCAGAAATCCATTGCCCTTCCGCCGATGATCCGGGCCAGATTCAGCATCCCTTCCGCGATGAGGTTTCCGAACCCCTGGCGGAGGGCGGTCTGGTGGATCAGTTCGATCTGGGCCCCTGCGTTTTCCCAGGAAAGGTCCAGTCCGCCCGTTTCTTCCAGCCCGATCAGCCCATGGGCGAAGAGATCCTTGGCGAGAGCGAGGGTGTTCCCGAGCCCGATCACGCACATGCCGTACTTGTCGGCCAGGTTTTCCATCGTCATCAGCGCGACGGGATCTTCGATTCCGCAATTGGTTCCCAGGCAGTGAAGGCATTCGTGTTCCATGGCCTTGCCGATCTCGCCCGCGTAGGGTCCCGAGGGGATTCGGAAAACGTCTTTGCAGGGGACGACGCACCCGGCGCAGGAAGTCCGTCCTACCTCCCATGTTTTAAGGGTTTCCGGAAGCAGGGACCGGGGTACCTCGTCGGGTCCAAGATAGCATGCATTGTTCCGGCTGCCGGGAAACCAGCGGATCATGCCGATGTGGCTCCCGAAGCGGGCGATCGGATCACGCTGGAAAGGATCGTTCCTTAGAAAATCCCGGTCGGTTTCGGCCAGGATCCGGAAGGTGGCAGGATCCGCCAGCGGCGTTTCCCGGTGGCCTTTCACGGCGATGGCAAGGAGGTTCTTGGAACCCATCACCGCGCCGCTCCCACGGGCAGCCGAGTGATGCCGGTCGATGATCACCGAAGCGAAGCGGACCAGATTTTCTCCCGCCTGGCCGATCGCCGCGACGGAAGTTCCCGGCCCGTGGCGCTGCTTCAAAAGGTCGGTCTTTTCCCAGGTGGAAGTCTGAATGAGGTCCGAAGCTTCCACGAGAACGGCATGCAACCCGTCGACGAGAAGGTAGACCGGTTTTGGCGAAGAACCGGTGAAGACAAACTGGTCGAATCCGGACCGCTTCATGCAAAGACCAAAGGTTCCTCCCGCATTCCCGTCTCCAAGAATCCCCGAAAGGGGAGAAAGAGTGCTGACCTGCACGCGGCTGGTGGAAGAGAGAATTGTCCCGCTCAGCGGGCCGACTGCGAGGGCGAGGACATTTTCGGGTCCGAGAGGGTTGGCTCCCTCCTTGATCGTGTCGAAAAGCACCCGGTCATTCAGCCCTCTTCCCCCGACAAAGGACTCCAGGAGAGGGAAGGGGATTTCCCGGGTTTCCAGCTTCCCCAGGGTCAAATCGATCCAGAGCGATTTTCCGTTCCATCCGTTCATGTGGATCCCCTCTTTCTTTCACCACCCCCAAAGGGGGTAAAAACCTATTATAAAGCTTTAAAACGCTTCAAAATGATCCGATTCCTTTCCAACAGACGGATCAACACGGGAAAGCCCCCCGTCCGCAATCCGGAAGGGATGATGTTTTATTGTTCAAAAGGGTTCTTTCGAAAGCAGGAAGATGGGGGGAGAATGGATGAAAGAACGCGCGCGTGTTGGCAGCGCAAGGGTCGAGGCGCACCTGTGGCAAAGGGGTCCGGCCCAGTCCCAGGCAAACGGTCCATGTTCGTGCTGACGTTGAGGCAGATGGGCACGACGCGGCCCTGGCGGAACCTCTTTACAGGTCGCTCTGTCGAAGGTTGCGGCCTCTCGTTCCGATGGCCCTAGGGCAGAATGATGGGTCGGATGAAAAAAGGATTTCCTGTACCGGACCCATGCCAGGGCCCGGGTTAACCCTGGAAGCCTTGCCGTCGCCGACTTTTTCCCCGCATGCAGCAGAACTGACGGAACGTTCAGCTCCTGAAATTCCTCCGCCTCTATCTGCGGGGAAGGCCGTACCTGTATTATGGAAATAGGATCGGAGGGGGCGCCGCGAGTCCCTGAGGTAAGGCGCCTGAAACGGTCCGCTTTGCGGGATCTCGCAGGGAAGTTGCGGTCCTCGGACGACGCGGCCTGGTAGGCCGTCCTTGAAAGGGCAAAGAAGCGGCCGGAAGAAGAGAATGCTCTCTAAAGCTGACTTTCGACCTGGAGGGATGCCGCGGCGAAATGTCCCCTTGAAGGGGTTTTCATGCGGTGGAGGAAGAAGCATCCCCCTCCGGGGACGAAAGGCAAAGGATCGGAGCTTCTTGAATCATCTCGGTCGGGAAGGACTTCCAAGATCTGAAGTGTAAGGGGAACGACCGGCCTGGCCGGGTTGAGTTGCCGGTGCGCGGGGTCCTGAGGATCCCCCGGAATGCCGGGAAAGCGGGAGGAGAATCAGCATGACGAAAGAAACCGCGGGCGAAGTGCTGCACGGATCGGTTTTTTCCGCACAGGATCTGTATTTGTTCAGGGAAGGGACGCATCGGAGACTTTACAGAATGATGGGGGCCCATCTAGCGGAAGAGGATGGAAAGGCGGGGGTTCACTTCGCTCTCTGGGCCCCAAACGCGGAAGGGGTTTCGGTCATCGGCGACTTCAATGGATGGGATTGCAGGAAAAACCCGCTGCAAATGATCTGGCGAGATTCCGGGATTTGGGAAGGATTCGTCCCGGGTGCCCGACAGGGGGACCGGTACAAGTACCGCATTTGGGGAAAGGGTGGGATTCAAATCCCCGACAAGCTTGATCCGTTCGGTTTCTATTCGGAGATCCCGCCGGGGACGGCTTCGGTCGTGTGGGATCTGGAGAAGAACTGGCAAGACGGGGGGTGGATGGAAGGCCGGGCATCCCGTGGAAGGCTGACGGAACCGATGTTGATCTACGAGGTCCATCTGGGGTCCTGGAGGCGTTCCCCGGGGGATGGAAGCCCCCTGCCCTACCGGGAGATCGCTCCCTTGCTGGCTGAATACGTCAGGGAGATGGGGTTCAGCCATGTCGAGCTTTTGCCGGTAATGGAACACCCCTTTTATGGTTCCTGGGGGTACCAGACCCTTGGCTACTTTGCTCCGACAAGCCGTTACGGGACCCCGCAGGATTTCATGTACCTGGTCGAAACTCTCCACCGGGCCGGAATCGGGGTCATCCTGGACTGGGTTCCCTCCCATTTCCCCACCGATCCGCACGGTCTGGCCCAGTTCGATGGAACCCATCTCTACGAACACCTTGATCCCCGCCAGGGTTTCCACCCCGACTGGAAGAGCGCGATTTTCAATTACGGTCGAAACGAAGTGCGTTCGTTCCTTTTGAGCAGCGCCGCTTTCTGGCTGGACCGGTATCACGCCGACGGGCTACGCGTGGATGCCGTGGCTTCCATGCTGTACCTCGATTACTCCAGGAAAGCGGGGGAGTGGATCCCGAACCGTTTTGGCGGAAGGGAAAACCTGGAAGCGGTCGAATTCCTCCGTCAGCTCAACGCCGCTTGCTACGGGGATTTTGAAGGGATCCAGATGGTTGCGGAGGAATCGACCGCCTGGCCGATGGTCACAAGGCCGGTCCACCTCGGGGGGCTGGGTTTCGGCCTGAAATGGAACATGGGATGGATGCATGACATCCTGGACTATTTCGGGAAAGACCCGATCTACCGAAAGCACCTTCACGACCGGCTGACCTTCAGCATCTGGTATGCCTTCTCCGAAAACTTCCTTCTCCCCCTTTCCCACGATGAGGTGGTTTACGGGAAAGGCTCGCTGTACGGGAAGATGCCCGGGGATCCGTGGAAGAAGTTCGCCAATCTCCGACTCCTGCTGGGTTTTCAGGGGGCGCATCCGGGCAAGAAGCTCCTTTTCATGGGAGGGGAGTTCGGGCAGGAAAGGGAGTGGGACCATGAGCGGGAACTCGACTGGCCGCTCCTGGAAAACCCGGGAAATGCGGGGACGGCCCGCTGGGTAAAGGATTTGAACCGCCTTCTGAAGGAAACGCCGGCGCTGCACGAGGGGGATTTCGATCCGTCAGGGTTTGAGTGGGTCGATTTCAGGGACGTGGACAACAGCATTGTGGCTTTTTTGCGCAAGCGCCCCGGAGAAAGGCCCGATCCGGTGCTGGTGGTGTGCAACTTTACCCCTGTCCCGCGCCACGACTACCGGATCGGCGTCCCCGTTTCAGGATTCTGGCGTGAAAGCCTCAACAGCGACGCAAAAGAATACGGCGGCAGCGGCCAGGGGAACATGGGCGGGGTTGAGTCGGAACCGGTGCCGTTTCAGGGATTCGCACAGTCGGTCTCCCTTACGCTGCCCCCTCTGGGGATTCTTTTCCTGGTTCCGGAAGAAGAGCACCCGGAAAGAAACTAGCGGCACGAAGGGGATCCCCGCCCCGGAAAGGCCGGGATCCCCTTTCCCGTTCGCCTAGGGTTCGACGATCGATGCCTTGAGGATCAGGACCGGCTCGAGTGGGACATCCCGGTGAAAACCCCGGTTCCCTGTCCTGACCGATTTGATGGCATCCACGACGTCCCGACCTGCGATGACCTTTCCGAAAACCGCGTATCCCCATCCCTGCGGGGTGCGGGAAGAAAAGTTCAAGAAATCGTTGTCCTTGACGTTGATGAAGAATTGAGCCGTCGCGGAATGGGGATCCGAGGTCCTGGCCATCGCGATCGTGTAGGCTTCGTTTTTCAACCCGTTTTCCGCCTCGTTTCGAATCGGGGGACGGGTCTGCTTCTGGTTCATTTCCCGGTCGAACCCCCCGCCCTGGATCATGAAGCCGTCGATGACGCGGTGAAAGATCGTCCCTTCGTAATGTCCGTCCCTGACGTACTGGATGAAATTGGCCGTGGTTTCAGGGGCCTTTTCCTCATCCAGGGCAATCAGGATGTCGCCCTTGCTCGTTTCAAGCTTGACCATCGTACTTCCTCCTTTGGAATCGATTCTTTCCTGTTTTGGTTCCTGTACCGCCGTGGAGAAGATCCAGACCGAAAAGAGCAGGAGCGCGGCCAACCCGGGAAGAAGCAGGAAGCGCTTGGAAGCGTGCCCTTTAGCCATCAGGGAGTGCCGGCCTTTCCCCAGGGATCGGGAGCGAAAGCAATCTCCCCCTGGAAATCAAAGCCTTCCCTCAAAAGGTCCAGGCAGGCTTGGGCAACCTGCGGGTCGAATTCCCTTCCCTTGCTTTCCTCGAGCATGGCCATGGCAGCCTTGAGGCCGAGTCCGGGACGGTAGGGACGATCCGACGCAATGGCCTCAACCACGTCGGCAACCGCCAGAATCCGGGCCTCCAGAAGGATCTCTTCCCCGCGCAGCCCCCTCGGGTAGCCGCTCCCGTCCCAGCGTTCATGGTGCTGCCGGACAATCTCGGCCAGGTCCCACCGGGCTTCGACGTTTTTCAGGATCTCGTAGGCGGATTCCGGGTGTGTACGGATCAGGGCCATTTCGAAGTCATTCAGCCTCGAGGGTTTGCTCAGGATTTCCGCGGGGATTGAGATTTTCCCCAAATCGTGAACCATGGCGGCCAGGTAGATTCCCTCGCAGGTTTTCTCCGGCAGGCCCAACCGCCGGGCGAGGGCTTCGGAAAGCAGAGCGACCTTTCGCTGGTGACCGGCGGTGTAAGGGTCCCGCGCTTCAGTCGTCGAAGAAAGGACCTCGATGGTCTGAAGGAAGGATCGCTCCAGTTTCCGGAGGCTTTTCTGGAGCGCCTCGTAGCTTTTCTTTGCTTCCATCTCGGCGTTTCTCCGTTCCGTGTCGTCGATGACGACCCCGAAATGGTAGAGGAGGCCACCCGATGAATCCCTTTCGGGCCGGTTGCGCTCGACCACCCACCGGTGCTCTCCGTTCTTCATGACAATGCGGTACTGGTGGCAGAACGAGCTGCTCCCCTTCGCTTCGAGGGCCTCGGTTTCAGATTCGACCCGTGGGAGATCCTCGGGATGGATGATTTTCGCGTAGTGGAATCCCGGGGCGGTCAATTCCTCGGGGGTGTAGCCGAATTGCCGGATGTTGTCTGAGACGTACTCGACAGGCCAGCCCTTTTCCGCTTTCCACCGGAAAACCACCACGGGGCTTCCCTCGATGATGGTGGAGCTGATTTTCAGGGCCTGTTCTTTCTGCCTTCTCTCCGTGAGGTCCCGGTAGATGGCGAACGTTCCTGAAATTTCTCCCCCAGGTTCTTTGCGGGGAATGACGGTGACGGAAACGAAAACCGGTACGCCGTTCTTCCCGATGCGTGTCCCTTCCAGGGATCTCGGTCGGCCGTCCTGGGACGCAAGGTTCAGCTCTAGCGCAGCCGCCCGTTCGTCCGGGGGTTCGTGCAGGAGGTCGTCGATTTTTCTTCCGAGGACCTCGGGGGCGGAAAAGCCGAAAAGCTCGAGGAACGCCTTGTTGGCAGATTCGATCACCTGTTCTGTGGTGCAGAACACAATCCCGTCGGGGGAGTTGTCGAAAAGCGTCATCAGGCGGGTTTTCTCCCGCAGCAGGTTCTGCTGCGCAATCTTGAGCTCGGTGATGTCCCGGCCCACGCCCTGGACCTCGACCAGGTTCCCCTCCGAGTCGAAGATCCCCCGGTCGATCCATTGCTGCCACCGGATTTCCCCGTCCGGATGGATCACCCGTTCCTCGATCTGCCTCACCGGTTCTTGCGGGGTCAACTTCCGAAGGTGTTCTCGGATTCGGCCCTCCTCTTCAGGGGTGTATCGGCAACGGAAGGATTGCCCGATGAGTTCGCCCGGCGACTTCCCGTAGTAGCGGGCATAGGGCAGGTTTGCGTACGTGATTTCAAGGGTTTCCGGCAGGAAGCGCAAAATCATGTCGGTTTGATCCTCGATGATGGCCTCGTAGAGTCTTCTGGATTCAAGGAGAGCCTGCTCTGCCTTCCGCTTTTCGCTGATGTCGGTGAACGAAACCAGGACGAACCGGGTTTCCTCCTCCCGTTGAACGGCGCTCACGCTGCTGAAGACTTCCCGGAGAGAACCGTCTCTGCGGATCAGGTCAAACTCGCCCGTCCAGTTCCCCCCGCGAAAAACCGTTTCCAGGATCTGGGGGGTCTTTTCGTTCACCAGGACAAAATCGCGGTACGAACGGCCGATCACCTCTTCCTGGGACGAGTATCCTGCCAGGCGCAAGGCGGCTTCGTTGACGTACTGGATGCCTTCTTCGAGGCCAAAAATGACGAAACCGCTGACGGAGGTCTCGACGGCCTGCTTCATCAGCTTCAGCGTCTCGTCATCCGCCTGCTTTTGGATCTTTTCCTCGAGAAGGGAAAGTCCCCTCAAGAGCAGCTTCGCCAGGTCGGCCAGCATGGCAAGACGGTCCGCCGAAAACCTGCCTTCCCTTCCGTCGAAAACGCAGAAGGCCATCCGGGAGTTTCTGTCGGGGCGAAAGAACGGGATCACGGCAACCGAACGGTAACGGCGTTGCAGCGCTTCGCCTGCCCACTCAAAACGCTTTGCCTCTTCCCGGATGTTTTGGACGGCCCAGGGGTGCCCTTCGAGGATCCCTCGAAGGGGAATGTTTCCGGGAAAGGGGGTGGCCAAAAAACCCTGTTCGTCTCCGGCGTGGGCAATCGGTTCAATCCGGATTCCTTCCTCGCTTTCCAGGATCCTCCCGACCCAGGCCATTTGGTATCCGTGACCCTTTACGATGGCCCGGCAGAAGTTCCGGAGGGTGGATTTCTCGTCCTGGGCATGGAAGAAGAGCCGATGGAGTTCTCCCAGGCTCGACATGGTTCGGACTGCTGACCGGAGATCTTCGGAAATGCGGCGGTAGGCTTTCCGGTGCAACTCCACGTCAAGGCGCGTTTCTGCAAGTTCCTTCTTCAGGCGGGAGTTCGCCCCAAGGACATTCCGGAGAGCGGACGCGGACTGGATCGAATGCTGAAGGTTTTCCCAGGTTAGCCCCTTCCGGTCGATGCATCCATGGAGCCCCCTGCCGATCCGCTTGCTGGCTTCTTCCGCCTGCGTTTCGTCGCAGAGGAAAAGAATCGGCACATCGGTGCAGATCTCTTCAAGCCTGGAAACGGTTTCTTTTAGGCTGGCATCGGGAGGGATCCTGAAAAGAAGGGCCTGGAATGCGCCTTTGGGTAAAAGTTGCCTGAGTTCGTCAAACGAACGGGCTGTTTCCGGCTCGTGGGCACCTGAAACACCCGCTCCCCGGGGGGAAGGAGCGATGAAGAACGGCTCGTTTGTCAGATCGAAGAAGAGAAAATCGCCCAACGCGTTCTTGCCCCCGTTTTCCGCCGGAAAGGCGGTTTCCCCTAGTTTAAGGCAAGTTTGGCCGGCTGTGAACAGGAAGGCAGCATCTATAATGGAACCATCGGTTGCCGCATGGAAGGTCGCTGGCGGAGGGCAGAGGATTCGAACCCCTGGTGGGTCACCCCACAACTGATTTCAAGTCAGCCGCCATCGACCACTCGGCCAGCCCTCCGCAATTGCGGATTATACCATCGAGTCGCTCCAAGACGAAAGCCTGGCTGAAATCATGCCGGAACAAGCTAATTGGAAGGGAAGGAGAGATGGAAATGTCGGTTCGGTTTAAAAAATGGATCTTCTGGTTGGTTTCCCTGGTTTGCCTGCTGGTGGTATCGCCCCCTTGCCTGGCAGGGTGCGCGGTTGATCCGGGGGTTTCCCTGGCCATCACGAAGCTTGGATGGTCCCTGGACCCGAAGACAGGTTCTCTCCAGGTGGAGGCAGAAATCCTGAACGTTTCCGAGTGGGATGTCGTGGATCCAGGGATCGCCGTTTCGCTTCTGGACAGCAAGGGACATGAGTTTGGTTCCTGGGTTGTGCGAAGCTCCCTGAAGCGGATCCGGCCGAACGAGCAAGGACGGCTGTCCCTCAGAGTAAAAATCCCGTCAATCCCAGGAACGATAAGGGTTTTGCCTTACCAGGGAAATACCGGAACCTGAAACTGAGAAGGACGGTCTCGTCGAGACCCTGATCCTGGATTCGGGAGGAGTATTCCAATGACGAAAGAGAAAGAGGAAGTGATCCGGGAATTTGTCTGTAAACCCTCCGCGATCGCGATCGTCGGCGCCTCGTCCAACCGTGAGCGGCCCGTCTTTGCGGTCATGTCCTACCTGCTGGAAAGGGGCTTTCGGCTTTTCCCTGTCAATCCGGCCTACGCGGGGCAGAAAGTGCTGGACCTCGATTGCGCGGCAAGCCTCCTGGAACTGTCCCAGAACGTGGATGTGGTCGCGCTTTTTGTCGGGGCGAAGAACCAGGAACCCATCCTGCGGGATCTTCGTGAAATGCCCTATAGGCCTGTCGTCTGGATGCAGCCCGGTGCCGAGAACGCCGAAGCGGAAAAGGCTCTCCAGGTGGAAGGCTTCCCCGTGGTTTCCGGCGCCTGCCTGATGGCGACTCACCGGACGCTCTGTTGAACGGTCGATTCGGCCTCGACTTGGGACTCTTGACGAACCGGACCGGAGTTGCTAGGATGAGGCCATAAATTAGGCAGCCCTAATTTATACAACCGCAGGCTAGGAGGTCTTGGATTTGCGTAGAATCTACATGGATCACTCGGCGACCACATGCGTGGATCCGTCGGTCCTGGAAAAGATGCTTCCCTTTTTCTCGGAGAAATACGGAAACCCCAACAGTGTTCATGCATGGGGACGGGAAGTGCGAACCGCCATTGACGAGGCTCGGGCAAGCGTTGCCCGTCTTTTGAACGCTGAACCCCGGGAGATTCTTTTTACGGGGGGAGGCAGCGAGGCCGACAACCTGGCGATCAAGGGCGTCGCCGAATCCTTCTCCGGAAAGGGACGCCATGTGATCACAAGCGCAATTGAACACCATGCGGTCTTGGATACGGTGAAGTGGCTCGGGAAGGAAGGCTTTGACGTGACGATCCTGCCGGTCGACTCCGAAGGCCGCGTCAGGGTTGAGGATTTTCGGGCCGCGATTCGGCCGGACACGATCCTTGCGACCGTGATGTACGCGAACAACGAGGTCGGCACGGTTCAGCCGATTCGGGAACTGGGGGAGATCTGCCGGGAGAAGGGGATCCTTTTCCATACGGATGCCGTGCAGGCGGCGGGTCATCTTCCCCTGAACGTGAGGGACCTCCCCGTTGACCTGATGACGATGGCCGCCCACAAGATGTATGGCCCGAAAGGAGTGGGGGCGCTTTATGTCCGGAAGGGCGTCCGGATCGCGCCCCTGGTCCATGGGGGCGGGCAGGAATTCGGTCTCCGGTCAGGCACGGAAAACACGGCCGGGATCGTGGGCTTCGGAGCCGCTGCGGAATTGGCCGCCAGGCGCATCGCAAACGGTGAAATCGACAAGGAACGGCGCCTCCGGGACCGTCTGATCGACGGGGTCCTTTCGAGGATCGAGGACGTCCTCCTGACCGGGCACAGGACCGAACGCCTCCCGTTCCACGCCAGTTTCTGCATCCGGTACATCGAGGGAGAGGCCATGCTGCTGAGGCTCGACTTCGCCGGAATCGGTGCCAGCAGCGGGTCGGCCTGCACGTCCGGAAGTCTCGAGCCGAGCTACGTCCTCCTGGCCATGGGCCTCGACCATGCGACCGCGCACGGGTCGCTGAGGCTGACGCTGGGGAAGGATACGACGGAAGAAGACATCGACACCATCCTGAATACCCTTCCGCCGATCGTTGAAAATCTTCGGGCCATGTCGCCGTTCAAGAAGAACGCCTAGCCGGGAGGGGAAAGGCATGTCCATGTACAACGAGAAGGTCATCCAGGCCTTCATGAATCCCAAAAACGTCGGCGCGATGGAAAACCCGGATGGGGTGGGAGAAGTGGGCAACCCGCGGTGCGGGGACGTGATGAGAATCTACCTGCGCGTCAGGGACGACCGGATCGAGGATATCCGTTTCGAGACCTTTGGATGCGCGGCTGCAATCGCAACGAGTTCCACCGCGACCGAAATGGTCAAGGGAAAAACGATCGAGGAGGCCCTGAAACTGACGAACCGCGAAGTGGCGGAGGCCCTGGGAGGGCTGCCCCCGGAGAAGATTCACTGCTCCCTGCTTGCGGAAGAAGGCATCCGTGCGGCCATCGAAGATTACCGCCGCCGGAGGCAGGGGCTTCCCCCCCTCCCGCCGCGGCACGATGCCGTCTGCCATCACGACATCCCGGGAATGGAGGAAGGGCACGGTGAGTAAGGGGCGAGTCGTGGCCGTGTGTCGGTCAGATCGGAAAGGGATCCCAAAGGAGGATATTCGGACTGGCCGCCTCATCGAAGAGCTGGGACTGGAGGGGGATGCCCATGCCGGGTTCGCTCACCGCCAGGTCAGCTTGATCGCGATGGAAGACATCTGCAAGGCTCAGGAGAAACTCCCTGGGCTTCGTCCGGGAAGCTTTGCCGAGAATGTAACGGTTGAGGGGATCGATTTAGGCGAATCCAGGGTCGGCCGCCGGATCCGCGTTGGAGAAACCCTGCTGGAGATTACCCAGATCGGGAAGGAATGCCACACGAAGTGCGAGATCTATCGAACGACGGGCGACTGCATCATGCCGAAAAAAGGCATTTTCTGCCGTGTAATTCAGGGGGGCATCGTTTCAGCCGGCGACCCGGTGGAATGGGAGTAAAAGACCCGGTGGCAGAGGGAAAAGGTTTTAAGAGGGGGAAGGGGTGCTTTCCCCCTTTTTGTTGTACAATCGTTGGCGGCTAGGAAGGAGGTGGGGTAGGATGGAGGAGCGCTCATCGGGACCGGCGGCCAGGATCCGGGTGAGGTACGCGGAAACGGACGCCATGGGCGTGGCCTATCACGCGAATTACCTGGTCTGGTTCGAGTCGGGGCGAACAGAATTCTGCCGTTTGAAAGGTCTTCCATACAGGGAATGGGAACAAGCCGGTGTGTTTCTGCCTGCGGTGGAGGCGAGGTGTCGCTACAAGCACCCGGCCCGCTACGACGATCTCCTCGATGTCCTGGTTGACCTTTCTGACCTGAGCCCCTACACCGTCACGTTTAGCTACCGGATCCTCCGGTCAGAGGACGGGCTGCTGCTCGCCGAAGGGCAGACGAAGCACGGTTTCTGCGACAGGAATGGGAAGCTGCTCAAGGCCCCCGAGCCGTTTTTCGGGTGGCTGCAGAAAATCATCGGTCAAGCCAGGGAGGAAGGGGTGGTTTCAGTTGGGTAACAAGGTCATTCTGCTTGGCAACGAAGCGATCGCCAGGGGAATCGTGGAAGCGGGATGCGAGGTCGCCTCCGCGTATCCCGGGACGCCCTCGTCGGAGATCCTGCCCGCGGTCGCAAGATACGCAGACGAACTGGGAACCCGGACGGCGGTGGAGTGGGCGGTGAACGAGAAGGTCGCGTTCGAGGTGGCCGCAACGGCTTCCTTCACGGGAAAGCGGACCTGCGCGATCATGAAGCAGGTGGGGCTGAACGTCGCAGCCGACCCGCTGATGAGCGTGGCTCACTTCGATCTTGCCGGAGGTTTCTTGATCGTTTCCGCGGACGATCCAGGTCCGCACAGTTCCCAAACGGAACAGGACAGCCGGTATTTCGCGATGTTCGCGAAGATTCCGTGCTTTGATCCGGCCTCCGCTCAGGAAGCGAAAAACATGGTTTTTGATGCCTTTGACCTCTCGGAAAAGTACCACATGCCCGTGATGCTCCGCCCCGCAGTTCGCGTCGATCACTGCCGCCAGGACGTGGAGCTCGGTGCCGTGAAGGATCTCGGGAGGAAAGCGGATTTCAAGAAGGACATCCGGCGCTGGGTCTGCCTCCCGGCGCATGTGAGAATCACCCATCCGCAGCTGAACGCGAAGCTCGATTCCGTCCGCGAGGATTTCGAGACCCTCTATGGGCGCTACAACTACGAAGTGCCGGCAAGGGGACGCGCCTCCCTTGGCATCATTGCCGCCGGCGTTTCGTTCTCCATCGTCATGGATCTGCTCAAGGCCTGGAAACGGGAGGATATCTCCGTTCTCAAGATCGGGACGCCGCACCCCCTTCCCGTGAGGATGGTCGAGGACTTCATCGCCCGGCACGAAAACGTCCTCGTCCTCGAGGAGACTTACCCGGTCATCGAAATGCAGCTTCCGGACCGGACGCATCTGAAGGGGCGCTGGAACGGATTTGTTCCGAGAGCCGGGGAACTTCTGCCGGAAGTGATCCGGGACCTGATCCTGAAGGCGCTCGGGGAACCTTTGCCGGTTGAGGAAAACTCAGAATTGAAGGCCGCCATCGAGGAATTGAAGGTGACGCCCAAGCCTCCGATGCTCTGCCCTGGATGTCCCCACCGCGCCTCCTTCTTCGCGATGAGGAAAGCCCTGCCCAACGGGATCTATCCCTCCGACATCGGGTGCTACACCCTCGGTGTCAATCAGAAGGACGTGGATACGACGATCGACATGGGAGCTTCCCTGACTTCGGCATCGGGCTTTTACCTGGCCTACAAGACGGATGGGAAGGACCAGCCCGTCGTCGCCACGATCGGGGATTCCACCTTTTTCCACATGGGGATCCTCGGCCTGGTCAATGCGGTTTACAATCGGCATGCCTTTGTTCTGGCGATCCTGGATAACCGGATCACCGCAATGACCGGTGGACAGTCGAACCCGAGCATCGGGGACAAGCTGAGAAAAGGGGACGAAGGCCGACAGGTGGACATCGAGGGAGTCGTCCGGGGCTGCGGGGTCTCTTTCGTCAAGGTCGTCGAGCCCTACGACACGACGGAATCGGCAGAGCTGTTCAAAGCGGCCTGGGAACATGCCAGGACTCACCGTGAACCCGCTGTGGTCATCCTGCGCCATCCCTGCATGCTGTTGAGGCAAAAGCAGGCGATTGTGAAGGTCCGCGTGAATCCGGACAAATGCATTGGATGCAAGTATTGCACCAACTTCTTCAACTGTCCTGGATTGCCGTTTGACGAAGCGGCCAAAAAGGCAAAAATAGATGAACGGTTCTGCGTCCAGTGCGGGGTCTGTATCCAGGTTTGCCCCCACGGCGCCATCGAGGCCGTCGAGGGAGAGGAGGAATAAAGGATGCAGTACGTCATCGTTGGGCTGGGAGGCCAGGGAATCCTCTTCACGAGCCGGGTCCTGGGGCATATCGCGGTTTCGCGGGGCGAGCGGGTCATGGGAAGCGAGGTTCATGGGATGGCCCAAAGGGGCGGGTCCGTCATCAGCCACTTCAAGGTCGGGCCGTACGAGAGCCCTCTCGTTCTGGCGGGTTCCGCGGATCTTCTGATCGCTTTCGACCAGGGGGAAGGCATCCGCAACCTCCATTTCCTTCGCGAGGGGGCGCAGGCGATCCTCAATCTCCACGACCCGGCGGCCCTCGAGAACCCTCACCTGAAGAAGTACGCCGCCGACAGGAGTCTGTCAATTGCCGGGATTCCCGGTTACCAGATCCTGCGCGAAAAGATGGGCGGACGTTTCCTCTTCATGAATGTCCTGATGCTGGGGGCGATGTGCGGGATTAACGCAGGGAACGTTTCCATCGACGAGATTCGCGAGACCGTGGCGAAACTGGCACCCGAGAAACACAAGGCCGACAACCTGAAGGCGGTGGATCTGGGCTACGGGTATTTCAAGGGGAACTAGACGAAACGCGAAACCCCGACAGCGGAGGGAAGCGGAACGGCCGCTTCCCTCCGCTTCGTGCGGATTCAGCCTGGTCGAAACGCTGGTGGTGTGTGCCATCATGGGGATATTGGCCGGTGCAGTCGGTGTGTCGATTACCGCCCTGGTCCAGTGGGAACGCTCCGAAGGGGCCGTCGTCCGCCAGGCGGAAGCGGTGCAACGATGGCTGGATGTGGCCCTCGAGAAGGGGCTCCTCAGGCAATTGTCCTTCACGCTGAAATTGCCGGCAAGTCCGTCGGGAAAGCTTGTCCTCGTCTGGCAGGGGCAAGATTTCACGCAGAGCGAGATCTATGATTCCATGGGAAAATGTGACTTTGCCGTGGCCGGGGGGAAAGCCGTGACGGCGGTCTACAACCCTTGCTACCATTCGGTTTCCCCTGGGTTTACCCTGAAAATCCTGCCCCCCGGGAAGAGGGCACCGGTCCGCTCGATCATCGTTTCCCCCTATGCAAGGGTTCGAATCAGCCTACCCTGATGGGAAGAACGGGTGTATCCTTGTACCGTTCCGGATCCAGGAGGAGGAGTAGAAATGCCGGCAAAGCCGTGGTGGAGAGAAACCATTGAAACGATTCTGTGGGCCCTTGTCCTTGCCCTGATCTTGAGGGCTTTTGTCGTCCAGGCTTTCTGGATCCCCAGCGGATCCATGATCCCGACCCTGGACCCGGGGGACCGGGTCCTCGTTGCCAAGTTCTGGCACGCTCTTTCGGAACCAAAGCGAGGGCAGATCATCGTCTTCAAGTATCCCGTCGATCCATCCAGGGATTTCGTCAAACGGATCATCGCCCTGCCAGGGGAAACCGTTCGCATGGAGAACGGGACGGTTTTCGTGAATGGAAAGGCCCTTTCCGAACCCTACGTGGTGAACCACGACGATTTCAATATGCCCGAGATGAAAGTGCCTGAAAAACACTATTTCGTCATGGGAGACAACCGGCCGAATTCCCAGGACAGCCGTTTCTGGGGCTTTGTCCCGCGGTCTTTCATCAAGGGACCGGCCTTCCTGCGCTACTGGCCCCTTTCCCGAATCGGGCTGCTGAACTAGCAAAATGGGGCGAACGGTCTGGTTCCCGGGCCACATGGCCCGCGGACAGAAGCGGCTTTTCGAGGTGGTCGCGAACCTGGATGCGGTGGTCGAGGTCCGTGACGCCAGGGCCCCGGCACTTACTGCCTCTCCTTTGTCCGAAAGGCTGGCCAGGATGAAGCCGGTGGTCCTTGTCCTGAGCCGGCGGGATCTTGCAGAAGAAGCGAAGACGGTTCGATGGCTCGAGCATTTCAGGAAGAGCGGCAGAACCGCCCTGGCTTTCAATCTCAGGCAGGACCGGCTTGATGCGCTGAAAGCCGAACTGCATCACTACAAGCCTTCCCATCGCGACCTGCGAATTGGGATCGTCGGAATCCCTAATGTCGGTAAATCGCTTTTTCTGAATGGCCTCGTGGGGCGGAATGCCTCCAGGGTCGGGGCCCTTCCAGGGATCACCAGGGGAGTCGAATGGTTCCGCGGACAGGGAGTCCTGGTCGTCGACTCGCCTGGCATTCTCCAGGCTAAAACCGGTTTGAAGACCGGACGGGCCCTTTCCTGGCTTGGATGTAACCGGGCGGATGTCATCGGGTCCTTCGAATCCTGCGCATTGGCTCTCATCGCCTTTCTGGGAGACCAGGGCCTCTGGCCGGTCGTTGAAAAGGCCTGGGGGGTGACCTTGGACCCCGCGGGGCCGGAAGCGACGCTGGATGCCCTCGGCCGCCGGCTGGGCTGCCTCGTATCGGGAGGAAGCATCGATGCAGGAGCGGCAGCAAGAAAGTTCCTGGAAAGCTTCGCTTCGGGACGCCTGGGCAGGGTGACGCTGGAACTGCCGGAATCTCCTTTGACGGAGGAGAACCTTCCTTGACGAAGATCGCGGGAGTGGACGAGGCGGGACGGGGCCCCCTGGCGGGACCCGTTGTGGCAGCAGCCGTCATCCTGACGCCGGCGCAGCGGAAAGTCCTCGTCGGGCTTGGCCTGGACGATTCGAAAAGGCTTCCCCCCTCTAGGAGAGAAGCGCTTTTTTCCACCATGCTGGAACTCGGCGTGCGCTGGAAAGCTCAGGCGGCCTCCGCCGGCCGCATCGACTCGATGAACATCCTGAACGCAACACTTTGGGCCATGAGGGCCTGTGTCCTGGGGCTCGACCCGGAAGCTGAACTCGTCGTGGTGGACGGGAACCGCCCCATCGCGGGACTGCCGGTTCGGCAGAAGGCCATCCCGCGGGCAGACCAACTGGTTCCTGCCGTATCTGCCGCCTCGGTCATCGCGAAAGTCTTGCGTGACCGGGTGATGGTGCAACTGGCCTGCCTCTTTCCTCAATACGGTTTCGAGATCCACAAGGGCTACCCGACCAAGGCTCACAGGGAAGCCCTGAAAGAATACGGCCCGTGCGAAATCCACCGTATTTCGTTTTGCCGGAAAATCCTCTCCTGAGCGGATTGCCCACCAGAGTCCTTTTCCCGGACGGGCCTCTCGAGGAGGCGTTGTCTTGGATCACCTTGAAACGGGTCGACTTGGAGAAGCCCTTGCCGAGCGCTTTTTTCGCGCAAAGGGCTGGACCATCCTGGGCCGGAACATCCGTGTGCGCGGGGGCGAAATCGACCTCGTCGCCATGGACGGGCCGGAACTCGTTCTCATCGAAGTTCGGACGCGTTCGATCGGGAAAATCCTGCCGGCGGAAGAAACGGTGGGGCCCAGGAAGCTGAAGGCCCTCGTGAGGTCGGGCCGGATCTACGTCGATCGATGCCGGTGGCAGGGCCCTTGGAGGATCGACCTTCTGGGAATCAACCTGGACGAGGAAGGACATCCCAGGTTTTCCCACCTGCCGGACATCACCGTGGGGAGGGTTCAGGTCTGATGGGACCCATCCTCGGAGTGACCCTGAAGGGGATCGAAGCGATCCCCATCGATATCGAGGTCGAAATCACGGGAGGACTGTTTGTCATCTCCGTGGTGGGGCTTCCGGACGCAGCGGTCAGGGAAGCCCGGGAACGGGTCCGAGCGGCCCTGAGGAGCAACGGAATCCAGCTTAGAGGGAGGATCGCGCTGAACCTGGCCCCGGCCGACTTGCCCAAGGTTGGATCCCTCCTGGATCTCCCGATGGCGGTGGGACTTGCGATGGAATCGGGAGCGGTTCGAGTCGGTGAAACGGCCCTGTTCCTGGGTGAGCTTGCGATGGACGGGCGGCTTCGGACCACCAAGGGGGCGGTTCCCGCGGCCCTCCTGGCCCGGAAGATGGAGATCCCCCTGTTCCTTCCCCCAGGGAACGCCAGGGAGGTTGCCCTCGTCAAGGGAGTGAAAGCCTTTGCCCCGCCGGACCTGAAAAGCCTCCTGGCCCACCTGCGGGGAGAGTGCCGGATTCCTCCCGTCACGGAAAGCAGCGCGGAAATGGAAGACAAGGTGATTGAGCCCGATCTGGCCGACATCAAGGGGCAGGCGGCGGCAAAACGCGCCCTCGAAATCGCCGCTGCCGGACACCACAACCTCCTGCTGATGGGGTCCCCGGGCTCGGGGAAGACCCTCCTGGCACGTGCCCTGAGAGGGATCCTGCCGCCGCTGAGCGATGAAGAAAGACTTGAGACCCTCCTGGTGAAAAGCACCCTCGGAATCCCGGCAAAACCCGACCGGACGCGGCCCTACCGTGTTGTCCACCATACCGCCAGTGCCATCGCCCTTTGCGGGGGAGGGACCACCCTACGGCCGGGAGAGATCAGCCTGGCCCATCGGGGAGTTCTTTTTCTCGATGAATTTCCCGAATTCCACCGGGACCTGCTCGAGGCGCTCCGGCAACCTCTAGAAGACGGCATCATCACGGTTAGCCGCGCTTCCGGTTCCGTCACCTATCCCGCGCGAGTGCTGCTGGTCTGTGCTTGCAATCCCTGTCCCTGCGGCTATTGGGGGGACCCCGTTGAACCCTGCCGCTGCTCGGCCCACACGCTCGAAAAGTACAGAAACCGCTTGTCAGGTCCAATCCTGGACCGGATCGACCTGCACGTTTCTGTCCCTCGTCTGACGCCGGAGGAACTCGTCTGCCTCGAGGGACGGCAGGGACCCTCCAGCCGGGAAATCCGTGAGAAGGTCACGGCCGCCAGGAAAATCCAGCAGGAGAGGTGGAAGGCCCAAGGGTTCGGCTGCAACGCGGAGATCCCTGAAAGGCTGGTCCGTTCGGGCCTTTGTCTTTCCCGGAAAGTCCGTCCTTTCCTGATGGAGGCGGTGAGAGGCCTGCGACTTTCCGGCCGGGGGATCAGCAGGGTCCTCAAGGTGGCCCGGACGATCGCAGACCTTAGGGGCGACCTGGAAGTCTCTGTCGAGGATGTCTGTGAAGCCCTGGCCTACCGGGGAGGGGGGAATCCCATTGACGGAGCGTGAGGCGGCCCTCCTGGTTCTCAATGCCTGTGAAGGATTCCATGCCCGCCATCTTGAAGGGTGGTCCAGGCGGGGGTTGCTGCCGGAAGAAGTCCTGGAGGGAGGCAGGGCTTGCTGGAAGGATCTGGGCTTTTCGGAAGGATGCCAGGAAAAACTAGAGGGGCTGAGGGAGAAACAATGGGGGAGCAAGGAAGCGGAAAGGTCCAGCCGGTTGGGGATCCGCCTCGTCTTCTGGGGGACCCCTGATTACCCCGAGGCCTTTCTTGACCTTTCCCGGCCGCCCTTGGTTCTCTACGCAAAGGGGGTTTGGCCGCTGCCTGGGCGGTTGGACGGGGTGATCGGGACGAGAAAATGTTCGCCATACGGGGCCAGGATGGCTCGCGAGATCGCATCTCGCCTGGTCCAATCCCAGGTGGGTGTCGTAAGCGGGGGAGCGCTCGGGATCGACGGGGCTGCCCACGCCGGGGCCATCGAGGCAGGAGGAGCCACGGTGGCGGTTCTCGGAACAGGAGTAAATCTTTGCTACCCTCCGGAGCATGAAAAACTGTTTTGCCAAATTCAGGAAAACGGACTGCTTTTAAGTGAATTCCCCCTTTCCAGTCCGGCCCGAACCTGGAAGTTCCCGCAGAGGAACCGTCTGATCGCTGGGCTGGTAAACCGGTTGATCGTCGTGGAGGCTCCCCTTAAAAGCGGAGCGATCGGAACGGCAAAATTCGCCATGGAAAGCGGAAAGGATGTCTGGGCCGTCCCCGGAAGGATCGATGAATGGGTCTGCGGGGGTTCCAACCGGCTCATTTGGGATGGGGCACAGCCGCTGGTCGATCTCGATGACCTGGCGACCCTTCCTGTCCCAGCCCAGGGTGAACTTTTTCAAGAGGAAGGTTCGCCTTCATCCCCAATCCTTGAAGCGTTGCGCGTCTTTGGTGATCAGACGGTTGACATTCTTGCCTCTCAGGTTAAAATGGGCGCCGCTGAGGTTCTGGCAGAGCTAAGCAGGCTGGAGGCCTTCGGGTTCGTTCGGCGGTCGCTTTCCGGGAGGTGGAGCGCGGCTTTGGGACGGAAAGCAAGATCCGAGGACCATTCGAAGCGTTAGGGGCGAGAGCATGGCGGAGAAAAGCAGAAAAGGAAAAACCCTGGTGATCGTGGAATCGCCGGCCAAGGCCAAGACTCTGAAGAAGATGCTAGGGTCGAACGTTGAGATCAAGGCGAGCATGGGGCATATCCGGGACCTGCCGAAGAGCCGGATCGGCGTGGACATAGAAAACGATTTTAGCCCCGACTACATCCCCGTCAGGGGCAAGGCGGCCGTCATCAAAGAATTGAAGAAAAAAGCGGCAGAAGCCCGGAAGATCCTGCTGGCTAGCGACCCGGACCGGGAAGGGGAAGCCATCGCCTGGCATCTGGCCCACCTCCTTTCCATCGATCCCGCTGCCCGCTGCCGTGTCCGGATGTACGAGATCACCGCAAAGGCCGTCAGGGAAGCCGTCAGCAAGCCGGAAACGATCGACCAGAACCGGGTGGACGCTCAGCAGGCCCGAAGGATCCTGGACAGGCTCGTGGGCTACAAGCTCAGCCCGCTGCTCTGGAAGAAGGTTCGTTCACGGCTGACCGCCGGGAGGGTCCAGTCGGTGGCTTTGAGGCTGATCGCCGAACGGGAGCGGGAGATCCTCGATTTCGTCAGCCAGGAATACTGGCTGCTCGATATTGCCGCGTCCGCGGAAGGGGGAAGGGAATACACTCTCCGGCTCGAGAAACGGGATGGCAAGAGCCTGACCCTCGGATCCCGCGCGGAGGCCGAGCAGGCGGCCGGGGAGCTCCGGGCCGCTTCGCTGGCCGTCACGGACTTCAAGACCCGGGAAAGCTCGAGACCACCGCTGGCTCCCTTCAAGACGAGCACGCTCCAGCAGGAGGCTTCCAGGAGGCTTGGCTTCTCACCCCAGAGGACGATGAGGATCGCCCAGGATCTTTACGAGGGGATCGACATCCCGGGGAGAGGCCCGGTGGGGCTCATCACCTACATGCGTACGGATAGCCTCCGCCTTTCGGACGAGGCGCTGGGTGCGGTACGAGGGCTCATCTCGGAGCGGTTCGGGTCGACCTACCTTCCTGAAAAGTCCAACACGTTTGCAGCAAAGGGCCGTAGCCAGGACGCTCACGAGGCGATTCGGCCCACCGATGTCCGACTCGATCCGGAAAGCCTGAAGGCTCACCTCAGCCCCGAGCAGGCCAGGCTCTACGACCTGATCTGGCGGAGATTCGTCTCCTGCCAGATGGCGCCCGCCCGTGTTGCCCGCAGGACGGTCGAGGCTGTCAGCGGGCGGTACCTTCTGAAACAGTCCGGGGTTTCTGTTCTTTTCGACGGCTGGGGCAGGATGTGGCCGCTGGACATGAAGGAACTTACGATACCCGAGGCGGTCCCCGGCGAGTCCCTCCGAATCGACGACATCCGTATGGAGCAGCGCTTCACGCAGCCTCCAGCCCGCTACAGCGAATCGGGACTGGTGAAGGCCCTCGAGGAAAACGGGATCGGAAGGCCCTCCACCTACGCGTCCATCGTGCAGACTCTTGAGGACCGGGGGTATGTCACGCTGAACGAAGACCGCCGGCTGGAGCCCAGCCCCATCGGTTTGATCGTGAACGATTTCCTTGTCCAGCATTTCTCCGACATCATCCAGGTGGATTTCACCGCAAGGATGGAAGCCGAGCTGGACCAGGTTGAGAGCGGAAGTCTCCCCTGGGTGCAGGTCCCGAGGGAATTCTGGGCGTCCTTCAAGCAGAAGCTGGAAGAGGTGGAGAAAACCGTCGAAGCGCTCAATCTCCCCAAGGAAGAACCCGAACCGATCGGAGAGGATTGCCCCGAGTGCGGAGCACCCCTGGTCAAGCGGAAGGGGCGGTTCGGCGAATTCATCGCCTGTTCCGCCTTTCCGAAATGCCGCTACAGCCGCCCGGTCCTGAAGTCGATCGGGGTCACCTGCCCCAAGTGCGGGCTCGGCCAGGTCGTCCGCAGGCGGAGCAAGAAGGGGGGGCGCACTTTTTACGGCTGTGAGCGGTACCCGGAATGTGATTTCGTCTCGTGGGAAATGCCGACGGGCGAACTCTGCGAAAAGTGCAAAACTCCCCTGGTTGTCCGAGGCAAGGGCGAACCTTACTGCCCAGCCTGTCAGCCAAATAGTTCGTCCGGGAAAAAGAAAGCAGGAAAAAGCAAATGAAGAAAGTTACCGTGATTGGTGCCGGTCTGGCTGGGAGCGAGGCTGCCTGGCAGCTGGCAAGACGGGGGATTCCCGTCCTCCTCGTCGAAATGCGCCCCGTGAAGATGACCCCTGCTCACACGGGCGGTTTTTTCGGCGAACTGGTCTGCAGCAACTCGCTGGGGGCTGATGTCCTGACCAGCCCGGCGGGGATCCTGAAAGCGGAGCTTCGGAGGCTGGACAGCCTGGTGATGAGAGCGGCGGATTCGGCCTCCGTGCCTGCGGGAAGGGCTCTTGCGGTGGACCGCGAGCGGTTTGCCGAAACGATCACGAACGTCCTCCTGAATCACCCCCTCATGGAAATCGAGCGAAAGGAAATGACCGAGATTCCTGCCGGGCCTTGCATCGTTGCGACCGGACCCCTGACGTCCGAAGCGATGGCCGGATGCCTTAAGGCCCTGGCGGGTGAGGAATTCCTCTATTTTTTCGACGCGGTCGCTCCAGTACTGACCCGGGACAGCATCGACATGACGAGGGCCTATCGTGCCAGCCGGTACGGCGGAAAAGAAGATTACATCAACTGTCCCCTGAACGAGGCCGAGTACGATGAACTGGTCGAAGGGCTCGTTTCGGCCGAACGGGCACTGAAACACGATTTTGAAAAGAAACAGCCCTATTTCGAAGGCTGTCTCCCGGTCGAGATCCTGGCGATGCGGGGCAGGGACACCCTGAGATTCGGTCCCCTGAGGCCGGTGGGGCTGCCGGACCCTTCCACCGGGAAGGAACCCTTCGCCGTTGTCCAGCTCAGGCAGGACAACACTGAGGGGACTCTCTTCAACATGGTCGGTTTCCAGACCAACCTCAAGTGGAAGGAGCAGGAGAGGGTTTTCAGGATCATCCCGGCCCTTCGGGAGGCGGAGTTCGTCCGACTGGGAGTCATGCACCGCAACCTCTACGTCAACGCCCCCAGGGTCCTGGACCGGGCGCTCCGGATGGCCGGCAGAGAGGACCTTTTCCTTGCCGGGCAGATCGTCGGTGTCGAGGGATACATGGAAAGCACCGCCATGGGCATTGTTTCGGCCCTGGCGATGGCCCGGTTCCTGAAAGGGGAGGCCTTCCCCGCCTGGCCTCGGGAGTCCGCGATCGGATCCTTGCTCCATTACCTCTCGGACGCGGTTCCTGAAACCTTCCAGCCGATGAACGTCAACCTGGGGATTTTCCCGCCCCTGGAAAACCGGGTCCGTTCAAGGACGGACCGGTGCCAGGCCGTGGGGGCCAGGGCTCTGAAAGCGCTCGATGCCTTTCTTGTAACCCTTGCGGAAAACGGGTCTAACGAGACCGACTTGTTCTGAATATTATTCACAATCACGACAAAAGTGATAATATACGGTGCATGGCAGAAAAGTTCTCATCCCTTGTCGATGCCTACCTCCAGGATCTGCGCCATGGGCGCCGTCTCTCCGATCACACTGTGACGAATTACGCCGTTGACCTGGCGCAATTCGTCGAGTTTTTGACGGCCCAGGGCCTGAATTCTCCCGAAGAGGTCAAAACCGGGCACATCCGTGCCTATGTTCGGGAAATGCTCGCCTACGGCTACGCAAAAGCGTCGGCCGCGCGGAAGCTTTCAGCGGTCAAAAGCTGGATGGCTTTCCTGAAAGAAGAGCGCGTCCTTTCAGAGGATCCGGCCCGCCGGGTACAGGCCCCGAAGCTTCCCGTACGACTTCCCCGGGCCCTCGGGCGGGAAGATGTCCGCAACCTTCTCGAAAACGGGCCCCGGGGGAAGGCGCTGGCGAGAGACCGAGCTGCCCTCGAGCTGCTGTATGGAAGCGGACTTCGGGTTGCCGAGCTCGTTTCTCTCGATTGGGAAGACCTGGATCTCCAGGAGCGCTGGGTGAGAGTCACGGGAAAGGGCGACAAGGAGCGGCTGGTTCCCCTGGGCCGTTTCGCCTTGGCGGCGTTTGAGGCCTGGGCCCTCGAATGCCCCCGCCGGAAAGGGCCCCTTTTCCCGGGAGCCGGGGGTGGAAGGATGACGGTCAGGACGGTGACCCGGATTGTTGACCGGGCAGCCAGGCGGTGCGGGCTTTCGGGCGTCACCCCGCACGTGTTGAGGCACAGCTTCGCGACCCACCTTCTAGAAGGAGGAGCGAACCTGAGAGTGCTCCAGGAACTGCTGGGGCACGAAAGCCTCCTGACCACGCAGCGTTACCTGAAAATCAGCGCGGATCACCTGCAGAGAATGGTTCGGGAAGCTCACCCGAGAGGCGGGGAAGGTGAAGAGGATGTTTGAAGGGACTACCGTGCTTTGCGTAAGACGCGGCGGGAAGGTCGCGATGGCGGGGGACGGCCAGGTCACCCTGGGAGATAAGGTCATCAAGGCGACGGCAAGGAAAGTGCGTTCCCTCAAAAACGGGCGCGTCCTGGCAGGCTTTGCCGGGAGCACCGCTGATGCCATGACGCTCCTGGAACGTTTCGAAACCAAGCTGAACGAGCAGAACGGGAACCTTCTCCGGGCCGCCTATTCGCTGGTCCGTGACTGGCGGCTTGACAAGGCCCTGCGCCAGCTGGAAGCGATGATGCTCGTTGCGGATACAGACCAGACCCTGCTTCTTTCCGGGGCGGGGGATGTTCTCGAGCCCGAGGGAGAAGCCTCGTCCATCGGTTCGGGTTCCGGGTACGCGCTGGCGGCGGCTCGTGCCCTCCTGATGGCGACTGACTGGGACGCGGAGAAGATCGCCCGTGTTTCCCTTGAAACGGCTGCGGAAATCTGCATCTACACCAACAAATCGATCACCCTGGAGGTCATCGGTTCATGACAACCCCGGCAAAACAGGCTGACGCGCTGACTCCGGCGAAAATCGTCCAGACGCTGAACCGGTATATCGTCGGCCAGGAGAAGGCCAAGAGGGCGGTTGCGATCGCCCTTCGGAACCGGCTTCGTCGGCGGTGGCTGGCGGAGGGGCTTTCGGAGGAGATCATCCCAAAGAACATCCTCATGGTGGGGCCGACCGGTGTCGGGAAGACGGAGATCGCCCGCAGACTGGCGACTCTCGTGGATGCCCCGTTTGTCAAGGTGGAAGCCACCAAGTTCACCGAGGTCGGGTACGTGGGCCGGGACGTCGAAGCGATGATTCGGGACCTGGCGGAAGCGGCGATCCAGATGGTCAAGAGCCGGAGGCTGGAGGAGGTCCAATCCCAGGCCCGGGTCAGGGCTGAGGAACGCCTGCTGGATGCCCTGCTCCCGCGACCGAAGAAAGAGCCGGCCATTCCCGATTTCATGAGGACCCTGATGGGCACCGGGACGGAAAAGGAGGAACCTTCCGCCTCGCAGGAGCCTCCTTCCGGCACGAGGGAGCGCCTCCGGGAAATGCTCCTTGCGGGGAAGCTCGATGAGCGGGAGGTCGAAATCGAGGTTTCCGAGGCCCAGCAGGTCGGGTTCCCCCTGATGGGGGCCGGTATGGAAGGGATGGCCATCAACCTTGGGGAAATGCTGGGCGGCCTGCTGCCCAGAAAGATGAAACGCCGCAGGATGACGGTCGCCGAAGCCCTGAAAGTCCTTCAGGCAGAGGAAGCGGAAGCCCTGGTGGACATGGAGGCGGTTGCCCGGGAGGCCCTGGAGAAAGCCGAGGAGGAAGGCATCGTCTTCCTGGACGAACTGGACAAGGTCGCCTCAACCGGCGGTGGAGGGCAGGGACCGGATGTCAGCCGGGAGGGGGTCCAGCGGGACCTGTTGCCAATCGTCGAAGGAAGCACGGTCCAGACGAAATACGGCCCGATCCGCACCGACCATATCCTTTTCATCGCTGCCGGAGCCTTCCACAAGGTCAGGCCTTCCGACCTGATTCCCGAGCTTCAGGGCAGGTTTCCCCTGAGGGTGGAGCTTCAGCCTCTTTCGGCGGAGGACCTGGCGAGGATCCTGGTCGAACCGGAGCACAGCCTTATGAAGCAGTACCAGGCCCTGTTGGAAACGGAGGGCGTCGAAATCGTTTTCGAGGAGGAAGCGGTTCGTGAGATCGCGTCTACGGCAGCACGGATGAACCAGGAGATGGAGGACATCGGGGCACGGCGCCTCCACACGATCATGGAAATCCTGCTGGAAGAGGTCAGTTTTTCCGCTCCCGAGATGCGGGGGGTCTGCATCCGCGTGGACGTTCCCTTTGTCAGGAGCCGGCTGGAACCCTTGGCCAGCGACACGGACATTCGGAAATATTTGATATGAAGCCGGTAAAAGAAACGGAGCATGGAGGGATCAAGATGAAAATGCAAACACCGAAGGAGCTGCTCGAGAGTCGACCGAAAATCCTGAACCCCTCGGCGATGAACGATCTGCTGGAGAAAACGCGTATCGTCAGCAGGGCCCTGGAAAACCGGAAAGGCACCGACGAACCGGACTACCAGAAACTCGCCTCCCTGCTCTGCGACCTTTCCGCAGCCAACGTCTACATCATCAACCGCGAGGGGCGGATTTTGGGTTACGGCTGGATCAGCGAGTACGACTGCCCCATCATGTCCGACCAGCTGGCAAATGGAAGAATGCCCGAACGGTACGTCGAAAAGTTGAACCAGGTGCACGAATCGGTCCTGAATCACACGGATCACGGGGTTTGCGCCTACGCAGACGTCCCCTGCACCTATTCCGACAAGCACGTCCTCTATGTCCCGATCAAAGGGGCCGGAGACCGGCTCGGGACGTTGATCCTTGCCAGGTTCGGGGTGGAGTTCGACACCCGCGACCTGGTCCTGGCGGAATACCTCGCGACGGTGGTGGGGCTGGAAATCCTTCACGAACGGGCCAAGTCGATCGAAGACCGGTCAAGGGAGCGCCTGATCGTCCAGATGGCCATGCGGGCCCTTTCCTACTCCGAAGTCAAGTCGGTCAAGCACATCATCCGGGAGCTGGGAGGGGCCGAAGGCGTGGTCGTGGCCAGCCGGGTGGCGGACCGGGTCGGCGTGACGCGAAGCGTGATCGTGAATGCCCTGAGAAAGCTCGAAAGCGCGGGAATCATCGAAAGCCGGAGCCTCGGGATGAAAGGGACGCATATCAAGGTCAGGAGCCCTCTCTTTATCGATGACCTGCGCGTCTTTGACTAGGCCCGGGCCGATTCTTTATAATCACCCTATTTCAGGCGGTCACTAATACCAAACGAGCGGAGGCTAAAGGGGAAAACATGGCGGAGGAAAGAAGCGCAGCGGCAGAACCGGTCAAGGTGGGGGACATCGTCAAGGGCACCGTGGAACACATTACGGCTTACGGGGCTTTTGTACGGCTAGCCACTGGACAGAAGGCCATGATCCACATTTCCGAACTCTCCCAGAGCTTCGTCAAGAAAGTGGAAGACATACTGGCGGTCGGGCAGGAGGTCCAGGCTCAGGTCATCAAGATTGATGAAAAGAACCGCATCGACCTGTCCATCAAGGTCCTTCAGGCCAGGGAGAACCGGCCTCCGAGGAAGAAGGAGGACGATTTCGAGAAAAAATTGTCCCTGTTCCTCAAAAGCAGCGAGGAAAAGATCGCCGACCTCAACAACAAGCTGAAAGATCCCCGCGGAAGCAAGAAAAGGAGCGGTTCCGGCGCTTCCGGTGGGAAACGCTGACAGAGGGATGAACGGCTTCATCAAGGGCGGGGGGGACAGCCCCCCGCTTTCTTTTGAACCTCTGGGGGAACTCGATCTTGGAACGCTCTTTCGGCAAATGAAGGGAAGGGCGTTTGACGCCGGAATAGTCCGGGGCATCGCAAGAAGGTGCCCCTGGGGAAAACCCCAGGTAATCGTCTGCGATCCCTTGAGGAAGGGGAAGCCTTTTCCCACGACTTTCTGGCTGACCTGTCCCTTCCTTGAATTTCAATGCGCCCGCCTGGAATCGGAAGGGGCCGTGAGGGAAATCGAGCGATGCCTTGCCGAAAAGCCCCGGGAATGGGAAAACTATCACGGAGCGGCGGCGGATTTCCGGATGTCCCTGCTTTCGGATCGGGAAAGGGATTTGCTGGCTCAGGAGGGGTCCCCCATGAGGGATGCCTTGCAGAAGACTGGAATCGGAGGAATCCGTACCACCGGGGCCCCATCCGCCAAGTGCTTGCATCTGCAGGTTGCCAGCTGGCTGGGACTCGGCTTTCATCCTGCGGAGAACTGGCTGCTTTCAAAGCTGGGGTGCCTCGATTGCGGAAAAGCCTGGCTTTTCCGCTGCGAAACCGAGAAAGGGCAATAGGGGGGATCGACGTGTGGAAAGGGCGTTTCACGGCCGAAACGGCCGATGTGGTCCTTCGCTTCAGCCAGTCGCTGGATCTTGACTGGAGACTTGCCAGGTGCGACATCATGGGGAGTATTGCCCATGCCCGGATGCTCGGCCGGGTGGGTCTGCTTTCGCAAGAGGAAAGCGACGCCCTGGAGAAAGGGCTGAGGCAGGTCGCCCAGGAAATCGAGTCGGGGGAGTTCGAACCCCGGATCGATCTCGAGGATGTCCATATGAACATCGAAGCCCGGTTGACGTCCATCCTGGGCCCCCTGGGTGCAAAGCTGCACATGGGCAGAAGCCGGAACGACCAGGTGGCGACGACACTCCGTCTCTACCTGAGGGAAACCCTGATTCGTATTGGATTCCGCCTGGGTGATCTTCTGGATGCCCTCCTGCGGCTTTCAGAGCGGGACGAAGAAGTCCTTGTCCCGGGCTACACGCATCTCCAGCAGGCCCAGCCCATCAGCATGGGGCACTACTGGCTCTCACATTTCCAGGCTTTTTCCCGCGATGCGCGCCGTCTCCTTTTCGCCATCGAATCCCTCAACGAATGCCCCCTTGGCAGCGGGGCCCTCGCGGGCTCGACTCTTCCCCTCGACCGGGCCTTCACGGCGGAGATCCTCGGTTTTCCCAAACCCACGGAAAACAGCCTGGATACGGTCGGACAGCGGGATTACCTGCTTGACATCCACGGGTTTTGCTCGGTTTTCGGGATCCACACCAGCCGCCTTTCGGAAGACCTCATCCTCTACAGTTCCCAGGAATTCGGATGGATCCGCCTGCCGGATGCATTCTGCACCGGATCCAGCATGATGCCCCAGAAAAAGAACCCGGACGTGCTGGAGCTGATAAGGGGCAGGACCGGACAGTTCATTGGACATCTCGTGGACCTTCTTGTCAACCTCAAGGGGCTTCCGTCGACCTATGACAGGGACCTGCAGGAGGACAAGCGGGGACTCTGGGAGAGCCTGGACCTTATGGAGTCGGTTTTCTCCGTGCTGACGCCGCTCCTCGGTCAAGTCGAGGTCGACGAAGAGCGGGCGAAAGAGGGGTTTGAAAACGGCCTGCTTCTGGCCACCGACGTCGCTGAATACCTTGTTTTGAAGGGGGTTCCATTTCGCCAGGCGCATGAAAAGGTCGGCAAAGCAGTTGCCTGGTGCATTCGGGAAAACCGCTCCCTTTCGGCTTTGACCGCTCAGGAATGGAAAGCCCTTCTGCCCGAAGCTGGAGAGGACCTGCCCGCGCTTCTTGATGCCCGGGTTTCCGTTTCACGCAGGCAAACCTATGGGGGAACCGCTTTTGCCCAGGTGGCAATCCAGAGGGCGCAGGGAAAACGAAAACTGGAGAATTTGCGTGAAGCCCTTTCCCGGATTCCCGGGCCTGAAATCGATCTTTAGACGGTTTCGTTTCACCCAGCCTTGACAGACAGCCCGAGGGTCGCTATATTGTCCTAGCCTCTAGAGCTGAGTCGTTAGCTCAGCTGGCAGAGCACCGGACTTTTAATCCGGGTGTCGAGGGTTCGAATCCCTCACGACTCACCATCGCGGTCCCATCGTCTAGTGGCCCAGGACACCGCCCTTTCAAGGCGGCGGCACGGGTTCGAATCCCGTTGGGACCGCCATTTTTGAAGCCGGCGTAGCTCAGTCGGTAGAGCAGCGCACTCGTAATGCGCAGGTCTCCGGTTCAAGTCCGGACGCCGGCTCCAGCTCAGCAAAAAAGGGGATTTGCCGGGAGAAAACGAAGCTCCGGGGCAAGTCCCCCTTCTTTTTTCTTTCATGCAGGAAGGAGGAACTCGTTTGAGGCTGAGAAGGCTGCTTCTTGCCCGTCATGGCCAGACAGAATGGAACTCCGTGACTCGCTACCAGGGGAAAACCGATGTTCCTCTGAACGAAACGGGGAGACTGCAGGCCGTCCGCCTAGCGGCCCGCCTCTGTTTCTGGGAACCGGAGAAGATGTTCACCTCCCCTCTCCTGAGGGCCAGGGAAACGGCGGGAATCGTCAGGGAGACGCTGCGGGGGAGGGAAAAGCCCCCTCTGTCGGTACTTCCCGAACTGGCCGAAATCGATTTCGGGGATTGGGAGGGGCTAACCATTCCCGAGATCGAGAGCAGGCACGGGATGCTTTTCTCCCAATGGAGGGAAGATCCTTCCCAGGTGGTTCCCCCGGGCGGGGAGAGTTTTCCCCAGGTGCTCGAACGAGTGGGCAGAGCCCTGGACAGAATCCTCCAGGGGCCCGAGGAGCGGATCCTGGTCGTCGGGCATGGTGGGATCATGCGGGCCATTCTCGTCCGGCTTCTTGGCGTTCCCGCTTCGCTTGTCTGGAGAATGAGGATGGACAACTGCAGCCTGCTGGGGATCGATTTCTGGAAAGACCGGGCCATGCTGGCCTTCGTCAATGACTTTCTTCATCTGCTCGTAGAGGGGGAGGAAGAGGCCCGGGCCCTGCCCTTGCCGGACTAGTGCGGGAGGCCTTCAATGCTGGTACAATGGCGTGGGCGGGACCGCATCGTCGAGAGCCGCAACGGAAAGGAGAAACCGGCATGGTCGAGTCTGAACTCCCGAGACGGCTGGACCCAAAGCGGGAACCCATTCTTTGGGACCTTCTGGCCGAAGGGGACGAGCAGGCCAGGGAAGAACTGATCCTGGGCTACCGTTCCCTCGTTTACTGGCTTGCCAGGAAGCTGCAGGTTTCCCCGTCCCGCTTCCCCGATCTGGTCCAGGAAGGCACGCTGGCCCTGATCACCGCGGTTGACCACTACGACCGAAACCGGAACATCAAGTTCATCACGTACGCCTACTACCGCGTCCGGGGGGCGATGGTCAATTTCCTCCAACGGGTGGAAGCCAGGGCTCCGCTCCCGGTGGAGGAACTGGAAGTCATCGCTGAAGACCCCTTTGACACCGAAGCAGAAGATTGGAGGCTGACCCTCCGGGAGGGCCTGGAACAACTTTCCTCCAGGGAATCGGAGATCATCGAAGCCCTCCTTGTCCAAGGCAGGCGGGCTAAGGAAGTCGCCGGTGAAAAGGGGATCGATGTCAGCCAGATCTACCGGATCCAGAGAAGGGGCCTGGCCAAGCTCAGGGCCTGGTTCGGGATGGGAGAGTCCTCATCCTGAGGACGAACGGGGATAATTTCCATGTTCCAGAGGAAAGTTTGTTCCCTGGGAGGTGGAACGGTTGGAGAAACGGCTGAAGCGGATCCAGAGATGGGTCGACAGGTGCATAGAAGCCTGCCGCTGTAAGGCGTGGACTTCCGCCATCGCGGAACTGGAGTGCGCCCGCGCCGAGCTGGAAACGGCCAGCCGGGAAATCTGGGAAGCGGTCGCGGAGGGGGAACCCCTGCCATGCAAAAACAGGACGCCCTTCCCCCGCACTGCATTTCTCCATGCGCTCCCCGTGACCGTAATCGTCCTCCTTTTGGCGGTGGGGCCGACTTCCATTGAGTCGTTCAATCCAGCCCGCCCGACTGTGGCAGAAAACGCGCCCTCGGTTGAGTGGGTGACGCCGGACGAAAAGGCTTTGCTGGAAAACTTCCGAAAAAGTCTTTCCGCAGGGACAGCCGCAGGAGTCCCCGGATCGAAATCGCTCGAGGCCGGCTACGCTTATCCTGTTGGCAAAAAGGCCCGGAAAGGGAGCCCGGCGGAAGCGCTCGAGAAGGACGTTGCTGCCGAAGGGGCTTCTCCGAAGGGAACCGTCCCCATTGCGGCGGAAGATTTGCTATCATTGATCCAGGTCGGGCAAAGAGCGCTCCGCCCGGAAGCGGAGTCCGTCCGTATTGAAAGCCCCTGAAACCCAAGTTTGCGCCAAAGGAGAGGATTGCCTCGTGAAACGATTCCTTGCCGCTTTGACCGGTTTGACCCTGATGGTGTTTCTTTCCGTTTCCCCGTGTCTTGCCGATGACCCGAAGGTTGTGGCGGTCGAGGTGCAGGGCAACCAGGACGTCGTTTCCGCCTATATCCTGGGCGCTGCGAAAACCAAGGCCGGAGAGGTCCTTGACCGCGACCAGCTTCAAAAGGATATCGAATCGATCTACAACCTGGGGTTCTTTGCCATGACCGATGCCTCGGTCGAACCTGAAGGGGACGGCGTGAAGGTCATCTTCAGGGTTCAGGAAAACCCCAAGGTCAAGGAAGTCCGCTTCACAGGCAACACCGTCTACAAGGAAGAAGATCTTCAGAAACTTCTCTTCACTGTCCCGGGGAGCGTGTTCAACCGCGTCTTTTTCCGGAACGACCTCCAGCGGGTCAAGGAGAAGTATCAGAAAGACGGGTACGTCATGGCACGGGTGGAAGACGTCTCCGTCGAAAACGGCATTGTCACGGTGAAAATCGTTGAACCCCGCATCGGCGACATCTTCATCCAGGGAAACAAGCGCACGAAAACCTACGTCATCCAGCGGGAACTGAAGGTGAAGAAGGGGGATCTTTTCAACGCCAACGTCCTGCGTCATTCCCTGAACAAGATCCAGAACATGGGTTTCCTTGAAGATGTGAGCGTGGGCTTCGAGCCGAACGAGGATCCGAACCTGCTCAACATCGTCCTGACCGTTACCGAGGGCAAGACGGGAAGCGTCAGCTTCAACCTCGGCTACGGCTCCAGCAGCGGCTGGCAGGGAGGGCTCGCCTACCAGGAAAGCAACCTGAACGGCAGGGGCCAGAAACTGACCGTTGGCTTCGATACCGGCGACCGGGAGCAGTACTACGTTTCGGTTTCGGATCCCTACATGGACGAGAACACCTATGCGTGGAAATTCGGCGCGTACAAAAGACAATGGGAAGACATCAACCGTTACTACGAAGGAGAGCGGTACGGAGAATACAACCAGGACAAACAGGGAATCTACGTCGGTGCCGGGAAGAAATTCCGGCATGACCCCAAGATGAGCTGGTTTTTAACCCTCGATTGGAAGGATGTCAACCTTTACGATTTTCGTGACAAAGAGGGCAACCCGATCAACCCGAGTCCATCAGATCCAGATTGGGAAGCCTGGAAGAACCTGCTTGACAGCAACGGGAAAATCTTTTCCGCCACAGCGACGGTGACTCGGGACAACCGCGATCCTTACCTCAGCTACCCCAAAGGCGACATCGAGACGCTGAACGTTGAAAAGGCCCTTGAGCTTTTCGGAGGGGAGAGAGACTACGCGAAGTACTGGCTGGAGGGGCGCTACTATCTTCCGATCAATCTCGACAAGATGCCCTTCGACCTGCCTGCCGGCGATCCCGATAACCCTCCACTCTTCGCGGCCCGGATGCGTGTGGGGTTCTCCTCTGGGGAGATCCCTTATTCCGAGCGCTACCTGGTGGGCGGGAGCACCACCCTGCGGGGGTACGAGGATGACGAGTTCGACGGGCACGAGATGTTTTTGACGAACCTGGAGCTTCGGATTCCCTTTGAAAAGGCGTTCTCCTTTGTTGTTTTCTACGACATGGGGATGGCCTGGAACAAAAACAACGAGACGATGAATAGTTTTAATCTGGGTGATTTGAAGGATTCTTATGGATTCGGAGTGAGGGTTCGGACTCCGATGGGAAACCTCCGTCTGGACGTTGCGAACGGTGAAAATGAAACCTTCACCCATTTTGGGTTTGGCGAGATGTTCTAACAAGTTAGCGGGAAAGGGCTTCGGTTTTCTCAGGGCTGCGGTCATGGTGCTGGTGGCCGCAGCCCTGATTCTGCAGCATGCCGCACCGGCCAACGCGGCTGTCCGCCTGGAGGGCCTCCCTGCCTGGCTGAGCGGAGCCGCGACTCGAAGCATCGAGGCGGTGTGGAAAGAAATTGATCCGAAACAGGAAGAGGCGGCTCGCCTTGCGATCGTCAGGGTGGTCGCGATTCGCCTTTTTGAGGGATATGAGGTCGATAGGATCGGAATTGACGGGCAGGATCTCGTCCTGGGCCTGAAAACGAAGAGCCGAACAGAATGGGAGGTCGATGCGAGCTACCCTTCCCTGCCGGCTCCCTTGGCCGGTTGGATGGAAAAAGACTGGGAACGTGCGAGGGGGACCCTGCGGCAACGGCTCCTGGGTCTCCCGCTGGAAGCCCTGAACTGGGCCGATTCGGCTTTGCGGAAAGAGGTCGCCGACATCCTGGCGGCAGAACTCCCAGGGTGGCAGGGAAGCTTGACCGTACGAGTCGAGGAGGGCATATCAACTTTGAGAGTTGGCCTTGTGCCCCAGCAGCCGCTCGTGCTGGCCGTGAATCCGAGAAGCACGTCGACCTCCCTCCCGTCTTTGATCCATACGGGGGTCAAGGATGACCTGATGGCGGGACTTTCCCCCCTGATCGGACTCCCGGTTGCCTGGGTGGCGCGGCACGAGAAGCAGGTGGCTCAGTGGGCCTCAGAACAGCTGCGGGACGAATCGTTTGTCGAAAATCTCAAGGTGGACATCGGCGTGGTTCTCAAGCCGCAGCCGGTGACCGATGTTTCCGTTCGGCTCGAGAGCAGGCGCTACACCATCTGGGCGTGGGCCGCCGGGTATGCGGGCACATCGGATCGTTTCCCCGAGGCTGGGGTTCACCTGGGACGCAAGGCCCAGCCTTTCCCTCGGTGGGAGATCGAGCTCTACGGAGAAGCCCTGGTTTTCCTCAACGATTGGGATCTCGAGACGCGGGCGGGGTTCCGATGGTCTCCCTGGGACAGGATCTGGCTGGGCATTGAAAGAGCCTGGCCCGATGAGGCGACCTGGTGGAGGCTATGGCTGGACGGGCCGGTTCGCTCCCCTTACGGATGGTTCCGGGGATCGGACGACGGGGAACTCAGTTTCGGCGTGGGCTACCGTCTCAACGAGAACCTATCGATCGAACTGCATTACGACAGCCGTGATGAAAACCCTTCCAGCGTCAGGCTGGTTGGGAACCTGTAATCCCCCTGGAAGGGGGCAGTGCCGATGAAATGGATTTTGGAAGAACTTGCGAAGCGCCTAGGCGGAAAGATCAAGGGGAACGGGAAGCTGGAAATCACAGGGATCGCTTCCCCGCGCTCTCCGCAACCCGGTTTTTTGCTGACGGTCTGGGATCGGAAAATCCTTTTTTCCGTCCCCGGGAACGTCCCGGTTGTGGCGCCCTTGGGGTGGCTCGAGGAAGGCCGTGACGGGATCGAGGTCGAAGATCCAAGGGCAGCCTTCCGTGAGCTTTTGAGGCTCTTCGAAGACATTGTATCTTTGCCGAGGGGGGTTCATGAAACGGCTTTTGTTGCCCCGGGTGCAAAGGTGCACCCCCAGGCGAGCGTCGGCCCCTTCTGTGTTGTCGAGGAAGGAGCCCTGATCGGGAAAGATGCGGTTCTTCGGGCCCACGTCTTCGTAGGACGGAAAGCCTCCATCGGCGAAGGGAGTGTTTTGGAGCCGATGGCAGTCGTGATGGAGAACACGGTCATCGGACGGAATTGCCTGGTCCATGCCGGAGCTGTCCTGGGGTGCGACGGCTTCGGCTTCGAGCGGAACTCGGACGGATTCCCCGTGAAAGTGCCGCAGATCGGCAGGGTTGTGCTGGAAGACGACGTGGAAATCGGCGCCTGCTCCACCGTGGACCGGGCCACCGTCGGGGAAACCCGTATCGGGGCGGGGACCAAGACAGACAATCACGTTCACGTCGGTCATAACGCGAAGACGGGCAAGGGGTGCCTCCTGGTGGCTTTCACCGGGATGGCGGGGAGCTCTTCCCTGGGGGACGGTGTCACGATGGCGGCCCGAAGCGGCACGGCCGACCATGTCCAAGTGGGAGACGGAGCCGTCCTCACCGGCTGTGCGGGAGCCACGAAGGATGTTCCGCCGGGTGCTGTGTTTTCGGGTTTCCCGGCCCGGGATCATCGGGAGGACATGAAGGCCCAGGTTCTTCTTCGCCGCCTCCCGGAGCTGGTGGAAAAGATCCGTAAACTGGAGGCCCGCATGGCTGAAATCGAAAAGAAGGGGCTGCCTTCAGATGGCTGAGCGCAATCGAGTGCGCTGGGAGGGAAGAGGGCTTCACACGGGGGGCTTCTGTGCCGCTGAGGTGAGTGGGTCGGATTTGCCTGGCCTGCGTTTCACCTTCCCCGACGAAGCCTCTTTCCCCGTTGAAGAAGCCATCGCATCGGGGGATGGCCGGGGGTCCACTCTTTCCTTCCCGAACGGGATAACCATAAGGACGGTTGAACATCTTTTCTCCGCCCTCGCTGGAATCGGAATCTGGAATGCCGAAATCCGAATCGAGGGCGGAGAGGTTCCGGCCCTGGACGGGAGTTCCGGAGATTTTGCAAGGGCCCTTTTGTCCTTTGAGAGGGATGCGGCTGGGAAGGTTCAACCCCTCAGGATAGACGCCCCGGTTTCCGTGAGGGATCCCCGAAAAGGGGCCTCCGTTGTGGCCCTTCCGGCCGAACATTTCGGAGTGACCTGCGTCATCGACTACCCGGGGACCTGGATTGGCGTCCAGGCGTTCACCAGCGAGCGAATGGACAGAAAGGCCTACCTGGAAGAAATCGCCCAAGCTCGGACCTTCTGCCTGGAGTCGGAGATCGAAGCGTTGCGGAGGGCAGGCCTGGGGAGGGGAGGCAGCCTGGAGAACACCCTGGTGATCGGCCCGGAAGGGCCTCTGAACCCGGAAGCGCTTGCATGGCCAAACGGATGTGTTCGCCACAAGGTGCTGGATCTCATCGGAGATCTGGCCCTGCTGGGGCGGCCAATCGCTGCGCACCTGCTTGCTTTCCGAAGCGGCCATGCCCTGCACCTTTCGCTGGTTTCACGCCTGAAGCGAATCCTGAAATCACCGAACCGAGAAACTCGTCGATAAGGAGGACCCACGATGATCGATATCCACGAAATCATGAAACACCTTCCCCACCGGTATCCCTTCCTGCTGGTAGACCGGATCCTCGAAATTTCCGAGAGCCGCGTCGTGGGACTGAAAAACGTCACGATCAACGAACCCTTCTTCCAGGGGCACTTTCCCGGGGAACCCGTCATGCCGGGTGTTCTCGTCCTGGAATCGATGGGGCAGGTGGCGGGAATGATGATCTCCGCAAGGCCAGGGGCGGACAAGGACCAGCTTCTGATCCTGACGACCCTGGAGGATGTCAAGTTCCGCCGTCCGGTTCGCCCCGGGGATCAGCTGGTGACGGAGGCGGAGCTCTTGAGGCTGAGAGGACGCATGGGTAAAGTGAAGGCCGTCGCCAAAGTTGACGGGGAACCGGCGGCGGAGGGTGTTTTCGGTTTCCTGGTGACGCCGACGCTTCGGGGCGGGGTGGAACAATGAGCGTTGAAATCCATCCGAGCGCGATCGTTTCCCCGAAGGCCAACCTGGCCGATGGGGTGAGGGTGGGACCTTACTGCCAGATCGCCGATTTCGTGGAGGTCCAGGCAGGGACGGTTCTGAAGGCATTCGTGTGCCTGAAGGACTATGTGCGGATCGGAGAAGGCTGCACTCTCTATGAAAATGTCACTTTGGGGGGAGAACCGCAGGATTTCGGGTTCAAGGGAGAGGAAAGCTGGGTTCGGATCGGCAACGGCGTGACCCTGAGGGAAAACGTCACGGTTCACCGGGCGACCGGGGAGGGGAAGGAAACCGTGATCGGCGACGGATGCTACCTGATGGAAGGATCTCACGTGGGACACAATGTTGTCGTCGGGAACGGAGTCGTTCTGGCCAACAAGGTCGGACTGGCGGGACATGTCCATATCGAAGACAAAACGGTGGTCGGCGGAATGGCTGGAGTCCACCAGTTTGTCCGGATCGGGCCGTTCTGCATGATCGGAGGCTTGTCCAAGATCGTCAAGGATGTCCCTCCCTACACGATGGCAGACGGACGCCCGGCAAGACTCTTCGGCCTCAACCGGGTCGGGTTGCGGCGAAACGGGTTCGACGCCGCGGCAAGGCAGTCGATCAAGGCCTTCTACCATTCGATCTACCATTCCGGGTTACCGCTCAGGGAAGCCCTGACTCTCCTGGAGTCCCGTAACTCGGAGGATCCGAACCCGGTCCTTCGCGCCATCCTGGAATTCGCGAAAAATTCCCACCGGGGGCTGACTCCCTGGCCAAGGGCGATGCGGGAGGCTGATTCTCCTGATTAGGCTGCTGGTCCTCGACGTGGACGGGACGCTCACCGACGGAGGGATCTTCCTTGACGGGGCCGGCAGGGAATGGAAGCGTTTTGACATCCAGGACGGGATGGGCCTGGCGCGTCTTCAGAAAAGCGGGGTCGAGGTGGCTCTCCTCAGCGGCCGGCATTCCGAGGCCACGGCCGTCCGGGCCCGTGAACTGGGGATTCGCGAAGTGGTCAACGGCGTGACGGAAAAGCTCCCGGTTCTGCAGTCCCTCTGCAGGTCGAGAGGGATTCCCCCTGAAGAGGTCTGTTATGTCGGTGACGATCTCAACGACATCGAGTGCATCCGCTGGAGCGGGCTGGGGGTTGCCGTGAGAAACGCAAAAATCGAGGTGAAGGCAGCGGCGGACTGGATCACCCCTTCCGGCGGCGGAAAGGGGGCCGTCCGCGAGGTTGCAGACAGGATCCTTGCGCTGAACGGAGGTCCGCATGCCCCGTAAAACGTTTGCTCTTTTCCAGCCGGGACTGTTGGACCGCTTTATCGTCGGCGAGCTGACGCAGCCGTTTATTTTCGGCGTGCTGATTTTTTCGATGCTCCTGATCACCGGGGACGTCCTGTTCCAGATCGCGAACCTGCTGATCGAGGGCGGAGTTTCCCTGTGGACCGTAACGCGCCTTTTCCTGTACAAGGTCCCGGGAGTCGTGGTCCTGACCCTGCCGATCTCCTGCCTGATGGCGACCCTCCTGGGATTCGGCACGCTCTCGATGCACGGGGAAATCAACGCCCTGCGGTCCCTGGGGGTGGATTTCCGCAGGATCATACGGCCCGTCTTTTTCGCCAGCCTGGGCGTGGCGTTTGTGACCCTGTTCCTGAGCGAAACGGTAGTCCCTCTGACGGACCAGGCTGCGACAAACATCCTGCAATACGAGGTTTCCGGGAAAGCGCTGCCGGGGTTGAGGGAGAACATTTTTTTGCGGGACGAGAGCGGCTCCGAGCTTAGACGGGTTCTCTACGTGTCAAAATTGAACCCCGCCACCGGAACGATGCAGGATATCCTGATCCAGGAGTTCGAGAAAAACCGCCTGGCCAGGGTTTCGACGGCCAAAAGAGGCCGGTTTGCGGAACGGCAGTGGTGGCTTGAAGATGGAAAGGTGTTCGAGGTCCGCCCGGACGGAACCGTTAAGGCCCTTTTCTCTTTCCAGAAGCAGCGCCTGGCGCTGGCTCTCTCGCCTCAGGAAATAGACCGGGCAACCAAACGCCCGCAGGAGATGGGACTCCGGGAACTGTACCGGCACATCCGGATGGCCCAGGGGCAGGGGATCGACACGCGCCCCATGTGGGTCATCTTCCACATGCGGTTCGCCATCCCCTGGGCTGCCGTTGTCCTGGGGCTGCTGGGAACGACGATGGGGGTCCGCTCGCCGAGGGGAGGCAGGGGCGTGAGTCTGGGGCTCAGTGTCGTCGTCGTCTTCGGGTATTACGTGGTGATGTCCTTCAGCCGGGCTTTCGGGGAAGGCGGTTACCTCAACCCCGTTCTTGCCGCCTGGCTGCCGAACATCAGCTTCCTTGCCGTAGGCTCCTTTCTGGCAAGAAAGGCGAACGGATGATGGAAGGAAGGTGCGCTCCGTTGACCAAAACCGCGCTCCTGGCAGGGGAGGGGCTCCTGCCCGTTGCCATCGCGCAGTCCTTGGCCTTGCGGGGAACTCCCCCGACTGTGATTGCCCTGGGAAACACGAATCCCCTCCTGGAAAGCCTCGCGGAACGGGTTCTTCCGGTTTCGCGGATTTCCATGGACGGGATCCTCCGCTTGGTCGAAAGAGAGGGATGCAAACAGGTCATCCTGGCCGGGGCGGTTCCGAAAAGATGGATTTTCGGTGGTGGCCCGGTGGATCCTGAAACGCTCGCATGGATCCGGACTCTTCCTTCCCGTGACGATCACGCCCTGCTTGGTTCGATCGTCGCCCTTTTCCAGTCAAGGGGACTGGATGTTGTTCCTTACCGCCTGCTGATTCCCGAGGCGCTGGCTCCGGAAGGGGCGATCGCCGGCCGAGAGCCCACGGAAGAAGAACGCAAGGAGATCCTTTACGGGATCGGTATAGCCCGAAGGCTCGTGCCGCTCTCCTTCGGCCAGTCGCTGGTGGTCAGGGCCGGGGCGGTCGTTGCGGTCGAGGCGATGGAGGGGACCGACGAAATGATCGCAAGAGCCGGCCGGATCTTCCCGGGGGGCACGGTTGTCAAGATGATGCGCCCGGACCAGGACGAGCGCTTTGATGTACCGACGGTTGGGCCCCAGACCCTAGAATGCATGGCGCAGGCAGGGCTTGCCTGCCTGGCCGTCGAGGCCGGGCGGACCGTGATTTTGGACCGCGAGCGCTTCGGGCAGCTGGCGGAAGAGCATTCCATCTCCGTTACGGGTTTTTTGCCATGAAGATCTTCTTCAGCGCGGGAGAGGCTTCCGGTGATCATTTGGCAGCGTTGCTGGCAAAGGCCCTCCAGGAGGGGGTCCCGGGGATCGAATGCTGGGGGATGGGGGGACCGGAAAGCCGAACGGCCGGCATTCGAACTGAATGGCCCTCGGAAGCGCTTCATTTGATGGGGATATGCGATGTGGCCCTTTCGATTCCCCGCCTCTGGGGACTGAAGAATGAAATCTGTCTCCGAATTGCCCAGGAACAGCCGGAGGCTCTTGTGGTGGTGGATAGCCCGGATTTTCATTTTCCGCTGCTTGCCCAGGTCCGGCGGTCCGGATATCGCGGAATGATCGTTTACCTTTCCCCTCCCCAGGTCTGGGCCTGGAGAAGCGGGAGGACCGATTTTCTCAAGTCGGTCTGCGATCTTTGCCTCCCCCTCTTCGATTTCGAGCACGAATTCCTGTCGGGAAGGGGCGTCGCTTCCGCGTGGGTGGGGCACCCGTTCGTGGATGAATTCGGAAAAACCGGCCTGCAGGCGGAACCTGAAGCTCGACGGCTGGTCGCCCTTCTGCCGGGCAGCCGGCCCGGAGAAATCCGGCGGCTTCTTCCGGTCCTGAAGGAAACAGCCCAACACTTGTCGGCCCGCGGTTTCGAGCCCGTCTTTTCCATCGCTCCCGGACTCGGTGAAAAGGACCGGGAATGGCTTGCTTCAGCCCTGAAAGGCTACAGCACCAGCACCGAAACGGGTCGGTCCCTGATGGGACGGGCCGGTTGCGTTATCGGGGCCAGCGGGACAGCGGCAGTCGAAGCGATGATGCTGGACCGCTTCATGATCGTGCTCTACCGGGTGTCGCTTTCCTCCGAAATCGCTTTCCGCCTCCTGGTGAAAACCCCTTTCATTTCGATCCCCAACCGGCTGGCCGGAAAACAGGTTTACCCGGAACTGGTCCAGAAGCGGGCCAGAGCCTCGGAAATCCTGGATTCGTTTTCCGCCTACCAGAACGACGGGGAAAGAAGAAGGACGGTTCATGAAGCCCTGGCAAGGGCTAGAAGCCGGATGGGAAAACCGGGAGCTCCTGCGTTCTGGGCCTATTCCGTGCTGAGCCGGGCGGGATTGCGATGAGGCATTTCGCGGTGCTGGTCAATGGCCCGGGCGAACTCTGGGGCTGGGGCAGGCCGGTGGTGAAGGTTTTGAAGGAAACGGGGAACCGGGTCGATGTAATCCTTCTGCCATGCCAGTACGCCAGCGGTTCGGAGGCGAGACTGGCGGAAAGGCTCGGTGCAGACCGTGTTGTTCCTTCCTCCTCGCTGGCAGGGGAACTCGCTTTCGGCAAGGCTCGTCCCAACGGGATCCTGCAGCTTGGAGGCGACCTCCTTTACGGGAGATTGCTGGCTCGGCGGTGCGGCAGCCCGCTTTTCAGCTACAGCTACGGCCCGAAAAAGGGCCTGGGGGCATGCCGGGGCATCTTTACCGCCTGCGAGGCCATGGCGGGACCGATTCGAAAGGCTGCGGCCGGCAAACCGGTCGAAGCGATCGGGGACCTAGTGGCCGACGCGCTGGAGATGGATGGAGGAGATTCCCCCTGGGAAAAGAGCGGGAGTTTGCGGGTTGCCCTTTTTCCGGGAAGCCGTCCTGCAATCCGGAAAAAGGCGCTCCCTTTCATGAGCGAGTTTCTTGCATCGGCCCGAAAGCGCCTGCCGCAGGCTGAATGGGGGGTTCTCCTTTCGCCCTTTTGCGATCCCGGGGAAGCAAGGGATTGGAAAGAGGCGGGTTTCACGGTTTCCCTTGCGGGGACAGGCGTGGCCCTTCGGGACGCGGATGCGGCCCTGACGCAGCCTGGGACGAACACCCTCGAGCTGATGCATGCCCGGATTCCGTCGGTCGTGGCGGTTCCGGAAACGTTTCTCGCCGACGCTCCGTCTCCGTTTCTGCTCGGGCCCCTGTTCTCCATGCCGGGGTTGGGACCGTTCCTCAAACGGAGTGCGTTTCAGCGCTACCTGGGCAAGAAGGGTTTTTTGGCCTGGCCGAACCGTCTGGCCGGGAAAGAGGTGTTTCCCGAGGTCACGGGACGGATTTCTCCCGCGTTGCTGGCGGGACGTTTTGCCGCCTACGCAGGCGATCCCGGTTGGCTTGAGGCGACACGGGCCGCCCTCGGCCGCATTGACGGAGGTCCAGCTGGAGCGGCCGCGCGCCTGCGGGAAAGGATCATGGAATTCCTGTCATGAAGCGAAAACCGAAAGACAGAACCGCTTCCCTCGGTTCCCTGAAGAAACTGCTTCCCTTCATCCTGCCCTATCGAGTGCGGTTGCTGGCGGCATTCGGCTGCATGCTGGCTGCTTCGGCCGCGGGAGTTCTGCCCCCCTGGCTGCTCAAGAACGTCGTGGACGACGTCCTGATCGAGAAGAACAGCTTGATGCTCAACGGCCTGGCCGTGGCGATCGTTCTCCTGTTCGTCCTGAAGAACCTCGCGGGATACGGCCAGCAGTACCTGATGGTCTGGGTCGGCCAGCGGGCCGTGATGGACCTGCGTGTGGCGCTCTACGGGAAAATCCAGTCGCTTTCCCTGACCTACCTTCACAAGAGACGGGTCGGGGAACTCCTGTCCCGGATCACCGGCGACGTGGCGACGCTTCAGGGACTGGTTTCAACCACGATCGTCGACCTGGTCGTCCAGACGCTGACCTTTTTTGGAATGGCCGGTTTTCTGATCTACCTTAACTGGAAGCTGACGGTGTTTGCCCTTTTCGTGATCCCGGTCGCCTTTAAGGTGATTCACTTTGCCTCCCAGCGGCTCCGGGCTGTGGGGCACACGATCCAGCAGGAACTTGCCAGCCTTTCGGCGATCGCCTACGAGGCCCTTTCGGCGATTCGCATCGTCCGGTCGTTTGCCACGGAGGAGCAGGAACTGGCACGATTCAGAAGGCAGGGCGAAGCCAACGTCAGGGCCCTCGTTCACGGCACCCAGATCCAGGCGACCCTGCAGGGGGTCGTCGAGGTCATCCTGATCGTGGCCCTGGCCCTGCTTCTCTGGGTAGGCGGGCGTGAGGTCATCGCGGGAAGCATGACGCCCGGGGAACTGATCGCTTTTCTGGGTTACCTTGGCTTCATGGTGCAGCCCCTCCGGGTGATCAGCCGGATCGTGGGCAGCCTCCAGCAGTGCCTTGCGTCGGCGGACCGGATCTTCGAAATCCTGGAAGTCCCGGAGGTTCTGCCGGCGCCTGCTTGCCCGGTGTTTTTGAAGCCCGTGCGCGGGGAGATTTCTTTTGAGGATGTCTGGTTCGCCTATGAACCGGGGCGCTGGATCCTGAAAGGCGTTAGCCTGTCGATCCGCCCGGGGGAGCGGATTGCCGTTGTGGGTTCGACAGGAGCCGGGAAAACGACCCTGGCGGACCTGGTCCCGAGATTTTACGACCCGCAGCGGGGCGCCGTGAAGATCGACGGCGTCGATGTACGTGAACTCGATTTGAAAAGCCTGAGGAAACAGATCGGGATTGTTCCGCAGGATCCGGTCCTGCTCAAGGGGACCATGGCCTACAACATCGCCTACGGCTTCGAGGAGGCCTCCCCGGAGGCGATCCGGGAAGCTGCGAAAACAGCCGGGATCGCGGATTTCATCGAAAGCCTTCCGGCGGGGTATGAAACGGAAGTCGGGGAGCGCGGTGTGACGCTGAGCGGGGGGCAGCGGCAGCGGATCGCCATTGCACGGGCAATCGTGAGGGATCCCAGGATCCTGATCCTGGACGAGGCCACATCGTCCCTGGACACCGCAGTGGAACACCAGATCCAGCAGGCGATGGGACTTGCGATGAAAGGACGGACCTCCCTCGTGATTGCCCATCGCCTTTCGACGATCCTCGAATCGGACCGCATTCTCGTCATCGATGACGGGAGGATCGTGGAAGCCGGGACGCATGAAAGCCTGCTTTCGGCCCAAGGGCTTTACGCCCGGCTTTACGGTCTCCAGTTTCGGGAGTCGGCCGGGCCATGATCGTCAAAAGCTACCTGGATTACGCCAGGGGAGAGCAGAAAATATCGCCATGGCTTGTTCTGGCCCCCCTCGGGTGGGTGGCGAAAATCCTGGTCGGGCTGAGAAATTTCGCCTACGACCACGGAATTGCGAAGAGTTCTGCTTCCCCTGTCCCCCTGGTCAGCATCGGGAACCTGACTCTGGGAGGAACGAACAAAACTCCCTTTGTGGAAATGGTCGCCCTGGAAATCGCCCGCAGGGGAATCCCGACGGGAGTGGTCAGCCGCGGTTACAAGGGAAAAGCCAGGGCTCCGGAGCTGGTCAACCGGCTTTCAGAGGGGGCCTTTGCGGGAGATGAACCCCTTCTTCTCCAGCACCGGCTCAAGGGACTGCCCGTGGCCGTGGCGAACGATCGGAGCGCGGGGATCGCCCTGCTTCGGCTGGAGGAAGGCGTCGAGCTGGTTGTGGCCGACGACGCCTTTCAGCACCGGAAATTGCGGAGGGACGCCGACATCGTCCTGGTAGATGCTCTTTGCCCGTGGGGAAACGGGCGTCTCTTCCCGGCGGGACTTCTGCGGGAAAGCCCGGCGGCCCTGGAACGCGCCCATGTCGTGGTGATCACGAAAGCCGACCAGATCGCGCCGCCCCGGCTGGCGGAAATGAAGCGGGAAATCTCAGCCATCGTGGGTCCGGACCGTGTATTCTGCTCCAGGCTGGTCGTGGACCGCTGGGAACGATGGGAAGGGAGATGGAACCCGCAAGAGGACCTCTCCGTGGAGGATCTGCCGGTGGTGGCCTTTTCGGCGATCGGCAACCCGGCCAGTTTCCGCAGCTCCCTCGAGCAGCAGCGGGTCAGGATCGTGGCGGAATACCGCTTCCGTGATCATCACCGTTTTTCCGTCAAAGACCTCCGGGAGATGGTTGCCGAAGCGGTCCGGCAAAATGCGGAGGCTTTGGTCTGCTCGGAAAAGGACATCTACAACCTTCCCGAGGGCTGGATTTCCCCGATGCCGCTCTACGTCCCCAGGGTCAAGACGGAGATTCTGGGAGAGGCGGAACGTTTCTGGAAAACCCTGGGGGAGGTCATCCGGCCGCGCGTTGCGGTTGCATCCAACGGCTACGGAGAAGACGCCATCGGGGTCATCCTGGCGAAAAAACTGCGCCAGGCCTTGCCCAGGTCGGAAATCCTGGCCTTTCCGCTGGTCGGGTCGGGGAAAGCATACTCCGATGCGGGGTTTCCCGTTGTTTCCCCCCGGGCTGAAACCCCCAGCGGAGGCATCGTCAAGTACAGCCTTTCGGATCTAGTTCGCGATTTGCGTTTCGGCCTGGTGAAAATTATCATAGAGCAACTTAAAAGCTGGAAAAGATTGCGCCACCGCCTGCAGCGTGTTTTCTGCGTCGGAGACGTGTATCTTGCCCTCCAGGCTCTCTGGGGACAGGGAGGAGAGCCCCTTCTTGTCGCCACCGCCAAGACCGCCTACATCGCGGGCCATTGGGGCATCGAGCGGTTCGTCCTTCGGCACCGGGTTGAAAGGGTCTGGGCAAGGGATGAGGAAACCGCAAGGGATCTGGCCCGATCAGGGGTACAGGTTCGTTTTGCCGGAAACCCGATCATGGACCTGGCGGGTTCGGAGGAAACAAAGGACTTCGAATGGCCCGGGAAGGGAAGGGACCGGATCCTTTTGCTGCCGGGAAGCCGGAACCGGGCCTATGAAGACTTCCCTCTGCTCCTGGAAACCGCCGAGCGGGTCCGGGCAAAGCGGGACTGCCGGTTCCTGGCCGTTCTGGCCCCGACGATCGACCGCCGGGAACTCGTTTTCAGGTCGCCGGGATGGAGTTTCCCCGACTCTGGACGGGAGTGCCTGACGAACGGACGGCTGGAGGTTTTCCTTTACGACGGGGACCTTGCAGCCGCCGCCAGGAGCGCCGACCTGGTCATCGGGCTGGGCGGGACGGCCAACCAGCTTTGTGCCGGGTTGGGCATCCCCGTTCTCTCGGTGGAAGAGAAGGGGAAGCTGGTCCAGAAGCGGATTCTCCAGGATGCCGAACGCCTTGTCGCACGCGACCCCGCCGCGCTCGCGGAGGCCGCGCTGGAAATCCTGGAAACCCCGCAACTGAGGCACCACATGTCGCAAACCGGGATCGTCCGGTTAGGCACTCCCGGAGCCCTTGACGAAGTCGTTCGTTTCTCCGTGACGGATTGCGGCCTGGGATTGCGGGAAAAAGTTTATGAACATTTTTGCGGATCCGCCGAAGAAGGAGGAGTTTCATGAAAACCCTGGCAGTCATCCCTGCGCGCCTGGCCAGTACACGTCTGCCCGAAAAACCGCTTGTCGAGGTGGGAGGAAAGCCGCTTGTGATCCGGGTCCTCGAACAGGTGAAACGCTGCGGGAAGGTCGACCGGATCCTTGTGGCCACGGATTCGGAGCGGATCGCCGAAGTCGTCCGGAAGAACGGGGGGGAAGCCGTCATGACGCCGCCGGACCTGAAGAGCGGAGGGGACCGGGTGGCCTTCGTTGCGGCGGAATACCCTGAAGCCGAAGTGGTCCTGAACGTCCAGGTCGACGATCCCTTGGTCGGTCCTGACATGATCGATCCCTTGATCAACGCGCTTGATGCGGACCCGGAAGTCCAGCTTGCCCTTCTTTCGAAGAGGATCGAGAACGAGGAGGAAATTCCCTCCCCCAACATCGTGAAGATGGTGTTTGACCAGAAAGGGCGGGCCCTGTACTTCAGCCGTTCTCCCATCCCCTATCCCCGGAACCCGGGGGCCGTGTATTACAAGCACATCGGACCCTACGCCTGGAGACGAGAATTCCTGCTTCAGTTTTCCAGGTGGGAACAGACCCCCCTGGAAAAAACGGAGAGCCTGGAAATGCTCCGGGTGCTGGAGAAAGGGTTTGCAATCCGTTGCGTCGAAACGTTCCGTGACACGGTTGAAATCGACACCCCCGCGGATGTAGAAGCGCTGGAAAGAATCCTCGCGCAGGAAGGAGGAGGAAACGCATGAGCCGAACGATTCAAGCGGGAACGGTGACGTTCGGTTCCGGGCCCCTTGTCGTCGTGGCGGGACCCTGTGTCCTGGAAAGCCTTGATTTGGGGCTTGAGGTCGCGGAAACGGTCCGCGACCTTTGCCGGGAGGCTGGTTTTGGCTATGTTTTCAAGTCTTCGTTTGACAAGGCGAATCGGACTTCCATCCACAGCTACCGGGGTCCGGGGATCGAACAGGGCCTCGAGTGGCTTCAGACCATCCGGAACACCGTCAAGGTCCCCGTGCTGACGGACATTCACGAGCCCCCGCAGGCAAAGGCCGCGGCGGAAGCGGTCGACATTTTGCAGATTCCGGCTTTCCTCTGCCGGCAGACCGATCTGATCGTTGCCGCGGCTCGCACGGGAAAGGTGCTGAACATCAAGAAGGCCCAGTTCCTGGCCCCGGAGGACATGGCTTCAGTCCTTGCAAAGTGCGAAGAAGCCGGAAACGACCGGGTTATTCTCTGCGAACGGGGGACCAGTTTCGGGTACCGGCAGCTCGTGGTGGACATGCGGTCGCTTGCGGTCATGCGTTCCCTCGGCGTTCCGGTGATGTTCGACGCGACCCACAGCGTCCAGACTCCCGGCGGAAAGGGGACCTCTAGCGGGGGAGACCGGCGCTTTGTTCTCCCCCTCGCCAGGGCGGCGGTGGCCGTTGGAATTGACGCGCTCTTCCTGGAGGTCCACCCGGATCCCGACAGGGCGAAAAGCGACGGCCCGAACATGGTTCCGCTCGGGGCACTGAAGAGTTTCCTGGAGCAGATTCGGGCCCTGGACCAGGTCATCAAGGAAACCCTGGGAGTGACGGACCTCGATTGGGCGGTGAAAAGCGGATATGGAAAGCCTTCCTAACGAACGGGAAGCCCGGAGCATTCCCGACGAAGATCTCCTGAAGATCGGCAGAAACGTGATCCTTACCGAGGCAGAGGAACTGCGGCTTGCGGCGGACCGCCTCGGCAGCGAGCTTGTCCGGGCCGCGAGGGTGATCCAGGCCTGCTCGGGAAGGCTTGTTGTTTCGGGTCTCGGCAAATCCGGCCTGATCGGCAGGAAGATCGCAGCCACCCTCGCTTCCCTGGGGACTCCGGCCTTCTTCCTGCATGCCGCTGAAGGGAGCCACGGCGATCTTGGCATGGTCCGAAGGGAGGACGTGGGGCTGTTCATCAGCCACAGCGGAGAAACGAGAGAAGTCCTGGAGCTGCTGCCCTTTTTCCGGCGAATCGGGGCCCCCGTCATTGCCATGACGGGAAACCTGAACTCCAGGCTTGCGAAGAACGCGGACATCGTCCTGGATGCCAGTGTCCGCAGGGAAGCCGATCCGCTCGGCCTTGCCCCGACCAGCAGCACGACCCTGCAGCTGGCGATCGGGGATGCCCTCTCCGGAATGGTGACGGAACTGCGGGGGCTCTGCCCGGAGGATTTCGCGCTTTTCCACCCGGGGGGGAGTCTCGGCAGGAAACTTCTTCTCAAGGTAGAGGCGCTGATGGGATCGGGGGACCGGCTGCCTTTGGTGCCCGATGACGCCTCTGTTAAGAGAGCCCTTTTTGAAATCACCAGCAAGGGATACGGAACCGCGCTCATCGTTGGGCCGTCCGGAAAGCTGGAAGGCATCTTTACAGACGGCGATCTTCGCCGTCTCCTGGAGGATCGGGGGCCTGGAGGGCTCCAGCTTCCGGTTTCTGAAGTCATGACCCGCAGTCCGAAGACGATCGAGCGGGAAAAACTGGCCGCGGAAGCCCTGGCCCTGATGGAGCGGCACGAGATTTCGGTCCTGGCGGTGGTGGAGAAAGGCATCCCCGTGGGAATCATCCATCTTCACGATCTGCTGAAAGCCGGGGTGGCCTGATCTGAACGTCTGGGGTTACCGGTGCCTGACGAGCCTTGCCTATCCGGTTCTTTTCCCGTGGCTCGCCTGGAAATACCGGGAAGGTCTTTCCGAACGGCGCGGATATTACCGTCCCGAAATTGTCAGGCTGGGAGGCCGGCGCCCGTTCTGGATTCACGCCGTGTCCGTCGGCGAGGTCCAATCGGCGCTTCCGCTGGTCCGTGCCATGCGAAGGGGGGCTTACCCGGGGCCGATCCTGCTCTCGACAATTACCTCCACCGGGAAGGCAATGGCGAATCAGGAGCTCAAGCCCCTGATCGACGCTCACATCTATTACCCCTGGGACGTTCCGGGAGTGGTGAGACGGGCCCTGGACCGCCTTTCCCCGAGAGTTTACACCGTCATGGAAACGGAGATCTGGCCCAATCTTCTGCTGGAACTGAAGAAGAGGGAGATCCCGGCCTATATGGTCAACGCCAGGGTTTCCGAAACAACCTTCAGGAGGGCCCTCAGGAACAGGGATTTCTGGTCGGCGATCCTCGGCACCTTCCGGGGCATTTTCGCCCGCAGCCCTGAGGATGAGGCCCGGATCCTGGAAATCGGTGCCGATCCGGCCCGGGTCTTCCGGGTGGGGGATGCCAAAGTTGACGCCCTTTTTGAGCGGCGGCGAAAATCCGACCGCTCCATCCTGGATCCAGTCCTGCAGGGCGCCGGCCCGGTCCTGGTCGCGGGCAGCACCCATCCGGGCGAGGAGGAAACCGTTTTGTCCGCCTTCGCGGAAGTGAAGAAAATCTTGCCGGCAAGCCGCCTGGTCCTTGCACCCAGGCACCCGGAAAGGGCCGAAGCAGTGCTGGAACTTGCAGCGGAACCGGGGCGGGCCTGTCTTCTGTCGAAATGGGCCCCGGGTTGGACTATACTTGTGGTGGATCGGATCGGTGTCCTATTCGACCTGTACGGGCGTTCGGACGCCGCTTTCATCGGGGGGAGCCTCGTGCCGAAAGGCGGGCAGAACCTGCTTGAACCCCTTGCCTGGGGGGTTCCGGCTTTCCACGGGCCCCATATGGAGGACTTCCAGGACCTTGCAAGACAGGCAAACGAATGGGGACTGACGGGAACCGTTGAAGGCCCGGGGCAGCTCGCCACGGCCTGGATTGAATCGTTGTCTGCGCCTGCGAAGACCCGAGAGGAATTCGCCAGGCGCTGCGAGGTTTTCCTGGATAGCGTCGGCGGAGCCTCCGGGAAGACCTGGGAAAAGATCGAAGCGGATAACAAAAATATCCTTTGGGAGTGATGGAAGTGAACATGTACGATCTTTTCGTCGCCGGCCGGATCAGTTTTGGGCCGGGAGTTTCGTGCAAGGTGGGGGAGCTGGCAAAAAAACTGGGAGCGAAGCGGGCGGTCCTGGTCACCGACGAGAGCATGGAAAAACTGGGAATCAGCGATCGGATCGCCGGCATCATGGAAAAGGAAGGAATCGAAACCTGCATTTTTGCCGGGGTGGAGCCCGAACCCTCCGTTGAAACGACCGACGCGGTTGCCATGCTGGCCCGGGAGAACGACTGCCAGCTTGTCGTGGGGCTTGGCGGCGGAAGCTGCATGGATGTCGCCAAAGCCGTCAGCGTCCTGATCACCAACGAGGGGTCTGCCTCCCTTTACCAGGGGCTGGGGCTCGTCAAAAACCCGGGAGTGCCGAAGATCATGATCCCGACGACCTCCGGCACAGGATCCGAGGTCACGTTCACGGCGGTCCTGATCCGAAAGAGCGACGGCTTCAAGGGCGGAATCAACGACGACAAGCTCTATCCCGATTACAGCCTGCTGGACCCCGAACTCGCCTTGACGATGCCTCCCCGGGTGACGGCATCCACCGGGATGGATGCCCTGACCCATGCCATCGAGGCCTTTACCAGCAGGGCAGCCTCGCCGATGAGCGACCTCTTCGCCAGGGAGGCCATCCGAAAGATCGCGAGATGGCTGCGGGTCGCCACCTGGAACGGATCCAACCTCGAGGCAAGGACCGAAATGATGATGGCGTCCCTTTACGGCGGTATCGCCCTGGCTAACGCGGGCGTTGGTGCCTGCCACTCCCTCGCCTACCCGTTGGGGAGCCTTTTCGGGGTGGGGCACGGGGTCGCGAACGCCCTCCTGGTTCCGTATGTCTGCCGCTACAACGCACTGGCGGCACCGGAGAGATACTACGAGGCCGCGAGACTGCTGGACTACTCTCCCGAAGGGCTGCCCCTGAGAGAAGGGGCCCTCGATTGCGCCGAGGCCCTGCACGAGCTGGTAAAGGACCTGGAGCTGCCCTCGAAGCTGAAAGCTCTCAAGGTCGGCATCAAGCCCGAACATTTTAACGAAATGGCCGTGAAGGCCCTGGCCGTGGCCAGGCCGATGGCAAACAACCCCAGGCCGATGGATAAAGAGGCCTGCGTGGCAATCTACAGGGAGGCGATGGAGTAATGCCCGGTTTCGAACTGTTCGATCAGCAGGAGATCGACGCCCTCGCGGACGTGATCCGGAGAAAGGTCCTGCACCGGTACTGGTTCCAGGGGATGCGGAACGGCGTCTGTAAGGTGGAGGAATTTGAACGGGCCGTTGCAGAGAAGTTCGGGGCGAAGCACTGCCTGGCCGTATCCAGCGGGACGGCTTCCCTCTACGTTGCCCTGAAGGCGCTCGGCATCGGGCCGGGAGACGAGATCATCACGAGCCCCTTCACCTTCATCGCGACCATGGAATCCATCCTGGAGTGCGGGGCCGTCCCGGTCCTGGCCGAGATCGACGAGAGCCTCAACCTCGATCCGGGCTCCGTCGAGGAACTGATCACGGAACGGACGAAGGCCATCATGCCCGTGCACATGTTCGGGGCTGCGGCTGACATGGACGCCTTCCGGCGGATTTGTGAAGAGTACGGGCTGCATCTTTTGGAGGATTCCTGCCAGGCCATGGGAGCCACCTATAAGGGGCGCTATGTCGGAACGATCGGGAAATTTGGTCCCTACAGTCTCGATCCCGTGAAGGTCATCACCGTGGGGGAGGGGGGCCTCATCGTCACCGACGACGAGGATCTCTACCGTAAGATGGAATACTACCACGACCACGGCCATATCCACGACAACACCATCGAGCGCGGGGCGGAAGGAAAGGCCTGCCTGGGTTTCAACTTCCGCATGAGCGAGCTCCAGGGGGCCCTGGGCCTCGTCCAGCTCGGGAAACTGGACCTGGCGATCAATAAGATGAAGGCTTCGAAGAAGAAAATCCTGGAAGGCGTCGGGAAGGTGGACGGGCTTTCCCTTCGGGCCCTTCCCGATCCGGACGGAGATACGGCCACCCAGACCGTTTTCCTGCTTCCGAGCGAAGAGGCAGCCCGCAAGTTCCAGAAAGCCTCCAAAGAGGCAGGGGTTCCCTGCGGGAACCTGGCCGACAACACCTGGCACTATGCCCGCCACTGGGCCACGCTCCGGGAGGGTACCCTCTACAGCCGGCTGCGCTGTCCGTACGACTGCCCGTACGTCGAGGAGATGCCGGGCTACCGGCCCGTCGAATGGCCGAAGACCCACTCCATCCTGAGCCGTACCGCCGTCTACGGCATGGACATCCTGATGGACGACGAGCGGATCGAAAAGATCATCCGGGCGGTCCAGGCCGGGGTGAAGGCGGCCCTCTAGGAAAGCCGGTTGCAGGAGTTCGGGGAGCGGGCCGGGAGGGCCGGTCCGCTCTCCTTTTCATGAAAGGGAGAAAGACGTCGTGGACGGACCGAAGCAGGTGATCATCCTCTCCGATGGAATCCGCGGACACGTGAACCAGAGCCGGGGTGTGGCCAGGTGGCTGTCGCGCCTTGCAGGATCAGGAGTCCACGAACTGGAAATCCCCCGGCTGTCTGGAACCCGGAGGTTTTTCGCGCTGAAGGTCAGTTCCCGGAAACTTCCATCGGCGGACAAGGAAAGTGCGCACCGATGGCTGAAGGAATCCGGCGGGTTGGTCCTGTGCGACGAGGTCGGCCGGATTTGCGAAGAATTTGCCGTTTCGGGAGCGGATCTCCTTTTCCTTTCGGCAGGAAGCTCCGCGGCTCCTTTCACGCTTGCCCTGGCACGTTATTTCTGCGGGCGGGCCGCCACGGTGATGACCCCGTCGGTTCTTGGGACAGGTCCCTTTGATTTTGCCATCGTTCCTGCCCACGATTTTCCGCCCGAGTCTCCAAACGTATTCCAAACCCTGGGCGCACCCAACGCCATCGATCCCGGGGATCTGAAGCGGGAGGCGGACGTGCTGTTCCAGCGGTATCCTTCCCCGGCGGGGAAAAAATGGGGAGTCCTGATCGGCGGGAACGACGCGAACTACCAGGTCACGCCCGAATGGGTCCGAAGACGGATCCGTCCCCTGGCGGAGCAGGCAATGATCCAGGGAGCAGACCTTTTTGTCACCACCTCCCGAAGGACTGCCCCGGAAACCGAAGAGGCCCTCTTGGAGCTTTCGGCGGAGTTCCCTGTCTTCCGAATGCTTCTCCTGGCGTCGAAAGATCCGTGGAACCCCGTCCCGGGAATCCTTGGAGCCTGCGACGAGGTCTTCTGCACGGAAGACTCGGTTTCGATGGTGTCCGAAGCCGCGACCGCGGGGTTTGTGGTGCGGATCATGCGGGTGGAGAAAAAAAAGGGCTGGAGCCGTATCCTTCAGGAAGCCGCATCCTCGCTCGTCCGGAAAGGAGCCTTGCCAGGCCGGTTTCTTTGGGGCACCCCGAGGTTTGACGCGATGCTGGAAATGTTCAAGGCGAAAGGATTGGCAACCGAGGCCGAGGGGTTGAAGGAAAGCCCCGGGAAGGCCGGCCCCTTTCGAGAAGGCTCGTTTCACGAGGCCCGGGACGCCGCCGAGTGGATCGTAGGCGAATGGAACAGGAAGGAGAATGCAAGCGAATGAAGGTCTTAATGATCCTTCCTGAGTTTGACGAAGGCGGAGTGGAACGCCATGTCCTGTGGCTTTCCACGGAGCTGTCGGCACTCGGACATAGGGTTTCGATCGTTACCGCGGGGGGACGGCTCGAAAAAAAACTCCCGCCGGAAGTCCGGGTCGTTCATCTGCCCGTTCACAGGAAAAATCCCTTTACGGCTCTTTTCTCAGCGGTACGGATTGCCTGGATGGCCAGGCGGGAAGCTTTCGATCTTCTCCATGCCCATTCCCGGGTTCCGGCCTGGATCGCCTGGTGGACGAGCGCCTTTTCCGGAAGGCCCTGGATTTTCACCGCCCACGCCCGTTACAGGAAAAACGCCGCCCTGGGGCCCTTTCGCAAGGCCCAGGGAGCGATCTGCGTCAGCGATGCCGTTCGAAAGCACCTGGAAGGATTTCTTCCCGTCAATACAGTGGTTATCCGAAACGGTATCCCCGACCCCTCGTTGCGGTGGGAAAAAAGGGAAAAAAGCGGACCTTTCCGCTTCCTGTTCGTGGGGCGGTTGACACGCCTGAAGGGCCTGCATGTTGTCCTGGAAGCGCTGTCCTCCTTCAAAGCCGGTTTCTGGGAGCTGAATGTCCTTGGTGACGGGCCACAAAGGGAAGAGCTTGAAGCGATGACCGTGACCCTTGGGTTGGGCGAAAACGTTCATTTCCAAGGTTTTTGCGACGATGTGGCAAGCTGGATGGCTTCATCGGATTGCCTGCTGTTCCCTTCGCTTGACGAGGGCATGCCTCTGACGCTCATGCAGGCGATCCGCGTGGGGATCCCTGTCCTGGCTTCAGAGATCCAGCCCGTGAAGGAGCTTGTCGGAAAACAGGATAGACTTCTTCCGGCGGGGGATGTCGCGGTGTGGGGCGCGGCCCTCGGTGAGATCCTCCGTAAAGAAGCGATCGCGCCCAGATTCGATCCTGCCGCGGTGCCGACAGCCAGGCAAATGGCAGAGCAGACTTCGAGCTTCCTGGAAAATGTTGGTCGAGATTGATCCCGGCAAGAAAGAAAAGCACGATCGAAGGGCGGTCTTTCTGGATCGCGACGGGGTTATTCTTGAAGAACGGGGATATCTCTCGAAGCCCGAGGATGTGACCCTCATCCGGGGGGCTGCCGAAGCGATCCGGAAAATGGCGGGCCTGGGGCTCAAAGTGGTGGTAGTGACCAACCAGTCAGGGATCGGCAGGGGCTTTTTCACCGGAGAGGACTACCGCAGGGTGAAGGAAAAAATGGACGCCCTGCTTGCCCCTCTGGGAGCGAAGACCGACGCGGAATATTTTTGCCCGCATGCGCCTTGGGAAGGCTGCACTTGCAGGAAGCCCAACCCCGGCCTTGCCCGGCTCGCCGCGGAAGAGCTCGGGCTGAGCCTGGCCGGGTCTTTCGTGGTGGGGGATAAACGATCCGATATGGAGATGGCACGGGCAATCGGGGCGAAATCCATCCTGGTCAGGACCGGGTATGGATGCCAGACGGAGAGGGACGGAGAGCCCATCTGGGATGCTGCCGCCCAGGACATTGGAGAAGCCGCGGAAATCATTGCCCGGTGGGTTGAGGGGAGGGGTGAGGGTGAACGAGGATGAGCGTTTCATAGGAATGATCGACGGGACCTTCCGGGAAACGGCAAAAGCCCTTGAGATCTTTTCGGCCCGGGAGAAGGCACCCCTCCTGAAGGCGGCCCGCCTGGTCGCAGGTTCGATGAGGAAAGGCGGGAAGCTGCTTTTGTGCGGAAATGGAGGAAGCGCGGCAGATTGCCAGCACCTGGCCGCCGAATTCGTCTGCCGCCTTTCGGCGAAAAGAAGCCGATGCGCTCTGCCTGCGCTGGCATTGACGACCGATACGTCCTTCCTGACGGCTTTCTGCAATGATTACGGCTTTGCCGGGATTTTTCTCAGGCAAATCCAGGCTTTGGGAAAGCCCGGCGATGTCCTGTTGGGGATTACCACCGGCGGTTCTTCGGAAAACGTCCTGAATGCGCTTTGCGGGGCAAAAACGATGGGGCTGAAAACAATTGCCCTGACCCGGAGGAATGGGGATGCCGGGAAAATCGCGGATGTTTCAATCGAGGTCGATTCACAGGACACTGCGGTCATCCAGAATGTCCACCTCGCGGTTGAACACGCTCTGTGCCGTCTCGTGGAGGAAATGCTTTTCCCAGGGTTTGGCGATCCACTGGAGGGATTGAAATGATCATCGTGACGGGAGGTGCCGGTTTCATCGGAAGCAACCTGGTTGCCGGGCTGAATGACGCAGGAGTCGAAGATATCCTGATCGTCGACAGCCTCGGCAGCTCCGGAAAATTCAAGAATTTGAGAGGATTGAAATTTCTCGATTTCATGGACAAGTCGGATTTTATGGTGAGCCTGAAGCGGGGCGGACTGGCAGGGAAAAAGATAAGGGCGGTTTTCCATCAGGGGGCCTGTTCGGACACGCTCAACCCGGATGGAAATTACATGATGGAAAACAACTACCGCTATTCCGCGGATCTGCTGAACTTCGCCCTGTCTGGAGGCATCCCTTTCATCTACGCCTCCTCGGCCTCCGTGTACGGTTCAGGAACAAGGGGATTTCGAGAAGAACCGGCTTGCGAGTTTCCTCTCAATCTCTATGCCTTCACCAAGCACCTTTTCGATGCTCATATCCGAAGGGTTCTGCCGCACTGCGGCAGCCAGGTCGTGGGCCTGCGGTATTTCAACGTTTTCGGGCCCCAGGAAGTCCACAAGGGGCGAATGGCCTCGATGGTTTTCCACGCGTTCCGCCAGATCAGGGAAACAGGAAAGGTAAAGCTTTTCGAGGGGTCCGGCGGATTTGGCCCCGGGGGTCAGAAGCGGGATTTCCTTTTCGTCGGGGACGCAGTAAAGGTTAACCTTTTCTTCCTCGAAAACCCTGGCAAATCCGGGATCTTCAACTGCGGAACCGGTGCGGCGAGAACCTTCAATGATCTGGCAGAAGCGGTCATTTCCGCGATGAAGCAGGGGAGCATCGAATACATCCCCTTCCCGGAAGATCTCGCCAGCCAGTACCAGAACTTCACCCAGGCGGATCTGACGAGTCTCCGCAAGGCCGGCTACAAGGGGGAATTCCTGCCGCTGGAAGAAGCGGTCAGCCTCTACGTCGACGCCCTCTCGAAGCGAGGCGGCTATCTTTTCGGGGAGGAATCCTGAGTTGTCTGGAAGAAAGAATCCTCTCGAGATCCTGGAAGAAGGCCTGGACGGGGTCCGCATTCTTGTTGTCGGCGACCTGATGCTCGACCAGACCTTGTCCGGTTCGGTGGGGAGGATCTCGCCGGAGGCCCCGATCCCGGTCCTGAAAGCTGAAACGAGGAAAGATGGTCTTGGAGGGGCCGGGAATGTGGCGAACAACCTGTCCCGGCTTGGTTGCCGTGTCGCCCTGATCGGGGTGATCGGCACGGATCCAGAGGCGTCCCTTCTGATCGGATTGCTGGAAAGAGAAGGGATCGAATCCCGGATCCTGGTCACGAAGCAGCGGTGCACCACGAGAAAGATGAGAGTGGTTTCGGCCCGGCAGCAGATGCTCCGGATGGATTTTGAAACGACGGATCCTGTAGACGATTCAACGGAAAATGAACTGATCCGGAGGATTATGACTGCGCTGGATGAAGGTCCCGATGCCGTGATCCTGTCCGATTACGGCAAGGGGGTTTGCACGCCGCGCCTTTGCCGGACCCTGCTTGACGGTTGCCGGGAAAGGAAAGTTCCCGTTCTTGTCGACCCAAAGGGGGCCGACTGGGAGCGGTATCGGGGCTGCACCCTGATCACTCCAAACCTGAACGAGCTTTGCCTGGCCGCTCGACGGACCATTCCAAACGAAGACAGGGACGTGGAGCAAGCGGCGAGGGAATTGATGGACTGCTTCGAACTCGACCGGATCCTCGTGACGAGGTCGGATCGCGGCATGTCCCTCTTTTCAGGGGAATCCGCGCTTCACGAGAAAACGGTTGCAAGGGAAGTTTTCGACGTGAGCGGCGCGGGGGATACGGTCGTGGCGGTGGTGACGGCTTTCCTGGCTGCGGGGGCCTCTCTCGAAGAAGCGGTTCGGGCTGCGAACAGGGCGGCCGGGTTTGTCGTGGGAAAGGCGGGAACCTACGCGATTTCGAGGCAAGATCTGCTAACGGAATTGCAGCAGGGTGCCCGGTCCGCCTCGCTGTCAAAAGTGGTCCCCCTGGATCGGGCAAGGTCTTTGGTCGAAGCCTGGAAATCGGGGGGACAGCGCATTGTTTTTACGAACGGCTGCTTCGACATCCTGCACGCCGGGCATCTCTTTTGCCTCGAAAAGGCAAAATCGCTGGGGGACCGGCTGATCGTCGGGCTGAACTCCGACGCTTCCGTGAGAAAGCTGAAGGGCCCGGGCCGCCCGGTCAACCCGGAGTCTTTTCGCGCGATGCTTCTGGCTGCACTTTTCCCCGTGGATCTGGTCGTCCTTTTCGAGGAGGAAACTCCCCTGAAGCTGATCGAGGTCTTGAAGCCGGATTGCCTCGTGAAGGGGGGAGACTACCGTCCTGAAGAGGTGGTCGGCTCAGAAACGGTGGCCTCGTGGGGCGGAGAGGTCGTCATCGTCCCGAGAATCGAAGGACTCAGCACCACCGCGATCCTTCAATCGGTCTTGCAGAAGGAAGCCGGAGGGATCTCTCAGTCAGGGAACGGGATCCCCGATACGGAAGCGGGAGGGGGCGGATTTCTCCGATGAGGCAGCGCCGCCCCATTGCCGTTCCCAAAGAGGGTGACCGGATGCTGTTTGTTCGGTTCAGCTCTCTTGGGGACGTCCTCCTCGCGCTTGGGAAAGCGAAAGCCCTGAAGACAAGGTTCCCCGGCCTTCACCTGACGTGGCTGACCCAGGCGGAGAACGCGGAGCTTCTTCAAATGCAGCCCTTTATCGACGATGTCCTTCCCTGGGACATTAAAAAAGGGAGATTCACCGTTTTTCCCCTGATCGGCCGGATCCGAAGGGCCAGCTTCCAATTCCTTTATAGCGTGCACGCGAACGACAGATCGGCGCTGATCTCAGCTTTTTCCGGGATCCCCACCCGTGTCGGGTTTCACAAGAATTTGGCCTTTGCCTACGACTGCTCCCCGGCTTTTGCTAACCAGGCCTGGGGGGTTTCCGAATCAGCGGGTGAAGGAGAGACGCTCTTCATCCCCCGGGGCAAAGCAGAGGAACTCAGAGAAAGGCTCAGGGGCAAAACGGACCGGTACCTCTTCTGTGCGATCGGTGCCAGCAAGAGGTTCAAGCGTTGGCCTTCGGAATACTGGTCGTCTTTTCTTGAAAAGGCATCAGGGCTGGGGCTGACTCCGGTGCTGGTAGGGAACGGGCGCGAGGAAGAACGGATGGCGGCTGAAATTGCGTCCTCGCCCTGCTTTGAGGGAATCGACCTGGTCGGGAAATTGTCGCTCGTGGATGTCTGCGTCCTAGCGTCGCTTTCTGAACTGGCCATCGGAGGGGACACCGGGCCGATCCATCTCGCACGAATGACCAAAATCCCGTGCATCGGCCTTTTTGCGGTTGAAGATCCCGCCCGATACGGGCACCGGGGGAAAAACCTCTTTCCCCTCCTGTCGGAGCGCCCCTATCGGGTTTACCCGGAAAAAGAGCCCACTGGAAGCCCCCTGTCCAGCATTTCCCCCGAAAGAGCGGTGCGCCTCCTGGAAACCCTGGTCGGCTCCTGAGGAAAGGGCCCCTCTAGCGGTTCTTTGCCTTTTTCCGGTACAGGTGCAGCAAAAGTTCCGGAGCGAAGGCAAAAAGCAGGGCCTTGAATGCGATCTCGGGTTTTGTTCTCCACGCGCCGAGGCCTTTCCGGGCGAGGAGTCTCAATTTCTTGGAGCGGACGATCCTCCAGAACAGGTCTTCCCTGCCTGAAAGGACCGCGGAAGTGGCCATCCGGATGACCGAGCCCGGGATCTCCAGTGAGTCGATCGAGCTAAGGAGAAACCATTCGGCCTGGCGTTCCGCAAGGTATTTCCGCAAGCGCAGGTAAACGCCGGCCTCATGGGCGTATTTTGAGGGATCCTTTGCCATCCGGCTGGTGCTTTGGTTTCCGTGTTGGATGTAACGCACCAGGGGTTCCGGAATCACCGCTGCTTTCCCGGCGTGAAAAAGCGCCTTCGCGATGAATTCCCGGTCCTCTGCAAACCGGCAGCCGCGGGGGAAGCGGATGCCGGTTGACCGCAGGAAGGCGATGTCGTACAAAACGTTGGAAGCGTTCAGGTAGCGCTTGCCCCTGAGAAACGTTTCAAGCAGCCTTCGGGAATCGACGGAAGCTGCGCCCGGGGGAAGGGGAAAAACGTACGTTCTGCCCTCTCCCCCTTTTTCCGGGCTGACCGTGAAACCGCAGAAGGTCAGGGGAGCCCCGGTTTCCCGCATCGCTTTTGCGAGCCGGCCCAGGGTTTCCGACTCGACGCGGTCGTCGCCGTCCAGGAAGAAGACCGATTTTCCGGATGCCGCTTCGAGGCCTTTGTTCCTTGCTTCGGAAGCTCCGCTGTTCACCGGAAGGCCAAGCAGTTTCCAGGGAACCCGGGAGTCGGAAAGGACGCTTTGGGCGATTAGAGCACTCTCGTCCGTCGAGGCGTCGTCGACCACGATGATCTCGAAATCCTTGAAGTCCTGCACAAGCAGGTCCGAGAGGGTTTTCCCGATCAAGCGCTGCTGGTTGTAGAGGGGAATCACCACGGAAATTTCCGGCATGGGTAGGTTCTCCTTTCAGTGAAAACCGGCTCACAAGCGGGCTTTTCAGGAAGTTTGGGACTTTAGACCTATTGCAAGTTTCTTGTGAGGGATTATCATGTCTTTGGAGTTACTGGGTTCCTTGACAGTTTAACCTTGGATTCAAGTTGCTTCAATATCCGCGAAGACCCCAGAAGGCAGGAAAGGAGGTGCAACCAACCCCCGCCAACAAGGGAGAGCGGATTTCTGAAGGCGGATCGGCCCGGAGAGGGAAGGCAAAGGCACAGGTGCTGAAGGAAACGTGGACACTTCACAGGCCTGCCTGGCCCAGACCCCCGGAAAGACCGCAAAATCACACAACCAAGGGGGTTGTACATCACATGAAGAAGATTTTTGCATTGATCGCAGTCGCGGCCCTCGTGGCGTTCGCCGCCCCGGCGTTCGCCGCGAACCCGTTCGCCGACGTGCCCATGAACCACTGGGCCTATGATGCCGTGGCGCAGCTTGCCGCCAGCGGGATCGTCGTCGGTTACCCCGACGGTGCCTACAAGGGCGGGCAGCCGGCCACCCGTTATGAGCTCGCTGCCGTTGTCGCCCGGGCCCTGGCGAAGGTCGACATGGAGAAGGCCAGCAAGCAGGACCTCGAGATGCTGAAGAAGCTGGTTGTCGAGTTCAAGAGCGAGCTGGATGCGCTGGGCGTGAAGGTTGACAAGCTGGATGCCCGGGTTGCCGTTCTCGAGGAGAGGATCGGCGGCTGGAAGTTCAGCGGGAACTTCCGCTTCACCGCGAATTGGTCGAGCGACAGCGACGCCGCAACCCCGGACGGCTCCACCAACGCCTGGGGCGTCGACCAGGATTCCAACTGGAGCGTCGACCGTTTCCGCTGGAACATCGTGAAGTACGTCGACGACAAGGTGACCCTGAACGTCCGGCTGCAGGGCGGCGGCGGCGAGGCCTTGGCAGTGGACCGTGCCTACGCCACCATCCAGTTCCCCTGGGACATCACCGCCCAGGTGGGCCGCTTCCCGCTTGACTGGGAAGGCGACTTCTACGCCACGGACTTCGCCGGCTACAACATGAACGACGCCTACGTCACCGACTTCGATCCTCTCGCCACGGCCGTGTGGTTCAAGAAGCCCTTCTCCATGGGCAGCTTCGAGATGTTCGTCGCCCATGATGAGGATGTCGACCTGACGACCCGGGATTTCCCGATCCCTTCGCACGCAGGGATCACGAGTGACCGCTATCTCTACGGTGCCCGCCTGGCCTTTGACTTCAACGAGAACTTCCATGTCGCGGCAAACTACGTGAAGAACGATTTCTATCAGAGTTTCCCGCATCCCTTCTTGCTTAGCGGGATCGATGTGGCCACCCTGTGGGGCGACATTATCGTGAACTTCAACGAGAACATCGCCTTCAAGGGGCAGTACTTTGTCCAGGATCTCGGCGATCTTGTTGCGCTCGCCGACGATTCCCCGACTGCCTGGAAGGCGATCATTGACGTGAAGCAGGACGCCCTGAAGTTCACCGACCTCTGGATCGAGTACGCCCAGATCGACCAGAACTTCATGTTCATGAATGCCGATCCCTATGCCTGGGCATTGCAGGCCAGCATCTTCGGGGCCCCGCACTACGCAGGAGTGGGCGTTGGAGCTGCCCTTCTCGACACGACGGTCCTGAACATCGTCGCGAAGCAGAAGTGGAACGACCAGTGGTGGACCTATCTCCGGTACATCAACGTGGATGTCGACAATCTCGGAAGTTTTGACACGAGCTTCGTCGACTACAGTGGCTACACCGCCAGCGTCCGCTACAACTACACGCCGAACCTGTGGTTCGAGGTCGGCTACGACAAGATCGACTGCGATGCCATCGACGCAGTCGGCTGGGACGATAGCATGGTGTGGTTCCGCACAACGGTCAACTTCTAGGAAGTTGTGCTAGACTTGGGGTGGGAGCTTGGCTCCCGCCCCATTTTTTTATTTTTCTGACTGGAGTGATCGGTGCATGCGCAAGACCTGGATTTTGGGGATCGCGGTTCTTTTGACGGTTTTTGCTTCTTTGGGCTGGGCCGCTTCGTATGATGCCGTCCTGAACAGGTGGTCCAAGACGAAGGACTTTGCGGACCGGGGAGATTACCTTTCCATCACCGCGACCTATTATTCCGCGGAGTTCATCGAGGCAACCGTTCAGAGTGAAGCCGACAAAAACCTTTGGACTGCAGATGAACTGGACCGCTACAAGTACCAGTTCCTGAAGACGCTGAACCTTGAGGACTCGATTCCCGTGAGGCTATCCTTTGATAACCGGGGATCCGCCCTTCACATGGCTCCCTTTGGAAAACAGGTCTGGCTCTGGATCGGCGGGAAGCGCTACGAGCCGAAAGATTACGATCCGAGATTGAATATGCGGGTCATAGACAAAATCGAAGGAATGGTCTACTTCCCGCGCTATGACGAGAAGACGGGGAAGGATCTCCTGAAAGGCGCGAAGTCCGTAAAACTCGAGATCAGCGGCTCCATCAGCATGACGATGCGGGCGAAAACCGCTGAATTCGTCTGGGACGTGGCCAACGACAACCCGGAAAAGCTCTTTGCGGGAAAAGCCGGCGCAAGGCTGGAGATGGACCGGCTGATCAAGAGGCTCGAGAAGCTGAACGGCGAGAAGAAGGACCTGGAAGGCAAGCTCGAGCAGCTGAAGGCGGAGATCGAGAAAATCCAGGCCCGCATGGCCGAGCTCCAGAAGCAGTAAGCTCAATTCCAAAACGGGGCGCCCTTAAAGCGCCCCGTTTTTTGTGTGAAGAGGTTTTTCCTCTGAGGAACCGGTTGGATGAAACAGAAAGGAAAGGAGCGGAACGGAAACGAACCAGTTGTGTCAAGCGCTTTTGATGGATATTGGAGACCAAAAACAACAGCTTCGCTCTCTCGAGCGCCGTTTAGGTCCGAACCATCCGGGCTTGACGGAGGCTTTGGACCGTCTTGCAGCGGAGTATCGGAGGCGGGGAAAGGAAAGGGAAGCGAAACGGCTTTCCCGCCGAGTGCTGAAGATCTGGGAGGAGGCGTTCGTCCCGGAGTATGGCTGGCGTCATCTGCTCTCGGACTTGTTCGGGGGCGGTTTGACAAAGGTTCGCCCGTCGCTGAAGTTCAGGGAAGAGGCTGTCCTTCAGTTGACGCCTGAGCATCTGCTGGGGACGGGTGACAACCGCTCCTGTTATGCCTATCCGGGGGACCCTTCTCGGTGCATCAAGGTCGATAAGCCGTGGAACGAGGGGTTTCACAACACGCGGCGCAAGCGGGTGAAGAAAGCTCTGATGCCCTGGCTGGCGGATTTTTCGTCGAACCGGGAGGAGGCACGTTTCTACCGGACGAAGGCCCTGGAACTGGGGGAGGAATTTTACCGTCATGCGCCGAGGTGCTACGGGATCGTGCTGACGAACCTGGGGCCGGGTCTCGTCTTCGAACGGATCCGCAATTCGGACGGAAGCTACGCGATGAGGTTGGACCAATTTGTGGAGATCTACCCGGGAAGCATCCAAATCTTGTCCTGGCTTGTGGAAGATCTTTTCTCGTTTTTAATCGAAAAGGAGCTGTATCTTTTTACAGCGAACCCTGATAATTTTTTTGTCCAATTGAAGGACTCAATCCCTGCAAGACTGGTCGTCATTGATTGGAAAACGGAAGGACGTACGAACAGCGATTTGCCGATACAGAAGATTTCCAAATCAATAGAAAAAAAGAAATTTATTCGTAAATTTCGGGAATTGAAAAGCTGGATCAGTAGAATAAGGGATATAAACGGGAAGGAAGTTCAGGGTGCAGCACGGTAAAAGTCTTCCAGAGAAGAGAGATTCCTGGTTAGCAGGAGCCTGGGAATTCTTTGAGGCCTTACGCCCGGTTCTTGCCGTTCTGCCTTTTGTCGGAAAGTATTTTCGGGATACCCGAGTGAAGCGCTACATCAAGCCAAAGTACACGATTGAAACCTTCTTCGAGGAATTGAACCGTCGTGAAGTGCAGTACGTGGTTCTTCGCTGGTTCGAAGAGTTGCCCCGGATCGAACCAGGTGAAGATATAGACCTGCTTCTGAAGGGTGAAGACCTTGGAAAGGTAAGGGATCTTTTTTGGCCTTTCAAGGATGGCATCCAGGTGGATCTCTATACGGATGACGGGAGATGCAATTACAACGGAGCCTTCTACTACCCACCTGTTGTATCTCAGGAAATCCTGGAAAACAGGGTCGCCGGGAAAGCAGGAGCATTCAGGCCCGACTCGATGAGGTATTTCCTTTCTCTCTCTTACCATGCCGTTTACCATAAACATGAAAAATCAGGGCTTCCCTATCGGGGATCGGTCTTCTTCGAAAATGCGACAAGCCCAGAGCATCCATACCAAGAGATTCTGGGGCGTCTCGCGCGTGAAAACAATGTGCAGGTTGAAATCACGCTGGAAAACCTTGACTCTCTTTTGAGAGAGAAACAATGGGCGCCGGGGCCGGACTTGCTAAGGAAGCTTTCTTCGTCTTTTCCTGGAAGCCGTTGGCTGAAGTTGCTTTGCAGGATCGCGGAAAGCAGACTCGAAGAAGGAGACGAAAATATAGAAAGCCCCGTGGAGAAATTGCTGAAGGAAACCTTCTTGAAGGAGCTCCACCTAGGTTCGAACCATCCGGGTTTGACAGAGGCATTGGACCGTCTTGCAGCGGAGTACCGGAGGCGGGGGAAGGAAAGGGAGGCGAAACAGCTGTCCCGCCGAGTGCTGAAGATCTGGGAGGAAGCGTTCGTCCCGGAGTATGGTTGGCGCCATCTGCTCTCGGACCTGTTCGGGGGCGAGTTGACGAGGGTTCGCCCGCCGTTGAAGTTCAAGGAAGAGACCGTCCTTCAGTTGACTCCTGATCATCTGCTGGGGACGGGTGACAACCGCTCCTGTTATGCCTATCCGGGAGACCCCTCGCGGTGCATCAAGGTCGACAAGCCGTGGAACGAGGGCTTTCACAACACCCCGTGCAAGCGGGTGAAGAAGGCGTTGATGCCTTGGCTGGCGGATTTTTCGTCGAACCGCGAGGAGGCGCGCTTCTACCGGACGAAAGCCCTGGAATTAGGGGAGGAGTTTTACCGTTTTGCGCCGAGGTGCTACGGGATCGTCCTGACGAACCTGGGGCCAGGGCTGGTCTTCGAACGGATCCGCAATTCGGATGGAAGCTACGCGCAGCCGCTGGGAGTATTTTTGCGGAGGTTTCCCGAACAAGCCCGCTCTTTGGCAAATTTAGTGGACTGCTTTGTTGCTGACCTAAGGCGAAAACGTCTTTCCCTGTTTATTTGGGACGAGCGAAATCTTTATGTGCGGTGCGACGATCAACAACGTGCGGATCATCTTGTCGCCATCGACTGGAAAAGTGAAGGACGGCCGAACAACGACCTGCCCCTGACCTCGATTTTTCCCGCTTTGGCTGCTTGGAAGATGGAAAAGGAAGCGCGCAACCTGATAAAGAGAATCCTAACGGTTTGGTCAGGAAGAGAACATGGGGCATCTGCGGATGCCTTGATCGTGCCGGAAGGAGTTCATTCGAATCTGTAAAAGGAGGTGCTCCCTGTGCCCGGCCTCAAGAAAATCGCGGTACTGACGAGCGGAGGGGACTCTCCCGGAATGAACGCGGCGATCCGGGCGGTGACCCGGGCCGCGATCTACGAAGGGATGGAAGTGATCGGCGTTCAGCGAGGGTACGAGGGATTACTGGAGGGCGACTTCATCCCCCTTGAAAAGGGAAGCGTCGGAAGCATCATCCACCGGGGCGGGACGTTCCTCCGGACGGCCCGAAGCGAGCGCTTCAAGACCGAAGAAGGCCAGAAAGAAGCCCTGGCCCGACTGGAGGCGGCCGGTGTCGATGCCCTGGTGGTGATCGGCGGGGAAGGCTCCTACAAGGGAGCCTGGGAACTCCACAAGAAGGGCTATCCCGTCATCGGCCTGCCGGGAACCATCGACAACGACATCGCGGGAACCGACGAGACGATCGGGTTCGATACGGCGGTGAACACGGCCCTGCAGGCGGTCCAGAAACTCCGGGACACGGCCTCTAGCCACGACCGTCTCTTCATCGTGGAGGTCATGGGACGCAAGACGGGGTTCCTGGCCCTTGAAGTTGGCGTGGCCAGCGGGGCGGAGGTTGCGATCGTTCCGGAGATCCCTTTCAGCCTCGGCCGGATCGTCGACAAGCTGCATTATTCGAGGAAACGGGGCAAGACGCATTCGATGATCATCCTGGCCGAGGGCGTCATGTCCGCGCAGGCGCTCCGAGATGCCCTGATGGACACCGGGGGGTACGAGGCCCGGGTGACCGTCCTGGGGCATGTCCAGCGAGGGGGGAGTCCCACATCCTTCGACACGGTCCTGGCGTCCCGAATGGGCGTCCGGGCGGTGCAGGCCCTCGTCCAGGGAGAACGGGGGATGATGGTGGGGATTACGTGCGGCCGAATGCGGACCGTCCCGCTGCCGACGGCCTGGGAGGAGAAGAAATGCCTGAACCCGGAACTGATGTCCCTGATCGATATCCTGAGCATCTGAAACGGCTTGCGGAAACCCTCTGCAGCCTCGTGGCGGCAGACCGGCCGGGGAGAAAAGCGCCCCGTCTCTGCCGTGCAAAAACGTTCCTTGAGGCAGCCGGTCTTTTGGAGAGAGCACGCTCCGTGGTGATCGTCACCGGCTTTCTCGTGCCCGAAGCCCGGCAGGCCGAAACGGATGGTCCCCCGGGCAGCGCGGTGCTGGGAAGGGCGCTCTCGCGGCTCGGAAAGGAGTGCCGGATCGTGACGGATCCCTTCTGCCTGCAGGTGGTGGAAGCCGCCTCCCGGGCGATCGAGGGTCCCGGCGTGGAGGCGGCTTCCCGTCCTGAAGAGGTGCTCCGGGGAGGGCCGGATTGCCTGGTCTTCGTGGAGCGGCTGGGGGAAGCCCAGGACGGTGCTTACTACAACATGCGGGGGGAAGATATCTCCGCGTGGACGCTTCCGCTTGATCAGGCGGCTTCCCTGGCCCGCCTCGAGGGAATTCCCGTCCTCGCCGTGGGGGATGGCGGGAACGAGGCCGGGATGGGCAGCCTCAAGGCGCCGTTGGGGGAGCTGGTCCCGGATTTCCGTCCCTGCCTGTGCGCCGTCGAGGCGGATTTCTGCCTGCCCGTGGATGTTTCGAACTGGGGGTGTTACGCCCTTGCCGCCCTGTTATCCGCGATGAAAGGGATTTGGGCGGGACATTCCCCGGAGGAGGAACGCGCCATGCTGGACGGCATGGCGCGAGTGGGTGCGGTGGACGGAGCGACGAAGAAGCGGGAACGTTCCGTAGACGGGTTTTCGGAGGAAGAAGACCTCCGGCTGGTGAGCGAGATCCACGAAGCTTTTGCAAAATTTATGAGTTCCCCACCCCCTTCCCGGTGAAGCGGCCGAGGGCTTTCGTCAGCAGAAGAGCCACTGCGGCCCCAATGCCGGTTTGCAGGACGTCCGTGACGAACTCCACGGGGGCGGCCTTCCACCCGTAAAGGATGCCGGCAAGGGTCGTGTAGCCCGCGATCATAACGCTCATTCCCACGGCAAGGGCAAGAAGGCGGTTTTTCCGGAGAGCTCCGACAAGGAACCCTTCAAGGCCCTTGATGACCAGGGTGAAAGGGGCCCAGAGCGGGTATCCGAGAATCAGGTCGGCCAGCGATGCCCCGATTCCGCCGGCGGCAGCGGCGTAAAAGGGGCCCCTTGTCAGGGCGATGGTGTAGATAATCCCCTCGCCCATGTTGAAATAAAGCCGAAAACCCGGCAGGGGAACGCTCAGCAGGGTTGCCGCGGTGACGCAGGCAGCCAGCAGGCCGCCCAGGGCGATCTGCCGGGCTCCGACGCGGCGGTTTCGGGAGGATTCATCCATCTGGGCTCACCTCAATCGTGCGGTTTGGTTGCACCCCCCACTATACCCATGGTAAAGTGTCCGGGGTAGTGCCAGAAAGGGGGAGCAATCCGGCCTTTCTGGTTGCCATTTGGGGAGGATGGGTGTTAAGCTATGGCCAGAATCCGGAAAGTGGCTCTCCTTCGCCTGATGGTTCTTGTCGGTCTTGTGTTCGTTCTGGCTGCCTGGGGTTTACGTCACGCGTTCGTCAGGGAACCTTTTCAACTTTCTCAAGTCATCGTCTGCGAGGACCTCGACGAAAAACTTCAGCCACTCAACCCCGGTTCGTCTTTCCCCTACGGAAGCCGCCAGCTTTGCCTGACCTTCAACTACCAGGGTGCCCATGAAGGGGATCGCCTGCGCATTGAATGGCTGCACGAGAACCGTCTCATTTACCAGGAAAGCGTGTCCCTTCCCTCCGGCAGCGGCAACAAGGTTTTCTACCTTCTGAAGGAGGACGCCTCTCCCCTGCCGGCCGGAAAGAACAAAGTCACCATCGACCTGAACGGACGCCGGCGGGCGGACGTTGAGTTCTCCATCAGACCTCCCGGAAAATAGAAAGGTGAAAGGAACCCGAACATGAGATTTTTCCTCGATACAGCCAATCTGGACGAAATCCGGCAGGGCGTGGAATGGGGCGTCGTGGCCGGCGTCACGACGAACCCTTCCCTCATCGCGAAGGAAGGGGTCGAGTTTCCCTCGCGAATCCGGGAAATCGCCGCCCTCGTGGAAGGACCGGTCAGCGCGGAGGTCCTATCCACATCGACCGACGCGATGGTGCTTGAGGCCCGCCGACTCTTTTCCCTGGCCCCGAACGTGGTGGTGAAGGTGCCGATGATCCCCGAAGGGATCGCGGCGGTTCGTGCCCTCTGCCAGGAGGGAATCCCGACCAACGTGACCCTTGTGTTCTCCCCGCAGCAGGCCTTGCTGGCCGCTGCCGCGGGGGCAACGTACGTCAGTCCCTTTGTCGGACGGCTGGACGATATCGGGGAGGACGGATCGGGGCTGGTGCGGGACATCGTCGAGATCTTCGATGTCCAGGGGATCCAGACACAGGTCATCGCTGCAAGCCTTCGTCACCCGCGGCACGTGTTCGAGGCCGCCCTCTACGGTGCCCATGTCGCGACGGTGCCGTTCCGGGTGCTCGAGCAGATGTTCCATCACCCGCTGACGGACAGCGGGCTGAAGAAGTTCCTCGCAGACTGGGAGGTTCAGAAAAAATCGCATGGCGGATAACGAAATGGGCAACGGCCAGGTCCAGGTTGAAGCAACCCTGCAAAACGGAAACGAGCCCCCTGAAACGCCGGCCCCGAAACCGAAGTACTCCTACGGAAAGCTGGCAGCTCTTACCGTCACCGAATTAAAGAAGATCGCGAAGGAACTGGGGGTCTCAGGCTGCTCCTCCTGCCGGCGGAAAGAGGACCTTCTGGTCGCTGTCCTGAAAGCCAATGCCGAAAGCCAGGGCTACCGGTTCGGTGGCGGCACGCTGGAAACGCTGCCCGAGGGATTCGGGTTCCTCCGGCCGAAAGGGCTGCTTCCAAGCGATCACGATATCTACCTTTCCCTCTCCCAGATTCGCAGGTTTGGACTGAGAAACGGGGATGTCGTCTGGGGACTGATCCGCCCCCCGAAGGAGCAGGAACATTACGAAGCCCTGCTCCGGGTTGAAATGGTCAATTTCGCCGACCCGGAGAACGCGCGGAAGCGTCCGCATTTCGAGGCCCTCACGCCGATCTTCCCGAACCAGCGCCTGAGGCTTGAAACCGACCCGAAAGAAGTTTCAACCCGCCTCGTGGACCTGTTCGCTCCGATCGGCAAGGGACAGAGGGCCCTGATCGTATCCCCCCCGAAAGCCGGCAAGACCACGCTCCTGAAGAAGATCGCCAACGCCGTCACGACGAATCACCCGGAAGTTCTCCTTATGGTTCTCCTGATCGACGAGCGTCCGGAGGAGGTTACCGACATGGCGCGTTCGGTGGACGGCGAAGTGATCGCCTCCACCTTCGACCGCCCGGCCGAGGAGCACATGCGCGTGGCCAACCTCGCCCTCGAGAAGGCGAAGCGCCTGGTGGAGGTGGGCAAGGACGTGGTCCTTCTCCTTGACTCCATCACGAGGCTGGCCCGGGCCTCAAACCTGGTTGTCCCCCCCTCGGGGCGGACGCTGTCGGGCGGGATGGATCCGGCGGCCCTGTACTTCCCAAAGCGGTTCTTCGGCGCTGCCCGCAACATCGAAGAAGGCGGAAGCCTCACCGTGATCGGGACTTCCCTCGTTGAAACGGGAAGCCGGATGGACGACGTCATCTACGAAGAATTCAAGGGGACCGGCAACATGGAGGTCCAGCTCTCGAGAAAACTGGCGGAACAGCGGCTTTTCCCCGCGATCGACATCACACGGTCGGGAACCCGGAAGGAGGAACTGCTGCTGGAGGAGGATGAACTCCAGCGGATCTGGATCCTTCGGCGCCGCATCGTGAACGCCGACGAGGCGGAAGTCCTGGGCCTGGTGATCGATAAACTGAAGAATACCGCCTGCAACCGGGATTTCCTGGCGACGATCAAGCTATCCTGAGAAGGCTTGCGAGGTGATGGGCGTGCAGAGACGCGGCTTCAGGCCACATCGCAAACACCGGATCCGAAGCGGAAGGCTTGGCTTCTGGATCGTCCTGGTTCTTTTGCTCTGCGGAGCGACGGTACTGACGGTTTCGGCCCGAAACAGGGCCGGCGGGCTCTGGAGCGACCTTCCCACCGATATGCCGGAATCCTCCGGCAGGGTGGAGGAAGGGTTTCTGATCGTTGACGTGTCCAGCACCCTGAAAGCGGACATCGCCGAGGCAGCGGAGAAACACGGCGGCGAGATGTCGCTTTTCCAGGGGATGGGAATCGGGCCTCTTCCCGAAGCGCCTTCCCTGAACGACGAGGAGGTTATCCTGCAGGAAGTCCCCGGCGCCCCTGCCGGACAGGAACCGGCTGAGCCGGTCTCTTCCGATACAGCGGAAGCGAAGCATCCCTGGAAGGTCCACACGGTGGCGGACGGAGAAACGCTGTCGGAGATTGCCGGTATCTACGGGATCTCGGTGAAATCCCTGAGCGTCGCCAACGAGATCAAGGATCCGGACAGCCTGCTCGGCGGCCAGAGGATCCTTGTCCCGAACACGGATTCGGATGTCCTGGCGGTTCTGCAGGAGGTCCGGCGCCTGAAAAAGCTCGAGCTGGACCGGCAGAAACAGGCCAAGCTGCTGATCATCGCCAATTACACGGTCAAGCCCGGCGACAGCCTCTGGTCGATCGCGAACGCCTTCAACCTGGACATCAACACGATTTTCGGCTGCAACACGCTCAAAAACCCCGATGCCCTGAAGGTGGGAACGGTCCTGCGGATTCCCAACCAGGACGGTGTCCTCTACACGGTCCGGCGGAAAGACACGGTGGCCGGGATCGCGAAGCGGTTCGGAAGCTTCCCGGAGGCCATCCTTTCGGCGAACGGGATGGCGAGCGAGAAGGAGCTCGTGGCAGGGAAGGAGATCTTCGTCCCCGGAGCGAAGCCCCTGGAGGAAGCCCGGGAAGAAGCGCCCAGTCCGAAACGGCGCATCGGCAGGATGGAAGTCCCGGTGCCTTCGGGAGCGGCCTATTCCCGTTCATTCCGATGGCCTGTGGTGGGGAAGATCAACAGCCGTTTCGGCTGGAGGGGAGACCCCTTCTCCGGAAGGAGGGATTTCCACACCGGCCTGGACATCAAGGGTCCCACCGGAAGGACCATCGTTGCCGCAAAATCGGGGGTTGTGGCTTACGCAGGGTGGATGAGCGGATACGGCCGTACTCTGGTCGTGGAACACGGGGGTGGGTATGCGACCCTTTATGCCCACTGCAGCCGACTGATGGTCGGTCCGGGCTCCCGGGTGCAGCAGGGGCAGGCCATCGCGGCTGTGGGCAGCACGGGGAGGTCCACCGGAAGCCATCTGCACTTTGAGGTCCGGGTGAACGGGAGGCCGATCAATCCGCTGAAGGTCCTGCGATAAGGGGAAAACCGCCCGGAAATGAAAACAGGAAGGTCCCGATCGGCTCGTGTATGATAAAAGGGACGAGACGGGGCCTTTTTGATTTGCCCGAACGAATACCAGGGGAGGCGCCATGGAGAAAATGCCGAAATTTGTCTTTGTCACGGGTGGAGTCGTTTCTTCGCTTGGGAAGGGGATCACCGCCGCTTCTCTCGGGACGCTCCTGAAGAAAAGGGGGCTCAAGGTATCGATCATCAAGATGGATCCCTACATCAACGTCGACGCGGGAACGATGAACCCGTTCCAGCACGGCGAGGTGTTCGTGACCGACGACGGGGCGGAAACGGACCTTGACCTGGGGCATTACGAGCGTTTCGTGGACGAATCCCTGGTTTCCGACAACAACGTCACGACGGGGAAAATCTATTCGGCCGTCATCTCGAAGGAACGGGAGGGCCGTTACCTCGGGGCGACGGTACAGGTCATTCCTCACATCACGAACGAAATCCAGGAGCGCATCCTCCGCGTCGCTGATGAAAAGGATGTCATCATCGCGGAGATCGGGGGAACGGTCGGGGACATCGAAGGTCTTCCCTTCCTGGAGGCGATCCGGCAAATGGTTTCCCGTGTCGGGCGCGAAAACGTCCTGTACTGCCATGTGACCCTTGTCCCGTTCATTTCGGCCGCCGGGGAGCTGAAGACCAAGCCCACCCAGCACAGTGTCAACGAACTCAGGCGCATCGGCATCCAGCCGGACATCATCGTCTGCCGGTCGCAGTACGAACTGGGGAGCGAGATCAAAGACAAGATCGCGCTCTTCTGCAACGTGTCGAAAGAATGCGTGATCGAGGCCCTCAACGAGGAGACCATCTACAATGTCCCCCTTCGGCTTTACCAGCAGGGTTTCGACCGCATCGTCCTTCGGCGTCTCGGACTTTCCTCCGAAAACGAGCCGGATCTTGGAGACTGGAGAGACTTCGTCGAAAGCTTCCTTCACCCTTCCGGCGAGGTCGAGATCGCCATGGTTGGCAAATACGTCAGCCACAAGGACGCCTACCTGAGCGTCGTGGAGGCGCTGACCCACGCCGGGGTGCATAACCGTGTCAAAATCCGCCTTCGCCCGGTCGAAGCGGAAGAGGTCGAACGGCTGGGTCCCGCGGAAGTTCTCGGGGGAGTGCAGGGAATCCTCGTCCCGGGCGGTTTCGGGTCCAGGGGAATCGAGGGGAAGATCGCGGCGGCGGGTTACGCCCGGGTGAACGGGATCCCCTATTTCGGCCTTTGCCTGGGAATGCAGGTGGCCGTCGTGGAGTTCGCGCGCAACGTCTGCGGAATCGCCGCCGCGCACAGTTCCGAGATCGACCCGGGAACCCCGAACCCGGTCATCCACTTGATGGAAGAACAGCGTCACATCTGCAACCTCGGGGGCACGATGAGACTCGGGGCCTATCCCTGCGAGCCGGTCCCCGGGACCCTCGCAGAGCGGGCGTACGGGCAGCCGCTGATCCAGGAGCGCCACCGACACCGGTACGAATTCAACAACGAGTACAGGGAGCGCCTCAGTGCTCACGGCCTAAGGACGGCAGGAATCTGTCCGGGCAGGGACCTGGTTGAGATCGTCGAGCTTGCGGGGCACCCCTGGTTCGTGGGGGTCCAGTTTCACCCCGAGTTCAAGTCCAGGCCGGTTCGGCCTCATCCCCTGTTCAGGGATTTCGTGGCGGCGGCGGTAAAATACGGTCAATAGGGGCATTGCAGAACTGGAAGGGAGGGCGACACCGATGAAGAGCTTCCGTCAAAGCGCGCTGGTTTTTCTGGCCCTGTTCGCGATCCTGGCCCCGGCGTCCCGCGGGTTTGCCGAGGAAACGGTCTTTCAGACCCTCGGAGAAATCGAGCGGCTTGTCTACGGGCAGGTAACCCAGGGAGGCGGCCTGATTGCCAGGCTTGGTCAGGTCGAAAAGGACCTTTTCGGGAGAGAGCTGCCGGGAAGCCTTTCCGAGAGGCAGCAGTCGCTTTTGGGGTTTTTGAAGCAGGGAACGCCCGGGCAGCCTTCATTCCTTTTCAAGCTCGGAGTAGCAGAGTGGGCCGTGATCCAGCAGGTGCGTCCCGAGACGGCAGCGGCCGCCCGCATCGGGGATCTGGAAAAGCAGCTGGAAGGAACCGCCCAGGAAGGGAAGCCCCTGGCGATGAGGCTTGAGCGGCTGGTGGGGATGCTCTTGCCGGAACCGGTCATCGGAAAGCCCCTCGATGTCCCCGCGCAGACGGTGTTCAAGGTGGAGCTGGGGCAGACGATTTCCGCCAAGGCAGCAAAGGCTGGAGATCCGGTCAGGATGAGGCTGGCAGGGGACCTGACCCTGGGGGACATGCTGGTGGCCCCGAAAGGCAGCCTCGTGATGGGGCACGTGGACTCCGTCCAGCCGCCGCGGTCCTTTGGCAGGAAGGCGGAAGTCCGGATCGCCTTTGACAGTCTCATGCCCCTCGGGCCCGAGGAAATCCCGGTCTTTATGGGAGAACAGGCCAGAAAGGCCGCGAAGGCTGACGATTCCATCGTGGCGGCTGCAGGGGCGAGTTTCCTCGGGCTGATCCTGCTTGGACCCGTAGGCCTTGCCGGAGGCCTGCTGGTGCGGGGAGACGCCACGGTGCTCCAGGAGGGAACGCCCTTCTACCTCGAGACTTCCCAGCTTGCCAGTGTGACGGCCTATCCCGTCCCGCAGGGCCTAAGGGGAATGCTGAATCCAGTGGACATGAAGGCCGGCCCTGAATCGGGCGATGTGAAGGGAGGAGTCAAGCCTTGAAGATTTCAAAACGGCTTGCAGGGATCCTGGTTGCTCTTTCGCTTCTGGCCGGGGGCACGGCTTTGGCGGTGGATCTCACCGACCTGCTCGGGGTCGTCGGAGGCGGAATTCTGGTGAGTGCGATCGCCGGGCCCGCGAACGACTTCATCAACACGATCACTTTCAATCAGAAGATTGGCGTAACGGAGACCACCAAGGTGGTCCCGATCGTTTCCATCGGAAGCGGAACGGCCATCGGGGCAGCCCAGGTCGCCGGGCCCAAATCCGCCGTGGACAGGACAAAGGCGGTGGCCCAGCTCGAGACGACCTTCCAGGGACGTCTCCGGATCAAGATCCTGGTGCCGATGGATTCCGAAAACCCTCTGCAGGGAATCCGGCGGGTGCAGGGCGTCGGGGTTTCAGCCGTCATTGATTTCCGGTTGTAGCGGTTCCGGAGAAGGCAAAAGGTGAGAGCCAGACATCTTTTTTTGCTGGCAGCCCTGGTCGTCGCATCCGCAGCGGGCTTCGTGCTGTGGAAGGACCTGACCTTGCCGGAAAGGGTTCACAAAAGCGCCCAGACGCAGGTTCTCCTGGAAAGCATCGATCTTGAAAGGGAGATTTCCGGGGACATTTTCCGGCTCAAGGCTTCTGAAGCGAGAAAAATGCAGGACGGGACCGTCGAGGCATCTTCGCTGGATGTCGGCGCGGCGATGCAGGGGGGCTCCCGTTGGTTTCTGAAGGCAGCCTCGGGCCGTCTTGAGCCGGGAGGGGAAATCCTTCTGGAGGGGAAAATTCTTGCGACGCATCCCCGCAAGTCTGGGAATCTGAACATGGAGGCCGAGTCGGCTCGATGGGATCCTGCCCGAAGAATCTGGGAGCTCGAGGGGGCCATCACCCTTCGGCACGGGGGAATGACAGCCGGGGGGATGACCGGTTCGGTCGAGCCGGATGGCCGGACTACACTATCAGGGGGGGCCTGGGCAACGTGGGGAAAGCCGTGATGCGGGGATTGACTGCGGCGCTGGCCTTCCTGGTCCTTTCGGGAATCCAGGGACCGGCGGCGGAAGCAATGCCCGCCGATGAGGCGAAGGAGCAGGTCGTCCTCGAAGCGGACAGCGTGGTTTACGACCAGCGGGAGGGGACGGCGCATGCGGTGGGCAATGCGCACGTCCGGCGGGGGATCCTGGTCCTGACTGCCGATTCGATCCTCCTGGACGAGGACATGACCCGGATCCGGGCCGAATCGGTTCAGGAACGGGGTGTTCGGGTCCGTTACGGGGACCGGGTCCTGGAAGGAAATGACTTGGAATACCGGCTCGACGAAGAGGCCGGGATTCTCCGGAAGGCAAGAGGGGAAGCGGATGCAGTCCGCTTCGATGGGGACTCAATCGAGTTTGCCTCCGTCGCGGCGGCCCGTTCGAAGGGATGGCTCAAGGCGAAACAGTCAAAGGGGGCGGCTTCGGACGATCTGTTCATCCAGGGGTCTGAAATGTCCCTGACGACTTGCCGGGAGGAACCCCCCGCCTACCGGCTCAAGACGCGGCGCCTCCTGATCCTCCCGGGGAAACGGGTGATCGCGGTGAAACCCCGGATCTACATCGAGGAGCACCTCCTGGCCTCCTATCCCTTCGACTATCGTATCGACCTTGCGAAGAGCAGCGCCAAACCCCTGGTCCCGATTCTGTTCCATGACAGCGACCGGGGAACCGGGGCGTCATTTCGCTACGGGTTTGAATGGGGGGAACGCCTGGCTGGCGACCTGGACCTGGCCCTTTCCGCGAACCAGGGAATCGAGGGAGCGACAAGCCTTACCTACCGGTTTTCTGAAAACGGGGAAGCCTTTCTGGAGACTTCCTACCTGTACAATGCCGACGAGGGAGAAAAACGATGGCGGCCGTTGTGGGGAGTTCGTTCCTCCGGGAACGGCGAGGATTTTTTCAGCTGGAGCGCCCTCTGGTCCCAGCGGGAGAGCCTGAACATCACCCAGGGGGTTGGAAAGACCTACAAGGGTGTCTTATGGCGTGATCCTGAACTATCGCTTGCCTCTCCCTGGTGGGGAAACGGGACAGAAGGCAACTTCCGGTTCCGGCTTTTCGGCAACTGGGGGCGGTATGAGGAAACGGGCCTGATCTATGAACGGACGGGGTTCGGGGTCGAGTTGAAGGGGCATTCGGGAGACCGGAACTCCGTGGAGCCGTTCTGGAACGCGAAAGCAACACGGTATCACTACGATACCGGGGATGACCGGACGGTGATCGATGGAAGCCTGGGCTTCCGGTGGGAACGCTGGAACTGGTTTTTCGAGACCCGTTACGATCGGCGCTGGATCGATGGAAGAACGCCGATGCATTGGGACGACCTGGAAGAAATCGAACAGATTTTCCAGACCGTCGACTGGCCGCTCTCGCAGCGGTGGCGCATGGCGGTGAGGGCAGGCTACGACCTTCAAGGGGACCGGGTTCACGAGATGGCCTATCGGCTGGCCTATGACAGGAAATGCTACCGGTTCGAGCTCTTTTTTGTGGATGACCGTGTCGGGGATGATGATCAAATCGGGCTTCGTCTCCAGGTCGCGGCTTTTTCCGATACTCCCCTGCTTTCTCTGGACCCGGGAACTGGGGGCTTTTTCTCGTCATGGGGGGAAAATCCGTGAGAATTCTTGTTGCCTACGGGGGGAATAGCCCCGAAAGGGAAGTTTCGCTGAACAGCGGGAAAGCGGTGCTGGAGGGGCTGAAGGCGGCTGGATTTTCGGTCTCCGACGGATGTATCGAAACCCCGGTTGAGCTACTGGAAAGCGTGCGGTCGGAAAGGCCCGATCTCGTCTTCATCGCCCTGCACGGAGGGTGGGGAGAGGACGGGAGGATCCAGTCCGCGCTCGAACTGATGGGAATCCCCTACTCGGGATCGGGGCCGCAGGCGTGCTCCCTGGCCATGGACAAGACCGTGAGCAAGGCGCTGTTCGAGAAGCGGGAGGTTCCGACTCCCTGGGCGGTGGAAATCGCGCCGGAAGACCCCCTGGATGGGGTAGGGGCTCTTGGACCCCTCAGGGAGATCGCGTCCGGGCAGGGGCTCGTGGTGAAGCCCTGCTGCTCGGGAAGCACCGTCGGCGTCACGATCCTCAAGTCGGGCGAGGGGCTGGTAGATGCGGTCCAATTGGCCCGTTCCTACAGCGAACGCGTCCTGGCGGAAGCCTATATCCCCGGGAAGGAACTGACCGTGGCCGTCTGGGGGGAGGGGAAATCGGCCCTTGCCCTGCCGGTGATCGAGATTCGCCCCCGCCTGGCCTTTTATACCTACGAAGCCAAATACACGCCGGGATCGAGCGAATACCTCTGCCCTGCTCCCCTGGATGCGGATACCACCGCGAGGGTCAAGGCGGCCGCCGTGGCCGCTCACCGGGCCCTGGGCTGCCAGGTTTACAGCCGCGTGGACCTGCGGCTGTCGCCGGAGGGGAACCCTTATGTCCTGGAGGTCAACACGGCTCCAGGCATGACGGGAACCAGCCTCGTACCGAAAGCGGCAAAAGCCGCCGGCTGGGAGTTCCCGGAGCTGCTGCGCCGGATCGCGGAAAGCTCGGCCAAAGCCATTCGAAACCTGCCGGGGAAATGAAAGAGGGCCTGACGATCGTCAGGCCCTCTTTCTAAGCGACGGAGATCCGGGTGATCCTGAGTTTCCGGACGCCTTTCGGGGCACGGACAAGAACTTCGTTTCCGACCTCGGCTCCCAGCAGCGCCTGGCCGACCGGGCTGGCGGAAGAAATCCTCATTTGCGCCGGATCGGACTCTTCGGAACCGACGATGGTGTAGGTGAAGGCTTTCTGGGTTTCCAGATCGAAGACCTCGACGGTGGTTCCAAGGGAGACCCGGCTCGTATCCAGGTCCTTCGAATCAACGACCTTCGCCTTGCCCAGCTGGGCTTCGAGCCAGAGGATCCGGCTTTCCATCTTGGCCTGGGCTTCCTTCGCGGCGTGATACTCGGCGTTTTCGCTCAGGTCTCCAAAGCCCCTGGCTTCCTCGAGCTGCCGGCCGATTTCCATCCGCCCCTCGCTGCGCAGCCGGATGAGCTCGTTTTTCAGCTTTTCATAGCCTTCCCGGGTCATGATGATCGCTTCTTCTGCGTTTTTTGCGTTTCCCATCTTGGGCCTCCTTCAAAAAGAAGACAATCCCCAGTACGATGGCGTATTTTAGCAAAGACGGGGATTTGGCACAAGGCTTGACAAGAAGATCGAAAAAAGATATAAACTCGCCCAATGCGGTGAATGTCGTTTTTGTTTATCGCGATGAAGGGAAGAGTATCCTCCAATACGTTTCGACAGAGAAGGGAACCCATCGGCTGAAAGGTTCCCCCGGGACGGGGAGGGGAAGACCATCCCGGAGCGGGTCCTGAAACCGGCGTTCGGAGAAGGGATCGGGGTGCGCCCCGTACAGCGTGTCAGAGTGCCGCCCGGATCAACGGCGGAATGGGAGTGGAACCGCGAGTCCCCTCGTCTCCTGACGGGGGGACTTTTTGCATTTTCAGGAGGGATGAACGATGAGCGGAATCCTGCAACGGTATTCGGACTTCTTGCCCCTGACGGCTTCGACGCCCAGGCTGACGCTGGGGGAGGGCAATACTCCCCTTTTGAAGCTCCGGCGGCTTGGAGAAAAACTTGGGATCGAACTTTTCGTCAAGGTGGAAGGGATGAACCCGACGGGTTCCTTCAAGGATCGGGGAATGGTCCTGGCGGTTTCCAAGGCCCTGGAGGAAGGAGCCCGGGCCGTGGTCTGCGCTTCAACGGGAAACACCTCGGCTTCCGCTGCGGCCTATGCCTCCGCGGCGGGAATCCCCTGTTTCGTGCTTCTGCCGGCAGGGAAAGTCGCCATGGGGAAGCTCGCTCAGGCGGCGGTGCTGGGGGCCCGGGTGCTGTCCGTCCGGGGGAATTTCGACCAGGCCCTGGATTTGGCTGTCCGTGCAAGCAAAGAACTTGGCCTGACGCTTGTCAATTCCCTGAACCCCTATCGCCTCTGGGGGCAGCGAAGCGCCGCGTGGGAAGTGGCGGACGAGCTGGGGGAGGCTCCAGACTGGCTCGCGATCCCGGTGGGCAACGCCGGGAACATCACGGCCTATTTCGCTGGGTTCGTCACGTACAAAAACCGGGGCATCATCCGCAACCTGCCGCGGATGATGGGGTTCCAGGCGGAAGGCGCCTGCCCGCTGGTCCGGAAAGAAACGGTGGTCAACCCGGAAACGGTCGCAACCGCGATCCGGATCGGACGCCCGGTCAGCGGGAAAAAGGCCTCGGCCGCCGCCCGGATCACCGGGGGAGGATTCTACGCCGTGACCGATTCCGAGATCCTCGAGGCTCAGCGCCTTCTGGCCTCTTCCGAGGGAGTCTTTGCGGAGCCTGCTTCCTGCGCCCCGGTTGCAGGGCTGATTCGACTTCACCGAGAGGGGCGGCTCCCGCGGGGAATCCGGGTCGCGGCGGTCCTCACGGGGAACGGGCTGAAAGACACCGAAACGGCGACAAGAGGGATCGCGGAACCGGTAGAGATCGAAGGGAACTGGGATTCATTGAAGGAGGCCCTGTCATGGAACCCGTCCGTTTAAGCTTTCGTCTGCCTGCCACCAGCGCCAACCTGGGGTCCGGGTTCGATACCCTTGGGCTGGCTCTTTCTCTTTACAATGACATCGAAGTTCTTGAAACCCTTGAAGAGCACCGCTACGAGATCGAGGTCATCGGGGAGGGTGCCCAGGACCTCGCGGAACCTTCCCGGAACCTTCTGGTGAAAAGTTATGAATACGCCTGCAGGAAATGGCAGCAGCCCGCCGCGGGACTTCGGCTTCGGTCGATCAACGCCATTCCCCTGGGGAGAGGACTAGGGAGCTCGGCGACGGCCGTGGTGGGGGGCATCCTGATCGCCAATGCTTTCCGGGAGGAACCGCTGGGAACCGAGGCCCTGCTTCCGCTCGCAACGGAGCTGGAAGGGCATCCGGACAATGCGGTTCCTTGCCTCGTGGGGGGGATGGTGGTGAGTTGCTGGAACGGCAAGGAAGTCCGCTACGTCCGTCTCCCGGCGATGCCGGAGGGGATGAGTGCGGTGGTTGCCGTTCCCGATTTCAAGGTTCACACGCACGAAGCCCGGGCGGCCCTGCCCAGGGAAGTCCCCCTTGGGGAAGCGGTTTTTAACCTGAGCCGGGCGGCGCTTTTTGCCGCATCCTGGGCGACCGGGAACTGGGAGAACTTGATGTTCGCCATGGAAGACCGGCTGCATCAGCAGTTTCGGGCCCGCCTTTTCCCTGGAGGCGAGGCGATCTTGAACCGAATGAAAAAGATCCCCGAGTGCCTGGGGGTCGCGATCAGCGGTTCAGGGCCGAGCATGCTCGCCTTTGCCCGGGGCAATCCGCAGAGGGTCGCCATCGCCATGTGCCAGGCCTTCACGGAAAGCGGAGTCCGTTCCCGGTTTTTCGTCCTCGATTCGGATATGCAGGGCGCACGGCCAAGGGGGGCGATGGAATGACGAAAAAAGTCATGAAATTCGGCGGCAGTTCGCTGGCAAATGCAGCAAGGATCCGATCGGCAGCGAAAATCGTCGCGGAAGAGGCAGGGAAGGGGACCTCTCTGGCGGTTGTGGTTTCGGCCATGGGGAAGACCACGGAAGGGCTTCTCGGGCTCGCTGAGGAGGTTTCCTGCACGACGGACCGGAGGGAACTGGACCAGCTTTTGGCATCGGGTGAGCAGCAGAGCGCCGCTCTCTTCTCCCTTGCGCTCAAGGACCTGGGGGTTCCCGCCAGGTCATACACGGGAGCCCAAGCGGGAATACGGGCTTCGGGAATGTGGATGGACGGCAGGATTTGCGAAATTGTCCCAACGGCGATCCTGCAAGGGTTCGAACGGGGGGAGTGCGCCATTGTGGCTGGATTCCAGGGACTGGGTGAAAACGGGGAGATCCTGACCCTGGGCAGAGGCGGATCAGACCTGACTGCCGTTGCCCTGGCCGCCGCGCTGGACGCCCAGGACTGCCTGATCTACACGGATGTCGACGGGATTTATTCGGCAGATCCGAACCGGGTCGGAAACGCCCGAAGGATCGATTGCCTCAGTTACGAGGAATGCCTTGAAATGGCCGTGCTCGGGGCGAAGGTCATGCAGGCCAGGAGTGTCGAGATGGCTGCGAAATACGGTGTCCCGATCACGGTCTTGTCCAGTTTTCAGCCGGGAGGGGGAACGAAGGTGCTGGAAAAGTGCGTCGGGGAGGATCTTGTGGTTCGTGCGGTGGTTCCGGATCGAGGCGTGGCGAAGGTGGCGGTCCTGGGCGTGCCGGACGTCCCGGGCATCGCGGCAAAACTGTTTAGCGGCCTGGCCGGGCGCGGGATCCACGTGGAAATGATCATTCAGAGCACCATGCGGGGTCAGGTGAACGATATCGCCTTCCTGGTGAAAAAGGGACTGCTGGGCGAGGCGATTGACGCCTGCCGGAATGTCGCCCGCGAGATTGGGGCTCAGGGGGTAAATTTTGATGTCGAGGTTGGCCGTGTGTCGATTGTAGGGGCAGGTATTGCGAACCACGTGGATGTGCCCGGAAGGATGTTCACCGTCCTGGCCCGGGAAGGAATCAACCTTGACATGATCGCTTCCACCTCGGGCTCGATTACCTGCGTCGTGGCGTTGGACCGCCTTGACGACGCGGCCAGGGCCCTGCATCGGGAATTCATCGAGGAGGAGCAGGCATGAAGGTCGCCGTGCTTGGAGCGACAGGCCTGGTCGGGCGTGAAATGCTCGCGGTCCTGGAACAGCGAGACTTCCCGGTGGATGAGCTGGTGCCTTTGGCTTCAGCCAGGAGCGCCGGAAGGAAGTTGTCTTTCAGGGGAGGGGAATGGACGGTCCGGGAAGTCTCTGAATCCGCTTTCGAAGGGGTGCAGCTGGCGCTCTTTTCTGCCGGCAGCGAAGCCTCGCGGCAATGGGCTCCCGTGGCGGCGAGTCAGGGAGCCGTGGTCATCGACAACAGCTCCGCATGGAGAATGGATCCGGCCGTTCCCCTGGCTGTCCCGGAAGTGAATCCGCACGTGCTGCAAAAGCACAGGGGGATTATCGCAAACCCCAATTGCGCAACGATCCAGGCCCTCGTTGCCCTGTTTCCCCTTCACCGGGAAGCGGACCTGGAGTCGTTCAATGCAGTGACCTTTCAGTCGGTTTCAGGGACCGGGGCAGCCGCCCTGGAAGAACTGCGGGAGGGGTCAGAGGCCTTTCTTTCGGGAAAAGCGTTTCAACCGAAGGTTTACCCCTGCCCAATCGCCTTCAATGCCATCCCGCAGATCGGATCCTTCGACGAAGAGGGAATCTCGCAGGAAGAATGGAAGATGGTCAACGAATCCCGTAAGATCCTGGAACTTCAAGATCTTTCTGTCAGTTGCACGACGGTGCGGGTGCCGGTGTTCCGGGGGCATTCGGAGGCGATTACGGCACGTTTCCGCAAGCCTCTTTCCCCGGAAAGGGCGCGTGAAATTTTGAGAAACGCACCCGGGGTCATCCTGCTGGGCGGAGGTGCTCCGGAAGTCTATCCAACGGCCCTTGATGTCCCGGGAACGGACGCCGTGGCCGTGGGGCGGATCCGGAGGGATACGGGTTCAAATCGAGGGCTGGCGCTCTGGGTTGTGGCCGACAACCTCCGTAAGGGGGCGGCCTTGAACGCGGTCCAGATTGCAGAAAAACTGATTTCGAACGGCGGGTTGAAGAGGACGTTCTAGGCAGAGACTGGGAAAAAAGGGGAGAAAGACCCGACCGGGCCTTTCTCCCCATGGACTTGAAAGGAAAAGGGTGGATCAGGAATACCGTAGCCCGAAGGCGGGGTGGAAATACCGGGAATCGTGAAGGAAGGCCGCCTGTTCTTCCAGGGCGGCTTTTGCCTTGCTGCCCATCGAAACCGCGAGAACCGAGGTCAGGACATGGATCAAAAACAGCGGGCCCAGGACGCTGCTGCCGAAAGTCGGGCTGGCGGCGCTGACGAAAAGGCTGAGGCTGGCGTTGCGGCAGACCGGTGCGGCCAGGCTGTCCGTGATGGTGATGATCGTGGCTCCCTGGGCGGCGCACCGTTCGACCGTTTCGGTCACTTCAACGGCATAACTGGGGAGTTCGCAGACGATCACCACGTCCTTTTCGCCGACGGCCCTGGCCTGCTCCAGGAGGGCAAGGCCGCTCCGCTGCATGAGCATGGCGGGGATCCCCAGCACGCGAAGCCGCATCATGCATGACTCGGCCACGAGGCTGGAAATCCCCCACCCGAGGCAATAGACGCATCGGGCGTCCTGGATGATCCGGCAGAACTTGGACACAAGTTCCGGTTTCATCTGGTTCCAGGTTTCATCAAGGTTCGCGTGTTCCATCCGGTGGATGGATTCGGGCAGGTCCTCCTGGATGATCGTTGCCTTGGCCAGCATCGCTGCGGGGTTCACCTGTTCCAGGATGGCTCCCTGGAGAGCGTCCTTCAGCTCGGCGTACCCGGTGAATCCGAGGATTCGCGCGACCCTGACCATCTGGGCCTTGGAGACCTCCAGCTGGTCGGCGACTTCCCCGATCGAACGAAAAGCGGCCTCCCGGGTGTTCGTGAGGAGGTATTCAATGACGCGGCGGGCTTTGTTGGGAACGGTCTCGAGTTTTTCCCTCATCAGTTTCTGAAGCTCGTTGCTGTCCATTCTTCGGCATTCCTCCCACGGCATTAAACAAAAGGTCAAGTATACGGCATCCAGTTTAGAGTTCGTTTTTGGGGTTGTCAACTTGCCGCCTGTATCTTTTTGCAGGTCTTTCGGGTTCCGGCCAGAAGGCAAGCCGCAAGGCCGCTTCCAGGGCCGTTTGCCCGGAAAGCTCGGCAAGTCTCCGGATTCCCCGTTTCCCGTGCCCGAGCACGAGGGACCCTCTCCTCCGTTCAATGACCCATGGCCCTCCTGCGGAGTTCCGGATGAGAAGCCGGGCCAGGCATTCTCCCCGGGCGAGCTCTCCGAAGGCCGAATGATGAGGGCCGGCCTTCACGGAGGCGGAGAGGGAATCCGTTTCGGTCAGGCCGACCCGCAGGATTTCAAATCCCAGGTCAAGCGCCTCGACCATCAGGGACCCCGCCCATTGGGCCGCCTCTTCAGTTTGGAGGGGAGAAAACCGGCCGGACTCCCAGAGAGATTCAAGGGGTGTTCCCTTCAGCACGAGGCACGGATAGATCCGCAGGTCCATGGACCGCGGTCCCTTCAGGCGGGCGAGCATACGAAGATCGTGGAAGGTCGAGTCCGGGGTTTGCCCCGGCAGACCGATCATGAGCTGGACGCCAGCGTGGAGATTCTCCTGAAGCAGCCGTTCGACAGCTCTCAGTGCCTCTCTAGCGGTGTATCCCCTGGAGCAGGCTTCCAGGACTTCGTCGTCCAGAGAACTGATTCCCACCTCGACGCAGGAAACCGGGCAGGTTGCCCGGGTCATTCCCTTGAGACGTCTGATTGCTTCGGTGGTGAGACAGAGAGGGTGTGTGGACAGGCGAAGGGTACTCCCCGGAGGAGCGGCCGCGGTCGCTTCCAGGTAAGAATCGGCCAATTCCGGGGTGAGGCAGGTGAAACTTCCCCCGAAGAAACCGATTTCAACGGGGCTATCCAACTTTTCCAGGCGTTGTTTGACTTCTTCCGGGGAAGGAGCAGTCCAGTTCCCCGTGATCCGGGCCTGGTCGCAGTAGACGCAGCGGTTCCTGCAGCCGGCCATGGCGAAGAAAAAAGGAAGGGATATCCGCCGCTTCAAGGCGATTCCTGCCACTCCGGCAGCAGGCAGGCCCAGGCGAAAAGGTCCGCCTGGTACTCAAAGCTGGAAAGGGGGGTGGCGGTTCGGCTCCAGAAGGCTTCCCCCCGACGGTGGGCGAGAAGGTGGTACAGTTCGTGGAAAAACGCGAAGCGCTGCCAGAACGGGGGGAGCAGGCTATTGACGTAGATGCGGGCACGGTTTCCCCTCGCAACGTGCAATCCCCAGAGGTTTTCCGTCAGCGCGACTCTTTTGAGCTCCAGCGTCCTGCCGCAGGCTTCCTCTGCCCGGACGAGCAGGGCGAACTCGTCCAGGTTCCACCAGGGCCTTGCTTCTTCCAGCGCCCAGGCGGGAAGGGCATCAGGGGGACGGGGAAAGTCGAAGGAGGCTGAAGCCCCCTCATGAATCCTTTCGGTCTTCGTGCCCTTCATCCCAATCGGAAAGAGCGGCATCGACAAGCCGCCGGACAAGGAGGACTTCCTCGGGCGACAGCCGTTTCCTCTTGTACCAGAGCTCGATCCCAGCAGAATTCCAGAGTTCTTCGATCTGGAAGCGGTTCTGCCGGTCCCCGCCTAAGGTCTCAACGATGTCGGCCAGTTCCACCCCGAGCGCCTGCGCCAGCTTCTGGAGCAGCTTCATCGAAGGAAGCCTGCGGTTGCTTTCAAGGGCCTGGATGTAGATTCGGCTGACGCCGACCTTGTCCGCCAGGTTTTGCTGGGTCAGCCCGCTGGATTTCCGCAACGTTTTCAAACGAAGTCCCAGGCTCATCCGATCTCCCCTCCCTGTTTTCAAATAATCTAACTCAAACGCCTTGTGTTGACAAGCTGTGCCCAATGAAGGAAGAGAGCGCAGCTCAAAAGGTCCGCCGCCCCTCCCGGGCTGATGCGGAGGGATGTGTACTCGGCATCGAGTTCGTGAAGGTCCCGGATGAATTCGGAGGGATAGGGAGGCCGGATCCTCGAAAGATCTTTCATGCGGGGCAGGTGGGTCCCTTTCCAGAAATCGAATCCGCCCCGGCTGATGACGTTGCTGTCCTCGCAGACCGCGGCGATGGCGAAAAAGGCATGTAGAGACGCTTCCCTTAGCGTCGCTTTTGCCTTGAGAGCATTTCTCAAAGCCGGAAGACCGTGCCCAATGACCGAGGGGAAGCCCGAAGCGGCCTCCCCCCGGATCCCGGTGACCCCGTGCCTGAGAAAAAGAATTTCCCCGTGGGTTTTTGCGGCGGAAAGGCCGAGGCGGGACAGGGCCTCGAATTCCGCACGGATCCTGCCGGAAGCGGCGGCGGCTGCCCATTCGGCGGCATTTGGGGGGTCCACTCTCCCGGACCGGTGAAGTTCCGCACCCGCTCCGAACAAAAGCAGGGACAGGGCAAAAATCAGTCCCTTGTGCGTGTTCACACCACAGGTGGCGCGGGCCATGGCACGTTCCATTTCGAGGCCGACCGGACGCAGCCGTTCCATGGCCCTTTCGGGGGGAGTCCCTTCCAGTCCTGTTCTCGCCTGGAGGCCCCAGTAGGGAGACAGCGCGCAGAGGCTGACCAGGAAGGTCACGTAGTCCATGTCGTCATGGGCCCCGCTGCTGAAGGGGTCGACGAGCCCCGGTTTGGGGCCGGTCTGGACTTCCCAGGCGGAAGCGAGGGTGGCGAGGGCTCCGAGAATCGTTTCTTCGTCCATTCGGGGTCTCCTTGACTTGCCGGGTTGTCTAAGCCATACTCGACGCGGCATCCTAAAAAATATAGGGAGGGCTAAAACATGGAACTGACGGCCCGCGGCGAGGACTACCTGAAGACCATATACAAGTTGCAGAAGGAAAGCAAGGTCGTTCGGGTAAAGGATCTTTCTGCCATCATGGGAGTCAAGGCCCCGACCGTGGTGGGGATTCTTTCGAGCTTGAAAGCCAAAGGATACGTCCGGCAGGAACCCTATGGATACCTGGTCCTGACCGGCGAAGGAGAGGAAGTGGCCTCGCGCCTGGTTGAGAAGGAGGTCTCCATCCGTGATTTCCTCCGGGAGGTCCTGGGCCTTGATGAAGAGGAAGCGGAACTCAACGCCTGCGCCATGGAGCACGGGATTTCCCCGAAATGCCTTGAGCGATTCCTGGCGTTCATCCGGTTCATCGGCCTTTGTGAATGGGGGAAACCAAGATGGCTGGAGCAGTTCCGGATTTTCGTCGAGACGGGGGAAAGTCGCCCCTGCACCTGCGACCACCGGGAGGAGAAACAAGCCGGATGATGAGGAAAGCCCTTTTTGCTGCTGCCTGCCTGGTCCTGTTGGCGGCAGGAGGAATCTTGCCGGCGTGGGGGGCCTCCCCCTCGGTAGTGGAGCTTTTCTACGAGAGGCGATGGAAGGAGTTTGACAGGATCCTTGCGGCCAGAAAAGCCTGGACCCCGCAGGAGGCGTGCCTGGCAGCGAATGCCGCTTGGCTTCGGCAGGACTGGGAGGGGGCGATTCGGATCCTGGAACGGGCCCATAAGAGCCTGCCGGGCAATGTTCTTCCCTATGCGGATTTACTTCGGGCTCTCGGGCTGGAACGGACCGGCCGGACGGAAGAGGCCCTCCGGCTGGCCAAAAGCCTCTGGAGTTCCCCCACCCTGCCCGGGGAGCTCCGGTATTACGTGGCCTACCTCAGGGAGAGGCTTGCCCGGCCCGGGGAGACGGGACCATGGGCTAGAGAAATGCTGCGCTGGGCGGATTCTGATGCGGGGCGCCGGGTCCAGGCGCTTTCGCTGATCCTGCAGTCCCCAGGGGCCACTGCCGGGGATGCCTTGGCCCTGCTTGATCTCCGCCCTCTTGCCACGGAAGGGATCGCGTTTCTGAAACGATCGGGAGTGGGGTCCTCCACCGAAGCCCGGGAAGCCCTTGGAATCGCTTCGGCCCTTTCGGGGAACTTCTCCGAAGCCATCGATCTCTTCGAGTCGTTGACGGGGGAGGGGGACACCCCCACAGGCCTTTCCCCGAAGGGACGGTTCTGGTACGCGCTCTCGCTTTTCCGGGCAAAAAGGGGGGAAGAAGCGGTTCCCCTGTGGGAAGGACTTGCCCGGGAAGGGGGGCCCTATTCCGCTTCTTCCATCCGTCGGCTCGGAATCGCTTCTACCGGCATCGAGAGCGCGAAGGCAGCGCTGAAGAGGCTCGCCCGGGAAGACGGCCCTGCGGCGGAAGGAGCCCTTTACACCCTGGCCATTCAGGAAGGAACAGACGTCCCCCCGGTTGAAGCGGCGGAACTCCTCCGGCGTTTCCCGAAAGGGGCGGCGGCCTCTCGGCTTCGCTGGAAAATGGGATGGAAGCTCTGGGCGGCCGGGGATGCCGCCGGAGCGGCCCTGGCTTGGGAAAAAGCACTGGAAGGGGTTCCCGAAGGACTGGAGCGGGCACGTCTTTTTTTCTGGCTTTCCCGCAGCGCTCGACGAACGGGGGATGTATTGCTCGCGGAAAAATGGGAAGAGAAGCTTGCCCGGCTCGAACCGCTTTCCATCTATGCCTGGAAGGTATTTCCCTGGGGGGTTCCCGACCTTCCTGCAATGAAACGGACGAATTGGCAAAGAGGACAGGATCCCCTGGAAACCTGGGGGTTTGTGACCTATGCGCGGCTGCGTCTTGAGAAGTCCGGGAAGGGAGAGAACCTGGCCCGGGCCTCGTGGCTGGCCGCCTGGGGAGGGGATTTCGCCGCTTCAGTGCGGCTCGCGGAGCGGGCAAGACCCCTGCTGCCGAAATCGTTGACCCGCGGTGCCGAGTTCTTGTCGCTCCTTTTCCCGAAAGCCTATCCCACGGAGGTGCAGGGTGCAGCGGGACGGTTCGGGGTAGACCCGCCGCTCGTCTGGGCGGTGATGCGCCAGGAAAGCGCTTTTGACCCGGCGGCGGTCAGTTCCGCCGGAGCGATCGGCTTGATGCAGCTGATGCCTGAGACGGCGAAGGATGAAGCGTCGAGGCTCGGCCTGGAGAAGCCAGATCCGTGGGAGCCCCGGATGAACATCCTGCTGGGAACGGCCCACCTGGCGCGTGCCCTTCAGACCTTCGGGACTGTGGAAGAAGCTCTTGCGGCCTACAACGCGGGCAGCGGATCCGTAAGGAAATGGGGCAATCGTACGGGAGCGATTGAAGAATGGGTCGAAGAGATCCCCTTCCCTGAAACGAACGAATATGTTCGAAAAGTGTTGGGAAATTACTCGATTTACAAGGCTTTCGAAACCCGGAACAGCGGAGGCGGCCAAGGGGGAAAGGAGGTTCGAAAATGAGCGTGGATGCGGCAATGATGGAGGAAGCGGTCAGCAAGGTGAGGGAATTTCTTCGGAAAGCCGGTTACGGGGGGCAGATTCTTTTCAGTCAGGACACGATTTTCACGGTGGAAGACGCTTCAAGGACGGTTGGGGCTCCGCGGGAGGCGATCCTGAAGACCATCGTCCTGCAGGCCGACGGCGGTTTTGTCCTGGCTCTGATGAGCGGGGTGAACCGCGTGGACCTGAAAGCGGTCCGAAGACTTCTTCCCGGTGTGAAAAAGATCTCCATGGCAAGTCCCGAAACGGTCCTGGAGTTCTCGGGCTTTGCGGTGGGTGGGGTCCCCCCGGTGGGGTTCCCCTCGGAGCTCGAAGCGCTGCTGGACGAAGACCTTTTCCTGCAGGAAACTGTCTGGGCAGCGGCCGGAACGGATCATGCGTTCTTTCCCGTGTCCCCGGAAGACCTCCTTCGCATGACGAAAGGCAGAAAGGCGGCCATAAAAAAAGAGGGGAAAGGGCCGGCCGCCCCTTCCCCCGAAGAAGGCTCCCTAAGTGCGCCGTTCAGGCACGATTGCCTCGAACCATCCGTCAAAGGCCCTTGAGAGCCGGATGGACTGCAGCGGCTTGATGAAGATTTCCAGGTTGTGGTCGACGACGGCGGACAGGATGTGCCCGCCGAGGGTGGAATGGTCCTTCCTGCCCAGAACGGTGTGGATGTGCGGGTAAAGCTTGCCCTCCTTGTAGCTGATGTCGCCGCTGAGGGAAAGAAGCTCGAAAATCTCGTTGTGGGTCTCCATGAGATATTCCTTGCCCGTGAACCAGCCGAAGGTTACGTTTCGGACAAATCCGGCAGCGGACAGGATAACGGCGGAATCGATGCAGTATTCCTCGCAAACCTGGCTGATCGAACGGTTCAGTTCCTCGCCTTCAGACAGCCGAATCGCGATGATCTCGCTCGTGACCGCGTAGCGCATGGCCTCACCCCCAGGGAAAATATCGATCACAACGATAGTTTACCATAATAAGCAGGAAAAGGAGGAGCCATGGCTGGACTCTACCCGGTTTTGATTTTCGTATCCGGGATCCTTTCGGGGTTCCTGAACACCGTCGCTGGAGGAGGCAGCCTCCTGGTACTACCGCTGCTCGTTTTTTCCGGCCTGGACATGGGGGTGGCGAACGCCACGAACCGGGTCGCGATTCTCCTGCAAAGCCTGGTCGCGGCACGCGGGTTCTATCGGGAAGGCGCCCTCGATCTTCGCAGGAGTTCAGCCGCAGTCCTGCCTGCAGTCATCGGGGCTCTTGCCGGAACGCTCGTGGCCATTCGACTGGATGAACAGATCCTTCGCGCCTCGATCGCTCTCTTGATTCTGGTCATGGCGGTCCTGCTCGTGTTCAGGCCTTCCATGTGGGAAAAGCCCCGCAAAATTCAAATGCCTTTCCCGGTTCACGCGGTTCTGTTTTTCCTGATCGGGGTCTACGGAGGGTTCGTCCAGGCAGGGGTGGGCTTTTTCCTGATCTGGGCCCTTGTGGGGCTGGGAGGGCGCGATCTGGTGCAGGCAAACGCCGAGAAGGTTTTCCTCGTCGGGTGTTTTACGGCCGTAAGCCTGGCTCTCTTCGCCTCCCAGGGGCTGGTTCGGCTTGGGACGGGGCTTGTTCTGGCAGCCGGGAGCATGATCGGGGCACACCTGGGAGCCCGCTTCGCGGTGGAGAAGGGAAACCGGGTGATCCGGCTGATCCTGGCCGCTATGGTCATGGCAAGCGCCGTCAAGATGCTTTGGGACGCTTTCGGGGCTTAGGAAAAGCGAGGCAGGCGGATTAAAATTTGCCTGCCTCGCTTTTCCGGAGTGTCAGTTGACCAGGTAAAGCTGAAGGGATTTCCCTTTTAGCCCCCCTCCCAGGCCAACGGCCAGTTTCAGGCGGGCCTGGGTGGGCCTCAGCCCTCCCCCGTCCAGAACCCCCATTTCGATGAGGCGCTTTGCGCTTCCCTCGTAGCCGTACAAACGGCCGACTCGCCCCTGGGAGCATCTTGAAGTGATGACGACAGGAATCTCCCGCTTCAGGAAGGCGCGGATATGGGGCTGCCAGGATGGGGGGACGTTTCCCGAGCCGGTTCCGGCGAGGACCAGCCCGTCCAGATCCGGCCCCCTGGAAAGGCAGCCGAGAAGGCGCTCCCCGCATCCGAGCGCAGCCCAGACCAGCTCGATTTCCCTCGCCGGGGTGACGTATTCGCCGAGGGTCGCGCTCCGGATAGGAGTTCGGTTTAAAAGAACCTTATCCTGGACGATCTCCGCGATGGGCCCCCGCCCCGGGGATTCGAAGGCATCCCTTCGCGAGCTGTGGACCTTTCTGACCTCGGAGGCCGCAAAAAGCTGGTCCTGGAAACAGACCGTCACTCCCTGCCCCCAGCACTTCTCAGAAGCCGCCGCGATGAAGGCCTGGATGAGATTCAGCCTGGAATCGCTTCCGGGGCAATCGGGAGGGAGAACCGCTCCGGTGAATACGACCGGCTGGGGATAGGGCCAGAGAAGGTCCGTGAGGTAGGCCATTTCCTCCATCAGGTCGGTTCCGCAGGTGACAACTATCCCCTGTACCCCGTCCTTTACGGTTTTCCGCAGGAGCTCGACGAGGTCTGTCGTCATCCCGATGGTGTAGTGGCAGCTCGGCTGACGCGCCCAGTCCATGGGGACGATCTCGCAGGGCAGATCCGGCGGGAGCCACTTCATCATCTCGTCGGCCCCCAGGCTGGGGACATGCCCCCCGTGTCTTTCGCTGTAAAGCATTCCGATGGTTCCGCCCGCAACGATGAAAGCGACCTTCGGTAAATCCGGCAAGCGACTCTCCCTCCGATCTTTCCCCACTGATCCCACTTTAGCACGCTTTGCTGGAAAATCAGTAGCCGAGCGTTTCTCCCACGAGGATCACATGCGCGTCCCTTCCGTACGGGGACTTTTCGAGAATGGAAACCGCACGGCATGCCCTCTGGGGGACCTTGCAGTCAACGCAGAAGCCGGCCTGGATGCAGGGCAGGTCCATTCCGAGCCGAATCCCGTTGATCGGGGTTGCCCAGTCCCGGATCCTCTGGAGCGCGGATTCGACGTTGCGGGAAACCTTGTTGATCCCGATGACGAAGCAGATCCGGCTTTTGGCCCAGGCCATTCCGGCCACGCGGTTTCCCGTTCCGTCAATGTTGACGAGCTCCCCTGACAGCGTTACCGCATTCGAGCTGGTGAGAAAAATGTCGCTGGCGAGTTCTTCGTCCAGGCGCTGTGCCCGTTCTTCCGCCGCCAGGGTGGGGTCCCAGTGCTGGATGATCCGGTTCCCTCTCGCTTTCAGGATTTCCGGCAGCCCGAGCTCACGAATCGTCACTGACCCGGGAATCCCAACGGAGGCACCATCAGGTACGAGGGAAAGAACGGCATTGACCGCCTCTTCGCGGCTTTCGGCATAGGCCGCATGGAAGCCGTTGGCAGTCAGGGCCTTTGTCACAGTTGCCCCTACCGTCCGGTAGTAGTCTTTCCGAAATCGGTTCCAATCCACTGGTTCTGCGCTCATTGCCTGTACCCTCCTGTCGTGATGGGATCGCTGCCTCAACTTTCGATCGATTCGGATCTTCGTCCATCACTATACCAGACCTTTGACGCGAAAGACGTTCTTATTTTCGGTTCTTCGCTATTTTGTGTGGGTGACGGCATAGAACCTTGGTAACTGGAATTCAAAACGACCTCCGACGAGGTAAAAAGCCAGGATGCCGTACCTGAGGCTTCGATATCCCCGGGCTTTTGCCCTT